>Ga0181606_10003797_pt1 | contig 12714 bp, 13 predicted proteins | sample 041ome_10_FD_132994 | JGI IMG/M metagenome (GOLD analysis project Ga0181606, IMG submission 132994) | Coastal salt marsh microbial communities from the Groves Creek Marsh, Skidaway Island, Georgia - 041412US metaG (megahit assembly) | ecosystem: Environmental > Aquatic > Marine > Intertidal... | reverse complement strand
GTTTGGAGACAGGCTAAGAAAACAAATATAAAGGATGTGTTTGTGGCATCATCTGATCAGGAAATCTATGATGTTATTATTAATAAGGGCGGCAATTGTATACTTACAGATAAAAATCATACCAATGGGTCTGATAGGATTTTTGAAGCAGTAGAGAGTTTTGAGTCAAAACCAGACTTAATTATCAATGTTCAAGGGGATATGCCACTTATTAATCCAGATGCAATTAATTATTTAGAAAATTTTATGATTACCCAATCTGCTGAAATGGCAACTTTAGCCAGTAAGTTGGAATTAGAAGATTTAGATAATCCCAATGTAGTTAAGGTGGAGGCCGAAGAGGAAATTAGTTCAGGGAATTTTTCAACAGCAAAAGATTTTTTTAGAAAAAAAGATAAAAGAACTAATTTTTTATACCACCATGTTGGAATTTATGCTTATCAATTTAAAACTTTAAAAAAATACGTTAGTTTGCAGAAAACTCAAAATGAGCTAGAAAGAAGCTTGGAGCAAATGAGAGCATTAGATAATAAAATTAAAATTTATGTAGGTTTCGTAAAAGATTATCCTTTAGGAGTTGATACGCAGGAAGATTTAGATAAAATTAGAAAAATTATTTCATGAAAAAAAAAATTGCAATTCAAGGTGAACTAGGGGCTTATTCCCATTTAGCTGCAACCAAGTTATTTAAAAAAATAAATGTAGCACCTTGTAAAACATTTGAAGATGTATTTGAACTATGCAAAAAAAATCGTGATGTTATTTCTGTTATTCCTATTGAAAACTCATTAGCAGGAAGAGTTGCTGATATTCATTATTTACTTCCAAAGTATAAATTAAAAATCATAGGAGAGTACTTTCATAAAGTAGAGCATTGCCTGTTGGCAAATAAAGGTGTGAAACTTAACCATATTAAATTTGTAAGAAGTCACGCTCATGCAATAGGCCAATGTCAAAAAAATCTACATAAGTATAAATTAACATCTGTTGTTGCAGCAGATACGGCTGGATCAGCTAAATATATTTCAGAACATAAAATTATAAGCGAAGCAGCCATTGCATCTTCTTTGGCAGCTAAAATTTATAATTTAGATATTTTAAAAAAAGATTTTGAAGATCAAAAAGGAAATACAACAAGATTTTTGATTATGAAAAAAAATCATAAATTTCCAAAATTAGTCAAACGTGTTAAATTTATTACGACTTGTATTTTTATGATTAAAAGTACTCCAGGCGCTTTATTTAATGCCCTTGGTGGTTTTGCAAAAAATAATGTTAATTTAACAAAATTAGAAAGTTTTTCAGTTAATAATACTTTTTTACAAACTATATTTTATTTGGATATCGAAGGACATGCAGAAAACAAAAATGTTAAACAATCTCTTCGAGAATTAAAAAAATATACAAAAAAATTAGATATTTTAGGTATTTATGTAGCAGATAAATTTCGCTACAAAAAGTAATACACAGAAACTTTCCTATCGTTTTTTTCTTATCTTGTTATACTATTACCTTGGGGAATTGGTAGCAGGTGGATGTTGCGCTAATCCGGTCAGATTCGAAAGAAAGCAGCCGTAACGTTAATTTTTCAGGTTGTTATTCAATTCCCCGTTAGTGTTATGAATAATCGAAAAGTTTTATCATTAAAATATCGGCCTCAAAATTTTGACCAGCTGATTGGACAAGAGTCGATGAGCATTGCTATTCAAAATGCCATTGCTATGGACCGAGTTCCCAATGCTTACCTACTGACAGGCATTAGGGGAGTTGGAAAAACTACGACTGCTAGAATTATAGCTAAAGCAATTAATTGTAATAAAAAATTTGGTACAGAGGAAAAATGTAGCAAGGATGAATACTGTCATTGCGAAGCAATTATTGATTCAAGTCACATGGATATTTTGGAAATGGATGCCGCTTCTAAAACTGGTATTGATGATATTCGTGAGATATTAGAGTCAGCTCAATATCTTCCAGCTAGTGCAAAATATAAAGTATTTATTATTGATGAAGTGCACATGTTATCCAAACAGGCATTTAATGCTTTGTTAAAAACGCTAGAAGAACCACCTGCTCATTTAAAGTTTATACTTGCAACTACTGAAGTTAAAAAAATTCCAGTTACTATTTTGTCGAGATGTCAAAGGTTTGATCTAAGAAGAATTAAAATAGATGAAATGCAAAATTTTTTAAGAAATATTTCTACTAAAGAAGAAGCTAAAATTAATGACAAAGCTCTAGCAATTATTGCCAAGGCATCGGAGGGATCTGTAAGAGACGCTCTATCGATTTTGGATCAAGCTATTATCACTTTTAATTTACAAGAAGAGGAGATTACAGAGGACAAAGTAAGAGATATGTTAGGTCTTGCAGATCAATCTAGAGTCATACAACTTTTGTCTTTTATTATAAATGGATCACAACAAGAAGCTTTAAAAGAAGCTGAAAATATTTTTGATATTGGAGCTGATCCGAAGCTAATTGTGCAAAGTATGCTTGAAATTATTTATTTGATTTCTAGAACCAAAACGTTTGGCAAAATTGAAAATGATTTAAGTGTTTCTGAGGCAGAATCTGAATTGATTAAAAAAATGGCAGATGAAGTTGATTTGACTTACATATCAATGCTTTGGCATTTTACTTTAAAAGGTATTGAAGAGTTAAATTTTATGCCCAATCCTTTTTTATCATTCCAAATGTTGCTTATACGATTAGCTCATTTAAGAAACATGCCAGATCCTCAATCCTTACTACAAGAGGATGATTTTGATAGCGAAATAGAAACTCCAAATACTGACTCAGTTTCTGCCATGAAAGTGGATTCAATTGCCTCTAAAACTCAAATTAAAAATACTATTCAGGAAAAAAAAGAAGCTCCCAAGGCAAAACCTGAAATTTTAAACGAGATAAAAGAAACCAAACAAGAAATAGGGGGATTTGTTATTAATTCATTTCAAGACCTTATTGATTTAGCTAATAAACAAAAAGAGATAGAGCTAAAATTTGATCTAGAAAGAAATGTACGACTGGTAAAATTTGAGCAAGGAAAAATTGATATTTCTTTTAATGAGAATTTATCTAAAGATTTTATCAAAAATATATCTTTTAAACTACATGAATGGACCGGAAAAAGATGGATTATCTCCTTATCAAAAGATGAGGGAGAAACAACGGTTTTTGATAAAAAAAATAAGATTAAATCGGAATTATTAGAGGAAATGAAACAGTCAGAAACTTATAAAAAAATTATAGAAATATTTCCTGATGCAGAATTAATAGACGTCAAAGAGGAGGACAAAAAATAATATGGATTTCACTAAAATGTTGCAACAAGCTCAAGAAATGCAAAAAAAGATGACCGCTGCAAAAGATTCAATGAAAAATATTACCACGGAAGCCGAGGCTGGTGGTGGTGCAGTAAAAGTAGTTATGAATGGTAACCATGAAATGGTCTCATTAACCATTGATCCTGAAATCCTAAAAGAAGAAAAAAGTATCATAGAGGATCTTATTGTTGCAGCTACCAATAATGCCAAAAAAAGCATTGAGTCAAAAATACAAGAAGAAATGTCCAAGCTAACAGGTGGAATTAAATTACCGGAAGGCTTTAAATTTCCTTTTTAATTATAATGAAATTTTCTACAGAGCCAGATTTGGATGAGTTAATAACTTTAGTTGCTAAATTGCCGGGCTTAGGTCCAAAATCGGCAAGAAGAATTGCCCTGTATCTACTTAAAAATAGAGACAATGTAATGAAGCCACTTTCTGAGTCTTTATCAAAAGTGCACAGCAAAATAATTAGATGTAATTTATGTGGGAACATTAAATCAAATGATTCTGAGTGTAGTGTAAACAAATGCTTTTACTCAACCAAAAACTATGATCAAATTTGTGTTGTTGAAAATATTGCGGATATGTGGGCTATGGAAAGCACTAATGTTTTTCAAGGTCATTACCACATTCTTGGTGGAACACTTTCAGCATTAAATGGCTCAAATCCTGATGATTTGTTAATTCATTCTTTAGTAAATAGAATAAAAAAAAATAATGTTAAAGAGGTCATACTTGCCACCTCTGCAACTATTGAAGGGCAAACTACAGCGCATTATATTAACGACAGTATTAAAAGTTTGGGTATAAAAGTTACAAAACTTGCTCATGGTTTGCCAGTGGGAGGAGAAATTGAATATTTAGATGATGGTACTTTATTCTCTGCTTTCAAATTTCGTAATTCATTAAGTTCAGAATAATATTTATATGAGCATCCTTACTATTTTAAAAGAACCAGATCCTGTTTTAAGAAAAAAATCTCTCCCAGTAAAAGAGGTGGATAAAGATATAAAAAAATTAATGAAAGACATGCTTGAAACCATGTATGCAGCGCCAGGCATTGGTTTAGCAGCTGCTCAAGTGGGAGTGTTAAAAAGAGTGGTGGTTATTGATATTTCAAGAGATCCAAAAGTAAAAGATCCCATATTTTTTGCAAATCCAGAAATCATATGGAAATCAGATATCTATGAAAAAAAAGAAGAAGGCTGCTTGTCTATACCAGATTATTTTGCTGAAATTAAAAGACCTAATGCTTGTCATGTAAAATATTTAAATGAAAAAGGACAAGAAAAAATTTTAAAAGCAGACGGATTGCTTGCAACTTGTATTCAACATGAAATTGATCATTGTGATGGAATTTTATTTATAGATTATTTGTCCAAATTAAAAAAATCCTTTATCTTAAAAAAATTAATTAAAGCCAAAAAAAATCAATAAGCAATGTCATTCAATATAGTTTTTATGGGAACACCCAATTTTGCAGTTCCTACATTGGATAAGCTTCATCAAAATAATTATCAGATCAAACAAGTATATTCTCAGCCACCCAGACAATCGAATAGAGGAATGAAATTAGAAAAAACTCCTGTTCATATTTTTGCTGAAAATATCAATCTATCTGTGAGAACACCTAATAAGCTTATGGAGGATTTTGATTTTTTTAAATCCTTAAAAGTGGACTTGGTAATTGTCGTTGCTTACGGACAAATTATTTCAAAAGAATTTTTATCCATACCCAAATATGGATTTTTAAATATTCATGCATCTATTTTGCCAAAGTGGAGAGGAGCAGCACCCATACAAAGATCGATTATGGCGCAAGATTCTTTTACTGGTATTTCCATAATGAAAATAGAAGAGGAGCTAGATGCAGGACCAGTTTTATTAACTGAAAAAATTGATTTAAATTTATCAAGCACTGCAGGCGAGGTTGAGAGTAAACTTTCTTATATGGGGGCTGATAAAATTATTGAAGCAATTCATTTAATTCAAAATAATAAAGCTCAATTTGTTGCTCAAAATGACAAGGAATCAACTTATGCCAAAAAAATAAAAAAAGAAGATGAAAAAATAAATTGGAACGATGATGCTAAAAAAATTATTGCTCAAATTCATGGATTGAATCCAAGACCAGGTGCATATTTTGAATACAAGGGAGAAAAAATTAAAGTTTGGAAATCTATTTATTCTGAACAGGGCGGTGATACAGGATTAACATTAAGTAATGAATTGCATATAGCCTGTGGGTCAGGTTCAATTATTATTACAGAGATACAAAGACCTGGAAAAAAAATTCAGAAAGCCAAAGATTTATTATTGGGGTTTCCTATTCCTAAAGGTACCCAGCTACAATAATGAAAAGGTATAAGTGTATTGTTGAGTATGATGGAACGAATTTTGTTGGCTGGCAACGACAATTAAATGGCTATTCGGTTCAAGAAGCAATTGAAAATAGCTTAGAAAAAATTTTTCAAACTTTTATCAGAATTCATGGATCAGGAAGAACAGATGCTGGCGTTCATGCAAGAGGTCAGGTTATGCATTTTGATTTGGAAACAGACATGGATCCTACTAAAATTAGCAATGCTCTTAATCATTATTTGCAAAAAGAATTAATCAGTATTTTAAAAGTGGAAGAGGTAAAAAATGATTTTGATAGTAGAAGAAATGCTATTTTGCGAACTTATGAATATTTAATTATTAATAGAAAATCACCGCTTGCTATAACTAAGAACAAAGCTTGGCATATTTCTGCTGATTTAAATATTCTTGCAATGCAAGATTCTATTTTAATTTTTAAAGGTGAGCATGATTTTACTACTTTTCGATCTGCTTCTTGTGAAGCAACTTCTCCCATAAGAACTATTGAGTCCGCAAAAATAGATCAATATCAAGATCAAATAACTATTACATTTGAATCTAGATCTTTTTTGCAACATCAAGTTCGTTCTATGGTGGGCGCTTTGAAATTAGTAGGGGATGGAAAGTGGAATAAACAAGATTTAGCAGATGCATTGTCTGCAAAAGACAGAACAAGATGTGCAGCGCTAGCTCCTTCTTGTGGTTTGTATTTAGTTAAAGTTAGCTATTAAATTTTAAGCAGTTCCTGAACATGAAGAGATGTGCTTTCCTGCAAAGCATCTAAATCATAACCACCTTCTAAAACAGATACAATTTTACTTTCACAAATTTCTTCTGCAGTCTTCATCATTCTTTTAGTTAGTTCAGCAAAATCTGTTGATTGTAAGTTAATTTGTGCCAAGGGATCCTGGATATGAGCATCAAACCCTGAAGATAATAAAATAAATTCAGGTTTAAATTCTTTAATTTTTCGAAACACTTCTTCGTAAGCGTTTAAAAAAATTTCTCCTTTTGTACCGGCATCAAGGGGAATATTTAAAATGTTATTATACTTACCATGTTCAGAAGAAGAGCCTGTTCCAGGATAAAATGGATATTGGTGAGAAGAAATATACAGCACATGATTATTGTCATAAAATATTTCTTGAGTTCCATTGCCATGATGAACATCAAAATCAATAATAGCTACTTTTTTTAATTGATAGTGATTGAGTAAATAATGAGCGCCAATGGCAACATTATTATATATACAAAAACCCATTGCCTTATTGCTTTCCGCATGATGTCCCGGAGGTCTTACTGAACAAAAAGCATTTTTACTCTTTTTGTTCATTACCTGGTCGATTCCTAACAACACAGAACCAATAGCATCTAATGCTGCTTGTTTAGAACCTGGTCCAATTAAAGTATCTCCATCTAAAAATACACTTCCTTCTCTTGGAAAGGATTGTTCTAGGTTATCAAGGTATTTCTGATCATGAGCTAAACTAATATATTTTAGATCAAATGTTTTTGGTTTTAGCCAAACAAGATCTTTAGATGGTAATTTCTTTAAACCTTCATTGACTACCCTAACCCTATCAATTCTCTCTGGATGTCCGATTCCTGTGTCGTGATTTTGATAGCTATCCGTAGTGATGATGCAAGTACTCAAGCGAAATAAGATTGAAGTATTTTAAGGTAGATAAATTTTAATTTCTTTAAATCACTTACCGCAACACATTCATTTACTTTGTGCATTGAATTTCCAACCAATCCAAATTCAACGCAAGGGGCAATATCTTTAATAAATCTTGCATCAGAGGTACCACCGCTTGTTGATAAAACAGGTGTTTTCTTTGTTATTTGTTTTATGACATTTTTGATCATATGAACTGTTTTACCGGGTTTGGTTATAAAAGCAGTTCCTGTTTCAGAATAGTGAATAGTAGGTTTGCATTTGTATTTTTTGGCAATGGTGGTGACTGTACTAGAAATCATTTTTTTTAATGAAGCGTAATTATGCTTATTATTAAATCTAATATTAAAAGTAGCAGAAGCAGTTGCAGGAATAACATTATCTGCATTACTATCTGTGCCTATCTTGGTAATTTCTAAATTAGATGGCTGAAAGTTTTTGGTTCCATGATCAAGTGTGGAGGATTTTAATTTATCTAAAATTTTAATTAATGGTGTAGATGGATTGCATGCTTCGTGAGGGTAGGCAACATGACCTTGTTGTCCTGATAACGTAAGATAAGTAGTTATACTTCCTCTTCTTCCAATTTTCATCATTTGGCCCATTACTTTTCGGTTGGAGGGCTCTCCCACTAAACAAAAATCTATTTTTTCTTTTTTCTTTTTTAAATAATCGACTACTTTTTTTGTTCCGTTGATAGCAACACTTTCTTCATCACCTGTAATAATAAAACTAATGGATCCTTTGAATTTTTGATTCTTTTGTAAAAATTCACTGACAGCAGCAATAAAACAGGCGATGCCACCTTTCATATCACTGGCACCTCTGCCATATATTTTTCCTTGTTTGATTGCTCCAGAAAAAGGTCCAACTTTCCAAAGTTTTACATTCCCAGTTGGTACTACATCCGTGTGACCAGCAAAGCAAAAGTTAGGAGATGCCGTTCCAAGTCTTGCATATAAATTTTTGATAGTAGGAGTGTTTTTATCTTGAAAATTAAATATTTTGCATTGGAAACCTAAAGATTTTAAATGTTTGGCAACTAATGCAATTGCACCGCCATCAACCGGTGTAACACTTGGTATTTTGAGTAACTCTTTGGTTAACGAAAGTTCATTAATGACTTTAGCCATTTATTCTCTTAGCAAATCATTTACAGAAGTTTTGCTTCTTGTTTTTTCATCTACTGTTTTAACAATAACAGCACAATATAAATTAGGTCCATTTTTATCAGAAGTGCTAGGCATACTTCCAGCCACCACTACTGAGTAAGGTGGTACTTTTCCATAGGTAATTTTTTTGGTTTTTCTATCATAAATTTTGGTTGATGCGCCTAGATATACACCCATAGAAATAACTGATCCTTTTCCAACAATTACTCCTTCAGCCACTTCAGACCTTGCTCCGATAAAACAATTATCTTCAATGATTACTGGATTGGCTTGAAGAGGCTCAAGCACCCCACCAATTCCAACTCCTCCACTAATATGGCAGTGTTTTCCAATTTGCGCACAAGATCCAACCGTAGACCAAGTGTCTATCATAGTACCTTCATCTACATAGGCACCTAAATTTACAAAAGATGGCATTAACACCACATTTTTTCCTATATAGGCTCCGTGTCTTACCACTCCATTGGGCACCATTCTAAAACCTGCCTGCAAATGTTCTTCTCTTCCCCAACCTGCAGTTTTTCCTCTCACCTTATCCCACCATGTTGCATAGGGACCAGCAAGAGTTTGCATTTCATTAGTTCGAAAACTTAATAAAATTGCTTTTTTAATCCATTGATTGACTACCCATTGCTTTCCTTTTTTTTCAGCAACTCGTAAAATTCCCTGATCAACTAAATCAATAGTTTCTTTAATTGCTTCTATAATTTTTTTATCAGATGTTTTGGATATTTTTTCTTTTTTTTCCCAAGCTTGATTTATTATTTTTTCAAATTTCATATGGTTAATTTATACTTTCATTAATTTTTTTTAAGAAGTCGCTTAGTTTTTTTACCTTATAATGTACATGTTTTCCATCAAATCCTGCTTTGCAGTATAAATCATCATTTTCAACCCACGCAGTTTTCATTCCTAGTTCATGAGCCGGTAATAAGTTTTTTGCAATATCTTCAATAAAAATACTATTTTTTGTATTTATTCCAAAAATAGAAATCATTTTTTTATAAGGCTCTATCTCTGGTTTGGGAATAAAATCAGCATCAACAATGTCAAAAATCTTTTTAAAGTTATTTTCTATCCCAAGTTGTTCCATCACTTTTAGTGCATGTTTTTTGGTTCCGTTAGTAAAAATTATTTTTTCTCCGGGAAGTTTTTTTATTTCATTAGCTAAATCAAAATCTTTTTGTAGTAAGCTATAATCAATGTCATGAACAAATTCTAAAAATTCTTCAGCATCAATTTTATGATTTTTCATCAATCCATTTAACGTTGTCCCATGTTCATGAAAATAAGTGTCTTTGATAGCAAGAGCTTCTTCTGAGGATACTTTTAGGTTATCCTCAATAAATTTGCACATCAAAACATCAATTTTTGAAAATAAATTAGTCGTGTTCGGATACAGGGTGTTGTCTAGATCAAATACCCAATGACGAATGTTTTTTAATTCGATCATTCCACAATGAGCGTTCCAGCACCTTCACTTGAGCAAAGCTCATAAAGAACAGCGTGTGGTTTTCTTCCATCAATAATAACAACCCCTTGAACTCCACCTCTGATAGCAGAAATACAGGTTTTGATTTTAGGAATCATACCACCAGTAATAGTTTCGTTTTTGATTAATTCTTCTGCTTCAGCGATAGTTAATTTTGAAATAAGATTTCCATTTTTATCATTTACTCCAGGAACATCGGTCATAAGCAACAATCGTTCCGCCTTTATTTTATTAGCTACAGTTCCTGCAGCGGTATCGGCATTAATATTATATATCTGGCCTCTAGCATCTTTTCCCATAGGGGCGATAACGGGAACTATATTTTGTTCTACTATTGATAGTAAGGTTTCCACATCTATATCTTCAGGATCTGCCACAAAACCAAGCTCAGGGTTCATAGCTTGAATAACATTAAAAATGTTATTGTTGTGAACGGTGACAGGCTTAGCGTTGGCGCCATATTGCTGAATAGTATTTACTAAATCAGGATTAATTTCGTGCAACAAAACCTCTTCTACAATTTTAATTACATTTTCATCCGTTACTCGCAGACCTAAAATAAATTTGCTTTGAATATTAAGAGCTTTTAGTTTTTGTTGAATTTGAGGACCACCACCATGAATTACTAAAGGTTTGATTCCAATTTTTTTACAAACAGCAGCATCCTGCGCAAAGGCCTTTGATAGTTGATCGCTAGCCATCACTTGACCACCGTATTTTAAGATTATTTTTTTATCTTGGTATTTTTCAATATACTTTTTTGCTTCTTCAAGAGGGGGAGCGCCTTGAGGCCAAAACTCTGCAATATCCATTTAAACTGTTTTTGTTTTCGTTTTTTTAATAATTATATACTGCTGAGCCATAGTTAAAACGTTATTGACGGTCCAATAGACCACTAGGCCAGATGGAAACGACGCTAGCATGACAGTTAAAAAGAATGGAAAGAATGCAAATATTTTAGCTTGAATAGGATCTGTTGGAGCAGGATTTAATTTTTGCTGTATCCACATAGTAACTCCCATTAAAATTGGCCACACACCAATAATTAAAAATGACGGAGGATTCCAAGGAATTAATCCGAATAAGTTAAATATAGTAGTTGGGTCTGGAGCCGATAAATCTTGTATCCATCCAAAAAATGGAGCATGTCTCATTTCTAAAGTAACAAATAGCATTTTATAAATAGCAAAGAAGAAAGGTATTTGAATTAGCATCGGTAAACATCCAGATACTGGATTAATTTTTTCTTTTCGGTAGAGAGCCATCATCTCTAATTGAATTTTTTGCTTATCGTCTTTGTATAAATCTTTTAATCTAGTCATCTCTGGCTGTAAGGCTTTCATTTTTGCCATCGACTCAAATGAATAGTTAGCTAATGGGAAGAATAATAATCTAATTCCCGCTGTTAAAATAATAATTGCAACACCAAAGTTTCCGCATAGTTTAAAGAGGTAATCAATGATAAAAAATAAAGGCTTGGTAAAAAAGTAAAACCAGCCCCAATCAATGGCTAAATCAAATTTATTAATTTCAGCTTTTTCAGCATAGGTATCAATCACCTGAACTTCTTTAGCTCCAATAAATAATTGTGCAGAGCTTGAAGAGTTTTGTCCAGGATTGGCACTATTAGGAGAGGTTAAAATGTAATTAGCTTTATAAGTATTGTCGAAGGTAAACTCTGCATTAAAGGCTTGTTTTTTTTGAGGGACAATAGCAGTTAACCAATACTTATCTGTAATACCAACCCAGCCAGAGCTTCCTTGATATTTTTGATTTTTATCTTTGATGTCATCATATTTTTCCTCTTTTAAATTTTCATCTATGACTCCAATTAAACCCTCGTGAAGAATATAAAAATTTTTTACGGCTGGTTTTTCTTTTCTGGTAATTTGTGAGTAGTGAAAAAGATCAACTTTATCTTTGGAATTATTTCTAAAAGTTTCAGTGATTTTAAATAAATATTGATTATCAACTTCTATTTTTTTAGTAAAAATAAGACCTTTTTGATTATCCCACTCCAGTTCAATAGGAGTAGTAGGGGTTAGAGTTTTGTTTTTAACTAGTTTCCAGACGCTATTATTATCTGGAACAATAATGTTATTGGCACTTGCCCAACCGCTTTCAAGATAATAGCCAGTATTCATTTGTTTGGGATTAAGAACAACTACTTCTGGGCTTTTTTTATCAATGGTTTCTTTATAGTTTTTAAGAGTAACATCATCTATCAACGCGCCTGTAAGCGAGATCGATCCAAATAATTTTGAATTTTCTATTCTAATTCTTTGTCCAGTTACAACCGCATCTTGTCTCGTGATAATTTTTTGTGGTTCTGGCGCCTTAGCACTTAAAGATGGCGCAGATGGTTTACTGCCATCCAGTGTAGGGCTAGGTTTCGTTTGTTCGATTTTAGAAATTTCTGTTTTGCTTTTTTTTAGTTCAGGATCAACTACCAATACTTGCCAACCAACTATGATAATAGTTGATAAAATAACAGCCATTAAAACATTTCTTGTATCCATTATATTTTTTTCTCTTTCTGAACAGGATCATAACCTGCACTTCCACCTAACCAAGTAAAGGGATGGCATTTTAAAATTCTTAATATTCCTTTTGCGCACCCTTTGAAGCATCCGTGCATTTGAACTGCATCAATAAAATATTGAGAGCAAGTAGGTTCAAAT
>Ga0181606_10003789_pt1 | contig 12726 bp, 10 predicted proteins | sample 041ome_10_FD_132994 | JGI IMG/M metagenome (GOLD analysis project Ga0181606, IMG submission 132994) | Coastal salt marsh microbial communities from the Groves Creek Marsh, Skidaway Island, Georgia - 041412US metaG (megahit assembly) | ecosystem: Environmental > Aquatic > Marine > Intertidal... | reverse complement strand
TGTTTGAATTCGCACGCCTCGATGCGCGGCGGTGTCGCCGCCGCACTCCGACGCGCGCGCGTCGCCGCACTCGATCGTCACACGCGCGTCGTCGGTCGTCGCCCTAGGTCGTCGTCGTCGGCGGCGCCGCGCGATCGCATCGTACGCGACGCATCACGCGAGTGACAGCACGGGGCGCGTTTGAAATCGGTCGACAGCTCTCGCCGTTCGAGAGGCGGTGCGCGGACGACGACGGCGCTGGCAGGACGTGCGGTGACGCGAGGCGACGACGCGAGGTGGTATGTCAGGCATGACGTCGCTCGCGATGGCGCTCACGAGCGCGTCGCCCGCGAAATCGGCTGGGAAAAAGTGCAATTGCAAGAATTCAAAGTGCTTGAAACTGTACTGCGAGTGCTTTGCGAGTGGACGGTATTGCGATGATTGTAATTGTTTTGCGTGTAAGAATTCATTGGAAAGTGCACATGAACGACAACAAGCGATTGAGCAAACGCTTGAGAGGAATCCGAATGCGTTTAGGCCGAAGATTGCGGTGTTGGCGTCACCGGCGAGAGGCGAACGGGCGAGCGCGGGCGCCGGCGGAACCGACGCAGACCTCATCGCTAGACATAATCGAGGGTGTCATTGTAAGCGCAGTGGGTGCTTGAAGAAATATTGTGAGTGTTTTCAGGCGGGTATATTTTGTTTTGATACGTGCAAGTGCGCCGAATGTAAGAATTACGAAGGGAGCGTCGCGCACGAGGCGGTGAAACGCGTGCACGGTCCAAACGCGAGGTTTCATGAGTTTGCTTCGGCTACAGTGTCACCGAGTCCAGGACGAAGACGGAGTAAAAATGCAGGGGTTGCATCCCCAGGTGCAGGTGCGCACGAAAGCCCTCGTGGGGAAGAGAAGCGAGCTGGCGGAGTCGCCGCGCGAGATGCGTCTCCGGCGTACTACGCGCGCGAACCAGGAATGCCATTGATGCACAATTTAGTACAGCAAGGTGCGGTGGAAGAATTAGCACGTATCTTACTCGTTGTTGCTGATGAAACCAAAGCAAACGTGATGCAACGAGCTAGTAAAGGCGAGAACGACGCAAAGGCTGCGAATGGGAATTCTGTCGCCTCAGTCGCAGCGCTCGCGGCATCGCAGGCACAACGTGGCATCATCAGGGGAAGACAAACTTCAGATGATCCCGCTATAGATGTTTTGTTGTGCGATGAAGAGGTTCGAACGGCGCGAACGATGCGTGGTGTCGGCGCTGGACCGAGCACTTCTGCGCCGACGGAGACGTACGCAGAACAAGAGCTCAATTTATTAGGGGAGCTTGAGCGCGTGGTTGCTCGATTAACGGAAAACGCCAAGGCGCGCGTTGACAATTTGAAAAAAGCTGAAAAAGCATCGCGTTCGGCTGGTCGAGGTTCGAAGAGAGTTAAAACGGAAGAACTCATAGAGACATAGTATTAGTACATTCATGTCTCGCATTCGCATTCGCGCGTCATAGCTCGGCGCAATGTAGCTTGTAATCCATATCAAATCATGCTTTAATTTGAGATGTATGCTCGTAAAGACGTTGCAAAATTTCACGTGCAGCCACACGTCTTTTTTAATTCGAATGCTGACCGTACTTCGTAGACGAATACGCATCGGTAATTGTTGGGCACAATGAAGCGCGCCGCGCACCCTTTTTCACCCACACAGCGCGTCTCTCGACGTCGCGCTGAAACACTCTTCAAGCCTCCATCGCACGCGCGAGTCTTGAAAGTAATTACTACGCACGTCCTGCGTGAAACTTCGACCTCGTAGTCGCGCGCTCGGCGCACGTGAGTTCTGCAAGTCATGGCGCTCGGCGCGCTTTCCACCGCTACCCATCCGTGCGTTGGGCTCAACTCGCGCCGTCGCATGCGCCAGCAGTCATCTGTGCGCACGAATAGACGCACACATATCTCTAGAGCAATGCTGACGCCCGAGAAAGCGCATGAAGAGGCGTTGAAGCGCATTGAAAAGGCTAAAGAAACGCATCGTTTGGACCTCACTGGACTCGGTTTGAGCGCCATCCCAAACGAGACGTACGATTTAGTCAATCTCGTCGAGTTCCAAGCGTCAAACAATAACTTGTACGAATTATCAGAAGATATTGGAAATTTAACGAAGCTTGAGCGGCTTGGGTTGGCGGGAAATCGATTGCGCAAGTTGCCGAGTTCCATAGGCGCGTTGACGTCGTTACGAGGGTTGTGGCTGCATGGCAACTGTCTAAAAGTATTGCCAGACGAACTATGCGCGTGCGCGAGCTTGAGAAATTTAGCGGTGGCAGGGAATAGACTGCGTGAGCTCCCGAGTGAGATGTCGGCGCTGACGAATTTAGAGGAGTTGAGCGCACCTGGGAACCAGCTGTGCCGGTTACCGGATTTGGCCGCGATGCCGTTGTTGCGAGAAATTGATTTGCACGGCAACTTAATCGAAGACTTACCGGAAGACGTGCGAGGATTACGAGCATTAGAGACTTTGAGTTTACAAGGAAATCGGCTGCGATCGATTCCCACTAGTTTAACCACCTTGCGCAGGTTGCGTTCGTTGAACTTGGCTGAAAATTGTATTCAGGAACTTCCAAGCGAAATTGCAGAAATGACAATGTTGACGTCGTTGTGGTTGTATACGAACGAAATTTCAAGTTTGCCGGAAACTATGCGTAAAATGCCATCCCTTCGTCAGCTTTGGGTGGAAGGAAATGACGGTCTGGGTCCTTCATTAGATGCGTTTATCAGTGCCATGGATGGGCATAAGACATTGCGCACGTTTGGTATCGATCAGTATCAATTCGAGCATGTCAAAAAGAGCGCGCATTTCACTTCAGTCTCTGAAACTCCACAGTTCGCACCGGCTGGCTACTTCAAACTGGTCAGGTGGCACGGTTCTAGCGCGGCAGAAAAGCAAAATGCACCTGTCCTCATCGTCTCCTTTGGCAGCGCGCCCGGCGTGCCCAACTGGGGAGGTTTGCTAAAGAAACTTGGTAAAAATATTGGTAAGGGGGATACTTACGACGTGTTATACGTGTGTGATGTCCAACGATCGTGGTATATGTCGAATGATATGAGTGTCAATCAAGATGCGGAATTTGAGCGATGGAACACACATTTGCGAAACGCTTGCGCTGGATACGAGCGCGTCTTGTACATTGGTGACTCTATGGGTGCCAGTGCGTCATTGATGTTCGCCGAGCATGCGACGCGCGTATTGTCATTTTGTCCGCAGGTTGACTTGTATTTATCATCAATCCGACCGAGTCGATCGAATGTATGGTTTCAGAGATTTAAACGTTGTTTGACGTCTGGGCTTGAAAAATCATCTGCAGCAGTTGACGTACACACTGGATCATGGGATCACGACAGGTACCAGGCATCTTTGCTTCCACCTGCCGTGATAAAACACATAGTGCATCCCGTAGATTCTCATAGATTGGCCTTGGCGCTCGATGGCGAGGAGAAATTATTGCCAATTATTAAAAAGGCATACGACGCTGAGCTCGCTATCGCTCGCGGCGAGGCACCTGCGAAGCCGGGCTCGTCGCCGTTAGATTCATTTGCCCCATGGCAAACTTTAGGCCTTAGATGAGAACAGTTGTATATTCTAGATTTGCATCGTTTTACACATTTACAATGGGTTTTGTACAATGAATCGTTTCATGAGCATGCCCAAAGAGACGGGCGCGACATCAATCGCGGTTTCACCCGCTCGATTCCTAGCAGCGCGATCCGCGCCACGACTAAGTAAGATTTCTACAGCATCCTTACGATTGAAGAGTCCAGCGAGATGTAACAGAGTATTTTGCGTGCTGTCAGCAAAATTTACGTCAACGCCGCGGTCCAACAACGTTTCAAGCGCTTGCGCGTCATTCGCCTTTATAGCCTCTCTCGCACCGCTTCCTGAGCACTCAAATCTCTTAACATGTGTATCATTATCATTATCATTATCATTATCCATCGACGCCGTTGACGAGTGAAACGGCATCGCTGGCTCCACAACCTGCGTTGGTTTTAACTCTTCTTCATCAAACGCATTTGTCGTCTCTAGTGTAAGTTGATCGTTTTCTACCGCGTGCCGCACCTCGGGTTCATCACGCGCACCACCATGCACACGCATCGTCGACGCTAACAAATTCTCCAATCCTCGATTATCTCGTGGCGGCAATACCGAGTTATCATCTTCTCCGTACGCGTTGTCGTCGATAAACACCGTCGCCGGCTTCCCAGACCCACCCGTCATCGCCACCACACCATCGCTTTTCGTCGTATCTGGCTCGGTAAAAAATTTCACCGCCACCGCGCTTTCTCTCAGCTCGTAGTCTCGCGCGATGGCATCCAGGACGTATTGAAAATCTCGCTGTCTCGCGTCCGCGACGCTCTTTGAGTGAAACAGCGCCTTCTTTGGCATTGGTGGTAATCTCGCCCCATACGTCTCCGATCGCGACAACTCTGCGTGTAAAGCCGCAAATTCGCTAAACCTCCGTTTTGTACATATATCTATCGCTCCTCCATCGTCACTTGCGCCACCATCACGGTCGTGGCTTTGCACGCTCGCGTCGATGTATGCTTGCACATTTGTGGTCAACGTGATGGGATAATACACCGCCGTGTGCGCATTCGTAGACGCCATCGTCGCCTGCGCGCATCGTAAAATTTGTCCTTCGTGTACCGTCACCTTGAACGTGGATGACGTCGTCGTCGTCGTCGCCGTCGTCGTCGCTTGAGCCGCTGACATCGCACGGCGTCAACATCTGACGCTCCGTTCGCCACTTTGAAGCACGCGACGACGACGACGACGGCGGTAGCCACATCGACGGCGAATACCATCTACGTTCTCAAAGCACATCCATGCCTCAAGGACCTTTCCGCACCGCCGCAGGCGTAGGACGCGCCGAACACCCATGGTGCGATGCGAACGCCGTTCAAGGCATCGAAGGCGTGGATGAATTAGGAACCGCCGTCGATTACACGTTGAAATCCATCGAGCACAGTATCAAGAACAACGTGCGCGATCGTTATGACGTCATCATCGTCGGTGCGGGGCTTTCTGGGTGCACGATTGCGGAGAGATTGTCTCGTGAGCTCGGGAAGACATGTTTGGTGCTCGAACGTCGCGCGCACATCGGAGGTAACTGCTACGATTACGTCACCGAGCACGGCATCCGCGCGTCAAAGTATGGTGCGCATTTATTCCACACGAAACATCCTCGGGTGTGGGAGTACGTCAAGCGTTTTAGTGAGTGGATTCCTTTCGACCACAGAGTGCGCGGGCAGGTGGCGCGCGAAGCGGATAATGAAAAAACATTGGTGGCGATTCCGCCAACCATGGATACCGTAAATGCGTTGTTCGGGACGAATATTAAAACGGAAGAAGAAATGGAGGCATGGTACGCGAGTGAACGGATATTTCCGGCGAATGGTGCAGATCCGGCGAATGGCGAGGAGGCGGCGTTGACGCGCGTCGGACCGCGGCTGTACGAAGCGATTTTCAAGCACTACACCAAGAAGCAATGGGATAAATACCCAGAAGAGCTCGATGCTTCGGTGTTGATGCGCTTGCCATGCAGAACGTCCACGGATGATCGATATTTCAACGATCCGTGGCAGGCGCTGCCGAAGCGAGGCTATACGAGAATTTTTGAGAATATGATTGGCAACGACGCTAACGTGGACGTTCGGCTCGAGACTGATTTTTTCGAAATGAAAAGACTTGGAACGTTGCCAAAGCACGATTTATTGGTATATACCGGTCAAATTGATACTTATTACGCCGCGCTTGGGATGCCCAAGCTCGAGTATCGCTCGTTACGATTTGAAGAGGAGTACATCGAAGACACTGGCGATGACGGATTATTTTATCAAGAAGCCATGGTGGTGAACTATCCTGGAGCAGACGTGCCTTTCACGCGAATCGTGGAATATAAACACGTGCCGAACCAACCGGAAGGACGCCACGAGCGTCCTGGCACGCTCATCGCGCGTGAGTATTCAAGCGCTGAAGGCGAACCGTACTACCCAGTACCGAATCCGGAAAACAGAGCCTTGTATGAACGCTACGCCGAGCTTGCAGCGAAAGAAGAAGGCGTGGCTTTCGTCGGTCGTTTAGCATCGTACAAGTATTTCAACATGGACGAAGCGATATTAAATGCGCTTGAAGTATTTGATAATTTTATGGAAACTGGCGCGCTCGATCCTAAGCGAGCGCCGGCTGAATTTGGCGCAGCTTAAACCGCCGAAGCTCACAAGCTTGCAGCTGCGAAAGAACGTTTCGTGGTTAGATATTTAGTTTTTCACTTTTCACTTTATCACACGTCGCTTCCGTGTGCTCAAGAAGTCACGCGCTAAACAGAATCATTTGAGTAGACTTGTAAAAAGCAAAATGCTTCAAACAGACTGTCTTCATACCGCGGCGCGCGCCATGGTATCATCCACCGCACTCGCCTGTGGCCTCACACAATACTTTGGCTACGTCATATTATCCACCATCATCGAAAGGGTGTATTATGTGCGCGGTGCGTCCACTGGGACGACGAGCACATCGTCAACGCTTAATAATCACGCGAGGAAGATTCAACGCGAGGTTCAAGCGCGCGGCACCACGCGAACGTCCGCCGCCGCACCCTGGGGGTTTCCACTGTACCAACTATGCACTCGAGCCAGCCTCGTGCACGGAAGCGAAGAGCACGCGAGGCATCGGGTGTTTGCATCGATTAATTTATTGGTGAGCTCTTGTTTTGCTGCGTGCGTGGGCGAATCCGTAGCGCAGCGTTACTCTACTCTGCGCGCGTTCGCGAGTTACGCAAGCACAAAATCATATACCGTTGATTTTGTGTTCGGCTGGTTCAAGGCGATGGCGCTCCAAAGCGTTGTGGAGTATTATTGGCATGTTTGGATGCATAGCAAAGCCATGTACAAACGCGTACATAAAATCCACCACACGTACAAAGCGCCGAGCGTGTGGTGTGATTTGTGCATTCACCCGATTGAAGCATTTGGATACTACTGCATCTTGTACAGTCCCGGGTTCGTGGTGTCGATGCCCATCGGGGCATTTGTCTTATACATGGCTGTAAACGGGTTGTGCGGCGTATTGGACCACTGCGGCATCAAACTGCGTGTGCCATTCGTATACGACACACAATTTCACGATTTGCACCACAAATATTTTGAGGTAAACTATGCGTTTCCTTTCGATTTCATGGACCGCATACATGGAACGTACCGCGCACCGGATTCACCCAAGACGGGATGAAAATCCCGTATTTGGTATTTATAAAAATCTGACATTTGAAGTCGCCGCCGTGGGTGCCACGGCGAGCGAGTGTACACTAACGCACGCGCGAATTGCCCATTGTTTGTAATACAAATTTTATTCCTTTTCTATAGCAGTGAATGCGCTGCGCGTGCGCGCAATTTAAAATAAGTCTTTCGAGTCTCTCGTTCGCTTTGCAACCTCGCCGCGCGTACTGCCCCACTTCACAATAACGCGCGTGTGTACGCACGCCGCCCCGCGCGTACGACACACACGCGCGCGATGTACGCATCACACGATGGCACGCCGCCCTCGAACGATGTATGGGCGCGCTACCGCACCGATGGCGTGCTCGGCGCAAACTTGTTGAACCAAAAAGAATCCAAAACAATCAGCGAACGCGCAGCGTACGCCGAGCAAGAGGTACGTCGCAGCGCATCGATGACGCGCGCGCAATGATTTGTGTGTAGTGCATGTGTGCGCGCGCTCGGGACGATGCGGTGTGCGCGGTGCGACGCGTGCGGGCGGCGCGGGTGCTGGATTCGCAGTCTTGGAAAGTTCCCCTGGGCTTGGTTTTGAGCTCTGCGCGTCGACGACGGCTCGCGTCGATCGCGCACGGTTTCGCGAGTGTCAAAATTCATACTGACAATGTTGTTTTCTAACCCGTCGTTTACGTTTGTCGTCGCAGATGGAACGTGCGCGCGTCGAGTTGAACGAAGCGTTGAATGAACGAGACGCGTTGTTGGCTCGAGAAGAACGAGTGATGGCCATGGTTGACGCCGCAGATCGAGAGTACCGCAGTGAAAAAGCACGATTCGCAGAAAAAGAGGCGACGATGAGACAAATGATTACAGAGTTGAAAGAGGATTTGGAACACGAGCGGCGGGAACACAAGAGCGGGGTTAAGAGCGTGCGCGAACGCGAAAGCGCCGATGCTCGTGAACTTGGAGCTTTGCGACGCAGGAATGATGAGTTAGTTGGTGAAGTAGAAAGCTTGAAAAATTCAAATGCCGCGCTTCGCAAGGCACAATTACAAGCAAAGACGGATAGATCCGAATGGCTCGAAGGTGAAGCGGCGGAAATGGAGAAGCGTTTAAAGGCTTCCGAGGCGCAGTGCAAATCGCTCAAGGGAGAGTTGCAATTTGAAAAGTCCAGCGTGACCAAGATGGAAAGTCAAGCTTTAGGATTGCATAAGACGATTAAGGACTTGAATGCCGCAGCTGTGGCTAAAGATGGGAAGATTGCGCAATTACAAGCTCGCGTTGAAGAATTGAATGCAAAGTTAGCCAACGCCTTGAGTGACCTCGCAAAAAGTGGGCCATTGTCGTCACGAGAGAAGGCGGTCGAAAATAAATCTGCCGCCGTACAGGCAAAGGAAACCGAAGTTACTGCTCGCGAAAAAGAGCTCAAAGAAAGTTTGGCCAAGTTGAAGGCGCGTGAGGCGTCGTGCGCGAGTCGCGAGAAGGCTCTCGCAAAATCTGAGGCGAGCGTCTCGCGAGCGACTGGTAAGGAAGTTGCTTCGCCTGCACCGACGCCCGGCCCGCGCTATAGTTTTGCTGACATCGCGCGACGCTACGTGTTCACGCCTGGTATGAATGCAGAATCACCAGCGACCTCATCAAAGTCTCCCGCTCCTGCTCGTACGCCAGTGAGCGAAAAGACGAAGAACTTGTTCACTGGCTTGTTCGCTCCGAAGGAATCAGAGTCGAAGGCTGGAGACGTGGCATCTGCGATATCGGCAAAGAAGACAGAAATCGCACTCAAAGCGTTCGGTGTGTTGCAAAAAGTAGTGGGCAGCAAGGAAGAACAGCCCAAGGCCATTCAGGCGCCGAAACGCTTGGAGCAAACATTTAAAGTGGCATCTCCTGCGCCGAAGTCTGAAGTTAAGAAAGCTGATACGCCTGCAAAAGTATCACCGCCAAATTCACAGCCGAAAGCCGAAAAGGTTGCAGCTAAGCGCTCGCGCGTCGCAACTGATGAGTCCCAAAAGGCTGATGAGCCACCGACGAGAAATACGCGAGTCAAGCGTGAGACGGTGAAGGCAAAAGATTCTGAGGAGGTTGTCAAGGAAGGCCGATCGTCGCGCACGCGCAAAGCAACAGCGAAGGCAGCTCAAGCATCCTTACCAGCGACGAAGAAGAAGACTACTGAAAAGAAAACGACGGAGGAGGAAACTAAGGAAGAGGAGCCCAAACGCAAACGCGGGCGCCCGGCTAAGATGAAAGAACCAGAGACGGAGTTTCCATCGACACCAAAACCTAAAAAGGCTGAGCCAGTGGAGGAGGAATCAAATAAAGAGAAGCGTGGTCGTGGTCGACCTGCGAAGAGTCGCACGGCATCGCAGCTCACTGATTTCCTCCAGCCAGGCAAGGTGGAAGCATCTATGCGCACGACCCGCAGCTCTCGTCGGAGCACTCGTAATAGCCGAGAATAATTCTTCTACGTTTGACTTGATGATATGACAACAACAACAACAACAACAACAAATTCTAAGCACACGATTACATACTTCTCCTCCTCGTCCCTTTATTCATCATCAAAGGTATTTTTCTTTTTCGCTGGGAACTTTGAAGGCCATGAGCCTTGAGGTTGAGATTTTGTAGCCGAACGCGCCGGTTTCACGCCCAACGCCGCATACAACGCATCGGCTAACGTGTTGCACCGAACGAGTTCGATACCGGATTTTTTACCCATATCTGCTGTGCTTCCTGCTTCAGGGAGTAGCACGCGCTTAAATCCCATCGTTGCCGCTTCGGCGATGCGTCGCTCAGCTTGCATGACTGGGCGCAGCTCACCGCCGAGGCCAACTTCACCAAAGAAGCACATGTCTGGAGGCAAAGGCTTCTCAACGAAACTGCTTGCGATGGCGAGCGCAACCGCGACATCTGTTGATGGATCTTCAAGCTTCATACCCCCGACAATATTGATAAAAATGTCGTGCTTGTGCACGCGACGCCCGAGCACGAATTTAGCCAACACGGCAAGTAATAATTGCATTCGTTCAAATCGTAAGCCAACAGCAGTCCGAATAGGCGGAGCCATCATTGACGAGCCTCCTCCTTCTCCAGAATCCCCGCGCTCGGCGGTCAACGCCTGAATTTCAAGCATAAATGGACGAGAGCCTTGCACCGTCACCGTCGGTGCCGCCGAAACGTCTGGGCTCAGAATTCGTTCGCCTAGAAATAACGCCGAAGGCGACGCCACGGGTTTCATTCCTTCGTCACTCATCTGAAACACACCAACTTCATCCGTAGAGCCATAGCGATTTTTATGCCCACGTAAAATACGTACAGCGCGGTCGGCGTCGCCTTCCAAATACAGCACGACGTCGACAATGTGTTCCAACACGCGCGGACCAGCAATATCGCCGCTCTTCGTCACATGACCGACGATGAAAACCGGCATTCCGCTTGTTTTCGCCGCATGTAACAACGCGGTTGCGCACTCGCGCACCTGCGACACGCTCCCTGGACTTCCAGTCGCATCTTCTAAAAACACGGTTTGAATAGAGTCCACGACGAGCGCCGACGGTTTTAACTTTTGCACCGCTTCGAGTATGTTCTCCAATCGCGTGGCGCTGTATAAATACACCCCGTTCGGGTCCACGTTCATGCGTTCTGCGCGTCCAGCGACTTGTTCTACGGATTCTTCTCCACTGGCGTATAAAACACCGCCCCCCTTGAGCTCACCATCCGCGCCGCCGTCGCGCGCGCCCATCAATCCCGCGACTTGCAACAATATCGTCGATTTCCCCACTCCAGGGTCACCACCGACTAAAATAAGCCCACCAGGCACGACACCACCACCTAACACGCGCTCTATTTCCTTCCCGAGCTCTCCAGCCAAGGACATTCTCGCCATTGTCGGCCCCGAGCTCAAATCTTTTGGCTTCAACACGTCCCGCAACGCGCGAGGCGCGCTCGTTTCCGATACCCATCCCCCAACGCGCGTCGTTCGACCCCCACCACGACCAATACCTCCACTCACGATATCATTTTCTGCTATTCTTGCCACCGCACGGGCGCCCGCACCACCACCCGCGTTCGCTTTCGCCCCAGACGCTGGTTCGCTCGCCACTCGCACCACCTTGAGCGAGTCCCACGCCTTACAACTCGGACACTGCCCGTACCACTGTTTCGTGTCCTCGCCGCATTCCTCGCACACATACACTTGCTTGGACTTGCCACTCGCGCCCTTGGCGCTCGATGACGCAAACGTTCGCACAGATGCGCGACGGTCGGCGTCGTGCGTTGGGTGATGGATTGCGCCAATTCCATGCGGCTTCATCGCGCGGGCGACGCGGCTCACACCGCGCGCGGTCGCGTTCGAGCGCGGGGCGTTGGTGACGATGGATGATATGTTTGCAATCATTTCACGCGATATGCGCGTTCGGCGCATCAATATCGCGAACGGTTCGTTGTGAGGTTATTAAGATGATGATTACAATTCTGACAGTGATCTTTTTCAACCAACCAAACCAAACGCGCGTTTGCGTTTTGTTTTGTTTTGTTTCAAATGCGTGGCATAATCCACGAGGACGATGCGTGCACGCGTACGCACTAACGCCGCTGCTTTGCGGCAAAAATGTTCTTTGAAAGCTGCACGCGCCGTGCGTGATCTTTCGCGCGCAAAGACTTTAAATTGTACAATTCGTATTGCGCTTGGTCGTCGAATGGGTCGAGTTGCAAGACGCGCGTGAAATCGCGCTTGGCTTCATCGAAATCGCCACGTTGCGCGTATGCGCGTCCGCGACGAAGAAGCAAGCGTAAATCATCAGGGTTTTCCTCTTCGGCTTCGTTTAAATACGTGATCGCTTCGCCGTAGAGTTTTAATCCCATGCACGCCGAACCGAGATTCATCAAGCACGCGAGTTTATTCTTCACCACTTCGGCGTGATCCATCGGGTTCGTGCCCTTGACGAGTTTCATGATTGACAGCGCACGAACGTAGCAGTCACGCGCTTTGTCGAATTCCTTAGCGTTGTAGAAATCATTCCCTTTATATCGAAGCTGGCATTGCTCGTTCAACGCGCTCACCAAATCCTTCGATTCCAACCGCGCCTCGCGCGTTGTCGCCTTGGTAAACTCTGCATGCCCTAAATTATTCGGATCACGCAAGTAATTCACCATCGTGCGCTCAATTTCCTCTTCACTCGCGCGTCCTTCATCAATCGCACGCTGCGTATCGCGTAACATCTCCAAAACCAACGGATTCCGCGCCCACTTTCCAAAATCCCCGTGCGCGTCATTCTTAAACGAAGAAATAATATTCTTCAACACTCTCGTTCGCAAAAACGGCGCAATATTCCGCTGCGCCTCTTCATCCGCCCCGAGCACGGCTTCTCGAAATTGCATCGACTCCACGCGATGCCCCACGCGATCCGTCTTGCGTAATTCTCTAAACTGATGCTCCGCCATGATTTTGGCGTTTTCCGGCTGCGCGCAAAACGCCTTGAATGACGCCTCGAACCCATC
>Ga0181606_10003788_pt1 | contig 12729 bp, 10 predicted proteins | sample 041ome_10_FD_132994 | JGI IMG/M metagenome (GOLD analysis project Ga0181606, IMG submission 132994) | Coastal salt marsh microbial communities from the Groves Creek Marsh, Skidaway Island, Georgia - 041412US metaG (megahit assembly) | ecosystem: Environmental > Aquatic > Marine > Intertidal... | reverse complement strand
CTTTTGCAGGTGATTCGTGTTGATGCCCACAAAGTTGCGCGGCTCATCCCACCACTTTAAGCTGGTTCGGGAAGGCGCATCGTAATAGCCCGTGAATAAGGTTGCGGTGGTTTGGGGGGTTGATGTGGGAAATTTACTCCTGAGGTGAATGACCCCGTTGAGCGCGCTGGAGCCGTGGAGCACCGAGCTCGCTCCTTTAATTACTTCTACGCGATGAATGTTCTCTACGGGGATAAGGTCCCATTGCACCGTACCCGCATCCCCCGCGAGCAAGGGCATGCCATCGAGCAGAACCAGTACCCGCGATCCCGCGCCATAGCTCCATCCACTCCCTCCGCGAATATTCGCTTGTCCATCTATAATTTGTACGCCGGGGGTCTGCCCCACCACATTTTCGATGTTGGCTTGGGCGTTTTTATTGTCGATGAGGGCGGGCGAGAGCACGTCCATGGAGACCGTTACTTGGGAGAGGGCCTGCTCGAATTTTCCGGCAGAAACTACCACGTCATTGAGCAGCGAGCCCGCCGATTCCCGAAGGATAAATTGGATGTTTTGGTTCGATGAAAGGTCGCTGAGCAAGAGTGTTTCGGATTGATAACTGAGGTGGCTGATGGTCACCTCGGTTGCGCCATCGGGCAGATCGAGCAGAAATGCGCCAAGAGCATCAGTAGAGACCCCTGATCCATTATTGGTGTAGACCGCGCAGCCCGGGATGGGTTCATTGAAGGCGTCTCGAACCACTCCCGATAGGGTCTGTGCATCTACGGAGACTGCGGCAGCCATGAGGATAAACCCGATAAAGGCGCGGTTTACACGAGGCAATAAAGTTTTTAACACACTCATAATTAAGTATTTATAAACGACTACCCCGTCTGGAGAAGGTTAATTTCACACCCTAAATTAACAAAATGGGACATAACAAGCGTATCTATCAGATGGCACTGACTCATTTACCCAAGATGGGAAGTGTGTTTGGGCGCGAAGTGGTGGCCAAATTGGGCGGCGCAGAGGTATTCTTTGAGGAGTCGAAAGAGCGACTGATGTCCGAGTTTGAGATAAAGGCGGAGGTGGTGGATGCTGTGGTGAGGAGCGAGGCCGTAGGCCGAGCGGAGCGCAATGCAGATTGGCTCGAGAAACATGATGTAGAAGTGCTGTGGTTTGAGGATCCCGAGTTTCCCGCGTTGCTCAATCATCATTTAGACAGTCCCATGATTTTGTATAAAAAGGGTCCCCTCAAGCTAAATGAAACCCGCATGGTTTCTGTAGTAGGAAGCCGACGAGCAACGGAATACGGCCTTCGGTACACCCAAAAGTTTGTAGAGGAATTGGCGCCATACGGCGCTTGTATAGTGAGTGGGCTCGCTCATGGGATTGATGCATGTGCACATCGGACCGCGTTGAATTGCGGATTGCCTACCGTTGCCGTGCTCGGAAATGGATTTGACGAAGTTTATCCTCGAAATCACACGGGGCTTTCGCAAGAAATAGCTACATCTGGCGCATTACTTACCGAATTTCCACCGTGAACTCCAATGCATCCGAGTTTGTTCCCCCGGAGAAACCGAATTATTGCCTCCCTCTCACAGGCCACCATTGCAATGGAGGCCACCGGACGGGGAGGGGCGCTAACTACCGCGGGTTTCGCTTTCGAATATCAACGCGAACTTTTTGCCTTGCCCGGTACAGCTGGCTTGGCATCTTCCGAGGGTTGCAACCGACTCATCAAGCAACAAAAGGCCCATCTCATGGAATCGGTATCGGACTTGGTGGAAGTGATGGGTTGGAACGCGCGTTCGGGAAGGGGAGCTCACGGGGCTAAGAGTACCGCGGAAATGCAGGGATCTCTTTTAATTGAGCTCACCGACGACGAGAGGGAATTGTACATGACCATTAAGGAATTAAAAGAAATTTCAATAGACGAACTGGCTAGGAAAATAGGCTGGACCATTGGGAAAATAAATGCATGCTGCGTTGGGCTGGAATTGAAGGGGGCCGTGCGCTCCACGTCTGCCAAGGCCTACTACGTGGATTCGTGATTTAATTGGAGTACAGCGTTTAAAAATAAACTACTTTTGAGGCGTTGAACTAAAGATAAAGATCATGGAAGCTGCTGTAAAAGCATTCATGGAACAGGTGGTCCAGCGAAATCCGCACGAACCGGAATTCATCCAAGCTGTGGAAGAAGTGGCGGAAGCCATTATCCCTTTTATGGAGGATCATCCTAAGTACAAAACACACAACATCCTTTCGAGAATGGTAGAGCCCGAACGGGTTATCACCTTTCGCGTGCCATGGACCGACGATGCCGGAAACATCCATGTAAATCGCGGATTTCGAATTGAAATGAATTCTGCCATTGGCCCATACAAAGGGGGATTGCGCTTTCACCCTTCGGTAAACTTGAGTATTCTTAAGTTTTTGGCTTTTGAGCAAGTATTTAAGAACAGCCTTACCACGCTGCCCATGGGCGGTGGAAAAGGCGGATCAGATTTTGACCCCAAAGGCAAATCGGATGCCGAGGTAATGCGCTTTTGTCAAAGTTTTATGACGGAATTGGCGCGCCACATTGGCCCAAACACGGATGTTCCCGCAGGAGATATTGGTGTGGGTGGCCGGGAAATTGGCTACCTCTTTGGGCAATACAAACGTTTGCGCAATGAATTTACAGGAGTACTTACCGGTAAAGGCATTAATTGGGGAGGAAGCCTTATTCGCCCCGAAGCAACGGGATACGGAAACGTATACTTTGCATCGGAAATGTTGGCGACCAAAGGTGAAAGTTTCAATGGTAAGCGAGTGATCATCTCCGGATCGGGGAACGTAGCACAGTTTGCAGCGGAAAAAGCCATGCAAATGGGTGCTAAAGTTTTAACGATGTCGGATTCTGGCGGATATATCCATGTTGCAGACGGTATGACGCCTGAACAATTGGAGTACATCAAAGACCTGAAGAACGTAAAAAGAGGACGATTGAGTGAAGCGGTAGATGCTATAGGTTCTGCGTATCACGCTGGGGAGCGTCCCTGGTCCGTGGCGTGCGATGTGGCGTTGCCCTGTGCCACTCAAAATGAACTCAATGCCAAAGAGGCTGAGGCGCTCGTGGCAAATGGTGTAATTTGTGTGAGTGAAGGAGCAAATATGCCCTCTACCCCTGAAGCCATTGAAGTATTCCAAAAGAACCGCGTGTTATTTGCCCCTGGAAAAGCAAGCAATGCAGGGGGCGTAGCGACCAGTGGATTGGAGATGAGCCAAAACTCACTTCGGATGAACTGGACTGCGGAAGAAGTAGACGAAAAACTGCTGAATATTATGAAGAATATTCACCAAGCTTGCGTACAATATGGAACGCGCATAGATGGCTCGGTGGATTATGTACGAGGTGCAAATATTGCAGGTTTTGTGAAGGTGGCCGATGCCATGATTGATCAAGGCGTAGTGTAATAACACACTTTTTGTGTGATGTAAAAAGGGGAGATGCCGCTGGCATCTCCCCTTTTTTGTAAGCTCAATAAGACCATGATTTACCGTACAATAATCGGTTGTCTGAGATATCCATCTACATAAAGTACATAGGCGCCTGGCTTCAACCCCTCCAGAGGTATTGTGAAGATTCCGGGGGAATTGGAATGAAGTAGCGCATCACCCCGTAAGCACGCACTACCCGTAACATCCCATATTGCATAGGGAATTGCGACGGTGCGGGTTAAAGGTGCACTTAGTTGAATGGAAAGCTGTTGCGAAACGGAGACTGGATTGGGCCAAATGCGTAATGCAGGCGTTTCGGCGAGCTCGGGATTGCCCAAGCCAATGGGAAGATTGTATAAAAATGCACCAATAGACTGGAATATGGTATCATGTAATTCCAGGCTATCCAATGGGTAGTGTCCAACCTGATTAAAAGTGAGCAATTGATTGGTCAGACCCAAATCTTGTGCACGCGCATGCATGGGAGCGCTTCCGTAGAGGTAAATGATGTCGCTGCCCAAATACTGCACCATGCCCGAATCATAAGGCACTACATCGTCGTCGATGCTGTGAATGCTGATCATGGGAACATCGCTCGCCTCTAACATGTCGGGGGAGAGTATTCCTCCAACAAAATTGACCACGGCTATAGATTCGGAAGATATACTGGGATTACCAATACTTCCCTCGAGTCCACCAAGTTCGGTAATCGCGGTATCTAGCCAGCCCGGAATCGGCTCAGAGCCATCGAATTGTGCGGCGTGAATAGCTGCAATTCCCCCGGAAGAATATCCCGATTGAATAATGGCCTCGGCACTAATTGCGTAGGGATTTCCCTGCGCTACCGATTCGCGAAAGAAGCGAACCGCTCCTTTGGCATCTTGGATAGCCCGAACTGCCGCCTTTGAAAATTCCACCTCTAAATTTGGTGCACCCAAATTTACCCCTAAGCGATATTCAATGGATGCCACAGCATACCCGCGCTTAGCCATCTCCATGCCTATAAGGGTTACGTAGGGGTCATCGTTCGTTCCGGAGACAAAGAATCCACCGTGTTGTAAAATAATGAGAGGGCGATGCGTTTCCGTGTCCCCGGCGGGCGCGTAAAAATCGAATTCCAAATTGGTGCTGAGCCCATTGTACCCCACAGCCGATCCGTAGAAAACATCTTGGATAACCTCCACCGAATCGAACACCGGATCGATATATCGCGTTTGTGCCTGGGCTATGGATAAGGAAATTGCGACAGCGAACAGGGTCGCAGAAATGCGTAGTAATTGCTTCATAATGAATAGGTTTAACTTTAGATGAACATAAAATGGCCCGAAACGTTCATCGGAGGCACGCAGCTTACTGCGAGTGTTGCACCAATTCGATGAGGATTCCGTTGGCGCTTCGGGGATGAATAAAGCAAACCAACGTGCCATTCGCACCTTTTTTGGGCTCATCGCTGAGCAATTCGAATCCTGCCTCCCGCAGGCGCTTCATATCTGCGGCAATATCGGTGGTAGTGAGCGCGAGCTGCTGAATTCCGGGACCGCGCTTGTCTAAAAACTTCTGCATGGAGGAGTCGTCTTGGCTGGGCTGAAGCAGTTCAAGGTGGCTCTCGCCTACTTCGAAAAACGCAGTATGCACCTTTTCGGTGGCCACGGTTTCGCGATGGGCTACCTGCTCCCCGAATAGCTTTTCGAATAGCGAAATACTCTCCTCTAGGTTCGCTACGGCCACTCCGATGTGATCAATTTTTGTAATCATAGAGACGAAAGTAGCCAAATTCCCCGTTTTACCCGTATGAAAAAGACAATCCTTCTCCTTGCAATCGGTTTGATGTGCGCGAACGCATCAACCCACGCCCAAAACTCCCCATTGCGCATTGAATATGTTGGGAACGAATCCAGCACCCATTATCACCATCCGGTGCAAGCTAAAATCGAAAACCCCACCGGCCGGGCTATTCCATATGAAGTGCCTATTGGGACGGTTTACCGCGCGAAAGATCCTGCGTATCAGGATTACATTGTGGTGGAGCCTCTGTTGGCCGAAATACCCCCGCACTCCTTCCAAGCGTTGAATATCAGCGCCATGTGCATGGAACCGTCAGACCTGCCTCAATCCGATGCCATGCGCTACGAGCTAATTCCGCCTAAACCATCTGAGCTACTTAGATATGTGACCTTTATTCAGGGCAAGACGTTTTCCAAAGGAGCCGTTCAGGACGGACTGTGGAAGTTGGTGGAAAACGACGAAGACGTGGCCATCTATGGCTGGAATTTGGATGAAATTAATGAGATATCGCGCTGGCTAGCGAATGAAATGGGCATTGAACTGTCCGAGGACCAAGAATTTATTGAACCCGAACACATCAACGGGACTCTCGGCGAAAAATCAGTGAAAATTTCGGGTTCATTTACGGTTGCATCCAGCAGATATTCGGATGTGGTAGCGGGACTGTTCGACACGGATAAGCGCCTCGTTCGGGAATTTTATCGAAACCCAAATACCCCGGCAGGCCGTCATAAAATAACATACGCCTACGATGGCAAACCTTATCTGGGCGCGGAATACGTGCACTTACTTATTGTGGATGGGAAAATCTCGCTTGAACTGCCCATGGATGGACCTGCGCGAAGATTGAGGTGGCCGTGAATCCGCCGTGTTGGAATCCGCTAGGCCCGTTAGCTACAAAGCGCTCTTGAAGACCGCCGAGCTGCGATCTCGCACAGCCGCAAAAGTTTAGTAAATTCCACACATGAATTCGTGGACCGATAAAATAAAGGCGCTTGGGCCGGGATTACTTTATGCAGGTGCGGCAATCGGCGTTTCGCACTTGGTGCAGAGCACCCAAGCGGGCGCTAAATATGGGTTTTTGTTTGTGGCTGTTATTGTGATTGTGCATGCTGTGAAGTATCCATTTTTCGTTCTAGGACCTCGGTTTGCTCAGCGCGAAGGCATGCATTTAGCAGAGGGGTTTGCGGGGTTGGGGCGATGGGCTTTAGCACTACTAATAGCGCTTACCTTATTTACCATGTTCAGTTTGCAGGCCGCAGTTACAGTGGTTACCGCCGGCTTGGCCCAGCTTCTCACAGGGTGGGAGGCACCAGCCTGGCTATGGAGCGCAATGCTATTAGGGCTCTGTTTAATTATTTTACGTTTTGGCGATTATAATTTGCTGGACCGGGGCATGAAGGTGTTGATGATTATTCTGGCACTCTCCACCGCTGGGGCATTTGTAGGCTCCTTCTTTTTTGATGGGCAAATGAGTGTTACGCCCCTCGCTTTTTCATGGGAAAACACGGATGATGTTTCTTTCTTAATAGGATTTCTTGGGTGGATGCCCGCCCCCTTGGAGATTGCGCTATGGCACTCCCTCTGGACCATGGCCAAACAACGGCAGATGGGAGCTACAGAGCCCATCACAGGAGATTTCGATTTTAAAGTGGGGTTTTATGGCGCGGGGATTTTAGCCATTTTATTTTTGGTGTTAGGTGCAAATGTGCTTTACGGATCGGGGGTAGAATTGTCTCAAACCGCTGGCGGATTTGCGGTTCAGTTGGTCGATTTATACACTACAACATTAGGCTCATGGGCGCGGCCCGCTATTTTAGTTGCGGCATTCACTACCATGTTCAGCACTACGTTGGCCTGTTTGGATGCCACTCCAAGGTTGATGGCTGCATGCATTGGGCTTTGGAAGGGACATGAAGCGATGGGGGAAAATGTGGGGGCGAAAAGAAGTGCGGTGCCAGGTGAGGGTGAGGCGCTTGGAACAAGTGAAGCGCCAGTTGGGCGTGAGGCGCTGGAAGGGGACCGCGAGCGCAGCGAGCGGCGAAACTACCTTTTATGGACCTTGATTTTATCGTTGGTAGCGGTATTCATATTGCGATTTTTTATTGAAAATATGGCGGAAATGGTTCGGTTAGCTACGGTGGCAGCATTTCTCGCCGCACCAGCTCTGGCGTGGCTTTCCATTAGGGTTATACGCAAAAACAGCTCGAGTAATTTGTGGTCTATTTGGGAACTGAGGTTGGCTTACCTCGGGTTGATATTCTTTTCTGTTCTTGCCTTGTTTTACCTCACTCGATTACTTGTTTAAGCATAAACACACCTCTCTGCGCAAAGTGTATTTCTCGCCACAGAGCACATCTATCGAATTGTCCCCCTATAAGAATGATAAGGAAAAGGGCGCGGCCCTTTTTCAAAGACAATAATTCCTGGGTACATGTGCATCGCGGAAATATAATCTCCAAGCCCTTCTTCACGGGTGGCATGAGTATCAAAGATCTCATGCATTTCGCGACTTATTTTCTCAAGGAATGAAGAAATATTGCGATTCCCCAGACGCCTGCCCCTGAATCCTTGCCAAAACGAGGCCATGGTATCTTCTACAATATAAATACCTCCCGCGTTCAATTTTGGAAATAAATGCTTAAAAGAAGCCGAAATATGATCCATTTTATGGCTCCCATCATCCAAAATAACATCAACCCCTCCCATCTCATTGATCACGCCGTCTAAAAAATCAGTGTCGGATTGGTCACCAATTCGGACGCTACCATGCTCGCCATCGAAACGACTGCAAGCAGGGCTGATATCGATCCCGAAAATTCGAGCCTCTTGCCCAAAATAAGAGCGCCACATATCTAAACTACCTCCATATTGCACGCCCAATGCCAAAAAACGCACATCTGTACTTCTAAAATTCTCCAAATACCGTTCGTAAACATGAAAATATCCATGCCATTTTTGCATCACCCTTCCTTCGTGATGGGCATAAAATTCACCTAAAAAAGACGGTTTAGAGGAATACTTTTGAATATCCTCCAAAATGGCACCAGGGTTCGAATGCTGGAACTCATACGGTAAAGCTTTTTGTGTCGCCACTCGATGCGGATTATTGCGCCGAAAGAAATACTTCAAAATCATAAGTGCAATCGATGGGATTCCAATACCTTTACGCTTGAAAGATACAAAATGCTAGATGAGATGAGATTTATTACCCGAGAGATGGTTTTGGCGTGCACCCTATTGTTGCACAGTGTGTTTTCGATTGCCCAACCGGTATTTGATCAGTTAGTATGGGCCGATGAATGCGAGGGTTCCGGCACAATTGATACGACAAAGTGGTTTCATCAAACCCTTTTACCAAACGGCGCCGGATGGTTTAATGGAGAGTTGCAACATTATACCGACCGCATTGAAAATGCTCACTTAGATAGTGGCTACATGCATATTACAGCTCGGCAAGAGGCGTTTACCGACCAAGGAGTGGCCAAAAATCATACCTCTGCCCGATTAAACAGCAAGTTTGCGTTTACCTATGGCAAAGTGGAAGTTCGTGCAAAACTCCCTTCTGGACCTGGAACCTGGCCCGCTATTTGGATGCTTGGAAGAAACATAGATGAACCCGGCGCTTATTGGCAGAATACGTATGGCAATACCCCCTGGCCCGCATGTGGAGAATTAGACATTATGGAGCATTGGGGCATCAACCCAAATTATGTGTCCAGCGCCATTCACACCCCATCGTCTTTTGGCGGGACGGTAAATGTGGGCGGGACTGTAATTCCTACTGCGCTTTCTGATTTTCATGTTTATACCATGGAATGGGCTCCCTCTTCTATCGTTTTTAAAATAGATGGACAAACTCACTATACCTACGCCCCCTCAGTTCAAAACGCGCAAACATGGCCCTTTAATGCGCCACAATACTTGCTATTGAACGTGGCCATAACTCCAGATATTCAAAGTTCATTCAGTCAGAGTTCAATGATTATAGATTATGTGAGGGTGTATCAGTCATCGGTAGGGCTTGGAGATGCGTCGGGCTCGAATATTAAATTATTTCCCAATCCTACACAGTTCGGTGCCACAGTGGTTATTCCCGATTTCACTGAAGCAATTTCCTGTGAAATTAAAGACGCTACAGGAAAACTAGTTCAGTCCATCATGCTGGCTGAATCATCTTCATCCATCGAGACTTCAAGTTTGGCGAGCGGACTTTATTTTCTTCATTTTCCAGGCCGCGCTGAACGAGCCATCCCACTTATGGTGATGTGATTTTTAATAAAGCTTAATATCTTTGTAAAGCGTCGGCGACATCCGTATTTTTCTCTAAAAACCAGTCTTGCCGCACACTACATGCTATTGGCCCCATAGTTCAACGGATAGAATAGAAGTTTCCTAAACTTTAGATCCAGGTTCGATTCCTGGTGGGGCTACAAAACGTTGATTATCAACATTTTAAGTGATTTACCGTAAAGGGAGTTTTTGAAATGTGCAGAACAAAGTGTAGAACAAATTGGGAAAAACCTCAGATTGGAAGTAGGTAAATCTCTTAACAAAACGAGTCGTGAGTATCCCCCAATCAAACACTTGTAAACTGTACGTCGTCAAACAAGTTTGACGACGTACATACAGGAACTACTGTGACCGTAAATCAACTAAAATCCCGAGGGGTTCTATCCATGGTAGAATACTACCAACAAATCAGGTCAAATTAACGAACCGCCGTATTCGAGATCCGAACGTACGGTGGTGTGAGAGGCGCACTCCGTCAGTTATTACTGGCGGAGCCGTCTACTCGATTATGCGGTCGTAGTTTATTGCCTACATTAAAATCGAATCCCAAATGTGATATTCAAAGAACTAACAGAAAGAGCTTTGTCAAATTTATCATCATCGCTTTCACTTTCACCGTCATATACATATTCATATTCATATTTTACTTTGTGAGAACCTAATCCTAAGTAGTTTAAAGATATTGTGTATTTTTCTTGAAGAACAATACCACCACCTATTTTAACCCCTAATCCTACTGAAGGTTTAAAAGTCATTAATTCCTCATAATCATCTTCTTCGTAAGATAGGTTAGTGATTTTTAAAATATTTAGTCCTACCCCAGCTTCACCAAATAAATTTAGTCCGTCTGATATTGTTTTTTCATATTGTAATCCTGCTAATATTGGTATATTTAAATATTTTGGTAAACTATAATCATCTGCATCGTCCACTGCATCCTCTAAGTCGTCTTTAAAGTCAGATTGTAAATCATTGTACATAATTCCAGCATTAAATGTCCAATACAATCCATCAGTGCTTAATGGTGATAATAATTTGTAACCTAAATAAAATCCTGTCCCAGCTACACCATCACCATCAAAAATAGCATCATCCTCATCATCATCGGCAAAATCGCCTTGAGGCACTGCTAATCCGATTTGTAACTCACTTTTAGTTTGTGCATTTAATGTAAATACACAGCTTGCAAATAAGATTGCAAAAAATAAATACTTTTTCATAAAATTGATTTTTTAATATTCACCTACTCATAAAGCTTTTCGGCATCTACTCCCTACTCTGTTATAGATTTTCGGGTTACTCTATTTGTGTTTTTAATCAGTTGTCATTTTAACGAATTCAACGTAGTAATAATGCGTTACAACGGTTTGCAGCTACAAGAAGTTGGCGATTTTCACCACTAAAGTTCAAGCTAAGCACTAAAGTTCAAATATAGAATAATTTGAATGTTGTAAAAAGGCAGCCTTAAATATGGGGAGTATACATCATCCCGCCGTGCTAGCGGCGAGTTTCACGTCGAACTCGCTTACTTGATTATGACAAGTCGCTTTCGAAGCGTTCTGGAGGAGTTGTCCAACATAACCGTGTAAGCACCAGAAGGCCACTGCGAAGTGTTGATCGGGTGTTTGGTCGCTCCAGTCCTAGGTATTTTGGTATCATAAATGATTTGACCAAAGGTGTTGAAGACTCTTAGTGTTAAATTGGAAGGTTGCAGTACCGTCCATTCAACATTGACTTCAGTATTGGCTGGATTGGGGAATATGTTTACTTCTTGCAAAGCATCCTCATCAATTCCAATAGGGTTTCCAACTAAAAACTTAGATTGCCGATAACCAACACCCGGTGGACATGGCCCTGTTGTAGTTAATTCAACAGTTTGTGCAACAGGCATTGGATAACCGGCCACCCACCAGTGCCATTGCTCAAGGAATAAATTACAGGTAGGCGATCCCACCTGACCATCATTCCAAGTCCGGGTAGAATATATTAGCGTCGCGGTATTATGCACAGTTCCATCCGGCATGGTTAACGTTCCTGAGGATAAAGATTCAGAATATACAGCGTCATTTCTCTCCATAAATGGCGGACATCCATTACAAGTAAACGATATATCTAACTCTGAATCAGAGTGAGAATCACCGATAGCAAAGGGATATGTATGGAGAATTAGTGGATTTTGATATGAGGTTTCAATTACAGTTCTTTCCCCATGAAACGTATATTCATCTATATCATATCCTAGGAAAAATATTCCTCCATCTTCATACTTGACGTGGGTCGCATTTGGATAACTACTAGAAAATGGAGTTGAGGAAATAGATTCAAATTCGACCGTTCCAGTTGCATCTGTGGTAACATTGGAAAAATCCCAACTGCCTTGGCTAGGATGAGGAACTGTATCATTTTTAATAGTCACGGGATAAGTGACGCCTGAAGGTGGAATAGTGGGCATAGTTAAGGTCTGCCCAAACAGCGCGTAATTTGAAATTAACAAAATAAAGAATAATGATTTTTTCATGATGCGAAGGGTATTGTAAAATTTAGGATAAAAATTAATTTTGGCTTTTCACTTTAGTGTAAAACCTAAGTTATATAATTATCAGAAGTTTCCTAAACTTTAGATCCAGGTTCGATTCCTGGTGGGGCTACAAAACCTTGATTATCAACATTTTAAGCGATTTACCTACTTCCAATCTGAGTTTTTTCCCAATTTGTTCTACACTTTGTTCTGCACAAAGAAAAAATTACCATCAAGGAGAAAAAGACCAAAAAAACTCTCATATTCCTTTTTGTCATTTGGCCTACTACCGAAGTAATGGTTGAAGATAGTTGCTACCAAGCTTGAATCATCCGCAACCGTTCGCTTGCTCAAATGATAATTTTTTGGAAAAAATAAGTTTTACCATTTGCTGGTGGAGCTTCACAAATCAAAAGGATTTCAATCTTCTTCGGTTTAAATTTTGATGCAATTATTTTGTATTTCATTCTAACACAAAAAATTGGGAATCGAAACCTTTTCCAATAATTTTTAATAACTGCTCTCAGAACTACCACCACCAGACGTATAGGTCTTTTTATAACGCTTACCGTCCGTGCAAGTGATAATTAGCGTTTTACTGTCTAGAAATCTTATTTTTTCAATATTCTTTCCACATCTACAACTGAAGTCAGAACGCGAACTATATT
>Ga0181606_10003787_pt1 | contig 12730 bp, 11 predicted proteins | sample 041ome_10_FD_132994 | JGI IMG/M metagenome (GOLD analysis project Ga0181606, IMG submission 132994) | Coastal salt marsh microbial communities from the Groves Creek Marsh, Skidaway Island, Georgia - 041412US metaG (megahit assembly) | ecosystem: Environmental > Aquatic > Marine > Intertidal... | reverse complement strand
CTCTCCCAATCTTTACCTTCTGATTCTTTTACTAGCTTCAAAATATCTTTATGGGAACCGTAATATGTTTTCCAATCTGATTCGGTGATTACTTTATGTTTAAGAGGAGTTCTTCCTCCTATTCCTTTTGATTTTCTTTCTAATCTTAACTCTTCTAAAGCTCTTTTACCAAGCTTTTTGTTTCTTTCGAAAAATAGGACTTTTTTACCAATGTACTTTATTCCGGTAGGGATATGTTTTACCTCATATATGAAGCCATACGTTCCTTCAGGGAAATCTGAAAGTTCGTTAAATATCCTACCCTGGTAAGTCCAGGTAGGGTGGGTCATTATCATAGGGTTTAGTTTTGTGTCGCTAGAGCTTAGACTTTAGCTCTTCTATCTGTAACTGCTGCTCTTTTACTGCTTCAATTAATAACGCGACAATTTTTTCATAACGTACTGCTTTATACCCATTTGCACGGGTAGCTACAATTTCTGGTAGGACTTTTTCAATATCTTGAGCTATAACTCCAATATCATGTCCTGAGTGGTTAGTTTGGTTACCGTTCCAGTCAAAACTAACTCCTTTTATTTGCTGTACTTTTTCAACAGCATTTGGTATTGTTTGAATATTATCTTTTAATCTTTCATCTGATGAAGCAAACGCTGTTATATCTCCTGTAGCATTAACTGTATTAAATGTTACGTTAGAGGTAGTGTTTGTTGCTTGATTAGATGTGTATGTTGTATACCCAGCACCGTTTGTTAACTGATTATTGTTAGTCGGTATGGTTGGGGTATTAGCTACATTTGTATAATCTACATATGACGCAGTAACTGCATTTTCTATAGAACCTGTTAATGTTCCATTTATTGTACCTGTTACTGTAAGGTCTCCTGTAATTGTGGCAGATGAACCATTATCTGAAATGATTGAATCTCCGATATGGTTACCTCCTAAGCCTTTTACTATTGTGTTGGCAGTAGGAAATGTTAAAGAACCTCTTGATGCCTGCGGCCCTGCTATTAACCCTGAAGCATATCCTTCAGTAGTTGATTCATAAAACCAATGGTTATTAACTGAATCATATTCTAATGAACCTGTGTCTGTAGAGCCTGAATCGTATACTTTAAGTCCTCCGTAACGTTCTGCAGGTGAATTAGTATTCAATACTATATAAGCATCTCCAATTATCTTTGCTGAGCCTGTTATTGACTGTATGTATGCAAAGGAACCTGTTCCTAATACATTAAGGTTATTAGTTATAGTTAGATCGCCTGCTAAGCTATCTGTAGTATTAAGTAAGTATGTACTGGCTACTGAGCTTGATAAATTAGTAACTGTATTAGGAATTGATGCTGAGTTGTTAGTAGCTGTGTTAGCAAGAGAAGCTGATGTATTATTTATAGTGGTAACAAGTGAAGAGGACACTTCTGTCAGGTCACTTGCAATAGAAGCTGAATTGTTAGTAATCGTGGTTGCTAAAGAAGCGGATGTACTTGTTAGGTCACTTGCTATAGAAGCAGAATTAAAAGTAATTGTTTCCGCTAAGGATGCAGATGTATCTACACTGTACTTATAGTTTGCAGCTAAAGAAGAGGAAACTCCTCCCCAAGCATCTATTTTAACATCTGAACCGGTAATGCTACCTTCTGCATCTACATCCCCTGTTAGGTTTAGATTTCCTGTTTGGGATGTATTACCTGTATGGTTAATTTGACCAATTACTGTTTGAATATCGTCAGCAGAATCTCCTAATCTATTAGAACCGGATACATAGCTAATAGAAGATGAAACGGTGGTAGTAATAAATTGCTGTGCTCTTACGGTTCCGTTTACATTTATATCTCCTAAGTGTTCATAGGTACCTGTAACATGTAATATACTACTTGAATAGTTAAATCTAAAATTAGGTGAACTTGTTAAAAATTCATTAGAACCGGATTCGTTATTTCCTGATTTTAATTGTACCCAGGTGTCTTGACCAGAGGCAGAAGGGAATGGTAATTTAATTGGTGCTTCAAGGGCTTCAGGTTTGAATAAACTAACAGTGTTATTGTTGACAGAAGCAGAATAGAAAGCTTCTCTGAAGTTATTATCTAACTCATCGTGAGTAAGTGGGGATCCTTTTGTACCTCTAAAAGTCAGTGCCATTCTTATTTATTTTTTAGTTCTTCAATTTCAGCTTTAAGTTCTTTTATAGCTTCAATTAAAACTCCTACTATGTTACCGTATCCTACAGATAGAAAACCTTCTCTATCTTCAAATACTACTTCTGGTATATGTTCTCTAATCTCTTGTGCAATTACACCTACTTGTGGTTGTCCATCCATATCAAAAGATACTCCTCTTGAACTTGTAATTTTATCTAATGCACCTTCTATTGTTGCAATATTAGTCTTAAATCTCTGGTCAGAAATCTGTGCTATTGCACCAGATGCGCCTATACTTCCAGAAACAAATAACCTATGGCTTAAAACATCTACAGGTTCGTTTACACCTATTCCTAAGCTACCGCTTAAGTCTACAACAAGTCCTGCAGTACTATTCAAAGCTGCACTTCCTGAGAAGAAGGCTAATCTTCTATCTGCTCCTAGATTACCAACTCCTTTTAAAAGAGGAACTCTATGAGATTCTTGATTAACTGGTACGTTCAGACTGCTTGAGTAATGTAATACTAAAACTGTACCGCTATTATCTATAGAACTAGAATAGAAAAAAGACCCCATATTGGTGTCCATTTCTCCATATGTTAAAGCCTGTCCTTTATTTGCTCTAAATGTTATTGCCATTATAAATCTATTTTAACGACTAATGTCATATGTGTGTTTATAGGTTTCGGTACAGGTCTACCTGTTTTTGCTACTGCAATAAGTTCATTAGCGTCGTTGTATAAACCTATCGTAGTAATATATGGAGAAAATGCACTTCCTGTTACGTTTGATGCAATTACTCCTTCTGGACCGGAAACCGCTGTAGGGTTATATGTAAAATTCATTTCTGAATCTTTTACCTTACAGTGCACATTATATGTATAAATAGGTAAGTTTGATTTCCATCTTAACTTATGTCTACTGTATGTACTAATATACCTAGCAGTGGTTGGGTCTGTAATAATAGCTAATCCTTGATTATAAATTATATCTCCAATTATCTTTTTAGATTTAGTATATAATTTTTCTGAACCACTATATATTAAGTTCCCATCTCCATCGTCTATTATTTCTAATCTCTGTTGACCTTGGTCTATATCCGTATACTCTTCTTCCGATTCATCTACATAATCTCCTTCGTCAATAATATAATCTTCTGTGTCTATTTCGTTAGAGCCATACCATTGGTATAGGTTTTCAATATATTCACTAACTCCGGAAACTTTATCTACAATATACGAATCTTCTATATACTTATCAACTTCTTCTTGAATTGGTTTTATAGAGACCGTTTTAGGTTCAATATGAACACCGTAGATATCTTTAGGAAAGGATATAACTCCTACTTCAGACTGTAGGTATCTTGAACCGCTATATGTTAAAGTTGTCTGTAAAGATAAATCTCTTGAACCTGAGAATATTCCATCTCCGGTTCTATCAGCGTAAAAAGAGTGATTTATACTATCAAAAACTAATTTTTCATATCTATCGTTTCTATAGTCAAGAGGGTAAGGGTAACCTGGTGTTGAACCAGAAAACCCTCTTAATGTCTCTATTCCATAGTCGCCTTGTAGACTACTTGTAACCTCCCATTGCTTCTTGGCTACGTAGTCAGATACAAATACATCTTGACGATTTAGTTTTTTGAACGTACTCATTCATTAATAATCAAGCTTGATTCTTACAAGAGCTTCTTTTGTGAAGTCTTTAAGTAGCGGTCTTGATAGTTTAGCTACAGCTAATAGATCGTTATTATCGTTATATAATCCTACTGTTGTTACAAATGATTGAGGAGAGTTAATCATTACATTATGTCTGATTTCTCCTGAACCGGTAATTAGAGAAGGATTAGTTGAGTAGTTAAACTCAGCGTTTCTAGCTCTTACGAATATAAAGTTAGAAGAAATAGTTTCTTCAGACTGTAATCTAAATCTTGGTTCTCTATTTAGTATATCGTAAAATACTCTTGTGTTAGCTGCTGATGTTGCATTATTAACTCTGTTTATACCTAGTTTTAATCCTCCATCTTCAATATTACCGTCTAACGCTTTTCCGTTAAGTAATATAACGCCAATATCCGGTAAAAATTTACCGTAAGAACCTGAACCGTTTGTATACCCGTCAGAGTTTTTAGCACCTGCAGATAGAGTTCCTGTTGAACCTGATATTAATTCGTAAACTCTTCCTGAGTCAGAGAACGTAGTTGTTGTAACTAAGTTACTGTTATCTGTTATTCTAACTGAGGCTTGGCTTCCTGATACGTTAAGTACTAGGTCTAATGAGCCAGGTAGTAGTTTTTCTTTATATCTTCTCTATCTACTGCCAATACATAAAAATATTCAGATGTTTGAGTACCAAATGTAAATTGAGCTTCTTCATCTCCTAGAACTAAGTTTCTATACTGTCCGTAAAGAACTGATGAAGGAGATTTTCCAGGTATAGCGTCGTTGAATAGTAATGAACCAGACCCTTTTTTATCTGCATACCCAATAGCAAATTGAGTTCTTGCATTAGGTAAGTCAGAACCTGTCTGGTATATATTATAATAGTAATCTCCTGATACACCACCTATTTGAGTTGATGAAGTAAAGAAAGAATCTAAAGTAACAATGTCACCAGTCCAAACTGGAGCCGTTACCGACTCTGCACTAATTACTATATCTTCTGGGTCGAATCTTTTATATGACATTCTTAATTAGTTTTTGTGATTGTTACTGGAATTGTTAACCTAGCTCCTGAATCTCTACCTACTACTGTGATTGTGGTCTGTAATCTTGTTCTATCTCCAAATAAAGTATTAACTGTTGTAGCAGTTAAGTTGATTGAAGTTCCAATTACTGTCTTAGAAACATTAGTTCCTAAAGTTGTAGTAGAGTTTAGCTTTTCAACCTCAGGTGTATTAATACCTACTCCTGTGTAAGAGTTTAATACTCTTGCATCTGCTATAATAGCTGTGTATCCTCCTGCTTCGAAAGTAGAAGTAGCACCTTGATAGTTTAATGTTTGAGGTGTAAGGGCTAAAGAAGCTCCTTGCTTTAATGTTACAGAAGAAAAACCTATATCCAAAATTGGTAATTTTGAAGTCCCTCTAGGTAGAGTAGTGAGCTTATACTTCATAATTTGTGTCTCATCAGGAAAAGCTTCTAATAGAGGCATATTTTCTAATGCTTCACCGTAAAGAGCTGAGCCTGATGGATGTACGGGATTATATAATGTATAATCGATTTCATCATCCGATAGGGCAAATTGTGTAATTTTAAAAGAACCGTCTCCTCTTGCCAAAAGCTCTCTACCTTTTTTGGTCAAGATCGCATCAACGGTAATTATCGAATTGTTTAAGTATCCCATTTGTAATTATGTTTATATATAAATATGTTATTATTTAATTTACGATATTGATATTACTTCTCCTAATTCACCAGTAGTAAATATCGAACCTTTATCTACTGAGTATATTTTACTATTTACAGCTCTAACAAATCTATTACCTTGTTCTGTCTCTAAGAAATTTCCGGCAATAGGGAAGTTAGAAAATGCTTTATTAGGATGTGAACCAGAAAGAATTGTATTAAAATATATATTGATTACTTCTCTATCTGATAGTTGTATTTCTCTTATTGTAGAATCTGTTGAATCATCAGGATGTATACTACCTTTAAATTCTTTAAGAGCTATTGCAGGATCATTTCCAGGAATTGCTTTTTGTAAAACTTCTATTTCTAATAAATCATCGTTAAAGTTGTATATAGGTCCTGCTTTGGTTGTTTTAGTCCCTTCATATCTACTAGTTACTAAACCTATTTTAGTATATGAACAGTTTTGAATTTCTGCTGGTTCAGCAGATTGTGATAATATAGCTACTAAATTAGACGGTATAGCTGCATTTGTATTTCTGTCTACTACCTGTCTGGTATCACTTAATTTACTTCTAGCTGAGTTACTAAGTAGTATATTGTAGTCGTTGTTTATGAACGATACAGCCACATAAGGTACAAATATAAATTCTGAATCATCATATATTACATTCCCATCAAAGTCTAATGTAGTTGGAAGTTCATTTATTGTAAAATCAGCAAGTTGGAAAAAGTAAAACCCTCTACGTTTTTGACGTGCTAAAATTTTAGATTTAATTATACCTCCATTGAATTCAAATCTAAATTCTTCAACTTCCTTAAGTGCCGGTTCAATTTGTACATTATTTTTACTAATAAATGGAACTGATATACCTTTAACTGTGAATGGAGCAATAGGGGTTACATCCGGGAAGGAGCCGGTTACACTACTACTTATCAATAAGTTAGCGTTTCCTGTTCCCCAGTTAGCGGGATCTGCTGCTATAAATTGTAACGTCATAATTAACTAAATCTTGCGTAATAATTAGATCCTGATACTGCTTGTGTTTCAAAATAAACATTTAATGTTGTATCATCTGATATTAATGTTCCTCCTGAAGGTGAATCATACCAGCCGTCAAATGTACCTCCTGGGTAGTATAATGGTGTAGCTGTAACAGATATAAATTCATATACATCATAATCTATGGTAGCACTAAATGAGGAAGTAGTAGAAATAGATTCTGGGTATACCTGCTCGATAGTTCCTGTTTGTGAACCTGTAGCGTAGAAGTTTAATACTTCTCCTATGTATGTAGCTATAAGTTCAATGTTACAAGAAGCAGGAATTGGCTCAGATAAGTTGAAGACTGTTAAATCTAATTTAATAATTGGCTGTGCAGTCTTCTTAAATATGTTATTTCTGTTAAGATCTCTAGACTTAACTACTTGTAAGTTTGAACCAGAAAACTCACCTGTAAGTTTTGGTGATTCATCTGTAACATTCTTAGGTGCCTTTCCTATCGGTGTTATGATAGTCTGGTTATAGTTTGTATTAGCTCCCGATATAAATGCACCTGCATTAGAACTTGTAATATGTCCTACTGCTATTGACCCTGTATATTGTTGTTCTTCAAAAGAAACCTCTACTTGTTTTGCCTTACTTCTATTAAGAGAATGAGGCTGTATAATAATACCTGTATTTACATTAGATCTTGCCGGGACAAAATCTTTAATCATTCTGAATAAAGAGTTATCGAAGTATTTAATTACGTTAACAAATACTCTAGGGTCTGCAAAGAAATCATCCCCTTCCCAATAACTGTCCCAGTTCTTCCATAATACTTCTATGTCTTCCCAAGTCGGTGTATCGTATGTAATAGCAAGAGCTATTCTATCCAACGTGCTGTAAGAGGGTGCATAATTATTTCTTGGATCACCAATATAGTCGTCTATATCAAATGAACTAGTGAGATGTAATCTAACAAAATTTTCAGCTATATCACTGTAGTTAAATCCAACTTCTACAGTATGTATATCATCTGAGTATTTCGTAGGTGCATCTGTGATAGATGTATATCTAGATAGGGTACTACCGGTTACTATACTTCCTGTTTGGTCTAATCTAATTTTATCAAGAGAGGAAGTAGTATGTGTGTAGGGTCCTAAATATCTTTCCCTATCTATTTTTGTACCACCATACTGTCGTATTTCTAATAAATTAGAAGGAATACCAAAACAGTTAATAAGAGCTCTTAGTCCTCTCTCTGTACCCTTACCTTTGGTAAGAAGTGGTAAGTTGTGGTATATTCTTTTGTATACCTCTTTTTGGTAATTATTTCTAGATACAGGCTGTAAGTGTGCGTTGTCCGAACCAGATAAAATTGATAGAGTCTCGTAAATCAATTCACCTGTAGATGTTAAACTACCTGTTCCTGACGAAGCTGGTGTCTCACCGATGAACATACTGAATAAGTTATCAGTATTGGTATTAGAGGTCTGTATATTAACTCCAAAGGACTCTATTGCATCTCTAACAATATCTTTAGAGATACCAAAATCCAACCTATTATCCGCATCATACTTATCTGATACTGCTTTAAAATATACCCATAGATTATCGAAATGCTGTCCTATCATATTAAGGAACAACATATACGGTTCGTTATTTGTATCTTCTCGTAAGAAAAGCGGTACTGTACCTTCTAAGTTGTCTGGGTTTGTATTATCGTAGTTCTCTGCTAATACTAGCTGATCGTTATACCAAGTAGAAGCTGTTGGATGGCTGCTTGGATAAATATAATACGGTGCTGCACTTCCTGATTTAGGCCACGAATAGCTGCTGCTTTGGAAGTATAAGTACTTATCGTAGTGATCAAAGTTTCTAACAATTCCTTTTATTAACCCTTCATAGTATACTACACTACCGCTTGAAGGAGTAGTGGTGTTACCTGTATCTCTAATAGCAGAGATATTATCTTCATAAGCTTTTACTAAGTCTAGCTTATATCTAAAGTTTCTTAATCTTTCCTCTGCAGAAGAGAAATGTATAAAGTCTGAGTAGTCAGTATGATCTACATCTATCTGAGCACTTTGTTGATTAAATAGGCTAAGTAGTTCATAATTACTACTTGTAATAGGGTAACTAAAAAGTTCATTATAGTTGAAATACTCTGTAGGAGTAGGTCCCTGTTCTGATATTTCTATATTAAAGTTTGGACCTTTTAAACTAGCTAAAGTTTCCTTTTCTTCTATAAATTCAGAAATTACCTGATAGCCTACATTATCTGCTAATACTTCTTCAACAGTAAAAACTGTATTGGTTGCAATAGAAGCTGGTAATGGTTGGTAAAGCTTTAATAAAACGGCTGCCCCTTTTGTAATATTACTTGAATCAATATTTAGACCTTTTATTTCAAGTTCAGGAGAAAAGTTAACTTTGAAATCTACTAAATAAGAACTACTGTTTAATTTCGCTTTAAAATTATTGGTAGCTTTTAAAAGATCTTCATCTGTTAGAGCATTACAGAGGGCTCTAATTTCAGTCCTATCTGGAGAGATAGATTCTATAAATAATTGTGTAGGTTTTTTAGAGGAAGAAAATACATCATCTGTAAAACTGTAAACTATTTTTACATCCCCTTGTTCATACCCATAAAGAGATATATCATTTATAGGTTCAACTTCTACTTGGCCACCTCCTACTATAGAATATCCTGTAAAATTGTTATCAACCTCAAGTAATGTATTATCTAATGAATAGATCTTAACGCCTACCCTATGCTGTAAAGAATCAAACGCACCGTTAACTGTAAAGGTATTAATTAAATTTAATTCCTGTTCCTTTACCTGTGTGGTACTCTCTAAGGTAGTAGAGTTAATGCTGGATATTATGTAGTTTTGATTTGCCACTATACGTTAGGTGTCCTTAGTTCTACTATTTCTTGATTTGCTTCTAATAACTGCTGTCTCAATTGGGCGATTTCATCTAAAAGAGGTTGAATATCTTCAGTGTCTTTTTCAAATTCTAATAACGCTCCACTTGTCTTAACTAAGTATTCATGAGAATTAGTTGCTCCGTTTAATGGTATCTCATTAAATAATTCTTCATAATATGTAAAAAATTCTTCAACAGTAACTCCTTCGTCTTCTGGTAATGGTTGACCAAAAGTCTTAAAGGATCTATCGATTACTTTATCGAGATCTTCCTTATTGAGTTGTGTTTTAGAAATTTTTAGTTCGTTAGCCATTACGTGTTACCTTAAATATATTCTTATTATCAATTACAATATTATTATTATTTAAAGTAGTTTTTACTAACAACCTATAAAATCTTTCTGGTTGAAATGAATCCATATAGACATCAAAATAACTGCTGGTATTGTCAGCGCTTATTTTTGTATATTCGCTAAAATTAACTATCATTTCACCACTAAATTCATCTTTAATTCCCCAATATGATTCTTGAGGTAATTTATATTCTGTTAAATATATAGACTCAGTAGTAAACGTTCTCGTAGGATATTTAGGTCTACTAGATAATCTAAATCTAACAGAATCAGAATCCGAATATTTTTCTTTATGATTCTTAATAGTGATAGTAGCTATATCTGTCGATAATTCTGCTAGTGTAGAACTATACGTACTATCGTCCCATTTAAATTCTAAATACGGAGGAAAGATTGTATTGGTATCTGAACTAAAATATTTTAAGTTTATTGAGGAAGTAGTGTTATTTTCAAACTCTGAAGCTAGTTTCACTACTATTCCATTATTGCTATAAGTACCTAAGTAGTGACTGTCTACTATATCTGTAATATCTAAATTTAAATCGTGAGATGATTTTACACTTTTAGAAATAAATGTCGTTGTATTAGTTATAAAGTCACCTCCTGCTGTGTTCCAAGGGCTAGTTTGAGCTTCTCTATGTTCCCATGTTACCCCTGTCTTATCTAACGGAAGATCGTCTCTCTTACCTGTTCCTTCAATCCATGAAGAAGACATTGCTAAAGCTTCTATAACATAGCTTTGCGGTAGTTCTCCAGCATCTGCAAGATATAGATGTAAGCTGCTTGACCAGTTTCCTGTCACTTTAGAGGTAAGAGTTGACTGAATTTGGTTATTATCGAACTGTATTAAAGTTCTTTGGATACGATGTGTATCGTTTATATCTTTATACGTTCCAATCTCTAATATCTCATCCTTACCGGCATTACCGTAGGAGCCGACTAAATTAGATTCAGACCAAATTATTGTATCTTTTTGCGGATATATTCTATATATTGCCATCTTATAATGTTGTTACTCGTCCTTCAATATCTACATCCGGGAATTTAACTTCGAATATACATGGATCAAAGGAAGGATATACTATATTATTCTTAGTTGCTCCTTTTACATCGTAAGCGTATTCAGAATAATTTCCTCCTGCTTTATTAACTACTTCAATATTCTCTACTGTTTGTACTCCTTTTACTCCATCTAGTATAGTATAGACTGGTGATAAATTTATTGGTTGGTTAATTGACCATTTATTAATATTAAAATACTCTTTTAATTTATCGGTACATTCCAACAGTACATCTCTAGTGATAGCAGAAGGAGTGGTTACTATTTGGTATTTAACTCCTATATTTACTACAAAAGCGTTTAAAATATCTACACCGTCTGCTACCATTATATACTGAGATAAGTATGTCTTTAGGTTCTCTTTTAATGATAGTGGTGCTGTTGTGAGTTTACCGTCATTATCTAAAGCAAGTACGTATAGGGAAACTGCTAAAGGGTTAGTAGAAAGTAATGAATCATTTTGATTTATACCTTGAGATTGTGTTGCATATACTTTTGATACTGATCCAAACCTAGTCGGTAAAGATAACGCTCTAACTGTATAATCTTGTAATGTTACAGTACGTTCTTGAGCTGCAAAAGACCTTAAAGAATTCTGTCTTAACTCTTCTATATTATCTCCATCTCTACCTCCATAAGCTCCTTTAGGGTTATTAAATGCTAACGTACCTTCATATAGGTTGTCAGTAACTTGAGTAGTTGCTGTAACGATAGAAGTGATAGTATTTGCAGGAACATTTGATGATACTCCTCCTCCTGTTAGGTATCTAATAGTTAAGGTAGTATTGGAAGGTGCTAATCCATATGTACTGGTAAATAAGAAGTTAGATGGGTCGTAAGCTTTATATAAATCTCCTGTAGCTATAGAATCATTTAAACTATTATCTATATTAAATGGATTAGGAAGGAAGGTATCTTCATCTCTTCCAGCAATTCCAGCTCCAAATTGTACCTGTAGTATACCTTTAGAGGTAAATCTAGTTACATATCTTCTTGGCGCTTTGGTTAGCGTAAGTTTATTAGGAACCGTATTCCTATCTCCTAGTGTGTTTGTTTCTTCTACAAATACTGTATCTTGACCTAGGAATGGAACTTCTGTCCATACTTTCCCATCACTATCTGTTATATCTAATATTTTAATTATATCAGTATCGTCTATTTCTATAGTAGCAAATTTTTCTGCTGTAGTATAGGTCTTAGAGGTAGTTTTAATGGTGCCGGAGTAAGCTTTGACCTTTTTGGTAAGTAGGAATTCTGCTGGATTATTAGTTCCGTCAATAGATGCTACTCTTACTTCTGTTGGATCATAAGAACTAGAGAATGTAAAGTCTACTGGTTTAGCTGTTAAGAATGTAGGGTTATTTCCTACAGTCGAACTAACAACAGAATTTTCTTCTAACTTTAATGCTTGAGCCCAGTTTGGAGTGTAGTTTGGTCCGGTTGCTGCTACTAATTGAGATACTTCAAGTTCTGCTTCTGCAACAGATGTTACTTTAGGTTTATACCCCATCATATAAGCTAGTGAGTATAAGTTAGAAGGATTCTTAGCATGCTGTAAGAATGTTTCTTGTAACTGTGTATCTTGATAGAAGGATAATACATCTCCTAAATACGATGCCATTTCAATAAACATCATACCTGGTGAGGTAGGGGTAAAGTCATTATAGGAATCAGGAAAATAGTTCTTAGCGTACTCTATTAACTGATCCTTAAAGGTACTAAAATCCTTATTAATATATTTTATATCTCTAGATTCTGCCATTACTGTTCAAAGTTTATTACTACCTCATCTTCAATGTTTGTTTCTGAAACTTTATATTTCAAATTAAACTGTACGACGTTTGTATCTGGTATTCCTAATGTGTTAATTTCTAATGGTATAACTCTAGGGAAGTATATTTCTAAGTCTTTTCT
>Ga0181606_10003781_pt1 | contig 12747 bp, 13 predicted proteins | sample 041ome_10_FD_132994 | JGI IMG/M metagenome (GOLD analysis project Ga0181606, IMG submission 132994) | Coastal salt marsh microbial communities from the Groves Creek Marsh, Skidaway Island, Georgia - 041412US metaG (megahit assembly) | ecosystem: Environmental > Aquatic > Marine > Intertidal... | reverse complement strand
GGAGTTGGCGGCGGTAACAAAAGCGTATGGCGATGTCATTGCTGTAGATAGGATCAATCACACCTTCGATAGCGGTGCTTATTGCTGTCTGCTCGGCCCGTCCGGATGCCAGTTCTCGCCCTTGAGGATGAGGCATTTGACGCCGCCGCGCCTATCCGAGCCGAAGTGCTGAAAGCACTTCAGGAAGATCAATGCGGCGCTGTCGTCCTGGGCTGTGCAGGAATGGCCCGCTTAGCGGAGGAGTTCGGCGACGTTCATGGCTTTCCGGTGATTGACGGGGTCACCGCCGCTGTGCGGATGTGCGAAACCCTGATCCAGCTGCGCCTCCGTCCCATACTTGGGGACATTGGATCATGAATTTTTTGGCGACCACCAAGGCGCATGGAGTGAGCCGCTGAACCGGCATCCTCGCGACATCGTCGGATATGGTGCCACCCAGCCGGATTCAGGCTGGCCGGGCGGCGCGCAAATCGCCGTTCAGTTCGTCATCAACTATGAGAAGGGCGGCGAGAACGCCATCATTCATGGAGATACTGCTTAAGAAGCGTTTCTTTCCGAGATTGTTTGCGCGGAAGCTTGGCCAGATCGCCGGCATGCGAACATGGAATCAATCTATGAGTTCGGCGCACAGGTAGGGTTTTGGCGGTTCGAAACAATGGTAAAGAGCCGACATTCAATGAAAAACCAGCCATGCTGCAACTGATCATGCCTTTTGATGGTTTGGCCTAGGTTCAAGTCTGAAGACTTGTAGTATGCCACTGTAGGTGTTTCCAGCAGATGCAGCGAAAGTCCGGTCTAGCGGGCTGCACCGCAGCGGCGGCACGGTGTGGTCAATGGTCGCTAAGGGCCGACAGTATCGAAGCTTATTACACCTTCTAACATTGAAGTACGCCTAAAGCTGCCATTGAAACATCTACGAACCAACACGTTCACCTCTCAGCAACGCAAGCCCTACCCCGCCCGCGCCGCTTAGCCGCGCTTGCTCCAGTATCCGGCCCGTGCGACTTAACGGGCATGGAATTTTTGTGGCTGGAGCTTGCCCCTTATGAGTGATGATCTTCGCAACGACCCTGTGCGCCGGATGCTTGGCGGGCGCGCGCTGGCGGAAATGTTGAAGCTGGCGGGTGGATCGCCAATGTTCGGCATGGGCGGGTTCCAATTGCTGCCGTTTTATGACGCTGTGCGCGAGCTTGGGCTGACCCACACACTGATCAATGACGAACGTTGCGGCACCTTCGCAGCGGACGCGTGGTCCCGCGTGACGCGCCGTGTCGGCGTGGTTGACGCGACGCTCGGGCCAGGGGCGACGAACCTGACGACAGCCCTGGTTGAAAGCTTGAACGCAGGCGTGCCGCTGGTCGCCATCGTCGGCGACGCCAACCGCACCCACGCCTGGCAGAATATGACCCAGGAGGCCAAGCAGCTTGAAATTCTGGCCCCCTGCGTCAAGGAGATCCTGCGGGTTGAAGTGGGTGAGCGTATTCCTGAACTGGTGCGCCGGGCCTTTGCCGTCGCAACATCTGGCCGGCCCGGCCCTGTCATTCTGGACGTGCCGGAAGACATCGCCCACGGCGAATATGATTATGACGCCAGCGACTTCTGGTTCGATGACGCGACACTCTCCATTCCCTCCCGCCCGTCCCGCCCCGGCCGCGACGCGACGGTGAAAGCGGCAGAGCATCTTAGGAACGCAAAGCGCCCGATCATGATGGTCGGCGGCGGTATCCACCTTTCCAACGCCTATGCGCCGCTGCTGCGCCTGGCTGAGCAGGAGGGCATTCCTGTCGCGCACACCATGAGCGGCAAAGGCGGCATTGCTTGTACGCACCCGCTAAACGCTGGCCTGTTCGGGCGCTATGACCGGATCGCCAATGACCTGATCGGCGAAAGCGATTGCGTGCTCGTCATCGGCTGTAAGCTTGGTGAGATTGCAACGAAGCGCTTCTCCCTGCCGCTTTCAGGCAAGCCGCTGATCCATTTGGAAGTGCTGCCAGAGGAAATCGGCCGCACAACGCCTGCCACCGTGGCGCTGATTGGCGACGCGGGCGAAGGGCTGAGCGATCTGGCAGATGCGCTGACGGATGGTGCGGCTGGCCGCGCCGCTGCCCGCAAAGCCTATAACGAAGAGGTCGTCGCCAAGATGGCCAAATGGGTTGAAGGCGCAGAGCCCCGCTATGGTTCAGAAGAAACACCGATCAACATGGGCCGCGTTATCCGTGAGCTGATGAACACCATGCCCGCAGACGGCGTTCTGGTGGCTGATGGCGGGTTCGCCGCGCATTGGACCGGCCTGCTGTATGATACGAAGCAGGCTGGGCGCAATTACGTCCCGGACCGGGGCTTCGCCTCCATCGGTTACGGCCTGCCGGGTGCTATCGGCGCCCAGTTGGCTTGTGGCAAAGACCGGCCCGTCGTGGCGCTCACCGGTGATGGCGGGTTCAACATGACGCTTGGCGAGTTGGAAACAGCACGCCGCCTGAAGCTTGGCCTTACCATGATTGTCGTGAACAACGCAGCATCCGGCTACGTGAAGGCGCTGCAACACGCAATGTATGGCGGGCGCTACCAGTCGAGCGATCTGGAGGAAGTGAATTACGCCAACGCGGCCAACGCACTTGGCTGCCAGGGCATCCGTGTTGAGGACCCAAGCCAACTCGCCGAAGCACTTCGCACCGGCATGGCCAACAAAGATCAGCCAACGGTGCTGGATGTTGTCGTAACGCGCGACCCAGCGAAGATGCTGCCAGCCGTTGATAACCGCACGGCGCAGATCAAAAAAGGCGACAGGATCGCGTGATTTCATGAAAGCCATCATCCTGTCCGCCGGCCAGGGCTCACGCCTGCTGCCGCTGACCGAAGACCGCCCGAAATGCCTGCTGGCTGTTGGCGACGACACAATCCTCGGCATTCAGCTAAAGGCGCTGAAGGCTGGCGGCGTCAGTGATGTCGCCATTGTCACTGGCTTCCGCACGGCCGCGGTTGAAAAGGCCGCCGCGGATGCCTCCAGCCCCGGGTTCACCGTGCGGACAGTGTTTAACCCGTTCTACAACGTCGCGGATAATCTCGCGTCCTGCTGGATGGCGCGGGCTGAAATGCATGGGCCATTCCTGCTGTTGAACGGCGATACCTTGTTCCGCCCGTCCATTCTGGAAACGCTGCTTGCAGCGCCGCCTGCGGATATTACCCTCAGCATCGACAAGAAGTCTGAATATGATTCTGATGATATGAAGGTCACGCTGGACGGCGATAACATCATTGATGTCGGCAAAGACCTGACGCCAGACGAAACCCATGGTGAGAGCATCGGCTTTAGCCGCTATTCCGCCGAGGGCGCAGATATCTTCCGGGAAACACTGGAACAGATTATGCGCACGCCGAATGGCCTACGCTGGTGGTATCTGAAGGCCATCGCCGTCCTTGGCGAACGCGGCCTCGTCCGGGCTTGCTCTATCGAAGGGCAGACTTGGGGTGAGGTCGATTTCCATGTGGATCTTGAAGAAGCCACGGAGAAATTCGGCTAGCGCACTTGGGCAGATATAGGCAAACTAGGAGAAACACCGCCCTAAAGGAGGTTTCCATGCCTGATAGTGCCCGCCCGCAGTCCATTGCTGATCTGCCCGCGCAGATCCCCGCCGCCCCTGCATCTGAAGCGGAAAGCCGCGCCAGGTATTTCAATACCGGCAACGCCTTCAACGTCATTCTGCCACCCGTGCCGGATACCGCTTTCAGCGAGGAGCCGCAGCGGGCGCTTGATCCGTCCGCGCCAACGGGCCTCGTCGCCTGCGATGCATCGGGGGTAATGGAATGTGATTTTCCGGCGACCTCGCCGTTCGTTCTCGCACGCTATGCCCGCATCAATGCTGGCGATACGCTGGATGTGAACTTCGTCGCAAGCGGCGTGGTCCATTACGTTATCCAGGGCACCGGCTCAACGACATCTGGCGCTGAGACAATCAATTGGGGACCGGGCGATATCTTTGTCACACCGGGCGACTGCGGCCAATCCCACAAAGCAAATGATGCGGACGTCGTGCTTTGGGTCGTCACCAACGAACCGCAACTGGCGTTCGAGAACCTGCAAGCCCCTGCCCCCGGCGACGCACCTACAGAGGTTGTGCATTACCCGGCGGCAGAGATCGATAAGCAGGTGGCGCTGCTATATGAGGTTGGCCGTGGCGAAGATATCGCTGGCTCCGCATTGATCCTGTCATCGGACAAACAGGAAGCCAGCCGCAACATGCTACCAACGCTAACCGTGGCCATGAACTCACTGCCGCCCGGCGTAACCCAGCGACCGCACCGGCATAACTCCGTCGCCGTGTCGCTCGTGATCCGGGGAGAGAATTGCTACTCGACGATTGATGGGCGGAAGAAACACTGGTCTCCCTGGGCCACAACAATTACGCCGCCAGTCTCCGTCCATTCCCATACCAATGCGGGGGACGAACAGGCCCTGTTCCTGATCATTCAAGATGGCGGCTTATTCTATCATGCCCGCGCCATGGGCTTTGAGTTTGTTGAAGAATAAGGAGGGCAGAGCCATGGAACTTACCGTTAAACCATTCGGCGGTGCCTTGGGTGCCAGCGTCACTGGCCTGGATTTCCGTGACCCGATCACGTCGGAGCGCAAAGCTGAGCTTAATGCAGCTTGGATGGAGCATCTCATCCTGGTCTTCCCAGACCAGCCGCTGACAGACGAAGAGCACGTTAGAGCCACCCATGCCTTTGGCGAGCCAGAGGTGTTCCACCAGGACATCATCAAATCCAGCCGTGTGCCCGAGATATTCCGCGTCTCCAACGTGGACGAGAATAATCAGATCATGGAGCCGAAGCATCCAACGATGCAGCAGCTTGGCAGTGCACGGAAATGGCATACGGATTCGAGCTACCGCCAGAACCCCGCCATGGGCTCGCTCCTGCACGGGATCGAGATCAGCCGGACAGGCGGCCAGACATGTTTCATCAACATGTACGCCGTCTATGATGCCCTGCCAGAAGGTCTAAGAGCCAAGGTCGAAGGCAAGCGCGCACGCCATGACTTTGAGATGTTGAGCCGGATCGCAGCGGCCCGCAAACCAACCGATGAAGAACGCGCATCCATGCCCGCCGTATGGCAGCCAATGGTGCGTTTGCATCCTGTAACGGGCCGGAAATCGCTTTACATCAGCCCGATCTACAATGACGGCATCGAGGGCATGGAAGATGATGCCGCGATGGCGCTATTCCAGGAATTGACAGACTTCGCCGAGCAGGAGCAGTTCGTCTACCGCCACACATGGTCACCGCACGACATGCTGCTTTGGGATAACCGCTGTACCATGCATTTGGTGACGCCGCATGACCCAACTGAACGCCGGGTCATGCATCGCACAACGATTGTAGGCGACGGACCGCCGATTGCGGCTTAGGGACCTTCTAACCGCAATCACCCCCTCACCCTGCCCTCTCCCCCGTTGTGGGACGAGGGTTCCAAAAGAAAACAACGCGGCTTGCGTGAGGGTCTCCTCGCCCGCTCCCAATGGGCGTATGGCGGGGGAGAGGGATCAGGGTGAGGGGGGAGGCTAGCAGATCCTAACTGCTTCCCGCCATGGCACGAAGCCGTTCATAAACCACATCCGGCACATCCACTGTGTCACGGGCGCGCGCTTGGCGGCGGACCTCGGCTGATCGATCAAACGGCATCCGCACAGGGTCGCCGCCTGAAACAGGGCGCGCCGCGCGGACAGCGTCTGCGTATTCCGTTGCGCGGTCCCGGTATTCTGCTTCTGGCATCATCAAGTCAGGCCGCATGGCGATTATCAGGAAGCCGAACTCTGCCAAATCGGGCGGCTGCGCTGGTGATCCCGCCATCATGCCCAGTAGTTGCACCACATGCGCCAACCCGGAACCCTTATGCCCACCCCAGGGCGTGAATGCGCCACCTAGGGCCGCGTCAGGGTCTGTCGTTGGTTGGCCGTCAGCGCTGAACGCGACGCCTTCTGGCAGCGCCTCGCCCATGCGCTTGGCCAGCACGACCTCCGCATGCATGATCGATGAGGTCCCGATGTCCCAAATCACTGGATCGCCGTTCGTCGGGAAACCGAAGCAGATCGGGTTGGTGCCGAACCGTCCGTCGACCGCCCCGTGCGGTGCAACCCAGGGCGAAGCGTTGGAGGCGATCATTGTCACCATGCCTTCAGCCGCCGCCATTTCAGCAAAGTAGGACAGCATGCCCGTGTACCAAGTGTCGTCCGCGCCAACCATTGCAAGCCCGGTTTCCCGGCATTTCTGAATGGCAATCTCGGTCGCCTTATAGGCAACGACATAGCCCAGATTGTCATGGCCATTCAGCCTTGCGGACACTGGCGTCTCATGGGTTGTTTCAACGGGTTTTGTGGGCGCACCTGTCCGCTGGAGCCGTTCGACGATGCTGACCAGACGTGGCAGGCCGCCATATTGCAGACCACGCAATTCACAGTCGATCAAGTGATCTGCGATCAGGCCTGCATAGTCCGCACTATGGCTGTTCGCCTGCATCACCTGCACGGCAAGCCCACGGGCTTGGCTGATAGATAATTGCATCGCTGCGTCCTCCCTATTGCCACATGAATGATGGCGTGTTGGGGAGCAGTGAGCAACAAAGCCCTATTTTCGACTATCCCGCCACTCTTCCACCCAAAGCGTCGTTGGGTATTGGTGCCCCGTTGGTTCAATGCCTGTCAGCCAGAGCGGAATGACAAACGGCTGCGCGCGGAAATAGAACGGTAAAGCTGGCAGCTCTAGCGCATAGATTTGCTGCAAGCGCGCCCAAAGCGCAGTGCGCTTGGTTTGGTCCAGCTCGACTTCAATCTTGTCCAGCAGTCCATCAACTTCCGCATTGCTATAACCGGGGTAGTTCTGGCCGGACCAGCCATTATCCGCCGTTGGGATCATCGAGGAATGCAGGCTCGTGCGCGGCGGGCTCTCCGGTGATGAGAGCCATGCATACATGGCGAGGCCGTTGAATTTTCGCTTAGTCACGGTCTCGCCAAAGAACACCCGCGCTGGCTGATTGCGCAGATTGACCGATATTCCAAGCTTCGCCCAATCGCTCTGCAATGCCTGTTGCGCCAACTCCCGCAAGCGATTGCCAGCTGTCGTCATGAAATCAAACGCGAGCGGATCACCAGCCGCATTCCGGCGCTGGCCTTTAGCATCCAGCGGCCATCCGGCGTCATCAAGCAAAGCCGCAGCACGCTTTAGATCATAGGGATAGCGCTGGATGTCTTTAGCCGCCGCCGGATCATTAGGCGCAACAGAAGCATGAGCCACCGGCTGACGGCCGCCAAACAGTGCCTGCGATACGGCTTCCCGATTAGCGCCAAACAGCAGCGCCTGGCGCACCCGTACATCTTTGAGTGCGGGATGATCCAAGTTCACATCAATATGCTCATAGATCAGACCGGGGCGGTAGGAGAAGCGGTAGCGGCCGCGCATGCGCCGTTCCAGCGCTGTCGCCTGATCAATGGAAAGGCCAAGCTCACCAGCAATATAATCAATGCCGCCCGACCGAAGATTGGCTTCGAGAGCGGCAGTATTTGTGATCGCGCGGATAACGATGCGCTCAAACACAGGCGCTTCACCCGGCCAGTGGGGATTGCGCTCAAGCGTCAACGCAGCACCGGCGGTAACGCCTGTCACGCGATAAGGACCGTTATAGAGGCCCGGCGTATCGGGTGCGGTGACATAACGGGTTTCGTTCTTGTAACGCTCCGGGTCAGCCTCAAACGGCGCGCGTTCCACATGGGCTGGGAGTGGCGTTAGCGCTAGCAAATTGTAGCGGTACTCAACGCGGTCATTGATCAGCGTGAAGGTGCGATCATCAATCCGGCGGATTTCCAGGATGCGCCGGTAACTTTCCTGCTCCGTCACGCCGCTTTTGGGGTGTTTGCCAACGTCCCAAGCTAGGATCACATCATCGACTGTAACCGGAACACCATCCGCCCAGGCCATGCCCTCACGGATGCGGAATGTGACGGCAACACCTTCGCCAGTCCCCGTCCCCACATCCTTCGGCACAGGCACTTTAACCGCACCACCATTTTCAAAAGTCGGGAGTTCCTCACAAAGGATACAAGTTGCCTTCCAGTCCTTGTCGAACGCCACGAAGGGCCGTTGCGATAGGCCGAGCACGTAGCTCTTGGCCAGCATCGCATCAATCGCGGGATGCAGGGTTGAGGGATATTGCGAAATCCCAATCGTCAGCGGCTTAGCCTGCAGCGTCCCTGAAACCAGAAATGCGGCAGCGACGCCAATGCTGGCGAGAAGGCGCCGCATCAAGCGTGCCGCTCGGCCCAGCCATCCGGGTCTTTTAGGAATGAGCGAACTTCGTCAGCGACATTCGGCGCGAAGTAGCCTTCCGCCTCAGCTACGCGCAGCACATCGGCCCAAGTCGCTAGCTCATACAGGTCAACGCCAAGCGACTTCAGGTTCGTGCGGCTTGCCGGGAAAATGCCGTAATGGAACACAACGAAGCAGTGCTCGACCACGGCCCCGTCTTCTTTCAGCGCATTGATGAAGTTCAGCTTCGATCCGCCGTCTGTTGCTAAGTCCTCGACCAAAACTACGCGCTGGCCTTCATGCAACTCGCCCTCAATCTGCGCGCCCCGGCCAAAGCCTTTGGGCTGCTTACGGACATAGAGCATCGGCAGGCCCATGCGTTCTGCTATCCAAGCAGCGAAGGGAATGCCTGCGGTCTCGCCGCCAGCAATGGCATCTATCGATTCGTATCCAGCGGCGCGCTCAATCTTCTCAACCGCCATATCCATCAACTTGGCACGGGCGCGGGGGAAGCTGATCAACTTGCGGATATCCACATAAACCGGGCTTTTCCGGCCCGAAGTGAACACGAACGGCTCCTTGCCATCATAGGCGTAGGCGGCCTTGATTTCGAGGAGGATGCGGGCGGCGTCGTCAGCAGATACGGTCATGGGAGGCGGGCCTAGGTTTTGTGGGTCGGATTCCAGTATATCCTATCTGGATTAGCAGCCGCATTTCGCGGGCGCCAGTGTTTGAGCCTGTATAATCCATGGACGCCCTGATTCCAGACTTCACCACAGGTCAATTCATCTACATTGCCGCCTGTGCATTTCTAACCGCATGCTTTCACAGCATCAGCGGCTATGCGGGCGGCTTGATCCTGGCGATCTGCCTAACGCCAGTGCTTGGGGTAAAGGCGATTGTGCCCGTGCTGGCGATGTCCCTGCTGATTTCCCACACGAGCCGCGCCTGGGCATTCCGCAAAGGGTTTCAGTGGCCGATTTACCGGGATGTGATGATCACCGCCCTGCCCGGCATTGCATTCGGCGCTGGAATTTACTCCCTGCTTCCCGTTGCATGGGTGGCTGTCGTGCTCGGCGTTTTTCTGCTGATGTCAGCCCCGCTCAGGCGTTTGATGCAGCGCGCAAATGTCGTTGTGGGCCGAAAGTCATTGATGGGCGCTGGCGTGCCGTTCGGCGTGCTTTCAGGTGCTGCCATTGGGGCTGGATTGATCTTAGCGCCATTCTTTCTGGCAGCCGGCCTCGCTGGGGAGGCCTTGCTGGGCACCATGGCGGCTGTCGCTTTCACCGTAAATGTCGTGAAAACCTTGGTTTTCAGCGGGTTTTCTGTGCTGACTGCCGATTTGGCTGTGATTGGCGCTGCAATTGGGGCCTGCACTGTTCCGGGCAATCTGTTTGGGCGCTGGGTCGTGCAGAACACGCCTATCCGCGTCCACATTGCGCTGATCGAGGTTGTTGTTGCCGTTGGTGGCCTCTACTTCCTGTGGATAGCGGCTGTAAATTTTGGCTGGATCACGGGTACATGAGCGCTATATACTAATGCGTCGGAATGACGCATTCGGCGCTGACAACGCTGAGACATCGCTCAAGCGCCGCACTTTCGCCTGCGCTGGCTGACGGCGCGCCAGAGACTCATAATGGAGGCTCAAGATGATTGTCGCTTCACTGCTAAACACCAAAGGCCGAGACGTATTCTCCATCGCACCTGGCGCGTCGGTATCGGACGCAGCGCGCTATTTGCGCGACAAAGGTATTGGCGCTGCACTTGTGCTTGATCAGGCAGGTGCCGCCGCCGGCGTATTTTCTGAACGTGACCTGGTGAACGCCATCGCAGATCAAGGAAATACCGCCCTAAGTCTGACAGTCGGCGACCTGATGACAAAAGATGTCGTCTCCTGCTCCCCGAGGGACCCGATTCCAACCGTCATGGCAACAATGACCGAGCGCCGGGTCCGGCATCTACCCGTTATTGATGGCGGCAGGGTCGTGGGCGTGGTCTCCATCGGCGATGTCGTTAAGTCCCGCATCGCTGAGGCAGAAACCGAAGCCGAGGCGCTGAAAGCCTATATCGCGTCAGGCTGAGTCTGTATCAACCGGGCGCTTTGGAATGATGTTGATGAACTGTGCGCTCAATACGTCCTCATCCGCTTGATTGAACGCCGTCCCATCAACCACCACTTGGCCCGTCGTCCTGGCTGGAATGCACTTAGCGACACGAACCTCTACGCGGATTGTATCTCCGGGCCGCACTGCTCTTGGCCAGCGCAAATTTTCAATACCGCGCCCACCCTGATTGTAACCAAACATGCCTGCCTGAAACATCAACCGGAACGTCACGCCAAGCGTTTGAAAGCCGCTTGCGATCAGCCCGCCATAGATCGAGTTCTCCGCATACTGCTTATCCAGATGAAACGGCTGTGGGTCCCAGGTGAAGGCATAGTCGATGATTGAGGATTCGCTAAATGTGTATTGCGCTGTATGAAACAGGTCACCTGGGCTGAAGTCTTCAAAATATCGCGGCGCATAACGGGTCATTTAATGAACTCCTGGGCGTGAGCTTGGGCGTTTACTTACAACGGGTCCAATCGGTCTTGATGCCGGATGCATCTTTGCCAGCAAGCAGGAAGCGGTCGCCGTCAATCCAATCAGCAACCAATGTCTGGTCCACACCGTCATCCCGCCACAGCGGATTGCGGCCACCGAAGGACTTCACGGCCCAGTTTCCAGCATCGCCCTTAGGCGTGCGAATGGAGATCATGCCATCGGGCCCAGCACTGATGATCGCTGGCGCATCACAAGTCGTATCTGGCTTGTTTACGATCACCCCCGCCCCTTCAGGGAACGCAATCGCCCATTCGCCGATGAAAGGCTTTGGATCAGCAGGTTTCACGCCCGCGACGGCGCTTCCGACCGCAATAGCGCTACAGCCAACAGCAAGCAGCGCTGTCAAGAAAAAGCGCGTCGGTCCATCAACCGCTTTAGAATAATGCATATTTTCGCTCTCTCATCTCAATTCGCTGGCGATATTGGGTACATCCCAATTGCGCGGAATGTCAAAGCCTGAAACAATCGTCCGTGGAGGGGAATGTCGTCCGGTGGCGGCCCCGGTCTTCAAAATCGGTGAGGGGGCGTTAGGCGTTTCCTGGCGGGTTCGACTCCCACTCTCCTCCGCCATTTCCCCCGATAAATGCTCTTAACGCACTGAAGTACAAGCATTCTATGGATCAAGGTGATCGGAATGCCGACCAAAGTGCGAAACACCCCCCTCCCCCAACACATTCACCGTCGGGGAGATGTTTATTATTTCGTGCGGAGAATCCCCCCTGACGTGAGAGAACTCCACGTCGGACATCGGTTCTATTTCAGCCTTCGTACGAGATCAGAAACAGCCGCAATCAGAGCTGCTAACTCCATCAACCAGAGACTTGAGTCCTATTGGATGGGTTTGAGGCTAGAAAAACTATCCATACCCTCACTCAGGCAGCCGGAAATCGTCCCCAGTGAGCCGTCAGAAGCTCCATTGCTATCTGAAGCCGCGCAGATTTACGTGAAAATGCGGGGTAATGGCCGACAGAAAAAATTCTTTCAGAGTACCGAACGGAATTTGCAGTATGCCCTGCAAGCGTTAGGCGACAGGCCTATCGATACGTTCAAGCCGAAAGACGCCGTCATTTTTAGGGATCATCTATTAGCAAGAGGATTAACCGTAGAATCTGCCAAGCGCAGCTTTGCTGGGTTACGAGCTATTATAAATTTTTCCGTTCGCGAGCTTGGCTTGGATTACCGCAGTCCATTCAGCAACGCCTTGATGCCCAATTTAAATGACAGCGTGCGCCGGCAACCAATACCCCTTTCAACGATCAAAGAGGTGCAGCGTACATGCTTCGAAAACGATGACGATCTTCGATGGCTTGTAGCAATTCTAGCTGACACGGGAATGCGGCTTGCCGAATGCGTTGGCCTAGCTGTTACCGATCTGAAGCTTGAAGGAAATGCTCCTCATATCGATCTGAAACCGAACTTATGGAGGCCTCTCAAAACACCGACTAGCGCGCGCAAGGTTCCGCTCGTTGGAAGTGCTTTATGGGCAGCACGGCGAGTCAGCGAGACTGTCGAAGGACATTATGCGTTTCCAAGATACACAGACGGCATTAGCTGCAAGGCTAATTCTGCCAGTGCCAGCCTCAATAAATGGCTGAAATCACAAGTTCCAACCGGCTGCGTAATTCACTCATTTCGACATTCGCTGCGTGATAGGTTGAGGGCAATCGAATGCCCACCCGACATTATTGACGCGATTGGTGGCTGGGCCGTCAAAGGAATAGGGCAGCGGTATGGCACGGGCTATCCGGTGAGTGTACTTCACAGATGGATGCAGCAAATGGAGGCTCAATAGCCGGTCCATATTCCGATCACCTTGATCCATAGAATGCTTGTACTTCAGTGCGTT
>Ga0181606_10003774_pt1 | contig 12761 bp, 10 predicted proteins | sample 041ome_10_FD_132994 | JGI IMG/M metagenome (GOLD analysis project Ga0181606, IMG submission 132994) | Coastal salt marsh microbial communities from the Groves Creek Marsh, Skidaway Island, Georgia - 041412US metaG (megahit assembly) | ecosystem: Environmental > Aquatic > Marine > Intertidal... | reverse complement strand
GTTTTTAAGCGGGAGCTCCTGTACATCCCTTTTTTTGGTTGGGCATTGGCAAGTCTGGATATGGTGCATATCGATCGGAGTGCCAGGGGGGAAGCCTGGAATAAGGTCGCTCGTCTGGGCACCAAGCTGATGGATACAGGAAAGTGGGTCATTATGTTCCCCGAGGGTACGCGCACCGAGCGCGGCTCCCAGGGCGCTTATAAAAGTGGTGCCGCCCGACTGGCGCTCGCCACGAAGGCTTGTATTATCCCTATCGCAGTGGCGTCGGGGCGCTGCTGGCCGCGCAAGTCTTTTAGGTTCATTCCCGGCGTGATTGATGTGTCCATAGGTCCGGCTATTTACGCCTTGCCGGATGAGTCATCAGGTGAGTTGATCGGCCGGGTTGAGACTTGGATCGAGCAGGAGATGCGACGGATCGATCCAGATGCTTACAGTCCCGAGGCTCATTCGGCGTAGTATTTTGCCATGGGCGTGTTGCGAAATTTGCTTTTAGACGAGAGGAGTTAAGACATGACCATCCAGCAACGAGAAGTTTGCTACCAGCACGGCGACGTCACCCTGAGAGGGTTTATGGTTTACGACGACACCTTAGGCGAGCGACCCGCGGTGCTTGTTGCGCCAACATGGGCGGGTTGTACGGCTTTTGAGATTGAACAGGCAGAGCGCTTGGCGGGTCTCGGCTATGTGGGGTTTGCTATCGACATGTACGGAGAGGGCGCCACTGGCGGTGACAAGGAAGAATGCACGGCCCTGATGACGCCACTCGTCTCGGATAGAGCATTGCTGCAAGCCAGAATCAGTGTCGCGGTGGATGCGATTCGGGCGGAAGCCGAGGTCGCCCAAACACCAACCGCAGCGATCGGTTACTGCTTTGGCGGGCTATGCGTACTCGACTTGGCAAGAAGCCGTGATGATATCGCGGGGGTTGTCTCTCTGCATGGCCTGCTGTCGGCACCCGATAATGAGACCTTGACCGAAATTACGGCAAAAGCTCTTGTTTTACACGGCTATGACGACCCCATGGTACCCCCAGAGCAGGTGCTTGCCTTCGCTACCGAGATGAGTGCGGCACAGTGCGACTGGCAACTTCACGCCTACGGCGGTGTTCTTCATGCCTTCACCAACCCCAGCGCCAATGATCCGGACTTTGGAACCGTTTACAGTGCTGTGGCAACTCGTCGGGCGAACTACGCGATGGATGATTTTTTGCGCGAGGTGCTGGGCTGATGGGTATCTACGACCGCTACGTATTGCCTCGGTTGGTGACCTGCTGTTGTGGTACCAAACCCGTACTGAAGCAGCGCGCTAAAGTGGTGCCCAAGGTGCATGGACGTGTGCTGGAAATTGGCATGGGTGCGGGGCACAACCTACCATACTATGACTTCAACCAGGTCGATCATGTGGTTGGTCTTGATCCCTGTGAAACCTCTTGGAAACTGGCGCAGCCCAGAGTTCGATCGGTTCCCTTTGATGTCGAATTTATGGCAGGTTCGGCAGAAGAGATACCGCTCGATGATGCGAGCGTTGACTCGGTCCTGCTGACCTTCTCCTTGTGCACCATTCCCAACCCTGCTCGCGCCTTGAGTGAGGCAAAGCGTGTACTCAAGGTTGGTGGAGAGCTGGTTTTTTGTGAGCATGGAAAGGCTCCCGATCCGGAGGTGGCGAAATGGCAGGATCGCGTCAACCCCGTATGGAAGAGGCTTTTTGGGGGCTGCCACCTGAATCGTGATATTCCGGGTTTGATCGAAGAGAGCGGTTTTTCGGTCACCGAAATGGAAAAAATGTATTTGCCCAACACGCCGCGTATTGCGGCCTTCAATATTTGGGGCAGTGCTAGCGCATAACACTAGCTAAGTCGTTAGCTCGAAACGCATCAAGCACTTGGAGACAACAATGCATCGCCCAGAACCTGATATGAATCTGGCGGCCATGATTTTAAGACAGGCCGATCTCAGCCACGATCGCACCGCAATGGTGTTTGAAGGCGAGTCTTATGATTATGCCGAGTTTGCTCGGCGTGCCAGGACACGCGCTGCGCTCTTTCGGCAGCATGGGACCTGTGTTGGCGATCGAGTTGGATTTTTAGGCTTTAATCAGCCGGCGTTTTTAGAAACCATGGTCGCTGCAAATGCGCTCGGCGCAGTTTTCGTGCCTCTGAACTTCCGCCTTACCGGCGAGGAGCTCGCCTTCATTATTGGTGATGCTGGCATACACACCTTGGTGGTCGAGCCGGAATTGGCACCCATCATCGACTCGGTCAAGGAGCGCTTGCCGTGCAGGGCGTATTTCAGTAGTGGAGAAGATAGCGAGGGCTATCCCTCTCTGGCCTCTCTAGCCGATCCAATGGCGCCACTCCTAGAGACAGTGCCAGTGGGCGCACACGACACGTTGTTAATCATGTACACCTCGGGAACCACGGGCTTACCGAAAGGGGCGATGCTTACGCACGGTAATTTCGTCTGGAATAATTTCAATGCCTCCCTGGCGTTTGGAAATACCCGTGATGACGTGATGATGTGCACAGCGCCGCTGTTCCACATTGGAGGGTTGAATACCGGCGTGGTCAGCTCGCTTCAGCTGGGTAACCCGATCGTGATGACGCGGCATTTCGATCCGGGCGTCACGCTTGAGCTGATTCAAAAACACCGTGTTACGCATATGTTTGGTGCGCCCGCTATGTTTCTCTTTATGAGTCAGCATCCCGAGTTTGAGGTAACGGATCTCAGCTCCATTAATTTTTTCATGGTGGGTGGTGCGCCTGTCCCCGAGCCACTGATACATCTGTATGGTTCCCGTGGTGTTCGTTTCTGTCAGGGCTACGGGTTGACCGAGACTGCACCTTTCTCCGCCTTTCTCGGGCCCGATAAAGCGTTATCTAAAATCGGTTCGGCTGGATTGCCACCGGTATTATCGGATGTGCGCATTGTGGATGCTGATAACCGCCCGGTTGCTGCCAACGAGCGTGGCGAGATATGCCTGAGAGGCCCCAATATCATGAAGGGTTATTGGAATCGCCCGGAAGCCACTGCGGAGGCCATTGATAGTGAAGGATGGTTTCATTCGGGAGACGTCGGTTACCTTGATGAGGAAGGCTTTCTTTATATTTGTGACAGGGTAAAAGACATGGTTATTTCCGGCGGGGAGAATGTGTATCCCGCTGAGGTCGAGAGCGTTTTGTTCGCTCATGAGTCGATAGCAGAGGTGGCCGTCATTGGTCTACCTGATGAAAAATGGGGAGAGGCAGTGACTGCGGTGGTGGCACTGCACGAAGGGCACACGCTAACCCTTGAGGCGCTGCGAGAGTTTGCTGCGGATAAGCTGGCAAAATACAAGCTACCCATCCGTATGCACACCATTGACGCCTTGCCAAGAAATCCCGCGGGGAAAATATTAAAATTTCAGCTTCGGGAAACATTGCGGGCGTAGCGCCAGCATCTCGCGACGGCGGCAGCGGAATAAGGTGGTGAAAAGTCTCTTAACTCTGGCTGGTGGTGTGACCGCCGCGCTGATGCTGGTGGCCTGTCAGTCCTCAGCGCCTTCGCCCGTGCGTTATGCGCCTGCGAAACCAGTCGATATGGCGGGTGACTGGGAAGTCGATTACGCGCGCAGTGATAATGTGCAGCGCCAGCTCAACAGCCTGTTTCGCCAGCTTCAGCAAGAAATTGATCGCAGAAACCGCGCCGCTGAGCGGGGGCAAACGTATTCGGGCCCGGCGCTTTCCTCGGGTCGCGATTTGATAGCGCTCGCCGAGATGGCGGAAATCATTACGGCTCCTGAGTTACTCGAAGTCGTGCAGACAGACAATGAAATTCGTCTGAAACGGGAGAACAGCTTTGCGCTTATTTGCGTTGTCGACCGCCCGGCTCCCATCGTGACGCAAACTCCCTTCGGGTCCGAGCAATGCGGCTGGGACGGGCACCAGTTGTTTTTCGATATTGCCCTGCCCGATGGCCTACAAATCAGGCATCGCATCACGCGTTCGTCCCTTGCCGATTCGCTCATTATGCAAACGGCGGTGTATTCGCCCACGGTGAGCCAGCCTTTCACCGTGAGTCGCGTCTATAACCGATATAACCCGGATAAGGCCGGGTATCGCTGCACCCAAACACTGACTCGAGGCACCGTTTGTACCACCGAAGCGAGTGAAGATTCGTGAATATCGCGACGTGCCTACCCGTGATGTTGTTGAGTCTGGTTCTGGCTGGGTGTGGCAGCCCTCGTCCTGTGACCCAGGTGGGTGATCCTCCGCCGGGATATCAACGTGCGATGGTTGATAGAGCCGCGTGGCCGGTGGCCAATTCCGACGAGACCTTATTGCAAAATGGCGAACCGATTGCGCTGGAGATCGGCGTTGTTGTGTTTGATGAGGGGCTGATCAACCCCGACAGTCGTGATGCGCGTGACAAGCTGCGCTCAGTGGAAAGTCGCCTCGGTGCCGTCTTGCTGAGGGATACCTTGACGGCTTCCACCCTGTGGGGGCCTGTGCGGGTGTTACCCAGCGCCAGCCAATTCGCGGAACTGACCATCACCGCTGAAGTGCGTCATTCGGACGGTCGGGATTTATGGCTTTCTGTTCGGGCGATCGATGCCACTAATCGGGTCTGGTTGGACGATGATTTTCGTGCCACCGCGTCGATGGCTGACTATGACCGCGATAACGGCGAGCCCTTTCGCGGGGTTTTTGTCGCCATCGCCAACAGTTTGCGTCGAGCTGCCATCGGACTGTCTTCACAGGAGCTCGCCGAGCTTAAGCAGGTCGCGACCCTGCGCTATGCGGCTGAACTCGCCCCGACGTTGTTTGGACCCTACGTGGCCAGTGTGGAAGGTCGGTTAGTGGCGCAGCGCTTGCCCTCGGTCTCGGACCCCATGCTGCCGCGTATCGAACGAATACGAAACCAGGAGGCGTTGTTTATCGATACCGTGGACGAGCAATATGTGGATCTGTGGGATGCGGTTGGCCCTACCTATCGACTCTGGCAGCGCTCAGGTTTGGAGCAGGCGCAATACTTTGAGGATTACACGGCACGAGCGTCGGCCAGAGAGCTGACCGCTGATCGGGGGAGTTTCGCTGCGATGCAGCAGGTGTACTCCACCTATCGCTCGGTCCGTATCCAAGAGCAGGATTTGTTCGATCTCGCAACTGGCTTCGACAACGAAACGGCGCCCACCGTGCTGTCGACCGGTGACAGAGTCGTGCGCCTATCGGGAACGCTAGATCAGCAATACAAAGAATGGCGGCGCCTGCTTGCGCAGCTTGTTGAACTCGAATATGGCGCGCCGTGAGTCCTCTTAAATTACAGGCAACGTGCCCCAAGGGGCTGGGCTCGCTTCTCTTGCCCGAGCTTGAGCAACTGGGTGCGAGCCAGTTACGAGAAGGTGTTGCCGGGGTGTCCTTCGAGGGCACCTTGGCCACGGCTTATCGGGCTTGTCTCTACAGTCGTCTTGCCAACCGCGTGCTGCTCGTGGTCGCCGACTTCGCCATGGCCAATGCCGAGGATCTTTATCAGGGGGTGGCCAACATCCCCTGGGCAGATCATCTGTCACCGTCAAATACCCTGGCGATTGATTTTTCCGGCCGAGGGCCTGACATCCGCAATACGCAATTTGGCGCACAGCGGTGCAAGGACGCGATTGTTGATCAGTTCAGAAGCCGCGGTCTAAGCAGACCCAATGTCGATACCAAAAATCCGGACCTTCGGATTAACGTGCGCTTGTATAAAGGCCGCGTAACTGTCGCCATCGACCTCGCGGGTGAGAGTTTGCATCGACGTGGGTATCGAACTGACCCCGGCAAAGCACCGCTCAAGGAAAATCTGGCGGCCGCGATTCTGATCAGGTCGGGCTGGCCCGAAGCGGCCAAGGCTGGTCTGCCCCTGATTGACCCTATGTGTGGCTCGGGAACCCTATTGATCGAAGCGGCGATGATGGCCAAACAAGTGGCTCCGGGGTTGGGTCGCAAGCGGTGGGGATTTCTAGGCTGGGCCGGTCATAATCCCGAGCAATGGCGCGCCATTGAAAGCGATGCACGTACGCAGGTTGTCGAGGCACTTCCCGGACTGGAAATTCGTGGTTACGACGGTGACATCCGAGCGATCAGACGCACAGAAGCCATCATTCAGGCACTTGAGCTGGGCGACCTGGTGCGGGTCAAGCCGAAGGCGCTTAATTTACTCACTCGCCCTTCGCACAAGGCGATGCCGGAGGGCCTGCTGGTTTGCAACCCGCCATGGGGTGAGCGCTTGGGCGAGGAACAGTCGCTGACGTTTCTCTACCGAGAGTTGGGGGCCTGCTTGCACCGTGAGTTCCAGGGGTGGCGTGCGGGAATCCTGACGTCTAATCCCAAATTGGGAAGAGCCATAGGCTTGAGAAGCCACAAGCAATATGGTTTCAATAATGGCGCTGTTGATATTCAGTTGCTGCTTTTCGAGATGACCGAGAGTAACCGCCTTAGCCATGGACTGACCCCCGCTGTGGCCAAGCGCACCGATGATCAAGAGGCGTCAGCCAACAGAGAGCCCCCCTTGCTATCCCCGGGTGCGACCATGCTCTGTAATCGATTAGAGAAAAATCGCCGTCGATTGGCCTCCTGGATCGCGACATCGGGGGTAACCTGCTACCGCCTCTACGACGCCGACATGCCCGAGTATGCCGTGGCGATTGATGTCTACGAAGGGCGAGTCCATGTCTCCGAGTATGCGCCGCCAAAATCGGTAAGCGACGCCGCTGCAGAAAAGCGGTTTGGGGAAGTGCTCGCGGCGGTCCGACATTTTTTCAACCTTGCTGACAGCGAGGAGATTGCCGCTAAGCGCCGGCAGCGGCAGCGAGGTAAAAGCCAATACGAAAAAATGAGCAGCCGGGGAGAGCGTCTTACCGTTCGCGAGGGGAATGCACGACTCTTGGTCAATTTGTTCGATTATCTCGACACGGGGCTGTTTCTCGATCATCGGCCGCTTCGTCAGCGGTTGGCGGAAGAGGCGCGAGGTAAGCATTTTCTCAACCTCTTTTGCTACACGGGGGCGGCGACCATACAGGTCGCCCTCGGTGGCGCTGCGACGTCCACCAGCGTGGATTTATCGAACACTTATCTGCGTTGGCTGCGGGACAACCTTGCCCTAAACGGCCTTTCCGATAGGCAGCACCGGACCGAGCGGGCAGATTGTCTGACTTGGTTAAAGAGCTGTCAGCGGCAGTTCGACTTGATCATGCTCGACCCACCTTCTTTTTCGAATTCCAAAGCGACTGAAACGAGCTTCGATGTTGAGCGCGATCAGGGCGAATTACTGGCGGCAGCCATGTCGGTTCTGGCACCCGACGGCGTGATGTATTTTTCAACCAATCGGCGAAGCTTCCGGTTGGCGGACTCCATTGAGCGCGACTACCGGGTGGAGAACATAAGTAAAGTGACGATACCCCCGGACTTCCAGCGGAATGCCCAGATTCATCAGTGCTGGCGAATCACCCATTGCGCTAAACCCTAGGCCTCAAAGTTCTCAAACAGCCAACGGTCAAGGTCGTTTCGCTGGGATCCCATCGACCGCTAGAAAGGGCTGTATTCGAGGATGAGACTCAGTCTCCGGCGTGCTATCATCCGCCCTCGAATTTTCTAGACCTCTCATGGCATCTCCCTGGAAACATCCTGTAATCGGATGGATAAGGGGGTGCGTGGCGATTCATTGGAGTATCAGTCATGGGGCAGACCCTTTACGACAAGCTGTGGGCGAGTCATCTCGTTGAAGAGCGCGAGGACGGGACCGCGTTGATTTACATTGATCGCCAGTTGCTGCATGAGGTGACCTCTCCCCAGGCCTTTGAGGGCCTCAGGCTGGCGGGGCGCCAACCTTGGCGAATAAGTGCCAACGTTGCAGTGCCTGATCACAATGTGTCGACATTGGCGGCGGAACGTTCTCAGGGGCTCGCCGGGGTGCAAGACGACGTCTCTCGTATTCAGTTGCAGACCCTAGACGATAACTGCGCAGACTTCGGTATCCCGGAAATCCCCCTTGATGATATCCGGCAAGGTATCGTTCATGTGATGGGGCCCGAGCAGGGCGCTACTCTGCCCGGGATGACCATCGTGTGCGGTGACTCTCATACCTCAACCCACGGAGCGCTGGGGGCATTAGCCCATGGTATTGGCACCTCCGAGGTGGAGCACGTGCTGGCAACGGGCTGCCTCATTCAACGCAAAATGCAAAATTTCCGTATCACCGTCGAGGGAGATCTCAACCCAGGAGTCACTGCTAAAGATATAGCGCTTGCCATTATTGGTCGGATCGGTACAGCGGGGGGCACAGGCTGCGCGATTGAGTTTGCGGGCAGTGCCATCATGGGTCTTTCTATGGAAGGTCGTATGACGCTATGTAACATGGCGATCGAAGCGGGTGCGAGAGCGGGCATGGTAGCTGTTGACGACACAACGCTTAACTATGTCCGTGGCACACCGTGGGCCCCAGCCGGTGAGCAGTGGGAGAAAGCGGAGATCTATTGGCGCAATTTGCACAGTGATGCCGACGCGGTATTTGATCGGGAGATAGCCATACCCGCCAAGGAGATTGTGCCACAAGTGACCTGGGGAACCTCGCCGGAAATGGTTGTCGGCGTTGATGGGCGGGTCCCAACGTTGGACGAGATGCCCTCCGAAACAGCGCGGGCAGGCCTTCAGCGCGCTCTCGAGTACATGGGCTTGGAGGCAGGTATGCTGATTACCGATATCCGACCTGACGTTATCTTTATAGGCTCCTGCACCAACTCTCGTATTGAGGATATGCGCGCCGCTGCTGCGGTCCTGAAGGGGCGAAAGATTGCCAGTTCTATCACGCAGGCGCTCGTGGTGCCGGGGTCGGGTGTGGTCAAGGCGCAGGCCGAAGCAGAAGGCCTGCACCACATTTTTACCGACGCAGGGATGGAGTGGCGTGAGCCAGGCTGTTCTATGTGCTTGGCAATGAATGCGGACAAGCTGGAGCCGGGTCAGCGCTGTGCGAGTACCTCAAATCGGAATTTCGAGGGCCGCCAGGGGGCCGGTGGCAGAACCCACCTTGTCAGCCCCGCGATGGCCGCTGCTGCCGCCGTGGCGGGCCATTTTGTTGCGGTGGAACATTTGGAGGAGGCTGTCTGATGGAGTCATTCGTTGTCCACGAGGGACTTGTAGCGCCGATGGATCGCGCCAATGTCGATACTGATTTGATAATGCCCAAACAGTTTTTAAAGTCGATTCGTCGCAGCGGATTTGGCCCCAATCTTTTTGACGATCTGCGCTATCTCGATGAGGGGGTGCCCGACGCTGATAACAGTACTCGACCCCTTAACCCGGATTTTCCGCTCAATTTTCCCCGCTACCAAGGTGCTTCTATTTTGCTCGCGCGCGAGAATTTCGGGTGTGGATCCAGTCGCGAGCACGCACCTTGGGCGTTGGTGGACTATGGATTTCGCGCGATTATCGCCCCGAGTTTTGCCGACATTTTCCGCTCTAATTGCTTCAAGAACGGCCTTCTGCCTATCGCCCTGGATTCGTCGGTTGTGGACCGGCTGTTTGCCGCGCTCTATGAGAAAGAGGGCTTCAGTTTGTCAATCGATCTAGAGCGCCAGATGATAGCGGGTTCTGGATTTGATGGGATTGGCTTTGAGGTCGATGCCTTTAGGAAGGATTGCCTTCTCAAGGGCTTGGATGACATTGGCATTACCTTGCAGAGTGAAGAGGCGATTCGTCGTTTTGAGACGGGGCACAAGGAGCTGTTTCCTTGGGTGTTTGACAAGGTGTCGATCTGATGGAGCAGCGCATTCTTCTTTTGCCGGGCGATGGTATCGGCCCAGAGGTGGTGACGCAGGCCGAGCGGGTTCTTCTCGCCGTCGAGCAGCTTTTCGACCTGTCGTTGACCTTGGACACCGCAAATCTGGGTGGGGTGGCCATCGAGGCTGAGGGGGCGGCGTTCCCTCAATCGACCCGCGAAAAAGCCCTGGCTGCGGATGCTATTTTGTTGGGTGCAGTGGGTGGTCCACAGTGGGACGGGCTGCCGGCGTCGGAGCGCCCTGAACGGGGTTTGCTCGCTATTCGTGCGTCCCTCGACCTTTTTGCCAATCTACGCCCAGCGATTTTATTTCCCCAACTGGCGTCTGCGTCAAGCCTTAAAGCCGAACTGGTGGCGGGTCTCGATATTTTGATTGTCAGGGAGCTGACCGGCGGCATCTATTTTGGTGAACCGCGGGGCATTGCTGTTCGTGAGGACGGGCAACGCGAGGGTTACAACACCTATCGCTACAGCGAAGGCGAAATTATGCGAATTGCGCGTCTCGCTTTTGAGCTTGCCGGGAAGCGCGGAGGCAAGCTGACCTCAGTGGACAAAGCCAATGTCTTGGAGGTTACGCAGCTCTGGCGCGAGGTCGTGACCGGTCTCGGTGAAGACTATCCAGAGGTGGCGCTCGACCATATGTATGTTGATAACGCCGCGATGCAGTTGGTTCGGGCGCCCAAACAGTTTGATGTGTTGGTGACGGGCAATATTTTTGGCGACATCCTGTCGGATACTGCGGCTATGCTGACGGGCTCTATTGGCATGTTGCCCTCGGCGTCACTCAATGAGCAGTCAAAGGGCCTGTACGAGCCTGTTCACGGCTCGGCGCCGGATATTGCAGGTCAAGACAAGGCCAATCCTTTGGCCACCATTCTTTCGGTCGCCATGATGTTGCGTTACTCCCTGAGCGCACCCGCCGCTGCGCAGGCTATTGAAGAGGCGGTGGCGAATGTCCTTGATCAGGGACTGCGGACAGCAGATATCGTCGACAAGGGTCAGTCTGCCGTAGGAACGGTGGCGATGGGTGACGCGGTAATAGCGGCGCTTATGTCGCAAAAGGAGAACAGTTGATGGCGACTACGTTTGACGTTGCCCTAGTCGGCGCCACTGGTGCCGTTGGCGAAGCGATGATCGAAATTTTGGAGCAGCGTGACTTTCCGGTGGGTACCTTATACCCCCTCGCTTCAGCCCGCTCAGCCGGCAAGACCGTCCGCTTTAAAGGTAAATCCTTGACGGTGCAGGATCTCGCGGAATTTGATTTCGCCCAGGCTCAAATTGGGCTGTTTTCAGCCGGTGGTGATATTTCAGCCGAGTTCGCACCGAAGGCCGCTGCCGCCGGCTGTGTAGTGGTCGATAACACATCGCACTTTCGCAGGGATGATGATATCCCTCTTGTTGTTCCCGAGGTTAACCCGCATGCGGTAGCCGGCTACAAAGGCAGAGGAATTATCGCCAACCCTAATTGCTCGACGATACAAATGTTGGTCGCCCTCAAGCCAATCTACGACGCGGTAGGTATCGCCCGAATTAACGTGTCGACTTATCAGGCTGTCAGCGGCACAGGGAAAGAGGGTATTGAAGAGCTGGCGACGCAAACAGCGAAGTTGCTTAACGGGCAGGCTATTGAAACGCGGGTTTACCCCCGGCAGATTGCCTTCAATTTGCTGCCACATATCGATAGTTTTCAGGACAACGGTTATACCCGTGAAGAAATGAAGATGGTCTGGGAAACGCAAAAAATATTCGAAGACGATACGGTCGAGGTGAATCCGACCTGCGTGCGAGTCCCCGTGTTTTATGGACACAGCGAAGCCGTGCATATCGAGACTCGATCAAAATTAACCGCGGAGGATGCTCGCAGACTACTAGAGCAGGCGCCGGGCGTTGTTGTGATTGATGAACAGACAGACGGTGGCTATCCCACCCCAGTCGTCGATGGCGCCGGAACAGATCCTGTCTATGTTGGGCGAATCAGGGAGGACATTTCTCACCCTATGGGGCTCAACTTGTGGGTTGTTTCCGACAATGTGCGCAAGGGCGCCGCACTAAACAGTGTGCAAATTGCCGAGCTACTGGCCACATCCTACCTGTAAACTGCTCACCTGAAGCAAGGGTTAGTGCGCTGTGACTGAAGGTTTCGACGCGCCGTAAATAGTGGTACAAGACAGGTGGCTTTGTGCCGATCGAGTGTTTGACGCGCAATGTCCGGGGCGCTTCGGCTTTGGTTAGCGTGATGACGACAGACCAGCCTGAACTTTTTTGATGCAGTTAGCATGGATTGCTTGGACGCATGATCAGGGGATATGGATATATGAATACCTGTAGAAACGCACTTTTCATCGCTGTCACCTCAGTTATGTCACAGACAGCACTGGGGCTGGGGTTAGGTGAAATAACCTTAAACTCCTACGTCAATGAGCCACTCAGCGCGCATGTCGAATTGCTCGATGTGGGCGCCCTGCAGCCCGAAGATATTCGGGTGCGTCTCGCCACCCAAGAGGACTTTGATCGCCTTGGCGTTGATCGGGCCTATTTTTTGACCAGCATTCAATTTGAGGTTTTGCTGGAGCGGGGAACCCCGAGAATTCTTCTTACTACCAGTGAGGTTCTGGTCGAGCCTTACTTGGATTTTTTACTCGAGGCTAGGTGGCCTTCAGGGCGGTTGTTGCGAGAGTACACGGTGCTTGTGGATCTGCCCCCCGCGCCCTCCAGCAGTCCCGTCAACATATCCAATACCACGGTCGAGGCAGTTGATACAGCCGATGTTAAAGAGATCCCTGTAACGGGCTCAGCGGAGCAGGTCAGTGTGAACCGCGAGTATGGCCGAAACGCCCAACTCGTGCCGACGGCAGGTGGCAACTATCTTGTGACCCGAGAGGACACGTTGTGGAAGATCGCCTCCGCGGCGGCTCTTCCCGGGGTCTCTGTGGAGCAGACGATGTTGGCCACGGTCGCCAAGAATCCGAGAGCGTT
>Ga0181606_10003772_pt1 | contig 12767 bp, 12 predicted proteins | sample 041ome_10_FD_132994 | JGI IMG/M metagenome (GOLD analysis project Ga0181606, IMG submission 132994) | Coastal salt marsh microbial communities from the Groves Creek Marsh, Skidaway Island, Georgia - 041412US metaG (megahit assembly) | ecosystem: Environmental > Aquatic > Marine > Intertidal... | reverse complement strand
GAAACACTCAGGGTCCCTTTGCAACATGAAACTAAAAATAAAGCTGCCCGCGAATGGCAAATTTCCTACCAGCATAAATGGGTCCGAGAACATCAAAATGCGCTAAAAACGGCTTATGGCAAATCCCCTTTTTTTGAGTTTTACGATTACAAGATATTTGAGATTTTCAATCAACAAATTAGCAGCTTTCAATTGCTACAAGAAACCTTAATCCAACAGCTATTACCTTGGCTGGGATTGGACGAGTTACCTGTCATAACCTTAGATGAAGAAAAAAGCAGACACTATTTTCGTTCAATTTTAAATACATACACGAAAGAATATTCTCAGGTTTTTGAAACGAAATTTGGACACGTCAAACACTTGTCTATCATAGACTTATTATTTAACATTGGCCCAGAAAGCGCATCCTATTTTAGACACTAATGCAAGTTTGGCACGAATATTGAAACCTAAAGGGAAAACACCCTTAAAATCACTGTACCATGCGAAAACTCTACTTTCTTCTTTCTTTAATGCTTCTTTACTTTCCTCTTTCAAACGCTCAATCTAAGTTGGACTTAAGATCTCCAGACAAACAAAAATACTTAGGCAGCGGTGCAGTGATTGGCGGTGCTTGTTATTCTTTGTATTTTACCCATTTTACTCAAAATGCTAACAGAACAAACGCCTCTAAGGTTAAGATAAAATCATTTATTGCTTCCAATGCAACTGTTTTAGGATTGACGCTTATTAAGGAAGTATATGATTACAAAGTAAATGGATTCAATATAAAAGCGGATGATTATGGATTGGATCTGGCAAGCGCCTTGTTGGGGTGCTTATATGTAAACATTTGTATACCGCTTCTCCTTTAAACCAAGATTGGAATATCGTTCAGGCAAATTAATAGTAACTAATTACTTAATTTTGCCTTGATGTCGGTTATGCGCAAACTCGCCTCACAAACAGCCATTTATGGGCTGAGTACAATGTTAGGGCGATTGATCAACTACCTTCTGGTTCCTTTGTATACAAGAACCTTGGTTAATGTTGCCGACTATGGAGTTGTTGGTGTCATGTTTGGATACGCCAGCTTGGGGGCAGTGATTTTTGCATTTGGCTTAGAAACGGGATTTTTCAATTTCGCTAGAAAACAAGAAAAACCCGAACCCGTATTCGCAACGGCCGCACATTTTATACTATTTACTGGACTTATTTGGATTTTTCTTTCACGCTTTTTTGGCATGGAAATAATGGCCTTCATTGGCTATCCCTATGCCCCAGAATACGCCTTTTGGTTTACGGTAATTTTGGCTTCTGATGCCTTAAGTTCATTAGCATTTGCCTATTTACGCCAACAACAAAAACCTTGGAATTTTGCTTGGGTGCGACTTACTAATATTGGTATTAACGTATTGGCTAATTTGTTTTTTCTGGTATTTCTTCCTTATTGGGCTGCCAATCATCAATGGGCACTCGAGTTATACAATAAACAATCGCAAGTTTCTTGGATTTTTATATCCAACTTAATTGCCAGCACGTCAACATTGATTTTATTAACTCCCGTATTAAAATATATGAAATTGGGATTGGACATGGAGCTCCTAAAAAGGATGCTTTCATACTCCTACCCCATTGTATTTATTGGACTTGCGGGAATGATAAACGAAACTTTCGACCGTATTCTAATCAAATCGCTCATTCCGGGATTTGAATCCGATTATCAGGTGAGTATTTATTCCGCTTTTTACAAATTAAGCATGGTCCTTACCTTATTTGTACAAGCTTTTCGTTTTGCTGTAGAGCCCTATTTCTTTGAACAAGCCAAAGAGCTGAATCCTCAAGAATCTTACGCTTACATCATGAAATGGTTTGTTTACGTGGTGGCCATAATTTATGTGGGAACCTTATTGATTTTGCCCTATATAGCACCTCTGTTAATACAAAATCCTGATTATTTTGATCATCCCGATGGAATGAGATTGGTACCTTATTTATTGGCGGCAAACTTATTTCTTGGTTTGTACTACACCTTATCCGTATGGTATAAAGTTTCAGAAAAAACTCATATTGGGGCCATTCCCGCTTTTGTGGGAGCGGCTATAACTATTGGACTCAACCTTTGGCTAATCCCTAAGATGGGCATTTTAGGAGCTGCTATTACTACCTTAGTCACATACGCCTGCATGCTTGTTATGGGATATTGGCTTTCGCGCAAATTTTATCCTATTCCCTATGATCTGCCTCGAATTGCAATCATTTTAATACTAACATTCCTATTAGGCTATTTAATAATTACGATGCAGTTCGGCTTTATTTTGAACTTTTTGCTTTTCATAGCCTTTATTTTTTTCATTTACCTATACGAAACCCGATTCCAATATGGTCAACGTTAAAATTATAAATAAAAGCGATTTACCTCTGCCTAAATATCAAACCGCATTGAGTGCCGGTATGGATATTCACGCATTCATTGAGGATACCATCCGCATTAATCCGAGCGAAAGGCAATTAATACCCACAGGATTGTTTTTAGAAATACCCCCCGGGTACGAAGTTCAAATTCGCCCTAGAAGTGGCTTAGCACTTAAAAATGGCCTAACTGTGCTAAATAGTCCGGGAACTGTTGATGCCGATTACAGAGGCGAAATCAAAGTACTTCTGATAAATCATGGGGAAGAACCCTTTTCCATCCACAAAGGAGATCGAATCGCCCAAATGGTTTTGGCCAAACATGAAACAATTGCTTGGGTTGAAAGTCACGAACTAAACGCTACTGAAAGAGGAGAAGGTGGCTACGGAAGTAGCGGTAAATAACACTAATTTCAACGTTTTTTAACAAACATTGCCGTTATTTGCAAACCTTTTCAAATTAACTGTTTAAAATCAACATGAATTTAATCATACCAATGGCAGGAATGGGTAAGCGCATGCGACCCCATACCCTTACCACACCAAAACCATTATTAAAAGTAGCCGGTAAATCAATTGTACACTGGCTAATTGAAGATATTGCCGCTGTTTGTGGCGAACCAATAAAAGAAATTGGATTTGTTGTAGGTCGTTTTGGAAGCGAAACCGAACAAGAATTACTACAAATTGCCAACAGCGTTGGTGCCCAAGGCCATATCTTTTATCAAGATAACGCGGAAGGTACCGGTCATGCTATTTTGTGTGCCCGTGAAGTTTTGAAAGGTGAGGTTATCGTTGCTTTTGCAGATACCTTGTTCCGCACTCAATTTAACCTAGACAAAACCAAAGATGGTGTAATTTGGGTACAAAAAGTAGAAAATCCCAGTTCCTTTGGCGTAGTAAAATATAATGAGGACGGTATCATTACCGACTTTATTGAAAAACCCCAAACATTTGTTTCAGACCTTGCCATTATCGGTATTTATTACTTCAAAAGTGGCGAAACATTGGAAGCAGAACTTCAGTATTTGATCGATAACAACATCAAAGACAAAGGGGAATACCAACTTACCAATGCCATGGAAAACATGAAAAACAAAGGCATGTTGTTTACACCTGGTGCCGTTGAAGAATGGCTTGATTGTGGTAATTACAGTGCAACCGTTTATACCAATCAACGTGTTCTAGCCAATAAAAAAGATCAATTTGCCTTGGCAAAAGACCGTTTTGACGATAGCGTTATCATTACAGAACCTTGTTACATTGCGGAAGGTGTTGAACTGAAAAATTGCGAAATTGGTCCGTTTGTAAGCATTGGAAGCAATTCTAAATTAAAAAATTGCGTTATTAGCAATACCATAATTGGAGAAGAAACACAACTTACCCGTTTAAATTGTGAAAACTCCATGATTGGAAATCACGTATGCCTAGAGGGAAATCCCAAAGAATTCAGCATTGGCGATTACGCCAGTATGAAATAAGCATTTTCGGGTTCCTTGCCTTGATGTTTCTCAATCTAACTCAAGGCAAGGCCCAAACGGGTATACCTCAAAAATACCACGAGGCCGAAATCAAATTTCAAGGCTTCAATTGGACTGAAGCCATTTCCGGTTTCCAAGAAGTACTCAACGATACTGCCGCCACTTATAAAGCACCTGCTAATTTCCGCATTTCAATTTGCCACGAACGCTTGGGTAATTTGCCTGCAGCACTTATGTACGCCGAACAGGCCTTTCGATTAGACAGTAGTCAAGACGATTATGTCATACACTATGCCAATTTATTAGAGAAAAAGTACGAATTCAACAAAGCTTGGGGATTGCGAATGGAACTAATACGCCGCCAACCCCGATACATTAGCCGTTATGAAGATGCCCTGCAAAACGCATCCAATCGTAATAATCCAGAACAGTGTTTGCTTATAACTCAACAGTGGGAAGATCAATTTGGACTCAACTTGGGACTGGCAGAAAGAAATGCTCAAATTTTCCTTGCATTGAACGATACGGCATCCGCGAAAAAGCAATTTCTAAACTTAATAGAAAAACTTAACGGCAGAGCCGATATAGTTGACGCATATAACAAATTCAATAATCGCATTAATCCTCAAAAAACGGGCATTTGCCCAGGAGCTAAGACACACCTTTTAGCAGGCGAAGAAGCGTTGGCCTATGAAAAAATAAAAGAATGTGCGGAAGAAAATCCCGAAAAACTGGAATTACTCGAATATCAATTTTTGATTGCTTACATAATAGAAGATATCCCTGAAATGGAATCGTGTATTGAGAAACTCTATACCTATTTTCCCTTTCTAGAGAACCACGCACAATATGCAGAAGATGTAAAAAATTATTGCATCGAAAACAAAAACCAAACCCTCAAAACACCATTTTCTCATACCGCCTCTCCCAGTGTAAATTGGCAGTTCATCCAATCAAAAATTTTATGGCAATTGGGAAAAATCGATTCCGCGCGAAAAGAGCTACAAACTTTGTACAACCTAAATTCTGAGAATTCGATAATCCCCAGATTTCAAATTCAACAATTGCTCAACGATATTCCCACAAAATGAAAATTTTAGCCCTCATACCTATTATTTTAAGTGTTACATCCTGTTTCAGCCAAAAGAAACAGCTGAACAAAAGCACAAAAACCGAAAATTCAACCTTTACCTCGGAAAATTCTTCTTCAAACAATCCAATAAGTCCTTCCACTATTTCCAAGTCGGGGCTTGTTGAAATTGGCCATTTAAATTGGAAAGAATTCAGCGGTCGCTATGATGTAGATGTAGAAATGGGTGAAGGGCAATCTTATAACGGTGTTATGAGTTTTAGAATGAAAAGAGACAGTATTTTCTGGTTCTCCGTTAGTGCTTCCATTGGGTTCCAAATTGCAAAAGGAATCATCCAAAATGATACGATTCAAATTTTAGATTTACTCAATAGGCATTATTACAGCTTGCCACTTGATTTGCTTCAAGAAAACACCCAATTGCCGGCAAGTATTTCTGCATTACAGCGATTGTTTACAGGCGAAGTATTATCAGATGCGGTTTATTATAACGAAGCTGACAGCAGTTTTCGGGGCGACAAATCCTTTTACTCAGGATATCAGGTAAAATTTTATCCTTCTAATTATGTAGCTCGAAATGCTATTAATGACGAGGTAAATGCGCGCAATTTATGGGCCGAATATGGAGAGAGAATTTCTCAAGAAAATCCAGGGCATAATGTTTCCATGGAAACAAAAATTTACTTGAAGAATGCCTTAAATACTATACGATTGAATGTTCGGTTAAAAACCTACAGTTTTGAACCCATACCTTCGTACCCATTCAATGTTCCAAGCAGCTACACTCCGATCGACATATGGTAAACGGTCTTTTATAGGCCTTTTTATACTGATAGGCATACTGTTAGGGAATTCATTAAATGCCCAAACTTCTCGCAAGGCTTTAGAGGCAAAACGGAAACGAGTACAGCGTGAAATTGCCCAAAGCCAGCGCATTCTAAAATCCACACAATCAAAAAAACAGGCTACTCTGCATCAATTGAGTACCTTAAATCGAATTATCACCCAACGACAAGAGTTGATTGAAAACCTCGAAAAAGAAGTAGTGGCTACTGAGGAAGAAATTGTTCGACAGTACGAAATTCTTTCAATTTTACAGGAGGATTTGATAAAAGAGAAAGCCAAGTTAAACCAAACCGTTAAAAAAGCGTACAAAACAAGAAAATCAGGCCGTGAAATGGCCTTTATATTCTCTTCGAAAAGCGTAAAACAAGCGGTTCGAAGGTGGAAATATTTACGTAAGGTATCCGATTACCGACGGTTTCAAATTGCACAACTTAACGATCAACAAGTAAAGGTCGAAAACGCCCTAAATGCCCTAAACAAGATCCGAAAGGAGAAAACGCAACTGTTAATGGCTCAGGAACAAGAGCGAAAAAAATTAGAATCCGATAAAAATAAAAAAACATCCTTAGTTTCTGAACTATCCAAAAAAGAAGATTCCTTAAACAATCGCATCGCACAGAAACAAAAACAAATGGCGCAGTTGAATGCAGCCATCAAGAAAGCCATTGCTCGAGAAATCGAAGCCGAGCGCAAAAGACGAGAGAGAGAAGCCGCACGACGCAAAAAATCCGGAAATACGGCGTCTTCTAAAACACCGAGATCTAGCGCATTAAGTTCTTCCTTTAAAAAGAATAAAGGGAAATTACCTTGGCCTGTATCGCAAGGATTTGTATCGCAAACATTCGGCGTTCACAAGCATCCCGAGTTTAAAAATATCACCTTACAAAACAATGGAATTGATATAACCACTACTCCCGGACAAACGGTAAAAACAGTATTCAAAGGTACCGTTAGTGCCATATTGTCCATACCCGGAGAAGGCGATGCGGTATTGGTTAACCACGGAGATTATTTTTCCGTTTATTCTAGGATGAGCAGTATCAACGTAAGCAAAGGTCAAAAGCTGAATGTGGGTGATGTTTTAGGGAAAGTAATGACCGACGACGACGGAAAAGCCGTACTCCAATTCCAAGTTTGGGAAGGTCAATCCAAACAAAATCCGGAAACTTGGCTTAAAGGTCGTTAATTTTGCCAGTATGAAAGTGGTAATTATTGGTTCGGGTGTAATGGGTTCAGGAATCGCTATTGAAAGCGTGCGCGCCGGTTATACAACCCTGCTTTTTGATATCAATGCAGAAGCTTTAACCAAAGCCGAATCCTATATTCACAAGCAACTAGAAAAAGCGCAAAGTATCGGGAAAATAACAGAAGAAGCCCGTTTAGCGGCACTAAAGTTATTGCAATTCACCGATCAATTTTCAAAATTAAAAGCCGATTTTATTCTCGAAGCTATTGTCGAAAAATTGCCCGTTAAGCAAGATTTATTCGCTCGATTAGAAAGCCAAAATAGTCCCGACTGCATTTTCGCCACCAATACATCCTCCATCCCGATTACCCAAATTGCCAGCGGACTTAAACACCCCGAAAGACTTGTTGGGGTGCATTTTTTCAATCCCGCACACATTATGAAATTGGTTGAAATTATTAGCGGGGCCGCAACCGATGAAAAAATCGCAGAGAAAGCCTTCAATTGGGCAAAAAAATTAGGTAAAACAGCTGTTTACGCAAAAGATGCGCCTGGATTCATCGTAAACCGGGTAGCGCGTCACTTCTACGTAGAAAGCTTAAAAGCACTCGAAGAACAAATAGGGGATTTTGAACAAATGGATCGATTGATGAGAGCAACAGGTTTTAAAATGGGACCTTTCGAGTTGATGGATCTTATTGGAGTCGAGACCAATTATTCCGTGACGCAATCGATGTTTGAACAATTTCAATACGATTCAAAATTCCGACCCAGTAGAATTCAAAAACAGAAAGTAGATGCAGGGTTCCATGGTCGGAAAACAAAAAAAGGATTCTACACCTATGATGCCTAGACTTTTTGTTATTATCTCGATTGCCGTTCTTTTATTTTCTTGTGATGATTCACAGCAAGTAACCGAGAATATACCACGCGGATTGGTAAATACGGCACTTGATTTGAATCTTGCCTCAAACATGCATCTCAATAATGTGGGAACATTCTCCTACATAGAAGGAGGCGTTAGGGGCGTATTGGTAATCCATGATTATGACGATCAATGGTATGCTTTCGAACGTACATGTGCATTCGAACCTACGAATATTTGCTCTCATATTTGGGTAGATTCTATCAATATCCAATTGAAATGTGGGAATTATAACAATGGAGTTTTTGAGCCCTGTTGTGAAAGCACCTACATGTTTTCAGGTTTCCCTAGTAAAGGTCCGGCGGCAGGCCGATTGGCGCAATATTATATCAGCCGCAACGGCAATCTCCTTCAAATTTACAATTAGTCGGCTCAAAATCCTTTGTGCATCGAAGGTTTCTGCGAATTGCCGTGGATTCTGACTTAATTGCTAAAATTTGTCAAAAAAGTTTTTTTTCATTCGGACTTTGTTATATTTGTCATCCACAATTCTACAAAAAGCACATAAAACGGGATAAAATATGACAAAACACTACCTTAAGCACCTGTTTATCGCAAGCGCCGCCCTTCTCTCTGGAAGTCAAGCAATTGCACAATCACCCGGTTCGAATAGCATCGAATTAAACGGGGGTCTTCGAGAGTATATCGGAGATTTAGGATCCTCATTATTGTTCGCAAAGTCACCTATCTATCAAGGTGGTGGATTGGCATTTACTTATTATATCAGCCCGAGTATTGATGCGGTAACCAATGTTTCTTTTGGGGAAGTTGGAGCCACACAAAACATTGAAGAATTCGTTAAAGAATCTGATATTTTTTGGAGAAGCTTCCGCGCTCAAACAGGAGATTTATCCTTTGGAGCTCGATACAAATTGAATAACGGTTTAATTTTATCTGAAGATGCCAAATTCGCTCCTTATTTATACGGAGCGGCAAGCGGTTACTACGTTCATTCCTTAATGAAATGGGGCCCACATCCTTACATGGCAGCTACCCGTATTGACCCCGTGTACAAATCTGAGCATCTTGTTCAACAAACCATAACAGATATTGGATTTGGCCTACAGGGTGGTATTGGATTTAAGTTTTTCCTAAGCGATGCAATTGCCCTTCACTGGCAATATACATTGACCTATACCTTCAACGACCGTTGGGATGGAGCTAACAGTTCCGATCCAAACCCTCCAAGTGAAGAAAATCCTTTGGTTAACAAGCTATGGCGTACCAACGATGCTTGGGGTTACCATGCATTGGGTGTTTCTTATGGCTTCGGTGGTTCTGGTGGCGGAGGCGGTGGAAGCCGTCGTTTGAAAGATTCTGACGAAGATGGCGTTCCCAATAAATTTGACGAATGTAGAAAGACACTTCCTAAATACCGTCGTTTTGTTGACAGCGTAGGTTGTCCTGCAGATAGCGATGGAGACGGCGTTTTAGATGCTGATGACGATTGTATGGATAAAGCGGGTCTTTTGGTATTCAATGGTTGCCCTGACCGTGACGGTGATAGTATTCCAGACCGTTTAGACGCTTGTCCAACTGACAAAGGTTTGAAAGAATTTAACGGATGTCCAGATTCTGATGGTGATGGCGTTGCCGATAAAGACGATCGTTGTCCATCATTACCAGGTTTACCTGCTCTTAAAGGTTGTCCTGATACTGATGGAGATGGAGTAGCTGACCTAGATGACAAATGCCCATCTACACCTGGTAATATCGACGCTGAAGGTTGTCCTGATACAGATGGAGACGGTGTATTTGATAATGTAGACCGTTGTCCAGACAAAATGGGTACTACCGAGTCTAAAGGTTGTCCCGTAATTGAAGAAAAAGTAATAGCTAAAATAGCTTTAGCGGCTAAGGGTATTAACTTCGACAATAACAAAGCAACATTGCGCTCAAGTTCATTCAAAAACTTAGATATTTTAGTAGATATCTTGAACGAATATCCAGAAGCCTTTGTTGAGATTCAAGGTCATACCGATGACGTAGGAGACGATGCTGAAAACAAAACGCTTAGTCAAGAGCGTGCGGATGCTGTATCTGAATACTTGAAAGGTAAAGGTATCCCAGCTGACCGTTTAACCTCAAAAGGTTACGGAGAGGAAATGCCGATTGCCGATAACAAAACCCGTAAAGGACGCGACAAAAATCGCCGCGTAGATTTTGTTCTTACTTATTAAACAACAACAACCAAACAAACCATAAAGAGGGGGAATTCTTAATGAATTCCCTCTTTTTTTTGGTATAAAATCACTTGCGCCATGATTTCGGAGACCATAAATTGGCTAACTTTGAAATTGTGAGCAATCCTTTTATTCATCCGAGCGCCTACGTCGATGACGGAGCACAAATAGGTGAGAATACCAAAGTTTGGCACTTCTGTCATGTAATGTCAGGTGCGAAAATTGGCAATGGCTGTATTCTTGGTCAAAATGTATTTGTAGCCAATCAAACAGTTCTAGGAAACGGGGTAAAAGTGCAAAACAACGTAAGTATCTACTCCAATGTTTTTATTGAAGACGATTGCTTTTTAGGCCCTAGCATGGTTTTCACCAATGTTACCAATCCGCGTGCATTTGTTGAGCGAAAAGAAGAATATAAAGACACCCATTTAAGACGTGGTTGCAGTATTGGTGCCAACGCCACCATTGTTTGTGGTGTAGAGCTAGGAGAATATTGTTTTATAGGCGCTGGATCGGTAGTTACAAAGGACGTTCCACCTTATGCGCTAATTGCTGGCGTTCCCGGAAAACAAATCGGATGGATGAGCAAACATGGAGAACGGTTGTATTTTGACAACCGCGGGTTTGCGGAATGTCCCGCTACACAAGAAAGATATCAATTGGTATCTGAAACAGAAATTATAGCATTAAAATGAAATCACGCATTATTGTTACAGGCGGACTGGGTTTTATCGGTTCACATACCGTTGTATCGCTTCATGAAGCAGGCTTTGAGCCTATTATTATTGACAATCTGAGCAATTCCCAACTTTCTGCACTCGAAGGAATTGAGAATTTGATTGGTTATAAGCCTCAATTTGCCCAAATAGATGTTAACGATGCACCTGCTCTAAAAGAACTATTTGAAGAGGTAAAACCTCAAGCAGTAATCCATTTTGCCGCCTTTAAAGCCGTTGGTGAAAGTGTTGAAAAACCTCTCATGTATTATCGCAATAATGTAGGAGGACTGATCACGCTACTTGAAACCATGAAGGAAACCGGCGTTAAAGACATTGTTTTCAGTAGCAGTTGTACCGTATATGGTGAACCAGCGGAAATACCTGTTAAAGAAAGTACTGAAACCAAACCAGCAGAATCACCTTATGGGGCAACCAAGCAAATGGGGGAAGTCATTTTAAAGGATAATTCTTCTTGGTGTAACACTCAGTGTTTACGCTATTTTAATCCAATAGGAGCGCATCCAAGTGCACAAATTGGGGAACTACCACTTGGCGTTCCTAATAACCTCATTCCTTATCTCACTCAAACGGTTGCAGGTATACGAAAATCCCTAACTGTGTTCGGCAGCGATTACGACACACCCGATGGTACATGTATCCGCGACTATATACACGTAGTAGATCTTGCTGAAGCTCATGTAAGTGCCGTTAAGCGCCTTCTAGACCAATCATACTTAGAGCCGTTCGAAGTCTTCAATATTGGAACTGGGAACGGAAGTACGGTACTCGAAGTAATTCAAAGTTTTGAAAAAGCCACAGGTTTGCCCGTTCCTCACAACATCGGTGATAGACGAGCTGGAGATGTTGTAAAAGTTTGGGCTGAAACTACTAAAGTTGAAAATGTGCTAGGTTGGAAAGCCCAAAGAAACTTAGAAACCATGCTCAAAGATGCTTGGAATTGGCAACAGAAACTATCTCAACCGGCGGATAATAAATAACAGGGCGATAAGTACTACATAAATACCCAAGACACCTAAATCACCAAGGTGATAATAAACCGTCTTGTCTGAATTGGCCCAAATGGTTCGCTTCGGGCAGGTTTTGACGTACCACTCCGTATTATCATACGATTTACCCCTTGGATCAATAAACCCAGAAATACCAGTATTAGCACTACGCGCAACCCATTTCCTAAATTCTATTGCCCTCAATTTAGCGTACGAGAAGTGTTGTTTATGGCCCGGAGTATTTTCCCACCATGCATCATTGGTAATAATACCCAGCCACGTAGCACCGCGTTCCAAATATCCCCTAATATAGTCCCCATAGATGCTCTCATAGCATATTATGGGTGCTACTGGTTGTTCCGTACCTAAAGCAATTGCCGAATCGCTAACACCCAAACTCCCAGAAATACTATTTTCATCTAAAGAAATTGCCAATTCCTCCAAGAAAGGTATGGTATGTATGAAGGGCATTTGTTCGGTACCTGGCACTAACTTGCTCTTATGGTAATAACCAGGTTTTTCATCCAATTTTAAGCAGAGCGCAGAATTGTAAACATCGTAAAACACCCCGTTATCATATGTTGATTTACGCGCTGATCTAGTAGGTTTAGATCGGGTTTGGTAATATTTGACTCCATGAAAGCCCGTTAGTAATTGCAACTTAGGATAACGACTAAGTAAATCTCTTTGTAACATTATGAGCTGATTATTTCTATCGAGATAATCAACATCAATACTTCGAACCAAACACGTTTCCGGCCAAAGTAACCAGTCAGTAGCACTATCAATTCCTTTCAATGATAAGCTTTCCATTTCGAGTTGCATATCAATAGGATCTCGCTCAAACTTTTCATTCCAAGGATTGAAACTGGGCTGTAACACTGCTACATCAGTGGATTTACCTTTTTTAATATTGGTGCTTTGTCCTAAAAAGAT
>Ga0181606_10003762_pt1 | contig 12783 bp, 8 predicted proteins | sample 041ome_10_FD_132994 | JGI IMG/M metagenome (GOLD analysis project Ga0181606, IMG submission 132994) | Coastal salt marsh microbial communities from the Groves Creek Marsh, Skidaway Island, Georgia - 041412US metaG (megahit assembly) | ecosystem: Environmental > Aquatic > Marine > Intertidal zone... | reverse complement strand
GAATCTTACGCGCTGAGTCGTTCGCCGACAAGAAACGAGAAACGGGGACGGGAGGAACGGGAACGATTTTTTTCGTCATCGCCGATCGCCCGTCAAGAACTCAGAGCCATGCTGACGGGCGGCATCTCCGGCAGGCCATCAATTTCCATGGCGGATTCCCAAATGGTTCTTGCAGACTCGTGCGGAAAGCCTGGGACGTAGTCGAAGAGGTCGAGGAAGCCCACGCTTGTGCAGAGCATCATCAGCCGGCTGGCGCGGACAAAGGCTTCAGTCACCGGGTAAGTTCGTTCGATACCGGTCGCCGGATCGATCTCATTGCCAATGTAGTGGGCGTCGATTGCTACCAAGGCTCGGAGGAGGTTTCCTTCGGATTCCCGTGACCGGAGCCAGACGACATCAGTGTCTTCTGTCGCGCGAAGGACGCCGTGTGCATTCACAGCATGTCCGCCGATCACGACGAACGGCACATGATGCTGGCTAAGAACCGTGAGAGCCCGCAGGTCAGGTGCCATTCGCTGGAGGCTCCTGCGTGGATGGGATGCGGCGGGCCTTGAAGTTCCTCCTAAGGAAATGGGCTTTGCCTGCTGGGTCTTTTTCAAGCAAGGCCCATGCCTCATCAATCAGCCGCTGCATTTCTACCAGCCGTTCTCGTGGCGAGAGCGCCAGGCCGTGAGCCCTCAGGGCTCGGTCTCGCGGGCGAAGATTCGGCTCGGCGGATATATCTGCGTCGGTGGACATATCCGCAGTGTAGGCAAAAAGTGTGAAAGCCGGCTCTGCCGGGGGCTTCCCGGCGACCATCAGGCGGCGGGTTCGAGCAGGCGGCCTTTGCGGATCACCCACACGCCCTCTCGACGGGCCATATCGGCGTGTATCGGGTCGCTCGCGTCCCAGGCCACGAAGGCCTGGGCCTCTTGGCTGCCTTCCGCATCACCGCCATCCTTTCGGATGGGTGTGCGGCTGAGGGGAAGGCTGTCAACGTTCGGCGATGGCCTTGGCGAGCGGGCAGTGGGCGGATGGTGGGTCGCCGCGGCGGTAGCAGGCGAGCAGGTCTTTCGATCGCTGGGCGAGCATGCGGCGGACCTCGCGGCGGCGGCCTTTGACACGCTCGATCTTCATCGAGTCGTAGCCGGTGGTCTGATGTCGCATCCAGGCAATCACGGCGGCCTCGGCCCGCTGCTCAATCGGGATCCGCTTGGTGCGGGCCACGGTGCCGCTGCCGACTGGCGTGGCATGGCTGGCAACCGCCTCGGCCAGCTGCTCGGCGAGGGCCGCGTGTCGTGGGTCAAAGCCGAGAAATGCGAGCACGGCCGCCTGGAAGTCTTCCACGTAGTCGGCCTGCTGGGCCTCGCGACGGCGGGCATCGGCTTCGCGGCGTTTGGCGTACGTCTCGGTTGACCGCTCAGCCGCCAGGTCGGCCTGCACCTGGCGAATCGTTTCGGCGGGAGCCCAGATGCCGCGGGAAACCATCCGCCGCCGAACCTTCTCCTGCACGAGCCAAAAATCACCAGCCGCCTTCACGCGGCGTGTTGCGCCGGCATCGCCCGGCGGCAGCAGTTCCCAGCTCTTGGGCACGGTGAGTGTGTCACCGGCAGGGGTTCGCACGGTGCGGGGCGAGGGGCCAGGGAGGAATGTTTGTGGAGGCATACCGCTTCTTGTCGGCTCACAGGCCATGCCCACTCAAACGACGCGGAAGCCAGCCGTCACGACTCGTACGTGGCGCATGGTGCCTGCCGCGATTGGGATGTGGCATCAGGCAGCCGCCGCCGCTCGACGGCAGCTCAGCCCAGGCCGCGGATCGGCTCACCGCGGGCGAAGAGGGCCTGGAGGCTTGTCGGCAGGTCGGTCTGCAGGCGAACGACAGAGAGATCGAGCAGCCGCTCCATGATCGTGGAGACGAGGTTGGGGATGCCCACCGGATCGCTCGCCGGCTGCGCCCCATCGCGGGTGGACTGGCCGATCACGCGGCCACCCTCCAGCCCACCGCCGTAGAGCAGGAGCGGCGCCAGGCCACCCCAGTGGTCGCGGCCGCCGTTGGCGTTGATCACCGGTGTGCGGCCCATCTCGCCGCAGCAGACGAGCAGAATCTTGTCCCGCAAGCCGCGGGCTTCGATGTCGTCGATCAGGGCGGCCACCGCATGGTCAAACGGCGCCCCCACATAGTCCATGCCCACATCGACCGGGGCATTGTTGACGTCGGAGTGCATGTCCCAGACGAAGCTCGTCGTCACCGTCACAAACCCGCAGCCACGTTCGCAGAGCCGCCGGGCCAGCAGCAGCAGCTTGCCGATTGAGCGGTTGTGGTCGGTGTAGTGCTGATGGTTGTTCCACTTCTTGTTGAGGCGGCCGACGTCGAAGCGGCTGGCGGTGTCGTAGGCGGCGAGGGTGGCGGCATCTTCGCCGTCGAGTGTGAAAGCGTCGGCCACGCCCTGGGCGAGCACATCAAAGGCAAGCCCTTCGCCATCGAGCATCGAGCGGACCGACGGCGTGTCGAGCCAGCGGCGGCCACGGTCGAGCGAGGCCAGCAGGCTGCGGCGATGGGCGAGCCGCTCCTGCGGCAGATGGAGCGTGAGGTTGTCGAGGAAGGGGCCGCTGCCGCCGGGCACCAGCGGGCCGTAGCTGGGGCCAAGTTCGCCACCGCTTTCGAAGTTGCCAAACTGCGTGATCGCCGGCCCGGCATCGGCATCGACGGCCTGGGGAAAGAGCATCACGTTGGTGGGCATCGCGTTGTCGGTTCGCAACACACCGGCTGCCCGCGAGTAGAGCGAGCCGATGTTGGCCCCGAGCGTGGCCCGGCCGACCACCGGCTTGATGTCGTGGTTGCCGTCACCGGTCACAAACGACCGCACGATCGTGAGCAGGTGGGCCCGCGCGGCGAGCTTCTCAAAGGTGGATCCGAAGAACACGCCAGGGATCGAGGTGGCGATCTCGCCGGTCACGCTGCGGGCATTGGCCGGCCCACCGATCTTTGGATCAAACGTTTCGAACTGCGACGGACCGCCGTGCATGAAGAGGAAGATCACTGAGCGATCGCGGGCCAGCTTCTGCACGGCGGCGGCCTCGGCGGCGGAGGTGAAGAGGCCACCAAGTCCTGCCGCTGCCAGGCTTCCGCCGACTCGCAGGAACGGTCGGCGAGCCATCCGGCTGCCGGTTCGGATTGAGTCTTCGAAGGTGAACATGAGTCTGTCCTCAGTCACGCGTTGCAGCTGATCCGCCGCCCAACCACTGTCTTCAGATCCGTTCCCCCACTGGGCTCCATCATACGGTCTGACGATTGAGAACGCTGCCCTCCCGAAGCGGCCCTGTTTTCACTCGCGGCGGCTCTGGATACGGACGATCCAACGCTCGCCGGTGGCGAAAAAGCAGGGTAGGGTTGGACAGATGCGTTCGCACCCGGTGAACACGGCGTCTCTATGGCAATGAGGTTCAACGAGCAATGCGGATCACATCTCTCTTTGCAAACCGCTTTGGGCTGAAGCCACAGCGACGTCGAACGTGGTCGGCACGGCGAAACATGCTCAGCCGACGAGTGGAGCAGCTCGAGCCACGGCTTGCTCTCGCTGCGGACACAGCCCTCGCTGCCGACGCAGGGGTGAGCCGCCCGCCCTTGATACCAACGGCGGAGGCGTCGCTTGAGGCCACCGTGTTCTTCGCGGACTCGCTGGTGGGACCACAGGCGGTGGTGCTGAGCAAGAGTCAGGTTGTCGGGAACGACGACCTGGCCTTTTCAGTCTCCTCTGTGGTCAGCGGCAGTGTGGAGAAGTGGGATGCCAGCAGTGGAAGCTGGATCGATGCGTCGCCGATGCCGACATCGGGAAACCCGCAGGAGCTCCTGGAGGTGCTGCGGGACCGCACTATTTTTGAAGGTGACCGGCTGCGTTGGAGTGCTGGCGGCACACCCACGGGAGAGAGGACCGAGGCGTTTGGAGTTGTTGGCTGGAGTGAGCAGGCCGGGTCCACGCCGAGCATTCCTGCGGAGGTGCCAACCGTGGTTGAGGACCTGGCGATCGCAAAAACCGGTGACGATGCGTTTACCCTGGTCTGGGATCGCCCCACCAATGGTGATGCCACCAGTTACACCGCGACTTTTTCAGACGGTTCGCAGACGAGCATCACCATCACCGATGCGACGACGGTGGGGTATCAGCCGCTGAGCCCTGTTGGCAGCTACACCTTTACGGTGACCGCCAGCAATGAAGTCGGCACAAGCGATGCGAGCCAAACCAGCTACGCCACGCCGATTGACCAGACGATTACCACCACGATGGTGACGCCCTGGAGCGGGGCGTATCAGCTTGTGGTGAGTGAGGTCGATACGGAGGCTGCGTCACTGCCAACACTGCAGTCGTTTGCCAAAGCAACCTACGACGGCGAGTGGGTGATGCTCGCTGGCCGCACCAATGGGCTGCACAACTTCACGGCTGACGGCATCAAGAACTTCCCTCCCAAGTATCAAAACTCCGACGTGTGGGTCGTCGACCCAGCCACACAGCAGGTCTGGAGCCGATCGCTGACAGATGCCAGCAGCGGGCTGAGTCAGACCCAAATCGACAGCCTCTCCGCGACCAACACCCTGTGGCAGCAGGATGGCGATACGCTGTTTGTGGCAGGTGGCTACGTGTATGACTCAACCACCAACAACTTCACGACCTACAACGCGCTGACGGCTCTCGACCTGCCGTCGGTGGTGCGCTGGGTGAAGGGTGAGGATGCGACGCTGGGGGCCAACGCAATCCTCCAGGTTGCGGGCGACGAAGCGACGGACGGATCCTACGAGGGCGGCTTCTTTCAGGTGACCGGCGGCGGACTCCATCAGCTCGAAGATCGCTTCTTCCTCGTGTTTGGGCAGAACTTTGAGGGCCCGTACATTCCGGGTCGCAACGGCGTCTACACGTCGCAGGTGCGGAGCTTTGACATCACCTACGACATGGCCGGCGGCACGCTCGGCTATGAAAATGTGTCCGTCAGCCCTGCGGGTGGCGACCCGAGCCTGTTTCGCCGACGCGACCTCAACACGTTCCCAATCCTCACGCCCTCTGCACAGGGGCCCGTTGAGAGCGTCGTTGCTTTAGCGGGCGTGTTTTACAACGGAAACGCCGTCTGGACGACACCTGTGGAGATCGCCGCTGATGGGGTGCCGCAGACGCCAGACCCAGTGACGAATCCCGACGCCTTCAGGCAGGCGATGAATCAGTACAACTCTGCAAAGGTTGGGCTCTATTCGCCGAGCGAAGGCGTGATGACCGAGATTCTGTTGGGTGGGATTTCAGCAAACGTGTTTGATACACGGGTCGACGGCCTGGTCTACGACAGCCAGTATGGCTTCACCAACCAGATCACTGCCGTGATTCGTGATACCGCGGGGCTCTACAGCCAAGAGTTTCTCGGCAGCTATCCCGAAGTGACCGATGGGGATGGGAGTCTGCTGCACTTCGGTGCGTCGGCTGAGTTCTTTGTGGCTGATGGGATTGAGACACTGCCTGGCGGCATCATCAACCTCGACGCACTCACCGATGACACGGTGCTCGGCTATGTGTTTGGGGGCATCGCCTCCAACAAGCCGAACTTCGGCACCACGGTGGCCTCGTCGCTGATCTTTGAAGTCCGCTTCATGGCCGGCAGCGTGTGAGGTGTGCCGGCTGACAGCCTGACCTCGACCTACGGCACGAGGTCGATGCAGACCACGCGGCCCGCGCCACGAATGTAGGCATAGCCGCGGGCAATCACCGGCGCTGCCCAACAGGGCGGAGCGAGGAGAGGAGCTGCGGTGGTGGGGTCGGCGAGCGTGGCTTCGGCCAGCGGCGTGTAAGCCTCTGGAGTCGCCTTGACGACGAGCAGTTCGCCAAACTCACCGATCACCAAGAGCTGCTGTCCGACCAAGGCAACACTCGCCCGGCCGAGCCCACGCTCACTCCAGCGGACGTCGCCGGTCGCCTGATCAACACAGACCAGCCGGGCGTCGCCGATGTTGCGGCCGCTGGTGCCGTAGAAGTGGCCTTCGTGCACCACAGGCGTGGCCCAGTGAGCCTTGAGCGTGGCGTCTGGCCGGGCTCCTTTCGGACTCGTCCAAACCGGAGTGAAGGTGTCACCACGCGGCGTGGCGGTGACTTCCAGCAGCACACCACCGGGCCCATAGGTCTCTGAGAGCAGCACCTGTTCACCACCTGCAGCGTTGCGAAGTACGACCGGATTGGCGGCGTTGACGCTGAAGAGTTCGTCGGCACGCCAGCGGAAGGAGCCGGTCTCACGGCCGGTGGCTGGATCGATTGCCAGCAGCTCTTCTCGCAGCCAGGTGAGCAGCCGCGGCCGACCACCGAGCGTGGTCAGCACAGGTGACGAGTAGCTCGCGAGCTGCTCTGAGGTGCGCCAGACTTCGCTGCCGTCGGTGAGGTCAAAGGCGACTACACCACTATCAACGCCCTTGACGAGGTCGAGCCGCTCCGGGGCTGGTGGCTCAGTTCCAGGCTCACTTCCACCAATCGGCACGATCACGAGCTGACGGTTGGGAGCCGCGTCGGTTGGGGCATCGATCACTAGCGGGGCGGCGCCGACGCCGAAGAAGTTTTGGACGACGTGGTAGCGAGCGGTCGTGTTGATCTGCCAGCGTTGCTCGCCGTCTGCCAGGCTGCGGCAGGTCAGCAGGCCGTCGGCTGCAAACGTCAGCACCCGGTCGCCAGCAATCACCGGGCAGCAGCGAGGCCCTCCGTCATAGCCGAAGGTGTCACGGTAGTCGGTGGGATCAGCAACCTCCCAGAGCAGCTCGCCTGTTTCGGCATGCAGACAACGCAGCCGGGCCTTGTCGTCAATGCGATCGAAGAGCACGATGCGGCCCAAGGCAACTGCCGGAGCCCCATAGCCTTCACCCATCTCGGCATGCCAGATGATCTTGGGGCCACTCTCAGGCCATGGAAGTGGGATCTGTTTGAGGCTGCTGGTGCCGTCTCTCCGTGGGCCGAGAAAACTCGGCCAGTCTTCGCCATCACGGGTGGCGAGGCTCGGCAGCTCGACCGCCTGTGAGGGATCCGCAGCCAACGACTGCGACGCGATGCAAGACAGGGCCAGTGCTCCACAGAGCACAACTCGGACACAAAAAAAGGCAGGCCGCATCGGCATCCTCACAGAGCAGGCGGAGCAGTCAGATGGAGAACGTCAGCATAGCGTGCAGGCAGGCCTGAGCAGCACGTCCACTCCGCCGGACTCAGAGCCCCACCGAACCCTGCGACTGTCGCCCACCAACATAGGTCCACCCCTCATCCGCCTTTGTCACCACGTTGCACTGCGTTGCTGCCTTCCAGAGCGCCTTGGGAATCGGCGTGGGATCGTAGAGATAGAGGTCGGGAAATGTTTCCTGCAGCGCGACGGTCGCTTTGACTGCGTTGTAGTGCGGGATGCGGGCATCGATGTGATGCGCGACATGCGTGCTCCCGATGCGGTGGTGGAGAAAGTCGAGTAACCAGCCATACGGCCTGTCGATGGTCATGAAGGCTCCCTTCACCCAGGTCCATTCCTCATCTTCAAAGTGAGGAACCTCTGCATCGGTGTGCTGCAGCCAGGTGTAGAGCACGAGCCAGAAGTTCACCACGAGATAGGGACCAACATAGAGAGCTAGCACCGAAGCGATTCCAGCCTGAGACGCCCACCAGCCAAGGAGACCGAGCATGGCGAGGATGCCGAGGTCAGAGAGCCAGACTTTTTTCTGCCACTGTCCGGGAAAGAGAGCTGCCGAGAAGGGCTTTGCAGGCCAGAAGTGATTCGTGCGACCACGGGCTGGACCACCAGTGGCGCCAGTCAGCAGGTAGAGCGGCCAGCCAAAGAGGAAACGGCCGAGCATGGTGAGGATCGCAAAGGCTTCATCGCCGATTGATTCTTGCCACTGCAGCCAGTGTTTGCCTGTTGCGGTCGTGTCACGGCTGGGAACAAAAGTCTCCCCGAGATCAAGGTGGTTCGTGCGGGCATGGTGCAACGCGTGGCTGCGTTGCCAGGAGAAATAGGGCACAAGCAGCCCGCTGTGGAGCAGAAAGCCGATTCCGTCCTGGATCCAGTTGTGTTTGGTGAAGGCCCGATGGCCACACTCATGGGCGATCACCCAGCAGCCAGTGCCAGCCGTGCCGGCAACAATGGCGTAGGCAATCCAGGCTGGCAGCCAGGCCCAGGTGAGTGGGATGAAGGCGTAGGCGAGGAGTCCACTGCCGATCGTCAGCACGAGTGACGAGAACATGTAGAGCGACGACTTCAGCAGACTGCGTTCAAAGCACTCAGCGGGGATCGCAGCCAAGACTTCCTTCTTGGTTGGGTAAGTCTTTTCAGAGATCGTGGTGCAGGGCTCATCACGTTCACAAAGGTCCGGCGACGAAAGATCTTCCTGGTCACAGACAAGTGGCACGACAGCAGGGTCCTCAAGAAAAGCAAGATGTGAGAAGAAGAGACTCTCAGTACCCACGCTCGACAACGGCTTGCGTGGAAAAGAGAGTGCGTAGGGTACCACACCAGTTCTCAGCAAGAGGATTCTCAGAAGGGGCCTCTTCGAAGACCTCGCATAGCACACGCGGTGGGATGTCAGCCGCTCAGCCGCGGCCACCCTCGCAGCAGGTCTCGCAGATTCGGTGGCAGCGAGAACACTGGAGTTTCGCCCGTATTTCAATCAGATTTCCGCCACACACAGGGCAGGCAGGGCGAGCGCACGACGCGGTGTGTTCGTCGCTCTGATGCGGTGACGGATGCGGGTCGCTTTCATGGCTCATGGACTTGCCTCGCGTTCTGTCAAAGTTGTGTCAAGAGACCGGAGCTGAGTGTGGCATCAACGGTGACGGCGTGTCAGGCCACGATCTCGCGAATCACTCGACCGTGCACATCAGTCAGTCGGAAGTCGCGGCCCGCGTAGCGGTAGGTGAGGCGGGTGTGGTCGATGCCGAGCAGGTGCAGGATCGTGGCATGCAGGTCGTGCACGCTGGTGGGCTTCTCCACTGCCTGAAAGCCAAACTCATCGGTGGCCCCGTAGGCCTGACCGCCCTTGATCCCGCCACCAGCCATCCACACGGAGAAGCCGTAGTGGTTGTGGTCGCGGCCGCTGCCACCTTCGCTGGTGGGCGTGCGTCCAAACTCGCCTCCCCAGATGACGAGCGTGTCTTCAAACATGCCGCGGGCCTTGAGGTCGGCCATCAAGGTGGCGATGGGCCCGTCGATCTGGCCGGCAAGATTGCGGTGGGCGTTGGCGATATCGGCATGGTTGTCCCAGGGCTGGCCAGCACCATGCCAAAGCTGCACGTAGCGAACACCTCGCTCCAGGAGCCGCCTGGCCATCAGCGTCTGTCGGCCATGCACGGAATCGCCATAGGCATCGCGAAGCCACTGTGGCTCACGAGTGAGATCGAAGGCCTCGGCCGCCGCAGTCTGCATGCGAAAGGCGAGTTCAAACGATTCGATACGGGCCTCAAGCCGAGGGTCGATGCGGGCCGCGGCATGTTCTGCATTGAGCGAGGCGAGCAGGTCAAGCTGGTCTCGCTGAATCGAGCGGCTGGCATGGCGGCTGCGTGTGTTCTCGATCAGCTTCTCAATTGAGGTGTGCTGGGGATCGACGAAGGTGCCCTGGTAGACACCAGGCAGGAAGCCCGCCTGCCAGTTCTCGGCATCCTTGATCGGCATTCCACCAGGGCACATCGCGATGAAGCCGGGCAGGTTCTCGTTTTCGCTGCCGAGGCCGTAGAGCGTCCATGCGCCCACGCTCGGTCGAGGCTGAGCGGAGTTGCCACAGTTCATCAGCATCAGTGATGGTTCGTGGTTTGGCACATCAGCCACCATCGAGCGGATCACCGCAATGTCATCGGCGTGCGCTGCGGTCTTGGAAAAGATCTCACTGACCTCCAGGCCGCTCTCTCCGTAGCGGGAGAAGCTGAAGGCGGAGGGGAGGGCACCGCCAGTTTTCCGTTCGGTGGTCAGCGTGGTGGGGAGCGGCTCGCCGGCGTGGGTTGCCAGGGCTGGCTTGGGGTCGAATGTGTCGACGTGTGACGGGCCGCCGTTCAAAAAGAAGTGGATCACCCGCTTGGCCCGCGGGGCGAAGTGCGGGCAGTCGCCGGAGCCAGCTGCGGCCAGTCCCGCAGCCGGAATCTCATCTGCACAAACACCCGCCAGCCCCAACGCACCGAGCCCCAGCCCAGAGCGGGCGAGTAGTTCACGACGGGAGAGCGGTGGGAAAGGCATGGGTGTTTGGTGGAGTCGGGATGGCCATGGATCGCCGTTGGAACAATTGTTACTGAGCCAGCGACGGCTGTCGACACGTGTATGGGCAAGAAGGAAACAGTTCTAGTCGTCTTTCGGTTTTTCAGCCGATGCCATCCGGCTCATGAAGTCCTTTGTCAAGAAAACGCGAGTGCTGTGCCGCTGACGGCATAGTGTCACGCGAGCGTTCAAGCATGACGGGCACCTGCACTCGTGTGCGGCCAACGTCCAAGTCGTTACGCTAGCAGGCTGTGGAAAAAGCCTGCCGCCGCAGGATGCGGCGATTGGTGAACCCCAAAAACCTCGGCTTGTTGGGGCGTGGCCCATGTGGAAAAAGGCCATGGATGGTTTTTGACGGAGAGCGAGTAGCTGGATCTATTCCTCGATGAGGTGCCTGTATGCAAGGCCGATCGACCGAGTCAGTAGGCGTTTTTTCTCAGACACGAATTGGCTGGTTGATTGTTGTCGGTTGGCTCGCTTGCCATGGATTGGATGCAACCGCCCAGCCCAATAGCCATTTCGAGCAGCACGTCGCACCAATCATCGCCCGTCGCTGTCTGGAGTGTCACGACTCCAACACCAAAGAGGGCGATCTCGATCTGTCGCGCTCGGAAGGGCTCGCCAAAAGTATCGTCATTTCAGGCGATGCTGATGCGAGCCTTCTTTGGCAACGGGTTGCCAGTGATGAGATGCCTCCTGACCATGCCTTGACTGATTCCGAAAAAGCGAGCCTGAAAGCTTGGATTGATGCTGGAGCGGCATGGCCAGAGGGCCAGATCGATCCTTTTCGGTACTCTTCGGATGCGCGAGCAGGCTACGACTGGTGGAGTCTTCAGCCGTTGTCTGACTCGATTGCACTTCCACCGATTGGTCCCTCAGGACCTCATCCGATCGACCGAATGGTTGATGCCCAGTTGCAAAGACTTCCTCTCGAGGCGGCTGGCCGAGCCGATCCGCGGACGTTGGTTCGGCGGCTCTATAACGACTTGATCGGACTTCCACCAACCTACGATGAGGTGCTGCAGTTTCAGTCCGAACCCAGTGATGCAGCCTGGGAAGTGATGGTCGATCGCTTACTCGCTTCACCTGAGTTCGGTGAACGTTGGGCCCAGCACTGGATGGATATTGCCCGATATGCCGAGTCTGATGGTTTTGAATACAACCAGCCGCGAGAGCAGGCATGGCCGTATCGCGATTGGGTGATCCGCGCCTTCAACAGGGATCTTCCCTACGATCAGTTTGTGGCGATGCAAATCGCGGGTGATTTGATGCAGGGGCCAACCGAAGACGGACTTGCAGCCACCGGCTTTCTGGTCGCCGGCGTTCATAATCCTGTGATTGGCCAAAGTGAAGCGATGCGGGCCAATGCTCGTCATGCCGAACTCGAAGAGATCGCGGCCACGGTCTCTCAGGCGTTCCTTGGTCTGACCGTGCACTGCGCACGCTGTCATGATCACAAGTACGACCCCATTTCGACCAGCGACTACTATCGATTCATCTCAGCACTCGATGGCATACAGCATGGCACGCGAGCCACGCAGCCGATCGATACCGTAGAGACCCGGGCTCACGAAGCCAAACGAGCGGCTCTTCGCCAGGCGCTCATCGACGAGCAATCCATGCGAGGCGCTGTTCTGAGCCTCAGTGGCAATGCCATTCTGAGTCGCCATCTGTATGCGATAAACCAGGTCGATGAAACCTATGTGCTGCGATTGCTTGTTTCGCCAACCGTCTGGGCCGATCTGACACAGGCCACCGATCGGGATGATGGATTGCTGGTCCAGTTCCTACGCAAAGATGGCTCGGTCGCACAGCGGTTTGTCGCTCGCCCTGGAGCATGGGCCGATGCTGGATCGCAGTCGCGATTTGTGCCCTTTGAGTTTGAATATCGAGGTGACGGAAAAGGCGATCTCAGAATTCGTGTGGAGTCGTTGACTCACGAGAATCGCTTCGGTGGCGCGATCGACCGGCTTTCTGTGAGAGCTGCGGGCCAGGAGGTTGTCGTCGATGAGATGTTTGATGACCTTGAACGGCGAGACCATCGCGGCAGCCAGGCCGACACGGCAGCAGCCATTTATTTCGGCATGACGTCTGCTCGCTGGGAGCATTTCGGCACCAACGCAATCCATGCAGTGGAGGTGGCTCCGGGAAATGACGCCGTGCAGCTCTACGGCGGTGTCTTGGATACCAACGTTGAGCCCATGGGCGAGGTCGAGCTGCAGCTGCAGCGGGAGCTTAACGAGCTTCCTCCTCCGCCTTCTGGGGTGCCGATCTACACCGTCGTTCCCGGCACGCCCGGGGTGATGCGTGTGATGCGACGGGGGGATCCGATGCAGCCAGGCGATGCGGTCGTTGCTGGAGCCCCCCGAGCGATAAAGGGTCCATCTCCTGAGTGGACACAGAAGCCTGATGCGAGTGACGGAGAACGCCGCCTCGGCTTGGCCCGCTGGTTGACCGATCAGAGCAACGGCCCTTTTCATCGCACCGCGGTCAATCGAATCTGGCATTGGTTGCTTGGACGAGGACTGGTGGCGACCCCGAGTGATCTTGGTTTTCAAGGCGGCCAGCCCT
>Ga0181606_10003759_pt1 | contig 12794 bp, 17 predicted proteins | sample 041ome_10_FD_132994 | JGI IMG/M metagenome (GOLD analysis project Ga0181606, IMG submission 132994) | Coastal salt marsh microbial communities from the Groves Creek Marsh, Skidaway Island, Georgia - 041412US metaG (megahit assembly) | ecosystem: Environmental > Aquatic > Marine > Intertidal... | reverse complement strand
TTTATATTTTGATAAATACCTTGCATAATTCATTGCATGATATTCACCTATTAATATTATTTGATTTTTCTTATTCCCGCGAAACATTATTTCGGCAAGTGTTAGAATATCTGAAAATAAATATGAAAAATAACGATAATCATCCATTATAATAGACATATTCCTTTCAAAATGATTTGATTTTTGAAGTAATGACATCGCCATCTTTACACTATATACTATTCCTTGTGGTCTATTTCTTGCATCTTTACTTATTATCTCTTTTAATGCAGTTGAGTGAGCATCTACTTTTTTATGTAATTTAGAAATATCATCTAATAAATCACTATTTATATTTAATATTAAATCTCGAAAGTTCTTATTATTATAATAATATTTATTTGTAAATATCATCATATTATCAATTACTTGAATTAATAACCAAATATTTACATCAAATAATTTATCTGTTTTATCAAAAAAATGTGCTTGGACATTAAAATCTTTAAATAATCCAAAGAAATCACCTTTTCTTCTTAAATCAATTCCATATACATTATTAAGTAATGAATTCTTTTTGGCATATTTTAATACATCTGTAATATTACTTGATTGAATATTTTGTATAATATAATCTAAATAATTTTTAAAATCTGGTGCGAGTTCTAAATTTACATCCCAACCATTTTTTAATTTATGACTTATATAATGCCATGTATAAATAACATCTTTTCTATTTCTATCAATATTTTTTGAATGATGTTCTCCAATAATTTCAATAGTTCTACCAAATATTTGATATCTCATAAAAGATTTTGATGGATATAATTCCGGCATATTAATAATATATATTTATTTAATGTTTTAAATTTTTAAGTATTTATAATTCAAGTCCATAATATTATTTGTTTTTTTAATTAAATCCAAATAACTCGTTTATCAAACCAGATATCAAAAGTCTCTGGATAATCAGTTCCATCTAGTGTAAATGTTTCAATTTCTTTTTTATTTGTATCAGCATAACGTAAGCCAATATTAAAATCTTCTATTAACATTTCATTTTCATCTTCCCAGATTTCAATTCCACATAATACACTTGTTCTATCTTTTTCATTATAATATATTATATACCATTCATTCTCATTATCTGGTAATTTAATATCATTATCTTCCAAATTATTTAGATAATATTCCATTGTATTATTCATTTTAAACATAGTTGTATATTTATAATATGTTAATTATAAACATATTATAAATCAATTTTAATTTAACATATATTTAAAGTCCATAATTTAAATTTATTTTTATATATATTTATTTTGCAAACATAAAAGGTTGATATTTTGTAGATATCATTATTTTCATGAATGAAAATTTTGGTTTATAAAATGATTTTATATTATCCATTATAAAACCATTTCCAAAATAATGAATATTATTTTGTTCTTTATTTTTATTAATTTCTTTATTTATGATTGGTTTTATTTCAGTTGAATTATTATTCATTGATAATACAGTTTGAAAAAAAGACATTATAATAAAGATTTATTTTAAATTATAACTATATTATAAATCAATTTTCAAAAGATTATTTAATTTATTACCGAATATTTTTTTCTATATGAATTATATAAATAAAAATGCTAAAAATAATCACCGGAACATTAACACTATTCGCAATAACAATGAATAATGCATTACCGAATGTCCGGTGTATAAAAGACGATAAAATGATTATTGATAGTAATAGACATAAAATTAATTCTACAATTTCTGTTAATGATACTATGTGTGCAAATTATTGTTGGGAAAATGATGATTGTTATTATGCAGATTATAATAATATTACTTTAGAATGTAATATATACAAAGATTTTGACCATGTTAAAAGTCAAGATAATTCTAGCATTTTTATTATGGATAGAGGATATTTTCCAATTTGCGATTTAACTTTTACTTTTAAAGTTAAAATAATTCTTGAAATAATTGTTATTTCTATTTTTATATTAATTTGTTCATGTTGTCTCTGTTGTATATGTAAATGTTTTTGTGGATGTTATGATTATTTTCAAGATTGTGATTGTTGTATAACTAAACGAAGTTGTTGTCAAAAAAATAATCCAGATACAATTCACATTAATCTAGTAAGAAATGAAAAAAGAAATGAGAGTTTTAGAATTTAAAAAACAAAATTGATTTTATTTTATTTTATAAAAATAATATTAAAATAGTATTTACAAAATGTATTCAAAAGATAATCTTTCACAACGAGTTAATGGAACAAAAAGAAGAAGATTAAATGATAACACATACGTTATATGTGAAGATAAACCAAAAGATGAAATTTATATTAATGTTATTAGAAATCATATCTATTTTTATAGTGATGTTACAAATAAAAGTTGTTTTGAATTAACTACTCATTTGCGAATTTTAGATATTGCATTAGATGGTGAAGATTATAAAGATTTTAAGAAAAAAGATAAAGTAATTCATTTACATATTAATTCTTATGGAGGATGTTTAATGAGTGCAATTACAATTATTAATACAATTAGTGCATTAAATCATCAAGTATATTCATATATTGATGGATATGCAGCAAGTGCGGGAACTTTAATTAGTTGTGTTTGTAAAAAAAGATTTATGTATAAAAATTCAAGAATGTTAATTCATCAGTTATCTTCTATAGCAGAAGGAACATATGAAAATATTGTAGATGAATTTAATGATTTAACTGAATTAATGGAAGAAATAAGAAAAATTTATATGGATAATACAAAAATTAAGGAGAAAGAACTTAGAGAATTATTATCAAGGGATATTTGGTTAAATTCAAAAAAATGTCTTCAATATAAATTAGTTGATAAAATTTTATAAATAATTAATAAATTATCTTTTTAAAAAATAATTTATTGTATTGGACTTATTTTATATTTATAATATAATTAAATTATATATGGAATGAATCTTATTCCAATTGAATTGGAAAATATTATTCTTGATTATGTTTCACAACTTAATTTATATGAAAAAATTCAAAAAATAAATAATGATATTATTATTGTTGTTAATGAAAGAAAAAAATTTATTAAATATATTTTCTCTCGATTTGATGATAATACATATTTTGAAAATATTAATGTTATATTAATAAATCGTATATTTACATCTCTTACTATCGAATATGATAAATCTCTTTTCCTTTTTCGGTCTTCTTTTTCTAAAGATATTCGTTATAAATGGTTAGTTCATACTTATATTAATGATTTATATATTCCACAAAACTTTTTTATTTGTGAAAGAAATAATATTTGGCAAAAACCATTTGATATCAATAATATTCTTTCTTTAAGAATTTAAAATAAATTTATATAATTATATTATATAAATTATGGTTGTTAAATTTAAAAACGGTTTATATAATAATTATACACAACAAAATATAATTAATATTTTATCTGTTGCCTCACAACAAAACTTTTTAATATATAACTTAATGATTTCTCCTTATGATTATATTTTAGTAGAAGGTGATATTCATAGAAGTCAAATGACTTCCGATAATACACTTAATAACTATTGGTTTAAAATTAAAGGGTTCTCATCAAATGGATATATTATCCCTAAATTAAAATCTGCTCATATTTATGTTTGTTTTAGACAATATTTTTTTGATTATCGAACACAACAATATAATATTGGTATGTGTTTTAATCCAGAACCATATAAAGGAACTGATATAGCAAATATTAATAACTTAGATGGTCATTGGGAATATGTAAATATTACTTATGGTATATCTCCAATGAATTATTTTAAACAAACTAATAAAAATGTTAAAAAAATTAAAACTCCTGTCAAAAAGAAATTAGAAATAATTGACCCTAAAACAGGAAAACCGATTAAAATTCAATCTAGTCCAATTAAAAGTAATAAAGAAATTGCTGTAATGGCCGGTGGAGGTAAATCAAACTCTGATTATGTTGTTGATAATTTAAGAATTAAAAATGATGAAATTAAATTATTTACAAAAGAAGTTGAAAAATCAAAATCATTATCATTAATTAAAATTATTAAAATCTTTAAAAAAATTATTTCTAAAAGAAAATAAATCAAAAAAAATAAAATAAGTTTATAATTGACATACATTATTACATTGGTCTAATTGTTCTTTTGTATTTACATTCTGTAATTCAAATTCATTACAAAATACTCCCTCAAAATATTGGTTAAGTTTTTTATTATATATTTCAATTATATCTGTAATATAATATTCATTCTGTTTATTATTATTTGTTACATATGATAATAAATATTCAAGTAATCTTCTATTTATATAATACATTCCACCATTTACAATATTGACTTGTCGTTCCTTTTCTGAACAATCTTTCTCTTCTACAATTCGATATACTTCATTATTTTTTCCACAAAATATTCTTCCATTTCCAAATGGGTTCTTCTTTTTTGAAATTATTAACTTTGGAATATCTGTTTTTATCATTCTTTGTAATGTTTTAATTGTAATAAATGGAGAATCACCATTTAAAATTAATACATTTTTTCTATTATTTATATTTTTAATTGCATGTTTTGCAGCATGTCCAGTTCCTTCTGGTAAGGGTTGTAATTCATAACGAATTTTTGTATAGATTTCTGATAAACGAAAATCATTATCTACTACTAATTTTGTTTGTTTATAAGTTAAAGGAGAACATAATACAATAATCTCAGTTGGTTTTAATGATAATGTTGTATTAATTATTCGTGTAATCATTGGAATATTTTTTACTTTATGTAATGATTTTGGTAATGTTGATTTCATTCTTGAACCAACTCCTCCAGCTAAGATTACTACTGATATGTTCATTTATTGTATAAATATAAAATATTCTGTATTTTAATTTTTAATAAAAAATATTTAAAATTGAATTTTTAATTTAACTTTAAAAAAAATAATTATATATATCATAAAAAATGTGTGGAATCACTGCTTATCTTGGAAAGAAAAAACAAGTTTTCAAATATTTAGTTGAAACACTTAATGTTTTACGGTCCCGAGGTTATGATTCCGCCGGTGTTTGTTCTGTTACTGATAAAATTAATATTTATAAAACAACTGAACAAGATTTAAATAAATTATTAAATGATAATCAAGAATTAGAATCTTATAATGGTCTTGGTCATACTCGATGGGCAACTCATGGTTGTATTTCAATTAATAATACACATCCTTTTGTTTGTTATAAAAATAAATTTATATTAATTCACAATGGTATTATTAAAAATTCAGATGAAATTAGAAAAAATCTACTTAATAATGATGTTACATTTCGAGGAGAAACTGATTCTGAAGTTGTATGTAATTTAATTTCATTCTTATATCATAATTCAGAAACAAAAAATATGACTGAAATTTTAAAAGATGCATTCTCTCGTTTAACAGGGTATTGGAGTATCGCATTATTAAAAGTTGATGAACAAAATAAAATGTATGTATCAAATAGAGAAACACCATTTTTAATTGGTTATACTGAAGATGCATATTTTATATCATCTGATTTTAATACTTTTTCTCATAAAACAGAAAAATATGTTGAATTAACAGATGGTGATATATTAGAATTAGTTTATGATATTGAATCAAATAAAGTTAATTCAGAAATATTTTCAAAATATAAAAAATATAGTATTGATGAAACAGTTAAACAAAATTTAACACCATATCCATATGAACATTGGTTAATTAAAGAAATATTAGAACAACCAAAATCAATACAAAAAACATTAAAGAAAAATAATGTATTTAATGATACTTTTTATAACATTATAAATGATGTTGAAAATATTATATTAATTGGAGCCGGAACATCTTATCATGCTGGTATGATGGGTGAAGTATATATTAAAAATGAAACTAAATTAAATGCTTATTGTATTAACTCTTCTGAATTTCAATTAACTGATATTCCAAAATATGGAAATACTTGTTTTCTATTTATTTCACAATCTGGAGAAACAAAAGATTTATATGATATTATTGTAAAATTAAAAAAAATGAATAAAGGTTATCGTTTTATGTCTGTTACAAACTCATATAATTCTTTAATTCCAAGAAATTGTGAGTTTAATTTATATTTAAATTTAACAAAAGAAATGAGTGTTGGTTCAACTAAAACTTTTACTTGTTCTGTTTTAATGATGAAAATAATTGTTAGTCATATTTTACGAACAGATAAAAAAGATATATTACATTTATCATCAGATGTAGAAAAAACAATTCTAAGTAATCAAGAAACTGTTAAAGAATTACTTGATTTTGTAAATAATAAAAATATGGTTTTTCTATCATCTTCAAAAAGTAATATCCCTATTGTAAAAGAAGTTAATCTTAAATTTCAAGAATTATGTTATGTTTATTCATTATGTTCTGGTGCAAAAAATTTAAAACATGGACCATTGGCATTAATCTCTTATAATACACCAGTATTCTTTTTTGCCCCAACAAAAGAAGATTATGAAAATATTAAATCCGTTGCACATGAAGTTAAATCAAGAGGTGGTTTTAATATCTTAATTTCAAATAACTTAGATTATGATGAAAATATATTTAACAAATTATTGTATGTTCAAAATAATAAGGAATTTCCAAATTTAATGACTTTATATCCATTACAATTATTTGTTTATTATTTATCAATTCATAAAGGAATTAATCCAGATTTCCCAAGAAATCTTGCAAAGTGCGTTACTGTATAATTTTTAATATATAAATTTTTATAATATTAAAAATAAGTCCATTACATAAACTTATTTTTTTTAATTAACTTATATTAAGTTTTTCAAATAAAATTTTTAAATAATCTTTTATATATTTTTTAGGATAATACTCTCCATATTTTTTATCAAATGTTTCAGTTTGACTTTGAGATGTTCCATTTACTTTATTAAATAATAACATATTAATTATATATACTTCTCCTGTTTTAATTAACTGATATGATATTCTAAATCCAGCATTTTCATATACCGTTTGTATTTTTTTTCCAATAATAAAAAAATCCAAACAACTAAATTTATATTTATAATAATCACTTTTATTTGGTATTTCTTTATATAATATTATTGATATTAACTTATTTTTTTCAATTTGATTTTTAATATCTAAATATGTTATTTTCTTTTCAAATTTTTCCATTTCATCTACTTCATATTCAATTAATTGAATTTTTTCTTCAAATGAAACCATATTTAATATAATTTTAAATATATAATTATATTATATTATAACTTATTAAATAATCAATTTTAATTTAATTTAATTTTAATTTACGAGTCCATTATTTAAATCTATTTTTTATTTAAAGTAATTTTAAATTATTAGTGATTTGATTCAATTTATTTTCATAGTCAATTACTGCAAGAACTGTTCTGCTTCCCGATTTAACTTGCGTGCGGCCGGCATCAACAACGGTGTAGTGAGCAATACCATTATCAACTAACTTTGAAATAATCAAATTCATCTCACCATCATCTTTTAATTTAGCACAAATCTTCTTTTGACCGTTTGATTTCCAGTCATCAATCATCTTTTCATATTTCTTCTTTCCAAAGATTTGTTCGTAGACTCCAATCGTAGCATGCCCACACTGAGCTCCAATCTTGCCAGATTTCATTTTAAGACTCATGTTGACTAACAACATCATCTTAACTCCTGTATTCTTATGTTTTGAATTTGGCATAGGCATTTTACTTTTGATTGATATAAATAATAGTTATAAATATCAATAAAATCAATTTTAATAATGGTTAATTCTATTATAGTATAAAATTTGATATATTAAATTTTTAACAACCAAATTCATTTAAAACAAATTCTTCAATTTCTTTATCGGTAAATATTTGTGTTGTGATTAATCCAGAATCAAGTGAAATTGAACGTTTTAATAATCTATTTTTATAAGGTATCTTAAATGTTAATTTTCTTTGTGAATAACATTTTAAACATAATTCTCTTATATTACATTTTTGACATAATTTTTTTTTACATTTTTTACATTTTTTATTATTTGTTGTTAAAATTTTACAATCAATACATTCATATACTTTATTATTACTTTCTGAACGTTTAAATAATTGTTGAATAAATGACATTATATACTTATTAATAATAATTATATCTTTAAATCAAGTCCATTATATTAATTTATTTTTTAAATTATTTAATATATTCTTCATAATCAGATAATTCATCATCAGATAAATCACCAATAATAAAAATCTTTTCTCCTGCAATATTTTGTTGCATTTTAACTTCTTTTTTAATGTGATTAAATACAAATTCATAATCTTCATTGCATTCTTTGCATAATGTTTTTTCTTCATTTACACAATTCATACAAATTTTTTTATTACAATCCAAACATTTTTGAAATTTTCTATTCTCATTATAACAATGAGAACATGATATAAATAATAATTTTTCATTTCGATTTCTAAATTTTCTTTTTTTATCATTGATAGTTTTTTTAAAATTCGAAAATAATTTATTCATTTTGAAAATGTTGATTGAGTTAATTTATTAATTTGTTTATATACTATAATAAAATCAATTTTATTTTTATTTTTTTTTAAGTCCATTATAAATATTAGTTTTTTTAAAATAATATTTTAATAAAAACTTTCATATGCTCCTTTTAAAATATCATTTGTATATCGTTTTTGTTCTCTAGCTTCTTTAACTAAACATCTTCCTTGTAAATCTCTTAATACTATTTGTTCATCTTCATTTAAGAAATTTTTTAATTCCTGTTTTTTTTCAACTCCATAAATACTTTCATATGCAGTTGTTAAAATATAATCTGTATATTTTTTTCTTTCAGTTGCTTCTTGAACTAAATTTCTTCCTTGTAAATCTCTTAATACTATTTGTTCTTCTTCATTTAAGAAAGTTTTTAATTCTTGTTTTTCTTCAACTCCATAAATACTTTCATATGCAGTTGTTAAAATATAATCTGTATATTTTTTTCTTTCAGTTGCTTCTTGAACTAAATTTCTTCCTTGTAAATCACGTTGAATAAAGTAGTTCATTTTGAAGTTATTTGTTAAAAGTTTTTAATTATTTTAAGTTATAAATTAATTAAAAATCAATTTTATTTTTTTTTTAATAAAAAACCACAGATACGCAGATTGTATCAAGTATTAAAAATATTCAAAGCAAGTCCCATATATAAATTGATTTTTAAAAAGCTCGGTCATCAATATAAAATCTATTTACTACTTCCAAATATGAAGCATCTCTTTCATATTTTTCATACCAAAACTTATCAATGGCATCTTCTGATAATAATATTTCAGTATATGTTGCCGGAGGTGTTCCTGGTTGCCACGTTGGTGTTTTTTTATAAATCTCAAATTTATAACTATTGTAAAAATAATCGTATTCAATTATTGTTGTTTTAACCCATTCGCGATATCCAACGTAAACAATATTAATTGATTTATTATCTTTAGTAGTACCAAACGAAAAATCTCTGATTTGGTCTAAACATCTTTCATATTTTTCAGATACTTCTATTGATATTTTATAATCATCAATGAGGTTTTCGATATCTTTTGGTAGATTATTCATTTTAAAATATCGTTTAAAGTGGTCAATAGTTCAAAAGTTTTGTTATTGTACAATATATGAAAATCAATTTTATTATTATATCATTAATTAAGTCCATTTTTAAATAAAATTTTTTTATAATTATTTATTTTACTATCAATTCCCCTTCTGGAAAATATATCCAAAATATTATTAATGCTGCGAGTAATAAAAGAAATATATCACAACATATTCTTCCACATCCAAATACACAATCCCAAATTAAATTTAATATATAGGTTCCAATAATTATCATAAATACTAATGTTAGTAATAAACCCAATAATGTATCTCCTGGTATTAATGTTATATCAAAAAATACATATAATAATTTAAGTATTTTTACTATATAAAATCCAATTTGAAATAAGATTTGCATTGATAAATATAAATCCATTTTATTTAAAGTAGATTTATTTTGAATTATAAAGTTAATATAATTCAATTTTATTTTTTAATATATACTTCTTCAATTATATTTTCAAGAATTATTGGGTCTTTTTTAAATATAATATTATCATTCTCATCATAAAAATAAATCTTTTTACTTAAATCTGGGTCATCTGTAAAAATAATTTTTTTCTTTATTGATAAATCAAAATTATCTTTTGTTCCTTTTTTATATAAATCTCTCGTATGAATTTTATTTAATAACTCTTGATTATCTAAATAATAAATAATATCATCTGTTATTTTTGTCCATTTCATATCTTTATGACAATTCTCTAAATCTAATAATTTATCATTTAAGTTATTTAAAAATAAATCCCGAACCATCATTTCACATAATAAAACTTTATCATCTTGATATAATTCTTGATGAAGTGAATAACGTACATTAAATATATTATAAATAATATGATGAATATCAATATTATAACATAAATGATTATTTAATACTTTTGTATTTTTAAATATATAATTAACATCAAAAGGTTTAAAATAATTAATATTATATGTATCTCTTAAAAGATAATCAAATTTATCAACATCTAACCCATTTCTATTATTACATACAACTTCAAATAAATAGTCTGGATAATTTTTATATTTAATCCCATTAATCACATGTTCAATAATATTAATTTCTTCTTGTGTTATATTAATTTTATATTTTTGAATTATGTATTTAATTAGAATAATAGAACGTTCTTCATGATGATTTAATAGATTCGCATTTTTTAATGATGGAATTATATAATAATCAAATGTATGTGAAAATGCCATATGACCAATATCATGACATAAACCAGCAATTTTAATTATTTCAATTAATCTTTTATTGATTTCTACATTTAAGTTTCTTAATAACTTCCCAGTTAAATGATAAACTCCAATTGAATGTTCAAATCGTGTATGGTCTGCTGTTGGAAATACTAAATAAGAAGTACTTAATTGTTTTATTCTTCTTAATCTTTGAAATTCTGGTGTATCAATAAATTTAATTGCTAAATCAGAAACAGTTATACTACCGTGAATTGAATCTTTAAATAATCTCGACATTTTAATTAATATATAATTATCAATTTTAATATGACTTTTCAAAAATATATATTAATTATATAATGGATATTATATTAAAATTAGATTATGACACAATCGGAATTGTTTATGAATTTTTATCCGATAATTATCTTTTTTATTTGTTTTTAAAAAAATATAATTTATCTCCTCAGAAAAAACTCGATATTAACTTATTAAATTGGTATCATTTAAATAGAACTGTCTTCTTTGAAGAAGATTTTGATTTTATTGAAGAATATTCTGAAAACTTTAATTGGAATATTTTAACTTCATTTAATAAATATAATATTTTATTTTTACGAAGATTTATTGATTATGTTGATTGGCACGATATTAATACAACAATGTCTTTTTCTCGTTTATATGATTATAATATTTTTGAAGAATTTCAAGATAAAATAGATTGGGCTTGTGTATCTAAATGGAGAGATATGTGTGAAATATTTATCGACAAATTTTATGATAAAGTAGATTGGCAAATCATTTCTAGACACCAAGGCTTAACTCAATATCTTATTCAAAAATATGCAGATAGAATTATTTGGAATGAACTTCAATTAAATAATAATGTTGATTATGAACTTGCAAAAGAATTTAAACCAATTAATGATGAACAAGATGAAAATAAAGAAAATAATGATATTGTAATGAATGATACTCAAGAGGAAAATGAAAATAATGATATTGTAATGAATGATACTCAAGATGATGAATATAATAATTCTGATGAAGATATTATTGTTCGGCATAATAGTATTCGGAGATTAATTAATAATGATGAAATGATTAATGATTTATTAAATGATATGTTTAATAATAACAATAATAACAATAATAACAATAATAACAATAATAACAACAATTCTTAATTTTTTTTAAAATTGATTTTATTTTTATATTAACTTTAATCAATAATGGAATTTTTAAAAAGATTATTCGGATTCAGACACAGATTAGAAACACTTGAAGAAAGACAACAACGTCTTTATGAAGAACGATTAAAAATACAAAAAGAAAAAAAGGAAAAAATAAGAATTGCCGAAGAAGAAAAAAAGGAATTAGAATATGTATCGATGTGTTGTGTTAAAACACCCGAAAACTATATTATTACACGTAGATATTTTAAGAATGAATTATTTTATGATTTGGCTTATGAACCAAAAACATATGACCGCAAATCTAACAAGACAATAAATCTAACTTTACGAAATATTCATGAATTACCACTTGATTTTGTTGAAAAATATAAAGATAGAATATACTGGAAGTTTGTAGGTAATGGGTTTTATAAAAATTATATGAAAATAGAAAAAATGGATATTGAGTTTGTAAGAAAATTTCAAAATGAAATTAATTGGGACCGAGTTGGTTCTGGATTTTCTGGTAATACAAAAATTGAAAATTTACCACTTGAGTTTGTGAAAGAATTTCGACATAAAATTAATTGGAAATCAGTTGGGCATAGAAAATCTGGACGATTTGTATGTAGGAGTATTTATTTCTTCTTCAATAATTATAATTGGTACACAAATGCAATAGATTTGTCAGATGAATTTATTTTTGAATTTAAGAATGAAAATAAGTATTTACATGATGAATATTTAATTCGCACTCATCCAAAACTTCAAGTAGAAGG
>Ga0181606_10003751_pt1 | contig 12813 bp, 7 predicted proteins | sample 041ome_10_FD_132994 | JGI IMG/M metagenome (GOLD analysis project Ga0181606, IMG submission 132994) | Coastal salt marsh microbial communities from the Groves Creek Marsh, Skidaway Island, Georgia - 041412US metaG (megahit assembly) | ecosystem: Environmental > Aquatic > Marine > Intertidal zone... | reverse complement strand
ATGGGCAAGCGCGAGCTCGCCCAAATCATCGCCGCGCAGGAATGGCACGACCCCAGCAAGTGGGAGAGGAAACGTAGGGGTGTCGTCGTGAAGAAGGAGCATTACGAGAGAGGAGGAGGATTTGCCGGCGAAGAAGTGCGGGAGGAAAACAAAGCTGCTGTTGCTGTTGCTGCTGCGGCTCCGAAAAGCGCGAAGACGAGGCTCGTCGGGAAGCGAGAAATCGCAAAACCAAAAGAGAAGAAAAACGTGGTGGGCAAAAATAGCGTCACCGCGACCATCGCTGATCGTCGTCGTCGTCGTCGCGAAGAAGAAGAAGAAGAAGAAGAATTGGAAAGAGGCGGTGCGCAAGAGGTCAAGAAAAGCACGATGGAAACGAAAAAGGCAAAGAAGAGTGCCGTGAGAACTGTTAATGCTGCTGCTGCTGCTGCTGAGGAGAAGAAAAAGAAGAATGGGAAAGAGAAGGAGGACAGCGGTGGCTCGCCGCCGTCGTCGTCGACGCGAGTTGTCGCCGCGCGTTTCGGGAAGGAAGCCAACGACGAGGAGGCGACCGGAAAATTATCTGATCTCTCCTCGAAAGAAGAAGAAGAAAATGGAAAAGAAAAAGACCCCCCTGGCGCTCGCAGAGAAGCAGAAACGAAGGCTTCGACAGGTGCAGTAGCAGTAGCAGTAGCAACAACAACAACAACAATAACAACAATAACAACGAGTGCGAAAGACAAAGAAGAAAAGGAAGATGTAGCAGCAGCGGTAGCGACGAAGGACGATGACGCGGCGCCTCCTTGGGCGATGAAGACGAAGGCTATTGAAAGCGAAGAGGGAAAAGATTGTGGTCCCCCTAATCCATCGTCACCGGTGAGAAAGCTCGAGGAAGAGGACAACGCAGACGAAGGAGAAGCTGAAGATCCGCTTGTAAGTTCGCCCGCGCGAGAGACGTCCGCGTTGAAAGTCTCGCCGCCGGTGCCTTCGCTCGTCAAACAAGTGGAAGGGGGACAAGAACCACAAACTCTAAAACCGATGCCGATGTGTTTTTATTGCAAAACATACGCGCACTGCGTCGATACGACAACTCCGTGGTCGCTCACAGATTGTAACGCGTTTGCCGAGGATGTCAACACGAAACCAATGAACGCGATCAAGTTGAGATTTGAGGAAGGGACGGAAGAACGGTTAGCAGTGGAACAAGCTTTGATGAGGGAGTTGAGCTCGTGCGGCGGGACGAAATCGAAAGAGGAGAAGCTTATGCATGGTAGTGTGACTGGTGCGAAAGAATGTGAAATAGAACAAAAAATGGTCCCTCTTCCATCTACAAATCATCCGCCGGCGGCTGGTGTGGTTATTGAAGATGCCGCCGTTGCCAACAAACAACTGGAGCAGCCGATGACGGGGAAACAATCGTACATGGCAAAGCTTCAAGAGATTAAAAGAATTCAGCAGATGACTCAAAATAACGAAGAGTTAGGATTGTTTGATGCCGCGGCAACGTTGAGCTCCTTCTCGAACGGCGTGAAGAAACCTGTAAGTGTTAAAACTCCGAGCGCAGCGGCTGACGATAACGCGGCCGCCTCGAAAGAAGATAAGAAAGAATACACAAAAATAGGGAAAGTAAAGAAAGCGAAGAAGCAGGGCTTTACTGCGGTTTTAGGAACCGCAGATGAACGAAAGAAAAAGCACAAAGAAGGTATAGAAAACTTTTTGAGGTTGGCGACTATCCGAGCGCACATGAAAGAACCAGATGAGCCAAAGTACATCCATCGCGAGGCGAGTTTACGAACTAAAGTCGAGCCAGATTCGTTGACGTTATTTAGCGGAGGGAAGTGGCGTTTAGTACAAGGCGAAGAGATGGCACAAACAGAGAAAGCGTCACAAGATAAAAGCTCGAAGCAGCCTTCAGACGAGAACACGAGCTACGAGGAGGCGTTGAGGAGAATAAAAGCCGCAAAAGAAGCAAAAATGTTGGAATTACGCAAAATCCGCACCGGAAGTAAAGAAGGCGAAGGAGATGAAACGAACGCGTTGCGAGAGAATGCCAATCCCGCGGCTGAAGATTTAGAAAAAGAGGTAATCCAAATGGCAGAGGCAAACGCTGCTGTAGAAATGAAAGAGGAAGGGACTTCAAAAAATCCACTGGAAGAGTTGGCAAAAGTTCTAAAAGTGACGGATACCTTAAAGCCTGGCACCAAAACTGTTACCATACCGACGAGAGAAGATCGTCTTCAACTTCAAACTATGATCAGCTCGGAGACGAAGACGACAACGTCGAGCGGGAAGGCGTCCAAATATAGCACGGAAGGTTTGAAGTTTCAACGCATCGAGCCGCCGCCCGATTACGAGACGCCGATTTTGAAGCCGAAGAGAAAGCGATTCGCGAAAAATCCTTCGTTTGGCATCACGCGTGCGATGATCGAGCAAAGATTCCACATGCCTCTCCGCGAAGCAGCCAAAGAGTTGAAAGTTGGTCGAACAACATTTAAAAGAGTCCTCCGATTACACGGCATCGAACGGTGGCCTTCGCAAAGTTTAAATGCCAAGCAATTGACTATGAAAACGATCACATCGTTGATGTCTTTACCCATGGCCAGGATGGATAAGAATTTGACGGCGCAAACTTTAGATTCGCCGAACATGAACACGAGCAAGGCAGATGAAGAACGAGACCAGGAACAAAAGAAGCAGATGGAAAGTCTCTCGAATGGCATTTTTGCAAAGAACGCCAACCATACCAAAAGAGGCCTATTCAGCACCGAAGGAGGCCTGCCCAGAGTGCAAAACATCGCGATAGATAATAATAATATCATGAATTTAGTGCTTAATGGCAAGACTGGCGTTTCGCCGGAGCAGTCGAAATTGTTCTCCTATGGCGGCATGGTCGGCGAGAGTCTAGGGAACAAGTCGTTTAATTCAAGTGACTTGAGAGGTATGTCTTATTTGCCGAACTTGAATGCGAATGTCAACGCGATGGCGGATAATGCCACGTTCGGTTCTCTGCGATTATCCGACAACACTTTTGGCACGCTCGCTCGAAATCGGGCGTTCAGCGAGTACAACAGCGACCGGGACGACGAACAGAAGAAAAGTAAAGAAATCGCGAGCGCTCAGAAAACAACCAGAGACAAGAAAATGAAAGCGACGGACGATTCCGATAACGTGACCAATTCGCCCGTCGTGGATAGTAAAAGCGAGAACATCAACGAGAACACCGGAGACGAAGGCAAGGACGGATCTGCCTCGAATAAAGACGCGGGAGGGGGAGAAGAAAAATAGCAAAATCACAACGTCGCGCTGGCGGAAATCAGACCGACGGGCGCGTCATCTCAGGGTCGCAGCGATCACAATGATAATAGTAATAACGATAGTAATAAGTCGACCACGATCGCGGTGGAGAAGAAGCGTTCTTAAGTGTGTGCCTGGGTACGGTAATAATAAACAAACCAGTCACATAGTCTTTTTTTGTAACAAGAGAAACATCTAATCCGTCGATATCAGATTCTACACCCTAAACACGATTCGATCGAGTCCTTTCTGGGGTGCCTTTCTGGGGTGCCTTCACAACGAAGCGCGCTCGATATACAACACACGCAGACTCTGTATCACGCGCGCTCGTCAGACTAAAAAGAGAGCGCAGAAGCCCGTGCCCTTAAAGAAGAAGAAGAAGAAGAAGAAGAATCATTGCGGTGAAATCTGCGAAGAAGAACGGCGTCGAGACGACGAGGACGACGACGACGACGATATCAACTCGTTCTAAAATTAGGGAACGGTCCTCCACCAAAATCGGATCGCGAGAAGGCGAGGAGGAGGAGAACGCGTCGACGAACACTCGCTCGACGACCACTCGCGAAAACGACAACGAAAACAACAACAACAACATTACTACCACTTACGATCTCACCGAGGAGATTAAAGCGGCGATCCAATCCGCGTCGCTCGCCGAACAGAAAGCCGCGCTGGAAACTGTTCTGCAAAGAGGAAGAGCATACAAAGCGACCGCCGATTTGGTCGCGGACTTGCACTCTCAAAACTCTGTTCAAGAAGAGATACAACAGCCGTTGCACCGGGCGAACACGAAAGAGTTCATCGCACGATTGCTTAATCCAACGCAGAGCGCGTTCGTGGAACCTGTAGGCGCGGCTTCGAACGGCGAGAGAGGTTTTCTGCCCCCGGGAGTCGGGAAAGGAGGAGAGCAACAGCAGCAGCAGCAGCAGCAGTTTCAACTCACTGCGAGGGATCAACTGTTCCTGGCGAAGAAGCGGTTGAACGAAGCGCTCGCGACGATCGAGAAACAGAAGAGTTTAGAGAAGGAAGAAGAAGAGAAAATGACACTTTTTAAAACGCTGCCAAAGAAACGGAAACGCGGGGCGGATGCGAACGCGAACGCGAATATGGAGAATACGACGAGTTCAGGAGCTGATACTACCACTGCTACTACTACTACTACTACGACGACGACGACGACGACGAGTAATAGGAAAACGAAGAAACAAGACGTCACGGGAGAGCAACAACCGGCGGCGGCTCTGGCGCAGAAAGAGAAGAAAAGCTCGACCAGGAAGGGCGTGTTTGGCGCGATTCCGGCGTCTGGTGATAAAGCCAACGCGAGTAAACCGAAAAGAGCGGACCGGAGACGAACGATCGCTCGATTTACGACGGCCATATTAAGAGCCGAAGGATCTCACGTCTTCATCAGCCGCGATGGCTTGGGGTATCGCAAAGCGTTTGATAAGTTTCTCGCGCAAACGTACGGGAAAACGTTCGATGTGAACGGCTATTGGTGGACAAACGCTCGAGTTGAACCATTTTTACGTTTGTTAGTGCACATTGCCTCGGAAGGATCGATCAACATCTCCGAAAAAGACGCCAGCGAGTTGTTTAAGAAGAAAGATGAACGACAAGCCGCCGAGTGGGTGCTCGACGAGGACAAGTTGGCGAAATGTGCGAACGGGATGACTGCGAAAGATTTGGCCGCTATTTTCGAAGGTAAACCGAGAAAGACAAAGAAAGGGTTCGTCAGAGGCACCCCTTTGCTCGTACCGACTGACAAAGAGACGTTGCCGGTAGACGCCGAGGCGGTGAAGAAGGCGGAAGAGGAGAAAAAAATGGCCACGGAGAACAGATCGAAAATACGAAGCGAGAAGAAAGCGGCAGCGGCGGCGGCATCAGCTGCGGCTAAAACGACAACTTCGACTGGTAGTAAAGAGAAGCGACAAAAAGCAACTGCGACGGAGACGACGAACAAGAAAGCGTCGGCGGCACAACCGACGAATTCCAACACTGGGAGTGTTTTGACGGATGGCGTTCTTCCCGGTCGATCTCGAACGCCGAACTTTTTCCAACAGCCGTTGTTGCCGTCGCAAAAGAGCATAAATGCGATGATGATGTTACCGCCATCCCCGAAACCGACCGATGCGCGAGCTGGCACGAATAACCCACCGTCGCAACAAGGTTTCCGCGCCACATCGTCGGTAACTCCACCGCCAGACGTCACGCGTCTCTTCCAAAACGTCCCAGGTTTCGGCGCAGTCGGTTCCAACAACGCCTCCTCCAACTCTTTACTCATGCTCGGCTCTCGCCCGGGGTCGCGCCAAGGCGCCATCGCGGCTGCCGGTGTCGCGCGACAGTACTCCAGCGATCTCTCGAGAATGATGAGTGAATTCAACACCGACCCGGAATCGTCCAACTTATTCCTGAGTTCCTACAACGCGCTCTCGGCGAGCGAACTCGACGCCGTCGCGGCGACGATGGCGACCAATCCGGCGTTGAAAAGAGGCATGAGCCGAAGGCAGCCGTCGACGATAATTAACGCCACCACTGCCAACGCTACCACCACAAACGCTAACAAGAAACAATAACAACAATACTTATAATAGACGAGGAAAAGTAACGATTGTATATACGCGCGTTGTTATAAATTTTAAGAACTCTCTCTCTCTTTTTTGTGCTTTTGTCCCAAAAGATTTTTTTTCTTCGCACGACGAAAACTTTGACGAGTATTATCCAAAACAGAAGCACGAACACCGACTACGCGCTTCAGAGTAAGCGCACACGCCGCGCGCAACACACGCGAACGAGCACACGCAAACAAACACACACAAACCATCGATCATGCTTTTCGGCGCATCTGTCGCGGGTCGAGGCGCTCTGACCGTCGTCGCCGCGAAAGGGCGCAACGCCGGCATGAAAGGGAGGAATCCATCTAAGCCGGTCCAACCGGTCATTCCGAATCAGCAAAACAACGCGGAGACATCGTCGTCGTCGGAAGCGTCGACGAGTGGAAAACAACAACAACAACAGAAAAAGAAAAGAGAGAAGCGATTGCCAAACGTGAAGTACTCGGAGAGGACGGGTCGTCCGATTCAAAGTACCGGCGGGCAGATATCTAAAGCGTCTTTGAAGCGGATGAAAGAAGCGCAAGAGCAATCGAAACAAACGGAGGAAGCGCAGACGAAAGCGAGGCAAAAGTTCCAACAGGCGAAGAACAAAGCGGTCCCGCAAATCGTGACGGACAGGATGCTCAAACGAGTGATTAGATTTAGCGGGATACCGATGGTTTTAGGTTTCACGACGGGGCCTACGTATTACTATTTCGCGAAGATTAACGTGCAAGAGTGGTTGGAGCCGTGGATGTTCTTCACGGCGAGCACGGCGACGTTCGGGTTGGCGTTTCTCGGCATCACGTACGGCGTACTCTCGGCGAGTTGGGATCCGTCGAGAGAAGGATCCGCGCTCGGTATGGACGAATTTAAAATGAACATACCGATTTTGTTTCAAACGATTTTAGGAAAAAGCGATAAGGAGTACACCGCGAGCGAGTTCGACATCGATGGCGAAGGGGATTACGAGTAGACTGGCGCACATCACTCCCTCCTCGCTGCTTAAAAGCCTGCGAGCGCGTTCGCAGTATTTAAAATTAGTTAAAGATGTTTAGATTACACATGTGCTAGATTCACTATTACAACTATATCGTTTCACTGAAGTCACGCCTTTTGACGCTTTGCCTCGCCGCCTACTTCGCCAGACGCATCCGTCAGTTCGGAAAAGCTCCCTTTTTTGTTGCTATCGTTGTCTTTTCCACCGCCTTCCATTTTTTCTCGCTCGCGTTTCTCCGCTCGTTTCTTCGCTTTCGCAGCCTTCGCAGCTTGCGCTAACGCGGCGCGTTCTAATCGCGCTTCGGCGGTTAACGCGGAACGTTGCGTCTCCTCGCGTTCTTTAAACGTTTGCGCGATAGCTTCTGGTGGCGCGCTGTACAAGCCAGCCGCGCCGCTTCTGCGCGCGTCGTTGTACATTTTTCTCTTCTTCGCCGCTGCTTTCCTTCGCGCTTTAAAACCATCGGATGTCTTTTGGTTTCTGTAGTAGTAGACGACGCAATCTGCTGTATCACGACCAGGCAAGTGCTTCGCGATGCGTCGAAAGTTCTTGCCATAGGCGTTGAACTTCTCGTGATACACGCGAATCTCGTCTTCGGTCCACGGGCGGATAAACTTCTCCGCGTCGTGCTCTGCTTTGGGATCTTCGACAAGACCATTTCTGCTGTCAAAAATCGCAATGCGTCTTTCGTGTTCGTCCAAGATCATATCTGGAACTTTGCACAGCGTTTTCAATTCTTCTTTGCGTTGTAAAGCTTTGATCATTTGCATCTCTTCGTATTCGGATCGCGCGACGCCGTCGGAGCGACCGAAACCAAAACCAGTGGCACCATAAGATCCGATACCGCCCGCACCAACTTGCTGGTTTCGCGAATCCGAACGGTTTCTCGAGGAAGAGGAGGGTCCACCTCCCATGCCGGTAATGCCTCGGCGATTACCCTTCTGCGCCAAACGCTCTTTTCGCGCCTTCTCCTCCGCCTTGAACATTAACGACACGCGCCATCGCTCTCGATATTTCAAATATTGCAACGCTAACGTGTATTCGTATTCGCTCAACTTCTTCTTTCGTTTGCGCAAAACGTTCATGATTTGTTCGCGCACTTTTCCGCGTTTTTCTTCGTCTTTTTCTTCGTCGTAGACTCTCTTTGCGATATCCCCTGCGTTCGTTTGTTGTTCTTTTGGAATTGAGTAAATTCCAGGAAGTGAAATGTGATCTTTGGACGTGATTCGTTCTTCCGCCTCGTCGTGTCTCTTTTTGTTCTCCGCCGCGAATTGCTTCGGAATCTCCTCGCTCACTTTCTTCTTATCTCTTTCGCACATCTCTCTGCACACGCGATTGGCTAAAAATCTCGCCGCTTTTTCGGTATCCGAGGCGGAAGCTTTCCGAATTTCCTTCAACTCGCGCTCGCGATTGGCCAACTCGCGAGCTTCTTGGTTTCTTTCTTCCACGAACAACTCTCTCTGTTCTCTTTGCTTCTCCGCGGTTTGCAATCGGTTTCGAAGAGCTTCCGTTTCGCGCCGCGCGTATCGCACGTCTGAAGCGTCGCCGTCCCTATCTTCTTTATCTTTTTGTTTCTCCAGGCGTCTCTGGTCTACGAGCGCTTCTAGTTCTTTCTCCAACTCAACGACGGTTTCGTCCACGCGATCCATCTGCGCCACCAACGCGGCTTTGGTCGTTTTCAATCTATTTTCCGCCGCTTTGAGCTTTTTCAATTCATTGTCGTCCATCGTCGGCGTCTTCTTTTCGATGACGGGTGGTGCCGACGGCGGTCGAGACGGCGGTTTCTCGTCCTCGTCGTTCTTTTCTTTTTCTTTTTCTTTTTCTACTTTCTTCTCTTCCTCTTCTTCTTCCTTTTCTTCTTTTTTCGGCGTCGGCGCTTGCTGCGGCTTTAAAGACCGACCCCAGCCGAGTTTCTTCTTCGACGGTGAAGTCAAATCACCTCCGGATCCACCATCTCCAATTGCCGGCGGTTTCAACACTCCCGGAGGTGGTCCGACCGGAGCGCTACCGCTGCCCTCCCCTGGAATCGGCGGTGGCACGTACTTTTTCTGGTGTTGCGTTTGCGCTAAAAGACTCGGTCGATTTGCCGGTATCGCCGCGTTTGCCGTCGACGGTTCGTCAAAACCCGGTCTCGGTTGGCTCGTCCTCCCACCAGTCGGTATTGGCGGGAACCTAGACCCCGGCGGAGGTGCCATCATCCCCGGCGGCAGGCCTCTGCCCATCCCCGGAGGCGGTAACTCGCCCAACTCTCCGTCCTCGGCTTGATTATCCTCCGCCGCGAATCGATCCCGACTGTGCGCGCGAGCGTGATGATGCGGCTGCTGCGTCATCACTTGCAGTCTGCTCGCTCTCGGTGGCGATCGGTTCCCACTACTTCCGTAGTACCCTCCTCCTCCTCTGCCTCCTCCTCCTCCTCCAAACCCGGGAGGTGGTGGACCTCTGCCTCCGCCCATCCCGGGAGGCGGCCCTCGCGGACCCGGTCCGCCGCCTCGTTGTCCTCCCATACCTGGAGGTGGCCCAACCTGTGCGTGTGTGCGCAATCAAAAAGGAAAAGAAGAAGAAGAAGAAGAAGAACGCGTCAGTTCGCGCGCACAAAAACATTTAAACAACAAACAAAGCCGCGCGAACGAAAACAAAGAGCGCGCCGCGCGAGAGAGAAAAAGAGAGAGAAAGAGAAGGACGCGCGCGCATCCATCTCTCTCGCCGGCCCTCTTGTTCCTAGGGAAATTTTCTCGATCTCTCTTCTCTCTCGCGAAGAAAAGAACAAAGGAGAAAGCGCGCGTTGTTTGAAGCACCCAACAAAAAAAACAAGACGAGGAAGAAGAAAAGACGCACCACCGCGCGTTGTTGTCGATGATGGTTGTTGTTGTTGTTGTTGTTCGGCCAGTTTCCTCCTCCTCCGTCCGACATGATATGTTTCACCCTCTCTTGCTTTTTTTTAAAGTGCTGATTGAGTGTGACGACGAATTTTTTTTTCCCGAAAAAGCAGGGTTTAGGGTTTAGGGTTTACATCCCCACTTGACTATTAAATAAATCACTTCTTCAAAAATAAAGAGAGAGAGAGAAAACAACAACGACGACGACATGATGGAAGCTTCTTCTTCCTCGCTGCGCCGCTGGTCCTCGACGACGACGAGTTCGACGACGACGAACCGACCGTCGCCAACAAAAAGAAAGTTTTCGAGGAGGAGCGATGAGTGCTCTTCTTCTTCTTTTTCTGGAAGAGCAAAAGTCGTCTCTCTTTCGGGAGGAAGAACGAGGAGGAAGGAGAAGATGACGACGACGAGAGCGAAAAGAGGAGAAGAAGAAGAAGAAAACATCATTAAACAAGACATGAACGCGTCGAACATCGGTCAACCGATCGATGCGCCGATCAATCCAATCACGGCGGAGCCGCTGGTGAAAGGGCAGATGACGGCTATCGTCACCGGGGTGATATCTGTGGTCATAGCGGTCGGGTATTTGGTGTTGGTGCAGTTCATGGATGCGAGAGATATGGTGCCGCCGGTGGAAGCGGAAGCGTACGGCGACGGGAGCGTGGTGCGAGTGGAGAAACCGACGAACGCTAAGGGAAACGCAATGGAGATGGAGATTGTTGAGATGGAGTGACGATGAAAATACGAATCGTATGTTAGTGTAAGTTTATAATTATATATTTATAATATCGCGAATGTTAATCAGTTTTATCTAAAAGTAAGACGCGAGGACCTCGAAAGTTTTCTCTGCTCCGTTTTACGCCGGTCTTTCTAACGGCGGTAACTCGGTCAACTTTACGTTTTCTCTCAACCATTGAATAGTTTTCGCCGCCTCGAGCGCCGCTCGCGCGTTTTGGATCATTCGCTCTTCGTCGTACTCGATGCCTTGCGCCTCGAAATCTTTCACTTGGTTTTTCAACTCGTCCGAAAGTTCGCCTTGCGTGATGACCATATTTTTCTCGGTAAACAACGCTTCGCACGCGATGGTTCTTCTGCAGATGAGCTTAATCTCCTCGGCTCTCTCCGTGACGAATTTGTTCATGTTTTTCTCGGAGGCTAACGCTTGAATCGCTTTCATGGACATTTTACCTTCCATTTGCATTTGAGTCAAGTGCTCGCCAAACATGTTTTCGGATTGTTCTCTCAATACGGATTCCGGGATTTCGCACGAGCACGCCGCCGCTAACGCATCTAAGACGGCTTCATCTTTCACCATCTTCTCTTCGACTTCTCGGGACATCTTCTGCGCCTCCAAAATTTGCGCTTTCGCTTCCTCGATGGTTTTCGAGCCGGTAAAAATATCCTCGGCGATGGCGTCCGATAACTCCGGCATCTCTCGGGAAAACAACTCGTTCACTTTGACGGTGAACAACGCCGTTTTGCCCGCGACGGATTTGATGGACCAATCTTCCGGAAAAGACAATTTGAAATCTTTCTCCTCCCCTGCTTTAATGCCGACAATTTCTTCCATCAACCCAGGTAATTTCAAATCCGTCGTCGCCGTGTCCAATCGAAAATCTTTCGTCTCGATACCCGGCAACGAGTTCCCGTTCGTATCCATCGCGTTAATATCAATCACCGCAACGTCACCTTCTTCTAATCCTCTATCCGCCACAACGCGCATCGTCGCCAAATCTCTCAATCGGTTCTCAAACAACGTTTCCGCGTCCCTCTTATCGGTTTCATCGTTCCCCGGGCTGACGTACGTAGCCTCCAAATTATCGATATCCTTCGTCCATTGCACCGTCGGTTGCACGCAAATCTTAACCACGTACTCCAGCTCTTTCGACGGCGTGCACTCTGGTCCACCAAACGCTTCCGCCAATTGTCTCGGCGTCGTCGCGATCGACTCCGAATCCTGAATCGCTTCCCTCGCGACGAACTGCATCGCTTTCGGCAACGTGTTCTGCAACGCGTCCTCGATGCACAGCTGCAAAAACGTATCCTTTCCCACCGCGTTCAAGAGCATATTCATCGGTGGTCTCTTGTTATCGCTTTTCTTTCTCGACCCATCTTTTTTCTTCGGCGCTTCAAACCCTGGAATCTCCGCTTGCGCGATTGCTTCCTCTATCGCGTTTTCGTAGCTGATGGCCAACACATCCATCGGGACCGTCACGGATAACTCCACCACGCAGCCGGTTTTCACCTCCGATTTCTCCACGCGAATGTCCGAAACCGCGGAATTCGCCGGCGGTTTCGCCATGTTCGTGATCGTCAAGCAGCGTCTCTGCTGCGGTTTCACCGCCGCCGCGGAAGAAGAAGAGCTCGCAGACGTCGACCCTCGCGCGGCGCGCAAAGCCGCCACGCCGCCTCGCATCGCTTCCATCGAAATCGAAGAAGAAAACATGACGACGACGCGCTTGTTTTTATTCAGAGAAGATGTTCTTTTTTAAATAAGATCTCGCTCGAGCGAAAATAAAACAAATCAAAAAGTGTGTGTGTGTATCGGTGCGCTCTCGAACAAGAACGGCGCGACGAGAAGTGTGAGGATATGTGCGCTTTGAGATTGAGAAGAGAGAGATTTTTGGATAAAAAGATAAAGCAAAAACACAGAAGGCAGAAGGCAGAGAAGAGGGGAAAGCCACGACAGACGACGGACTTGAGAGACTTTGTCCCACAAGGCCAAAAAAATAAAAAGCTTTCACCAAAACCTCTCTCTTCTCTCTCTCTCTCTGTCTCTCTCTCTGTCTCTTGTCTCTCTCTCTCTCTCTCTTGTCTCTCTCGAAGACTCTCTCGGAGACTCTCCTTTGCGTGTTTTTGTTGTTCGTTTTTTTCCCCAGAGAGAGAGAGAACCGGGCTCCTCTTCACCGGGAAGGAGGGGTCCTCTTCTCTCGCGAGAGAGAGCCTATCTAGTCGCGCGAAGAAAGAAGAGAGAATAACATGATGGTCGTCGAAGGCGAGGAAACGATCGAGTCTCTCGAGCGAGACGTCGAGGTGCGTTCGTTCGTTCTTTTCTCTCGCACCGCGTTCGTTTTTTCTT
>Ga0181606_10003747_pt1 | contig 12819 bp, 8 predicted proteins | sample 041ome_10_FD_132994 | JGI IMG/M metagenome (GOLD analysis project Ga0181606, IMG submission 132994) | Coastal salt marsh microbial communities from the Groves Creek Marsh, Skidaway Island, Georgia - 041412US metaG (megahit assembly) | ecosystem: Environmental > Aquatic > Marine > Intertidal zone... | reverse complement strand
ACGACGACGACGAGTAAAAGTCTCGCTCGAGAAATCGCGGAAGATGTCGACACCGTTCTCTTAGATTGCGACGGGGTCATTTGGCACGGGGATGTTTTGGTTCCCGGAGCGAAGAAAGCCATCGAGTATTTGAGAGAGACTTTACAAAAGCGAGTGTTTTTCGTCACCAACAACGCGACGAAAACGAGAGAGTATTACTCGTGGAAGTTTTCGGAGCTCGGGATCGAGGTGGACGCGAACCACATATACACGGCAGCGTTCGCATCGGCGTCGTATTTATCCGCCGTTGGGTTTAATAATACCATGATCGAAAGCGGCGGGGACGGATCAAAGTCGTCGAAGAGCAAGAAGATATACGTCGTCGGCGAGCAAGGGTTAGTGAGAGAGTTGGAGGAGTGCGACGTCGGGGATATCGTCGGGGGCGTTTACGAAGCAGTTTCGTGCACTCCGAGCGATTGGGAGGAGATGCACGAGTGGACCGGGGGTGATTCTGAAAACGACCACGACGACGATTCTCGAGTAGACGCGGTTGTCGTCGGTCAAGACACGTCGTTTACGTTTGCAAAGTTAGCGTACGCTTCGTATTTGATACAGAAAGGCGCGAAGTTTATCGCCACGAACCCAGACGCCGGGGATAGGTTAGGGAAAGAGAAATTGTTAATGCCTGGAGCAGGGCCCATAGTGAAAGCGATCGAAACCGCATCCGGGAAAGCACCGGATGTGATTTGCGGGAAGCCGGGGAAGTACATGTTTGACGCGATAATGTCGCACTCGCACGGCGACCCGCAGAGGACGATGGTCATCGGCGATAGAATCGACACGGATGTGAAATTCGGAAAAGATAACGGGGCAAAATATTCCGTCTTAGTCCTCACCGGCGCGAATAAAATGAAAGACGTGGAAGAGAACGAAGACGAATCGAAACAACCATCGTTCGTGGTCGGTTCTTTAGCGGAAGCGTGCGGAATACCGTTCGATCCGAACGAACCGACGGCGCGCGTCGGCGAGCGCGCAAACATGGCGAAAAATTACCCAGTCAGCGACGGCGAAGTCCACGATTTGTGGGCCAGCGGAGACATCGACGACGACGACGAATACGACATCGACGTCATGGAAGATGACGACGATTTCATTCCAGCCACGTAATAATGATAATAATAATAATAATGTTAATGATGATGAGAATGATGGATGAGAATAAAAGAAGAAGAAGAAAAAGAAGGACAGGAGTGTTGTAACAAGTTGGAATTTTTACTACATAATAAACAAACAAACAAAGGTTTTGATCGCTTAATTTCTCTCTCTCTCTCTCTCTCTCTCTCTCTTTCTGTGGTTCACTCGCTCATCACGTGTTGCACCTTTTCTTAGTCTTCTTCCCGTTGTCGCGCGGTGTGAAAACTACTCTCTCCTTTATTTTATGAAAGTTAATCCCTTTCTTCTTTCTTTTTTTTTCTCTCTCTTTCTCTCTTCTTCATTTTTTCCCCACGCGACAGCCAAACACACTCAACATGTCAACGGAGAAGAAAAAGAAAGCTTCCGCCGCTTCTAAGAAGAAGAAGACGGCGACGAAAGCGGAAGAAGAAGAAAAAGAAGGAGAGGAGGAAGAGCAACAACAACCACCGAAAACGCCAACGGCGCCTCCCCAAAAGTTGCCCCAAATAACCGTCGCGCGTTTGTTGAACGAAACGCAGTTGGGCGTCTCCATGCACAAACGAATCATCCAACAGATGACGACGTTGCGCGCGAACGATCCTCAGATGTTTTTACAGGAGATGTGTAAATGTTTGCTGCACGTTTTGTTGGAATACAAGGTGCGTCGCCGCCGCGCGTCTCTTTTTCGAGTCTTTGTTGTCGTCTTTATCTATCTATCGTCGTCGTCGTCGTCGCGTATCAACGTTAAACGACTTTAACATTTTAGATATGAATTTTTTTTTAAATTCTTCTTTCCCCTCTCGTGTAGAGAGAAGAGAGTGCAAAAATAACCAACTAATAACGCACGCAAAAATACAAATGAAAAAAAAAACAGAGAGATTTACACACGGAACGGGTGATTCGATTCGTGATTTCGTTCACGGCGCATCGAGAACCCGGTCACGAGGAAGAAGCGGACGAATTTTGCGAGTCGTTGATTTCGTTTCTTTTGAACGTGACGACGGCGAAGGATCGCGCGATTCGGTTTCGAGCGTGCCAAGTGGTGGCTGGGATTTTGAACGCTCTCGGTCCGGACGCAGAGATTTCGGATGATTTGTACGACCAGATGGAAGAGACGATGTTGGAGCGGTTGAGAGATAATACGCCAGTGGTGAGAGCTCAAGCGGCGAGAGCGCTGTCGAGATTACAGGATGGCGGGGAAGAGGCTGATTTCAGTAACAGCGAGATTACCAGAGCGTTTATCGAGTTGATTGGAGGCGAGAAGAATAAAGACGCGAGAAAAGCTATTTTAGGCGCGTTGGCGATTTCTGATCACACAATTTCCGTGGTTGTGGAAAGAACCAGAGACGTTTCCGAAGAAGTGAGGCGCATCGCGTTTTTGGCGTTAGCCGCGAAGGTTCCGGTGGAATCTGTCTCGATCGAACATCGAGCGTTGGTGTTGAGAAGAGGCTTGAACGATCGATCAGTTTCGGTGAAATCGGCGTGCGTTGACATGCTCAAGAAGTGGATGTCCTCAAACGTGTGCGAGAACGATCCGATTAAGTTGTTGAAGTTGCTCGACGCGGAATCGCACCCGAACGTTTCGGAGATGGCATTGAAGACGTTGATTGAAATGAAAGCGGTGAAACCGATGTCGTACGCGACCAAGGAGAAGAGCGAGGCGAGCGGTTTGCGCAGATTTTTTCTCAAGAAATCTGCAGAAGAAGAAGGAGAAGAAGAAAAAGAAAGAGAAGTCGAGCTCTTCTCGCCGGAAGAGGCGCTGTTTTGGCGCGTCATTGTCGAAGCGCTCGCGAACCAAACGTCGAGTTCAGGGAAAGATACGTCTCTCGCCGTCGGTCAAGCGCGCGCGGTGCTCCAAGCCGAAACCGAAGAAGTTGAAGACGCTTTGGATCAGTGCTTGCCGGAATCCTCGATGGATTTACTCCGTGCCATTTCTATGCACGCGGACGGTAAAACAACAGCCTCAGTCTTTGCGGCGAGACAGTTGATGATGACGTTGAACTGCGCGGATATGAACGACGGCGCGTTACGAAGAGGTGCCGCGACGCTTGTCTACGAGCGATTGAGATCGATTGGCGACTTAAGTGACGAAAACGACGTTTCGTGTTACGCGCGAGGTGGCGATGGTGAGTGGGAAAAGCAGTTGATTGACTTGGCGAAGCGTGTGCACGACGATAACGAGCACGTTGCCGTCGTGTTGGGCGCCTGCGACAGTCTTCGCGGCACCGTGACGGAGGAAGAGAACAACAACAACGACGATGATAACGACAACAGCGTCTTTGCGGAAACGCAAGCGCTCTTCATTGCCTCTTCACTCTTCGAAACGGCAAATAACTCGTTATCATCCAAACTTCCTGCGCACGCGACTGAAGCTGTCATGCAGTCGCTCGTCCGACCGGCTATCGCGCACGCGTCCGCTGGCGTTCGCCGCGAAGGTATCAAGTTACTCGGTTTACTCCTCATGTGTGGGACGAACGCATTGACGGAAGAAACGGTTCGAATTTTACGCACGGCTGGTGATGCCGATCCATCAGAGCCGGTGAAGTGCATGGCGTTGCGCGCGCTCGGTGATGCTGCGATGTTATACGGACCGAAAGCGCTGGATGCGAGACGCGAGATGCCGGTGCCAAAGAAGGGCATTCACGTCCGTTTTGACGACGACGACGACGATGATGAAGATGAGAAAGAAAAAGAGAACAACAAAGAAGATGATGATGATGAGGACGAAGATGAAGTTCCCGGTTACCAGCTCACGCTGGAAAAGCAGCTTCTTCGAATCATCGAGTCGGCGTGTGAGCCGTTTGAAAACCCGAAAGACAAGACGGATCTGGATAAACTGGACGCCGAAAACACCGACGCGATGAATGAAGCGGCCTTTACTGAATCTGAAAACTCCGCGCAAACCATTGCGTGCGAAACGCTCGCAAAACTCGCCTTGAGAAGAGGGTATTACGCCTTTGAGCAACCATCTCTGGTCATCTCGACGCTTTTGGGCGCCATCTTTGCGTGCGATGCGCAAGAAACGCCCAGATTGGCGCAATGTCTCGCAGTATTTTTCCCAGCTATCGCGTCTGCACCGGATGCAAAGGTGAGAGCGTGCCTGATCGATGCCGTGTTGCCGTCGTTGAGAATGGCGAGTCAAAAGAAGGGCGTCGCGAAAGTTGCCGCCTTTTTGACGTCTCTCTTAGAGCTTGAGACGGGAGTATCATCATCCAACAAAGAAGGAGGGGATGAAGTATCGAACAGCGATAACAACAAAAACGCGGGCGTTATCGAACGGTCTGATGCTGGTGAAGCCGAGCTCGTTCGAGCGCTCTCGATTGAAATCTTGGCGTTGAACGCGAAACCGTTTGGTACCGGCGTCGCCGGAGCGCAGGTCAAGGCATACCACGCCGCCGTCTCGAGAGTCTTGTCTCGAGTACCGATTCCGGATGTAAAATCAATGTTAACCTCGCAACCGAACGATGGTAGTGCCGTTAATGGAAGCATCGTTTCTGAGGAGACGAAGCAACGTGTCACTTTGCAATTGTCTGAAGCGTTCGTCGCGATGAAGATGGCGATGAAGAAATGCCCGAAGGAGAAAATCGCCTTGAAAGATATCAACATCGCAAAAGATAGAATTCAAGATTCGTTGGGCGTTTCCACCTCGTCCAGTAACAGTAAGAAGAGCAAAGAAAGAGAAGAAGAAGAAGAAGAAGAAGAAGACGAAACCTTGGACGAAGACTTACAGTTTGCGGAATACACGGAAGGCGTCGAAAAGCACGCGAGCGAATTATCGCAAAGCGAAGACTTGCCGTTTTATGATCGCAAAGGACCGAAAATATCAAAACTAAAACAAAAAGTCATGGCGGCACCGGCGCGAGAGCGGTCTAAACGAGCCGCAGCTCAAGCTGCATCAGAAAAATGGGTCGAGGACGATTTGAACGTGCCGTTGGCGAAGGTAACTCCTCAACCGACGCGTTCGTCTCGACGCCGAGAAGCGTTGCAAGAGTTCAATGAATAATAAAATCTACCAAAATCATTATATACTACTATTCCTACTACTATTTCAAATTGTTACACTGAGTTGCTTATTATAACCTACGAATCGTACACATGTATCTACTGCTACGAATTTGTTCATGTCTTTTACTACGATGTCCCCGTTTTCGCTTTTAAAATCAAATTCAAAGCGTGGGGCGCAGTCAATCGCACTCGCAAATCGGAAATGTCTATATCGTGGCCGCCTTCGACGAAACCGTGCCTTTCGATTTGATAATCTTCTTCCACTCGAGCGCACTCCAACGCCTCCTCTGGGTCGATGATATTTCTATTCAACGCTAAACCAATCAAGAGCGACTTGGATGCCGCTGCCGCCGCGAATGTGCACGTCATCTCCCACGGTGATAACGACCGCAACCTCTTCTCCATCAAAAGTTTCACCTCTTCTGGCTGAGGCTGCGCGAATATCGAGTCCGAACTCAAATTCAACTGATCCCCGAACTCTCGCCTCGCCCAATCGTGCACTTTCTTCAGCGTTTTCAACTGAATCTCTCTCAATTCGCTGCCGCTAGGATGCGCCACTACGGCTTGATCGGCATCAAAAAATTCCAACAACTTCTTCACGTGAAAATCAAACGTGGCGTAGTCGCTCATGTGATCCAACGCCGTGGAGGATAACTGCATCAACGGCATCGTAAACGGTCGAATCAAATCATCCTCCTGCGTCGCCCATTCTGTGGCAATTGCGCACGCCAATAACTTGTTCGGTAATATAAACTGCGCGCGTTTTGGCGACTTTAACGGTTTCCCATCTAATAAGATTTCGTATTGGTTCGTCGACGAGGATTCCGAACCACCAGCCGCGCTCCCGATGACCTCTCTGATATCCACGTTCTCGTAATACTTCGCGACGGTCCCATCGCCTCCGATAGCATTCGCGTGATCGCTCGATTGAAAATCTCGCTTATTCTCGCTCTTGACAATCTTCTCCAAATATTCTTGTCGTTTCAACTCTCTCATTCGTTTCGTCTTCTGTTCGTTTTCCTCTTGCGTCTGGTACCGGTCCGGAGTGAAATCTTTGTTCGCTTTCTCGTTCGAATCGAATTTGGACGGGTACTTTTTCTTTCTCGTCGTCGGCGTCGTCGTTGTCGTCGCGGTAAAACCATCGCCAGAGTCTGCGACGTCTCCTTCGCGTTTATCGCGATCAACCGATGACGACGTCGAAGTCGCGAAGTACCTTTTTCTCGATTTCATCGACGCCGCGTTTTTGTTTTTGTTTTTGTTGACGTTGTTGTTGTTCGCGGTAGCGGTGGCGGCAAAAGCACCGCCTCCAAAGCCATCGAAACCATCGCGAAAGAAGACGAAACGACGGCGAAAATAACGCGCAGCAGCAGCAGCAGCACCAGTGGTGGTGGTGGCGTTGCGCGAGGAGAGTATTCGTTTCATGTCACGAGTAGTATTGTGTGTGTGAGTAAGTGAAGAAAGTGAAGAAAAAGTGCGAGACGAAAAGAAAAGTTTTATAACTTAGTACCAGCAGTATATGCAAAAAAATCTAAAAATGACGTTACGTGTACACAAAGGTAAAAACTAATCGTGCGTCCTACATGGTTTTCCTCTCAAACGGAGCACCGCTGACAAACGCGGGATGGTCTTTCGGCACCGCGTCGATGTTATACAACGGACCAACGAGAGTGCGTTCTCTTACATCTTTCATTCCGTTTTCGTTCTGGATGTCGTGGAACGCTTGCCTCTTTTCGGCACTCGGAAAACCAATTAAAATGGTGAGCTGAATATCGTCCGCATCTTCTTGATGAAACCCTTCGCGCTGTTCCGGAGTAAACGGACCAGCTTTGATTATGCAACCATCGGTTTGAGCGACGACATCTTTGATTTTCGACGCGTAGTTGGTTTGGAAGTCTTCCTTGGCCTCGGCGCTCGCGAATTTTTTGTTCGTCACGACGTAGTGCGTCAACGCGTCGTAATCGACATCTTCTCCGGCCATAGAGTAGTAGGAAGTCACTTGACCTTCCAACAACTCGTGTCGCATCTCCGGTAAACCGGAGACTTTATAATCGCTCAACCATCCGTCGAAAGAGGCTTTGTTCGGGAAGCTATAGAGCGCCGCCAAGTCGTGCGCTTTCTGTTCGCCGTATACTTCCGCTAACGGTTGGATCGAAGCGTACCCGCACTTATGCTTCGCGGCTATTGGCACCGCCTTCGGGAGATAGTTTTTGAACTCACCCTCAAACCCGCCGCTGTTCGGTTTGAATTTGCCCAAATACTGCGTATGCGTTTTGTCGCGCACGAGAGACCCCCGAGTTAGTTACAGTTGAAAAAGGTCGTGCTAAAGACTGGTCGGCAGGCTAAGAAAAGATGAGACGATTGATGTTCTCTCCTTCCCTCCCGGGAAAGGAAGTTCTCAATGAATAAAAAAAAAGCGCGTTCGATCTCTCGCGTTTCGTCGATGAAGACGAAGGGTGCGCAAGAGAGAGAGAGAGCGAGAGAGAGCGAGAGAGGAAAAGCGCACCCACACAACTCTCCATTATTCTCTCGTTTTGATCGAAATAAATATTCTCTCGTTTCGATCGAAATAAATATAAAAAAAACGACACAGATCGTCGAGATCGACGACATTCGCGCGCACCAATAAGAAAGCTCTCGTGTTTGCCGTCGGAGCTGCTGCCATTTTTTCTCGCGCGTTTTAAATAGATTATGTTATTGCAGAGTGTGGTGCGATTCAATTTTGTTGTTGACTTTTTGTTGTTCTGTCGCCTCTCTCTCCTTAATTTATGGGAAGACAGAGAATAATTTAATTGGGTACCACACCACTTATTTGCCCAAAAATTTTACACGGTATCTCAATAAAATAGCGGTATCTAATAAACGATGAGAAAATAACAACACGCACGTGTTATTTGATTCGTTCGCGAGGAAAGAGAGAGAGAGAGAGCTTTACATAAGAGAGCGTCGAAGAGAGAGAGAGAGAGAGCCCCCTCGAGCGGGAACGACTTTTTGTTTTTTTTACCGCGACCTTCTCTTCGCGTTCTTAATTTTGTGAGCACACTTATTAAAAGTACGGAAACTTTTGTCGAAGAAGAATCTGTTGAACGTATCGTCGAATACTCGCTCTTTTGGACGCGACGACGACGACGACGACGACGACGACGATGGCTACCGAACGACGAAGCGACGAAGGCTTCGACGAGGAGAGGACAGAAACGGAAGAAGAGGCTTTGAACGAGGAGGAGTTCGAGGAAAACTTCGACGACGCCGTTTCCGAGCTCTCTGATTCTGTTCGCGAGGTTGGAGAAGAAGAAGAAAAAGAAGAACGACGAGGAAGAAACAGACGCTCTGATGAAGATGCGGACGTGATTTCTGCTTCAACCTCTGCCGCTCCCTCCTTCTCGGAACAGTTTCCATTTCACAAGGCGTGCTTTGAGAACGATGGAGAAACCGTGAGAGAGTTTCTTGTCACCGCGGAGAGACTGAAAACTACGAGCACGTCGCGCGTAGGAAAAGAAGAAAAATATGATTTCGATTTACTGAATTCGTTCGATTCGAGAGGAAATACCGCGCTACACGTAGCAGTCATGAGAAAAAACACGGATATCGTGAGAATGTTGACCGAACATCCTCTCGTCGACGTGAATCTGAAAAATTGCGTGCACGGATGGAAACCGTTGGACGAAGCGTTGCACGTGAAGGACAGACAAGCAGCGATTTACATCGTGACCGCGAAGAAAAGGAAAGCGAAGGAGAGTTTGGAGACAAACTCGCCGGCATTGATGCAACGATTGTTAGACGCGCCGGATTTTTCCGCAAAGTTAAAGTGGGAGTTGAATTCGCCGATATTTGGACCGATTTTGAGAAGAGTCGCGCCAAGCGATACGTACACGCTGACAAAAATCGGAACCAGAGTACGGATAGATGGAGAGTTGAGAGGGATAGAAGACGTAGAAAAGCAGATCTCGGAAGAGACGATGAACGGCGTGGAAAGTCACGGTAATCATAGCATTAACAATAATAACAATAGCAACAGCGACAAAAACGACGAGGGAGAGAGGGGTAACGAGGAAAGATATAGCTTGGACAGCAACGGCGGCGACGATTCGCAGATTTCCATCTCCTTGTCCGATATCGCGACGGCAAAGGAAGACGAGAAAGAGAAGAGCAAAACGAAAAAGAAGAAGAGAGATAAGAAAAAGAAACGCGGTGGTGGGCTTTTACCGGTATGGAACCGCGCGCCGTTTTCGATCGTGTTCTTAGCGAATCCACCAAAGGAGGAAGAAAATGGAGAAAGTGGAAAAGTCGAAACGGCGATGCTGTATTTCGACCACGAAAACAAAAAGTGCATCGACGCTTTCGAAAAAGAGAATTCTTCGATGAAATCATCATCGAGTAACAGTTCTTCTCTTCCTCAGAGCGATTTATTCAAAGATATTTCGGCGATGACTCCCGAAGAGCAGATTGAAACCGAAGTCGATCTCCTGTTTGTTGAAAACCCATCGCGAGGTGTCTACGAACCTCAGGAGTATACGTTCGCGCCCGTGGACAGCTGGGGATCGTATCTCGGAGTGTCTGAGCGGAAGAAAGAGTCTAAAATCGACGGAAGATATGCGAAAGTTATGGAAGCGAAAGGGAAAGCGATGGAAACGAGGAAATATCGAGCTGGTTTTCTGCCCGAGGATGAAACGTACGACTTTGAGAGTTACGCGAGCGACGCGAAGGAGTTTCAGGACCGGCCGATTTATCGAGACGTAACGAGAATACGTTCAGTGGGTAAGAAACGAAGCGACAACGATTTTGAGTTTGAGGATAAACGAAGAGAAAAGAGCAATAGGAGAAAAGAAAGGAAGAATGGCGGTGGTAATGACGAGAGCAGTTTGGAAGACATCGACGACGGCACGATGGGACGGAAAATGAGCTGCCGCGTTTGGCTCGTCGAAAATTTTCCGCTCAAAGTGCAAGATCTGCTTCCAGTCGTCGAAGTTGCCTCTCAGGCGAACAAAAACATGAAGCGTTTTCGGAATTTACTCATAAACTGGGGAAACGAACCGAATAGGCAGAATTTCTTCCCAGTGAAGTGTTCGATCCCAATCGCTTACACCGTACACTTGGACGTTCTTTTACACAACTTCAAGTTGCTCGAGAAAGACGAGAGCGATAGGCTACAGTTTCAGGATAAGATTTTCAACACTCCAGATGGGTACGATTTAAAAGGATTAGACGAAGCTATCAAAGAATTAGAGGATAAATTAGATAAGCTCGAAGCGACAGCCATGGCGGAGGAGGAGCGGGAACGAGCGCTGATGCAAGAAGAAGAAGAAGAAGAGGAAGAATCTGACGACGACGACGACGACGACAACGACGACAACGATTAGAGGAGACTAATATCATAGCTTTTCGAATCTCTGCGGTTCGATACGTGTAATTTACCTATATTAGTCTACAAAAAAGCATGCACGCTAAGGACTACATATGATACATTCTAGTTATTTCTTTCTATTTCCCCAAGATGACGAAGAGGATCCCCACCGCGGCGACGGCGGTGTTTCCGTCGGCGTAAAAATGAGAATCGGTTCTCCGTCCGTCTTCTCAAAATACCTCTCCAATAGCAAGGCAGCCGCGATGGAATCCAACCTTGGATCGTCACTCGCCAACGAACCACGCTTCATGGCCATCGCTTCGTCGCTCGTGAACGATTCATCGTACATTTCAACCGGAATTTTCCGTTCGCAAGTTGCCGAGGCTTGCGCCAAGGCTTCCGCAAATTGTTCGCACACTCGGTGCATGCGAATCGGAACTTTCTTGTTCTCCTTGTTTCGTGCGTTGCTCTCCGTCACCTCTCGAATCTTCTCCTCCAGTAATTCCAACTCCTCTTGCGTTTGTCGCGGATATCCAACCACGTATACGTCCGCTCGTTCTCTTTCCGCCACGCTCACAATCTCTCGAATCAACTCCACTCTCGACATGCCTTTACAAAAAACACTCTCCAAAGGTCTCGGCGCTAAACCGCCGCTAGATATCGCCAAACCGGTTTTCGAGAGTCCGTAATCGATCCCTAACGCTCGCCGAGTGGCAAAAATTTCGTTTACGGGCGCATTTTTTGCCGCTCGGTTCATCTCTTCGTCCAGAAGGGACCAACTGTCGTTGTTGTTTTTGTTGTTGTTTTTCTTTTTCCCTCCGGCGGCCAAGAATGTGACGCACCCCGCGCTTCTCTTTTTCTTCTTCGCGAAGAAGGTGCGGTAGTCGGCAAATGAGTTATTCTTCGTCGAGTTCGTCGGCAGAGAGTGCGCCGCTCGTACCGTTGTCGTCGACGGCGATGATGATGGTGTCGTCATCTCGTTCCAAATTACATCGTAGTAAGTGACGCCTGTTGTTGTTGTTGTTGTCTTTTTTTTTTGGCTTTTTTGCTTCTTTTTCTCGAGCGCGTGTGTTCGTGCTGCCCATCTGCAGGGTGGGTCGTGTCCCTCTTTTTCGGATTTTTTCTCCCCCAAGCAGCCAAGGGATTGCGAATCCAAAAGGGAGCAAAATTTTTTTCGCGCGAGGTGAAATTTTTAGCGGAAATAAAAGAAAAGCAGCTCTTTCTTATAAAAACGATTCAAAATACCTTTCGCGTCATAAAAGCACACACTCCTACTTAAAGAGATACCGCATTAAGTAAACCAAAAATGGCCTCTTTAACTTCATCCGTCGCGTTCGCGATCAAATCCTCGCCGAAGTTGTCCTCGAAGAACAACTCCAGAGCGCAATTTACGAACAAATCTTCCTCCTTGGCGAGAAAAAATCAATCGTTCGTCGTGCGCGCGGAAGGCGAAGCGGCTCCGGCGTGGTCCGCCCCGAAGTTGGACCCGATCACTCCGTCCCCGATCTTCGGCGGTTCCACTGGTGGTTTGTTGAGAAAGGCGCAGGTACGTTTATTCGCGTAGATTGATAGCTCGATGGTTTCGTTACGCGGTCCTCCACGAATCGATTTTTGATTTCTCGCATATAAAAATATAAACTGTATCGGGAAAAGGAAGCGAAAGAGAGAAATTTTTGCCTCCTTCTCTGCTGCTCTGAAACTTGGAGAGATATGAAATTCGCGGATGCGTATCGTCGATTTTAACACGGATAGAGCGCATTTCTGGATTGGGAAAGCGTCGCGTTCGATCGATTACGATTTTTTCTAAATGAATATCGCGTTAATTCGTCGAAAATCATTTCGCGTGTGCGCGTAAAGAGTTGGAATCTGATGCGCGCGGAATCGGCCGATCTCTCCTCTCTCTCGTGTTATATTTTTATATATTCGTTCGAGTTCGTTCAAAATATATTTCTTTCTTTCTTTTCTCTCTGTTTTCAAAAACTGACCCACGAAAATTTTTTTTCCCTCCTCCTCTTGAAATGAAATAATAGGTCGAAGAGTTCTACGTCTTGACTTGGGAAGCGAAGAAAGAACAAATCTTTGAAATGCCGACTGGTGGTGCGGCGATCATGCGCAAAGGCCCGAACCTCTTGAAGCTCGCGAGAAAGGAGCAGTGCATGGCTTTGGTGACTGCGTTCCGCTCGAAGAAGATCGCGGATGGCTGCATCTACCGCGTCTTCCCGTCCGGCGAAGTGCAATACTTGCACCCGAAGGATGGCGTCTACCCGGAAAAGGTCAACGCTGGTCGCGTTGGTGCCAACCAAAACATGCGCTCCATCGGT
>Ga0181606_10003745_pt1 | contig 12822 bp, 10 predicted proteins | sample 041ome_10_FD_132994 | JGI IMG/M metagenome (GOLD analysis project Ga0181606, IMG submission 132994) | Coastal salt marsh microbial communities from the Groves Creek Marsh, Skidaway Island, Georgia - 041412US metaG (megahit assembly) | ecosystem: Environmental > Aquatic > Marine > Intertidal... | reverse complement strand
GACGCAGCGCTAAAGGAAGGGAGCATCATTTCAATCCGTGCGGGGCGACTATACGATGTCAGCGGCGAAGAGGCTATTGCCTGCCTCGCCAATCGTGGCAAGCGCAACACATCCATGGCCTTGATCAAGGCCATGGCGGCGTCAATCGGACCAGAACGTGCCATTGCCCAAATTCGGGCCATTCAAAAACGCCCTGATCAACAATGCACGCTGCGTAAATGCAAAGTGCCAAGTGTGGTAATCTGCGGGGACCAAGATCCGATTACTCCGGTCAAACGCCATGACTTTATGGCAGGCATGATTCCCAATGCACAACTGCGTGTCCTAGAGAACACGGGCCATTTCCCAACGATTGAAGCCCCCTCAGAGACAAATGCAGTCTTGCGCGATTGGTTGGCCCAGCCTTATGTTTTAAGGTAGGTGACGCATAAAGGATCGGACATGGCAGGTGGATGGGCAAAGGATGGGGCTGTTGGCGAACAGATTGAAGCGAGTATCGATGACGAATTGGCCCGCCTGCGCGCGCAGCCCAAACCGCAAGGCGAAAGCCTGACCCATTGTGCAGAATGCGAAGAGCCGATCCCAGAAAAACGCCGCTTGGCCATCGTTGGCGTCAAGTTATGTCTTGAATGTCAAAGTGAACGGGACGGGCGAATGGTGCAACGTGGCGGGATCAACCGGCGTGGATCGAAAGACAGTCAATTGAAATAGCGTTTTATTTTGAGGTTTCGGATCGCTTGCGCTATCCGACCAACGCGGGCTGACGCCCGCGTTTTTTGAGTATTTTGGCAAAGATGAAAGGGATTAATCTTCCATCGCTTCGAGTTCATCGATCATATCCGAAATCATTGAAAGTCCTTTGTCCCAGAATTTGGGATCAGAGGCATCAAGCCCAAAGGGGGCCAAAAGATCTTTGTGGTGTTTTGAACCACCCGCTTTGAGCATGTCGAAGTATTTTTCTTGGAATCCTTCTGGGTTTTCTTGGTAGACGGCGTAAAGCGCGTTTACGAGGCCATCGCCAAAGGCATAGGCATAGACATAGAAGGGGGAATGGACGAAATGTGGAATATAGGCCCAGAAGGTTTCATAGCCCGGCATAAAGTCAAATGCTGGTCCTAAGGATTGGGCCTGAACGCTCATCCAGAGGGCATTGATGTCATCCGGGGTTAATTCACCCTCGCGACGCGCGGCATGCAGTTTGCATTCAAAGTCATAGAATGCAATTTGGCGCACGACCGTGTTGATCATATCTTCGACTTTGCCGGCCAACATGACTTTGCGCTCGGCTTGGTCTTTGGCGCCGTCCAGCATTTTGCGGAAGGTCAGCATTTCGCCAAAGACCGATGCAGTTTCAGCCAAGGTCAATGGGGTTGAGGATAACATTTCGCCTTGGCCGGCTGCCAGAACCTGATGCACGCCGTGGCCCAATTCATGCGCCAGTGTCATCACGTCACGCGGTTTGCCAAGATAGTTCAGCATCACATAAGGGTGTACATCGACGACTGTCGGGTGGGCAAAGGCACCGGGCGCTTTGCCGGGTTTTACGGGGGCATCGATCCAGCCTTTTTCAAAGAAGGGCTGCGCCAGATCCGCCATGCGCGGATCAAACGCCCCATAGGCCGACATCACGATGTTTTGTGCATCATCCCACGATACGATCCGCGTGCTTTCCATCGGAAGCGGCGCGTTACGATCCCAAACCTGCATCCGGTCAAGCCCAAGCCATTTGCGTTTCAATTCATAATAACGATGGCTGAGTTTCGGATAGGCGTTCACAACAGCGTTGCGCAGCGCGTCAACGACTTCGGGTTCGACGTGGTTTGATAGGTGGCGTCCTGTTTGTGCGGTGGGCATTTTGCGCCAGCGATCAAGGATTTCTTTTTCCTTGGCTTGGGTGTTGTGGACACGGGCAAAGGTTTTGATATTTTCACTAAAAACACGGGCCAATTCTTCGGCCGCCTCTTGGCGTTTTGACCGATCTTGTTCGGTCAGAAAATTCAATGTGCTCTCGATGTTGTGGACGTCACCGTCGACCGTGAATTCCAGACCTGCGATGGTTTCATCGAACAGCTTTTCCCACGCATCGCCGACCACGCCAAGATCATGCAAGAACGTTTCCATTTCATCGGACAGCTGATAGGGCTTGAACGCGCGAATGCGTTCAAAGGCAGGTTTATAGCGCGAAAAATCTGCGTTTCCTGCATAGAGCTTGTCCAGGTGATCATCCTCTAGGCGGTTGATTTCAAGCGTGAAAAACACCAAAGGTGTTGTAAAGTTGGTGACCTTTTCTTGTGCATCTGACAAGAATTTTGCACGCCCCCCATCGGTGGTAAATTGATAATATCGCAGACCGGCAAAAGACATGATCCGCCCAGCAACGGAATTGATCTTTTCATTGCGTTGAATGCAGCCCAGCATCGCAGTCGCATCCAGTGCGGCAAGCTTACCTTGGTAATCCGACGCAAAGGCGGCGCATTCCTTTTCTAACCAAGCAAAATCTGACGCTAATTTCGGGTCGTTCTCGCCCAGATACAGATCCCTTAGATCCCATTCCGGCAGGTCCCCTAGATTCTTATTGCCTGCGCTGGGGTTTGCATCAAATACAGGAGCGGGAGAATAATTCATTTTGACCTCTTACATCGTTCCTAACAAACCTAGGTTTATGTCGAAAGCGATGCAAGGGCTGAGCCTGAAATAGACACCAAAAACCTGTGAGTGTCCGACAATCAGATCTGTGAAGCCTGATCCAGCGGCTCGGGCATTAGGTTCAATTGGATCAACGCCTGCGTCATTAACTGTGCGACACGCCCGCGACCCTCCATCAGGGTTTCATGGCGACCGCCGGCCACCACGTGTAAATGACCACCGGGCCAGCGGGACACACGATCGCGGATCTGATGGGGGCTGACAATTTCTTCGGCGTCGCCTAAAAGGCAATAACAGGGGATATTGGGGCTTGGTTGGTGCGCAAGCCAAGCCATTTCTTGCCGCGCTTGGCGCAACCAATGCCAACTTGGACCGCCTAGGATCAAGTCTGGACAGGCTGTGACATGCTGCTGCATGACGGCCCATTCGTCGGCGTTGGTGGTCAGCTTGTTGTCTTTGAATGCTGTTTCAAGAACATATGCCTTGCTGCTGGTTGATGGGGCGTAGGAATTTGCAAGGCCAAAGCGTGTTCCAATATAGGTGATCGCGTCGACAAACGGGTTAAAGGCCGGGTGAAAATAGATGCCCCACATGGGACCAGAAAAGATCACCGCACTGATGTCATCCGCTTGGATCAATCGCCTGAGGGCGATGCAGCCGCCCATAGAATGCGCCAACAGATAAAGCGGGCGTTCCAATCCTAGATCGCCGATCCATTCCAGCACGGCATCAATATCGCGCTGATAATCGGAAAATGAACCGACGTGACCTATCGCTGGATCGGGTAAAAGACGATCGGCCAAACCTTGGCCCCGCCAATCGATGGTCACAACATTAAATCCGACAGAGCACAAAAACGCGGCTTGAATCGCATATTTTTCAATGTACTCGGTGCGCCCCGGAAAAATGAGAAATGTTCCACGGGCGATTTGGGCGCGCAACAATGCAACACGAATGCGAATGTCATCACTGGTCCTTAACCAAAAGGCTTCGGATCCGTTATCCGCATGTGTTAACGACGACAGATAAGGGGCAGCAGTAAAAGACATTATGACAGCGCAGATCCCAATCGCATCGCTGTTCCCATATCGCCATCTAGTTTCAGACGTCCAGTCATAAAAGCTGTTGTTGGATTGATGTCGCCTGACAAAATGCCCTCGAAGGTTTCGGCGCTTGCGCTTAATGTGACATCAGTGTCTTCGTCGCTTGCACGCACGCCTGCGCCGTCAATTACGATTGATCCGTGATCAGCGATGCAAAACTTAGCGGATCCATCAAATGATGCGCCATCAAATTTTTCGCTTAGCGCTTTGACTGCGGCCTCGATTACATTGCTCATACTTTTGGCTCCACTTTGCATTTGTATCGTTTACGTAAACTGTTAGATGTAAAGTATGAAGCGAGTTGTTAACTTTTTCAAATATACTTTTGTGACACTGGCGCTTTACTGCGCGTCAGGTGCAAGCATTGCGCAAACAATGCTGTCAAAATTAACGCAATTGTATCAAGATTTGCGACAATCTGCCCCAGAAAACGCACCTAAAATCGAAGCAGAGATCCGATTTTTGTGGACATCATCAGGATCGCATACGGTCGATTTATTGGTCAAGCGCGGGCAGGATGCCTTGGATCGTGGCGAAACAGCTTTGGCTGCAGAACATTTCAGCGCAGCCATCGAACTGGGGCCACGGTATGCGGGTGCCTATATCCTGCGCGCGCGGGCCTATGTTCTAGCGGGCGTCTTGGGTCCCGCAGTTCATGATTTACAAACAGCCCTTAGGCTGGATGAAAACCAATTCGACGCCATCGCGCTTTTGGGGCAAGTTTTTGAAAGGTTGGGGGATTTGGACCTTGCGCAGCGCAGCTATGAACAAGCGCTTGCCATTCATCCACATTTCGCCCAAGTAAAAGAGGCCCAAGCCGCCCTGCGTGCGGTGGTAGGCGATCAGGCACTTTAATCAAGGACAGATCATGTCATCGCGGATCGTGGCGGTCTTGGGGCCGACAAACACGGGGAAAACCCATTACGCCATTGAACGGATGTTGGCCCACCGTACAGGTATTATTGGCCTGCCGCTGCGGTTGTTGGCCCGCGAAGTTTATGATAAAATCGTTGCCATTCGGGGGCCTTCTGTGGTGGCCTTGGTCACGGGCGAAGAACGCATCGTGCCGCCACGCGCACAATATTGGGTGTGTACGGTCGAAGCGATGCCAGAGGGTATGGCGACCGATTGTTTGGTGGTCGATGAAATTCAGTTATGCGCTGATCCTGAGCGGGGGCATGTGTTTACCGACCGCTTGTTGCGCGCGCGCGGGCATGTCGAAACGCTGTTTTTGGGGGCCGACACGATGCGCGGCCCCATTGCGCATTTGGTGCCAGAGGCGCAATTCGTGCGCCGTGAACGCATGAGCCAGTTGGTTTATTCGGGTTCTAAAAAGCTTAGTCGGATGCCACCCCGTAGTGCGATTGTGGGATTTTCGGTCGACAACGTTTATGCGATTGCTGAATTGCTGCGCCGTCAAAAGGGCGGAGCGGCCGTGGTCATGGGCGCGCTTAGCCCGCGTACACGCAACGCGCAGGTTGAATTGTATCAAAATGGCGATGTTGATTATCTGGTCGCAACCGATGCAATTGGCATGGGGTTGAACTTGGATGTCAATCACGTTGCCTTTTCATCGCTGACCAAATTCGACGGTCGTCGTATGCGTGAATTGATGCCAAATGAATTGGCCCAGATCGCGGGCCGCGCGGGACGTGGGATGAGCCATGGCAGTTTTGGCGTGACAGGCGAAGCATCACCATTGTCGGATGAGGTGGCCCAAGCGATTATGGACCATCGCTTTACGCCCTTGAAAAAGCTGATCTGGCGAAATTCTGCGATGAAATTTTCCACTCTAGATGCGTTGATCCATTCGCTTGAGCTGTCCCCGAACGATGACATGTTGGTCAAAGCCCGCGAGGCGGATGATTTGATCGCGCTAAAAGCGTTGTCGCAAATGGCCGAAGTGCGTGCCCGGGCCAGTGATGTGGCTTCGGTCAAATTGCTATGGGATGTATGCCGCATTCCGGATTTCCGCGGTATCTCGGCGGGGGAACACGCGGGTCTATTAGAGGTGATTTTCAATTACCTTCACCAAGACGGGGTGATTCCCGAAGATTGGATGGCACGACAGGTCAAACGCATTGATCGCACCGATGGGGATATCGATGCATTGTCCAAAAGATTGGCATTTATTCGGACCTGGACATATGTCGCGCAAAGAAATGGGTGGATGCGTGATGAAAATCATTGGCGAGACGCGACGCGCGTTGTAGAAGATCGCTTATCTGATGCTCTTCACGAGCGTTTAATGCAAAAATTTGTGGATCGGCGGACATCGGTATTGTTACGCCGGCTCAAACAAAAGGAGGCCCTATTGGCCGAAGTAAATGAAAATGGTGAGGTGAGCGTCGAAGGACAATTCGTCGGTCGCCTAGAAGGTTTCCGTTTCCGTCTGGATCAAGATGCAAGCGGCCAAGAAGCAAAGACAATCAATGCAGCCGCCGTCCAAGCCTTGGCGCCGCATTTCCATCTGCGGGCGGATCGGTTTTACAACGCACCCGATTCAGAAATTGATTACACCGAACAGGGCGGTCTTATGTGGGGCGACCAAGCGGTGGGCAAATTGGTTGCGACCGATGATCCGCTGCGTCCACAGGTCAAAGCTTTTGTCGATGACGAGGCAGGCGCAGATGTTATGCAAAAGGTCACCCGCCGTTTGCAGCATTTTGTCGATCGTAAAATTGCGGCCTTGTTTGAACCTCTTTTGAACGTACAGCGCGACGAAGCGTTAACAGGCATCGCGCGTGGTTTCGCGTTCCGCCTGATCGAAGCGTTAGGCGTCATTAATCGCGCCGACGTGGCCGAAGACGTCAAGTCTCTGGATCAAGATGCGCGCTCTGCTTTGCGCAAGCACGGGATCCGTTTTGGACAATTCACCATTTTCATGCCGTTGCTTTTGAAACCTGCGCCTACGCGGTTGCGTTTGGTTTTGTGGGCGTTGCACGCAAAGATGGATGAATTTCCCGAAGCGCCTCCGCCCGGTTTGGTGACGATCCCAGTCGATAAAAATGCACCTGATGGCTATGATCGTATGGCAGGATACCGCAACGCGGGCGAACGTGCGATCCGCATCGACATGTTGGAACGTTTGGCAGATTTGTTGCGTGCCGAAGACAGTCGTGGCGGGTTTGAAGCCAAACCTGACATGTTGTCGATCACAGGGATGACATTGGAACAATTTGCCGACCTGATGCAAGGTTTGGGCTATGCCGCAGAAAAAGGCGAGCGCGCCAAGCAACGCGTTGTGGCCGAGGCTGTCGCGGCGGATGTCGCCGAAACGGCGGATGCGCAACCAGCTGACGCGGCCGAGACAGGCGACGCTGCACAGGCACCGGCCGAAGCTGCTGCCCCTGAAACCGAAGTGTTTTATACATTTACATGGGGGCGCAAGCCAAAGCAACGCGATAACGCTCCGCGGCGTCGCGATGCCAAAGGCGATGGCCAAAAACCACGTGGCAAAGGCAAGCCCAAGGGCGGTAAACCAGGACGCCCTGATCAGAACAAAGCCAAATCATTCCAAGCACGCCCTGAAAAGAAAGAGCGTCCAATCGACCCCGACAACCCCTTTGCCGCCGCGCTGATGGGTTTGAAGGGCAAGGAATAATTCGGCGATGACATCAGGAAAACTGCGCGTGGACAAATGGTTGTGGCACGCGCGGTTTTTCAAAACCCGCACCTTGGCCGCCAAGATTGTATCTGGCGGTCATGTGCGTGTAAATTCCGACAAAATTTCCAAACCCGCCTATTCCATTGTCGTTGGTGATGTTTTGACATTCGCCCAAGGCAATCACATTCGCGTGATCGAGGTATTGGCATTGGGCGAACGCCGCGGTCCAGCGCCCGAGGCACAAACGCTTTATCTAGATAAATCACCAATTCAGGAAAAAGATCCGTCGCAACCAAAGTCTGAGGGAAAAGGACGCCCGACAAAGAAGGATCGGCGCAACCTTGATCTTATCCGTGGACAAAGTCTTGAATGATGGTGCGCATTGCATTAGCAAGCGAATAACAGAACTAATTTGGACGTGACACATGACCTATATCGTCAATGACAATTGTATTGCCTGTAAATACACCGACTGCGTCGAAGTATGCCCAGTTGATTGTTTTTACGAGGGTGAAAACATGTTGGTTATCCATCCAGACGAATGCATCGATTGCGGCGTCTGTGAACCAGAATGCCCCGCGGATGCGATCCGTCCTGACACCGAACCGAACACAGAAAGCTGGGTTGATTTTAACCGTAAATATGCCGAACTGTGGCCCGTTATCATCACCAAAAAAGACCCACTGCCCGAAGCCGATGAGCGCGACGGCGAAGAGGGCAAGCTTGAAAAGTATTTCTCAGAGGCACCGGGCGAAGGTGGATAATCCCACACCGTGTGACGAAATTCAAAACCCCAGATTCCACGAGATCTGGCTTTTTTATGACGTTTTCCCCGATTTTGGCTGGCAAATGCCCGTCTTTATCGGTGATCTAGGAATCAGGTGTTTTTTATGTTATGTTGCGCAGCATGAGTAAGGATTACACGCTAAGAACGGGAGCTTGGCCGTTTTAGTCATCCCATAACACAAAAACGTTGACGATAACCCAATTGTTGTCGCTAGTGTTTTTTTCGTCTTAGAAAGACGTCAATAGAGGACCAATGAATGACAAAGTCAAAGAAATCTGAATTCCGTCCAAACGATTACGTTGTGTATCCTGCACACGGTGTTGGGCAGATCGTTTCTATTGAAGAACAAGAGGTTGCGGGCATTTCCCTAGAACTTTTCGTGCTGTCTTTTGAAAAAGACAAAATGACATTGCGCGTTCCAACGAACAAAGCAACCGAAATCGGTATGCGCAGCCTCAGCACGCCTGATGTTGTGGACCAAGCGATGAAAACGCTAAAGGGCAAAGCAAAAGTGAAACGCGCCATGTGGTCGCGTCGTGCGCAAGAGTATGAACAAAAGATCAACTCTGGCGATCTGATTGCAATTGCCGAGGTCGTGCGTGATTTGCACCGCAATGACGATCAGCGCGAACAAAGCTATTCTGAGCGTCAATTGTACGAAGCTGCCCTTGAGCGTTTGACACGTGAAGTGGCTGCTGTCGCAGATGGTGACGAAGCGGCAGCAGCAAAGCGCGTGGGCGAGGTATTGGTATCACGCGCCGCGTAAGCGACACAAATTATCCCAACCTTATCAAGCCGCGCATATCCCTGCGCGGCTTTTTTATGCGCGGTCTTTGCGGGTTTCGTCCAGTGCCGCCAAAAGGCTTGCCTCGAGCTCTTGTTCCAGCTCTTTTGCGCGGCTGATATAGGCGTCGTTTTCATGGGCAGGAACGTCATGACGCCAAACCTGTGCCAATTCCAGCAGGGTATGACGGTCATGCTGATAAAAGGCTTGTTCAGCCGCGGCGGCTTCGTAATCGGTCAATCCAAGGTTTTCTAACGCATAACGTCCTGCGCGGAGGCTGCTGTCAAACAATTCGCGCACAATATCATTTGCGCCCGCCTGATACAGGGCAAAGACGTGGTTGCGATCACGTGCGCGGGCAACAATATGCAGGTCAGGCCGTTCGCGCCGCGCGTATTGCACCATCAAGGTTGCCTTATCTGGATCATCAAGGGCAACAACCAAAACGCTGGCCTCTTTCAAACCGGCTGCTTTTAGAACCTCTGGGCGGCTTGGATCTCCAAAGAACCCTTTGATCCCAAAGCGACGCATCAATTGCAGGGTCGTCAAGTCATTATCCAAGACAACGGTTTCAAAGCCCGTATTGCGCACCAACCGGTTTACGATCTGTCCAAAGCGTCCAATCCCCGCGATAATGACCGGACCTTGGGTGTCAACGGCATCTGGTTCAAGATCATGCCCGTTGTCTTGTGACCGTTTTTGCATCGCATCATACAAGATAAAGAGCAGCGGCGTGATCAGCATCGAAAGGGCGACTGCCATCAGCAACCGATCGCCCAACCATTTCGGTAAAACGTGCAGCTGTACTGAAAAGGACAACAGCACAAACCCAAATTCCCCCGCCTGTGCCAACGAAAGGCTAAACAGCCATCGATTGCGGCCTTTGATCTTGAAAACGAGTGTTATGAAAAACAAGACGGCCGCTTTTATGGCAATCACGCCCATGGTAATGGCCAGAAACAAAAGAGGATCTTTTAAAAATCCTGAAACCTTTATCCCAGCACCGACCGTAATGAAAAACAGGCCGAGCAATAGCCCCTTGAACGGTTCGATGTCGCTCTCCAATTCGTGCCTGAATTCTGAGTTGGCCAAGACGACGCCAGCCAAAAAGGTGCCCAAAGCAGGTGAGAGTCCGACTAGTGTCATCAAAAATCCAATGCCTGCGACAATCAACAGGGCAAGAGCCGTATACATTTCACGCAAATGCGCTGCATGGATATAGCGAAAGACAGGGCGCATCAGATAGACCCCTGCCAATATAATGGCCGCGATTGCCCCAAGCGTTGACAGGGTCACCGCCCATCCTGGCAAGCCATCCAGCAATGCGGTTGCGCCATGTGCGGTGTCCTCGGATGGACCACGGGCCAAAGATCCGTCTGGATTGATGGTCGGGGTGACCACGGACAAAAGGGGCAAGATCGCGAGCATCGGAATGACCGCGATATCTTGGGTCAAGAGAACGGCAAAACTTGATCGCCCGCCTGCGGTTTGCATCAACCCTTTTTCAGAGAGCGTTTGCAACACGATCGCGGTTGAAGACAGCGAAAGGATCATGCCAATTGCGATGCTAGATTGCCATGCAAAGCCCAAGATGCTGCAGGCAATAGCGATCAATATAATCGTCAACGAAATTTGCATCCCACCCAAGCCGATCAGCTTTTTGCGCATGCCCCATAACGTTCGGGGCGTCAATTCTAGGCCGATCACAAAGAGCATCATGACAACGCCAAATTCGGCAAAATGTTGTAGATCGTGTGTTTCATTGCCGACCAAACCCAAAACCGGCCCGATGACCAAACCCGCCAACAGATAGCCCAAGACCGATCCTAACCCGAGCCGTGATGCCAACGGCACGGCAATGACCGCTGCGGCAAGATACACAACAGACTGGGCAAGAACGTCGATCATTTACAGGTGTCTTTCAAATTGGGGGTAATTGAGCAGAAAACATGCGGTTGGGTTTCAGGTACACACTATCCGTGATTTCCGCACCGCGCCTATCCCTTGGGTAATTTTAATACAACGTTCTGGCCGCTTTTGACATAGCGCAGTTCAGTATCCCCTATCGCGGCGACTTTGCCACCGTCTAACTTGTCGCCGACACTGACCATTTGCCGCCGTCCGTTTGAAAATCGCACCAAGGCGCGTTTTTTAGACCCTGTTCCATAGACACCAAGCAAATTCAATTTATTCAGCTTGAGCGCATTTTTGATGGTCGCTTCTTTGCTGACCTTTGCGTTGGACGGTATTTTTGGGGCAGCGTTTGTTGGCGGTGCCGCTTCGTCGCCTTCTTCTTCGGGGGTGATGACCGCGGATTTACGTGCGGTGTATAAATTCTTTGGTCGCGCTTTGGGTTTAAGAACCTCGTTCAACCCTGTGTCCGCGCTGTCTTGTTCCAGCGATGCCAGGGTCTCTTGGATGCTGTCTTCTAAACTGACGGGCTTTTCCTGTGGCCGCAAAAGACGCAACGCGTCATTTTCGGCTTGGGCCTGATCGGTGGCAATCGTGGCGTCGGGCCGACTGCGGGGGCGCAAATTGATCAGCGGCGTTCCACTGGATGCCAAAAGTAATTTTGCAGTTTCAATCACTGGTTCGTCTGCCTTTTCCTGTTCTGGCCTTACTGGGGGAACAAGACTAGGTTTGCCCAGATATACCAGATGTCCATCAGGTGCCATCGCGCCTTCGGGCGTCGCTTTCACCAATCCTTGGCCATCTAGTTCAAAAATCGTGCCAGAAGGGGCAGGGGGACGCGTGTTTGGTTGAAAACTTTCGCCCGTTAGGCTGGCGTTGGCGTCCAAGGCTATTGCATCTTGGATGGCAACATTTGGATCAATGGACGCGATATAGACGTTGCCTAATGGCAAGGGCGTCTGCGCGACCGGTGCATCGGGTTCGGTTGGCCAGACACCAATCGCGGCATGGATGCGTTGTAATTCTTGTGGTGTATAGATGACGCCTGTGTTGATATCGTCAGGCGTTTCAGGTTCTGGTTCCAGCTCTGCTGTGTCCAGATCGCTGTCTGGCGCGTCAGGGACCACCACGTCTTTGGGGGGCAGGCTTATGGCGACAGGCGTATCGGGTTTATTCGTTGCAGAGCTTAGCGGCTCTGGCGGCAAAACAACGATATCCGTATCGGCATCGGGACCCGAGGACATGTAATAGCCAAACGCGCCACCTACAAAAATGATCAATGCAATCAGTGCCGCAATCAACGCGCTTGGCGCACCAAAGGGTTTGTCCTGAACCACCTGTCCGTTGCGCTTGCCAAAAACGGTCAGTCGTTCTGCATCATTTCGCAAATCGGCCGAAGGTGCGCGGTGGTTAGGCAATGTTAACGGTGCCGCAAAATTGAATGGACGATCTTGTTTTGGCTTTGCCTGACGACGGCTAAAAAACAGGGCTACTGCGCCTTTGGGTTCTTGGGGCGTGTCATCTGACACGACAGGGTCTTGCAACATGTCGCTGGGCGCCTGTGCAATCAGTGTTGCCGCGGTATCGGGCTTGACCGCATCGCAATGATTGCTAGCATCCAAGAGACGTTTTGTTGAAAATATGATCGGCGCGGGTGTGTTTGCTGACGGCGCTTGTGATGCAGGCGGCGTGCCTGGTGCTAAGCGCGATACCGGTTGCATCGAACCCGCAGGATTTTCGGCAAGACCGAAATATGGATAGTCTGGATAGGTTGCCGTATCAGGCTGTGCTGTTATGCCAAGTGGGATAAAGTGATGACTTGTGGCAAATTCCTCGGCCTCAATTAGGGTTTGGATCGCCGTCGCAGCAACATATACGACATCACCACTGATACAGAAATCATAGCGCAATTCCTGAATGGAGTAGGGCGTTTTTCCGTCCAATTCGCCGACGATTTTTTCCAATAATTCAATATGATCCCATG
>Ga0181606_10003739_pt1 | contig 12833 bp, 8 predicted proteins | sample 041ome_10_FD_132994 | JGI IMG/M metagenome (GOLD analysis project Ga0181606, IMG submission 132994) | Coastal salt marsh microbial communities from the Groves Creek Marsh, Skidaway Island, Georgia - 041412US metaG (megahit assembly) | ecosystem: Environmental > Aquatic > Marine > Intertidal zone... | reverse complement strand
AGCCCATTGGAGTAGTTGCAGCCATCACTCCTTGGAATTTTCCCATGGCCATGATTACCCGAAAAATTGCACCTGCATTGGCCGCCGGCTGCACGGTAGTGGTAAAACCTGCCGAAGACACCCCTTTAACCGCATTGCTCCTGGCTCGTTTGGCGTTAGAGGCTGGTTTTCCAGCGGGGGTTGTAAATGTAGTGGTTACCCACAAGCCCGATGAGGTGGGGCAAGCGCTTACATCGGATTCTCGCGTTCGGAAAATTAGTTTCACGGGTTCTACACAGGTGGGTGTAAAATTAATGGCGCAATCGGCGCCCACAATTAAAAAAGTGAGCTTGGAATTGGGGGGTAATGCGCCGTTTATTGTGTTCGACGATGCCCACATTGCCGAAGCGGTGGATGGGGCTATCAACGCCAAATACCGAAACACCGGCCAGACCTGTATTTGCGCTAACCGGATTTATGTGCAACGCGGGATTTATGATGAATTTTCGCGCGCATTTACCAAAGCCATGTCCAGCTTGGAGGTGGGTCCCTCGAGTAATTCCAATGCTCAGATTGGCCCGCTCATCAACCAGCGAGCCATTGAAAAAGTAGAACAGCTCGTGGAAGATGCAGTGACCAAAGGTGCTCACGTTCTGATTGGTGGCGTGCGCCATTCCGAGGGGGAACTTTTTTATACACCAACGGTTCTGTCTGATGTAACGGATGATATGGCTTGCGCCACTACTGAAATATTTGGACCGGTTGCTCCGCTTTATGTTTTCGATACCGAGGAAGAGGTCATTGCGCGCGCCAATGATACACCGTATGGATTGGCAGCCTATTTTTATGCGCGGGATTATGCGCGGATATGGCGGGTTTCCGAGCAATTGGAAGCCGGTATGGTAGGGGTTAATGAAACCGCTATAAGCAATGAAGTAGGTCCTTTTGGGGGTATCAAATCTTCGGGAATCGGTAGAGAGGGTTCAAAGTACGGCATGGAGGAGTTCACGGAAATAAAACTCATCGCCATGCGTGTAAATCCCAAAGAATAATATTTTGCAGGTCGAATTAGACATTCCTAAAATTCAAGGAGAGGTTCACAGAGACCTCTTGTATCAACAGCTGTACGCAACCGATGCTTCGGTTTACAGAGCATTGCCCAAGGGTGTTTTCTTTCCAAAAGATGCGAACGATATTCAAGCCATTATTGAATGGGCTTATGAACACGGCGAACCTATTATTCCTCGAACAGCGGGAACATCACTAGCTGGGCAGTGTGTGGGAGAGGGCTGGGTGATCGATGTATCAAAGCACCTCACAAACGTCGGTTCAATAGACTCAGAAAACCGCACCGTGTGGGTGGAGCCCGGAGTAATTCGCGATGAGCTCAACCGCCAACTCCGCCCAGATGGACTATGGTTTGCTCCAAACACATCTACCTCCAATCGATGCATGATTGGCGGAATGGTGGGAAACAACTCCAGCGGTTCCACCTCCATAAAATACGGTGTTACACGCGATAAGGTGTTGCGGATGGAGGGCTTTCTGAGTGATGGAACACCCGTGGAATTTGGCCCACTGTACCCCGATGAACTCCGCGTTAAAACCGAATTAAATACCCTTGAAGGGGAAATATATCGCCACCTTTTAATGCGCTTTTCGGATTCCTCATTGCAGGCGGATATTGGCAATAGTTATCCAACTCCGGCAGTACACAGAAGAAACAACGGATACGCCATCGACGACCTCATTCAGATGGCTCCTTTTAATCCTCAGGGCCCACCGCTTAACCTCTGTCGAATGATGGCAGGCAGTGAGGGAACATTGTTTTTTGCCACCCGTATTCAATTGCAATTAGACCCCCTACCGCCCTCGGAATCCCTCCTTTTGTGTCCGCATTTCCATTCCATTGGGGCGTCTATGAAAGCGGTATCGGCCATCATGAAAAAGCACCCCGATGCCTGCGAATTAATGGATCGCGTAGTGCTGGATTGCACCCGAGAGAATCGAAAGCACCTTCCTTTCCGCGCATTTATTCAGGGCAATCCGGAGGCGGTATTGATGGTTGAGTTGCGCGCAGACTCCCCTGAACTGCTTCAGCATAAATCCGATGAAATGCTCGCGGCGCTTCGCACGGAAACGGAAGCTTATGCATTCCCTGCGTTACAAAACGAGGAAATGACGGGAGCATGGGAATTGCGCAAGGCGGGTTTGGGGTTACTCAGCAATGTGAAAGGTGATGCGAAACCCGTGGCTTGCATCGAAGATACGGCAGTGGAAATCGATAGGTTGCCGGATTATATTGCGGAGTTCGAGGCGCTTATGAAGTCGTTCGATCAACAGGCCGTGTATTACGCCCATGCGGGTGCAGGAGAGCTGCATTTGCGTCCGATTTTGAATCTCAAAACGTCTTCTGGTCGATGGGCATTTCGCCAAATTAGTGAGGCCTCTGCTCGATTGGTAAAGGCTTACCAAGGATCGCTTGCCGGGGAACACGGAGTAGGTCGGGTGCGGGGTGAATTCTTAAAGGAATTTATCGGCGAAGCCATGTATCTCCTTCTCTGTGAAATCAAAGAGGTCTTGGATCCAAAGGGAATATTTAATCCCGGGAAGTTGGTACACACCCCAGCCATGGATGTCCAGCTTCGCTACGAGGTAGATCGGGATGAACCCTCTTTTACCAGTGTGATTTCGTTTGATGCAGACGGGGGTATTCTTCGTCATCTGGAGCGATGCAACGGCACCGCCTTGTGCCGCAAAACACATTGGGAAGGGGGAACCATGTGCCCTAGCTACATGGCTACCCTCGATGAAAAGGACAGTACGCGCGGTAGGGCAAACGTGCTCAGAGAATTGTTTACTTCCACGGAACCTCCCCTGCAAACCAAGCAAGCCAAAGAGGCACTGGACCTTTGTTTGTCCTGCAAAGCTTGCCAATCGGAGTGTCCGTCTAACATCGACATGGCAGTTTTAAAATCCGAGACCCTTTATTTACACTATCAATCGCATCGGCGTACCTTTCGCGATTATATATTCGGACAGTACGCCCGTTTTGCGTTCCCCGCAACTCGGTTTGCTGGAGCGGTAAACCTTCTAAATAAAAGTCCTTTTGGCACCCTGACCAAGAAGTTACTCGGCGTATCACCCAATCGGCCCCTGCCCGAGTTTGCCCCTGCCCGAAAGTGGCCAGCTTCGCTAACCGTTCCATCTGCTTTAAAAGAGGTGGTTTTGTATCTTGATGAGTTTACCCAGGCCGAAACCCCCACATTGGTAGACTCTGCGGTTCGCGTATTGGGAGCTCTGGGCTACACCGCTCACCTGCCAAAGGTTCATCCCAGCGCGCGTCCCGAAATCAGCAAGGGGTTTTTAACTCGCGCCCAAAAACTTGCCGAGAAAAATGTGCTTGCACTGCATCCTTTTGCCGAACGCGCCATTCCCATATTGGGAATTGAACCCAGCGCGATCCTCGGATTCAGCGATGAATATCCCAACTTGGTTCGCCCAGCTTTTCGCGATCAAGCCCTCCAACTCGCACAGATGAGTAAAACAATTGAAACCTTTCTATTGGAGGAATGGGAGGCGGGAAATTGGACGGATGCATCCTTCGACGACACCGAGCGTCACCTCCTCCTGCATACCCATTGCCATCAAAAAGCACGAGGGGTACACACCCATACTGCTACCCTAATGGGCATTCCCAAAGGCCATCACGTGCGCCATCTGGATTCGGGATGTTGTGGAATGGCCGGTTCTTTTGGGTACGAAAAAGAACATTTTAACACCAGCATGGCCATTGCCAATCAACGCCTGTTTCCCGAAATTCAAAAAGCACCCGAATCCACCCTCATTGTGGCGCCGGGAACCAGTTGCCGGAGTCAAATATTCGACGGTCTTCACGCCAAGGCCCTTCACCCCATACAGATCTTGGATCGAGCCCTGAAAACCCCCTGAGAACATTGTATCTTTGAACTTAAAAGCCCCAAAAACATGCCCTACATCGATTGGAAAATAGATGGAAACATTGCTCAGATTAGACTGAACCGCCCCGAAGTGTACAACAGTTTTAACCGGGAGATGGCTCTTCAAATGCATGAAGCACTAGACGCCTGCCATTCCAATAGCGAAGTACGCGCGGTTTGGATTACGGGAAATGGCAAGGCTTTTTGTGCGGGTCAAGACTTGCAAGAAGTCATGGATCCAAACGGCCCGGAACTGTCGACTATCGTTCGGGACCACTACAATCCCATTGTGCTGCGACTGCGCGCGCTGGAGAAACCCGTGTTGTGCTCGGTAAATGGCGTTGCCGCGGGAGCAGGAGCGAACATTGCACTGGCTTGCGATGTAGTGGTATCTGCGCAAACAGCCACCTTTATTCAGGCTTTTTCCAAAATAGGCCTCATCCCTGACAGCGGCGGAACTTACACGCTTCCGAGATTGGTGGGCCTTCAAAAGGCCACAGCTTGGATGTTCTTGGGCGATCGAATTAGTGCCAATGAGGCGGAACGCTCGGGGATGATATACAAGGTTTTTAGTGATGAAACCCTCGAAAAAGAGAGTTTAGCCCTCGCCGCACAACTGGCCTCAATGCCTACAGTGGGCCTTGGCCTCACAAAGCGGGCATTGAATGCCACGTGGAACCACACCTTGGAAATGCAGTTGGACCTGGAAGATGAGTTGCAGAGCGAGGCCGGGAAAACACACGATTACAAAGAAGGAGTGCGCGCATTCATCGAAAAGCGCAAACCCAATTTTAAAGGCGAATAATTATGGTTTTAGGTGTTATTGGAGCTGGAGCCATGGGCTCGGGAATTGCACAAGTTGCTGCGCAGATCGGGTGGGATGTAATCATGTACGATTTGTCCAAAGAACAGCTCTCCAAAAGCGAGCAGGCCCTGGAACAAACCGCAAAAAAATTGGTGGAAAAAGGTAAATGGGATCCAGATGATGCCTCGAAAATTCTGGCGCGCGTGAAATATGTAGACTCTTACAGTCCCATGTCTGCCTGCGGCTTAATTATTGAGGCCATTGTGGAAAATCTGGAAGTGAAAAAGAAGGTTTTTACCGAGCTGGAAGCGCACGTGAGGCCGGACTGCATTTTAGCGAGCAACACCAGCTCGCTTTCCATCGCCTCGATCGCCGGCGCATTGAAATTGCCAGCTCGCGCGTTGGGCATTCATTTTTTTAATCCCGCACCCGTGATGCCGTTGGTGGAAATAATTCCCTCGGTTCAAACCGCACCCGAAACCACGGCACGCGCCGAAAAGTGGATCGCGGATTGGAAGAAGGTGGGGGTTATTGCCAAGGATACACCGGGCTTTATTGTGAACCGCGTAGCTCGGCCGTTTTACAGCGAGTCCATTCGCATTTACGAAGAGGGGTGGGCCAGTTTTGCAGAAATTGATGCCGCCCTTAAGAAATACGGCAGGTTCCGGATGGGGCCGTTCGAGTTGATGGATTTTATTGGAAACGATGTAAACTATGCCGTTACCGAAAGTGTGTTTCACGCCTTTTATTTCGACCCCAGATATCGTCCGAGTTTTACGCAGAAGCGCCATGTGGAAGCGGGCTGGTTAGGCCGAAAGTCGGGGCGCGGATATTATTCCTATGGAAGCGAGCCACGGGAGGATGTGGTTATGGGTGGGGCCCGGGGCGAGCAGATTATGCGCCGCGTGGTTTTAATGCTTATGAATGAGGCTATCGACGCCGTTTTTTGGAATGTGGCCTCACCGAAAGACATCGACTTAGCCATGAAACGCGGAGTAAACTACCCTAAAGGTTTATTGGCTTGGGCCGATGAGTGGGGGCTGGAAGATGTGCTTCGGGGTTTGGAACAATTGCAAGCTGAGTATGGCGAAGATCGCTACAGACCCAGTCCGCTTCTGCGCAAAATGGTGCGGGAGGGTGCGCGTTTTTTCCCCGTGGAAGACTAAGCTCCGAAAGGGGATAACCCCTGGCCAATCGAATTATTTTTGAACGAGTCGGTACATTTTCCCACGGCTTGATGCGACAATCATATCCCCAAGCGCCGATGAAGTTAGGGTGTAAACGGGTAAATCTGTCATTTGTTCCCAACTCAAACCCCCGTCTGTCGATTGCCAAATACCGCTCTGTCCCCCAGCTACGAGTACTTTACCGCTATATCCGGGCAAATACAACACATCGGCTACATGCCCTGGACAAACTTCGCATACTTGCCATTGTTCGCGGGCGTAAACCCATACCGTGGCCTCATTCCAATCGGGGCGGTTCCAATCCCCACCCACCAATACACCATGGCGGTCGTCGTATTGAGCGGAACCCATCAACCCGCCAACTTCGGCAGAATCTAGGCTTGCGGGTAATTTGATGGATTCCAGCGTCCAGTTTTCGCCGAAATCCAAGCTTTTCCAGAGGGCATAGGATGTGGCTACCCATACCTTACGCCCAAACGAGGAGATGAGGCTGTTGCTGGCGGCAAAACCGTGATCGGTCGATTGATTCGGACTAAAACGATCTGATGGCAGGGCTTTCCAGGACTCTCCATTATCCTCTGTGAGGAGTATGCGCGAGGTGCTGTCGGTCGCATCGCCATACACCATTCCCTTTACCCCGTTGAAAAAATGAAGCGCATCATAAAAATCAAGACCCGTGGAATCGCGATGCATCAAACGCCACGTAGCCCCCGCATCCACCGACTTGTAAATGAGCGCTGGCTGTCCCGCGCTCACTGCGAAAAAGGCCTTTTTTTCGGGGATGGCCACAGCCCTGAAATGGCTGGAATCGTTTTCCTGAACCCTCGAAATCGTCCAGTTCTGCCCGTGATCGGTGCCGGTTGCGGTCCACCCCGAAACCCCGCCAGCGAAATATGTCCCCTCACCGTCATGGGCTACCGCCATAATGGCGCCTAACGAATCCAGCGGCCACTCTTCGGCTACCCCCCAATCGGGAACAGCGGTCTTGGAGGCGCACCCCAACAACCCAATTCCCAACAACCCGAAAATCCAGAGTAAAAAAACCGTGCGCCGCATGTTATAAACTCCCCGTTCTCCCGCCATCTACCGGTAAATTTACCCCATTAATGTATCCCGCTGAAGGACTCGCCAAAAAGGCAATGGCAGCGGCCACTTCTTCCGGTTCGGCAAATCGCTTTGCGGGAATGGCCTTGATCATTTGCGCACTGGCCTCTTCCATACTTATACCCATTTGCTCGCACTTTTTGTGGAGAATGGATTCGAGACGCGCGGTTCGAGTGGCGCCGGGCAACACATTATTCACCGTAATTCCAAACTCACCCAGCTCGTTGGCCAAGGTTTTACTCCAGTTGGCCACCGCGCCTCTTACCGTGTTGGATACGCCGAGGTTGGGCAAAGGTTGCTTTACGCTGGTGCTAATAACGTTAATAATGCGGCCGTATCCCGCAGCTTTCATACCGCCCAATACCGCTTGTGCGAGCACGTGATTGCAGATTAAATGCGCTTGGAAGGCGCGCTCGAATTCCTCTATTCCGGCTGCATTCGCAGGTCCGCCAGGAGGTCCGCCCGTGTTGTTCACCAAGATATGTACCGGTCCCTGATGGTCCTCGAGGTATTTCTGAACGGTGCGCTCTACCTCTTGGGGTTTTTGGAAATCGGCGGCCCAATAACTCGCTTTTGCCAACGGAAACGCGTAGTTCAACTCTTCGCATCGCTGTTGAAGGCGCTCGGGGTTGCGCGCACAGAGGATGAGCTCTGCACCCATTTCGGCTAGCGCCCAAGAGGCGGCCCACCCAATACCCTGAGAACTCCCGCAAACCATGGCTCGACGGCCCTGAAGTGGTGTTGCATTCATCTTATTGATAGTCGTTTAAGTTCAACTGAAGCCAATCGGCAGTGTTGGTGCTGAAGATGGCATTTACCTCGTTTTCCGACAGCCCCATTTTTTCGATGTAGGCCCCAATTTCCAGGTCGCCTAGCGGAAACGGATAGTCCGAGCCCAAGGTGATTTTCTCTATTCCAATGGTGTCGATTACGTAGCGCAGCAATTGTGCATCGTGTGTAATGGAGTCCACCCAGAACCAGCCAAGGTATTCTCGAGGGTTAGTGGGATTATCTACCGCAACCAAGCCTGGACGGCAATTGAACCCGTGTTCTAAACGCCCAATGGTGGGGATAAAGCTTCCACCCGCATGCGCGAAGTTCACGCGCAAGTTGGGAAACCGATCGAACACTCCCCCAAATATCATCGAGGCAATGGCGCGAGCCGTTTCTGCCGGCATTCCCACAAGCCAGGGCAGCCAATATTTTTGGATGTGATCGAAGCCCATCATCTCCCAGGGATGAATGAGAAGGGCCAACCCCAGGCGCTCGCAGGCCTCGTAAATGGGGAAGAATTGCGCCTCATTCAGGTTGAGGTTGTTGATGTTCGACCCAATTTGAACGCCTTTAAACCCCATGACGGCAATACGTTCACATTCCTTTACCGCATGATCTGTAGACTGCATGGGAAGTGTTCCTAAGGCGATGTAATTTTTTGGGTATTTGGCTACGGTTTCGGCGAGGTCGTCGTTGAGAAATCGACTCACATCCCATCCATCTTCCGGCTTAGCCCAATACGAAAACATCACAGGCACAGTGCACACTACCTGAACAGACGTGCCGCGCTGTGCATATTCTTGAATTCGTTCTTCTGGATCCCAACAATTGGATGCAATTTCTCTGAAAAATCGTTCTCCTTTCATCATGCGCGCCCACCCTTCTTTGTGGTGCTCCAATTGAATGAAATCGCCATACCCGAATTTCTGTGCAAAAGCAGGTATTTTTTCGGGCAAAATATGCGTGTGCATATCGATTTTTAACATCATACCGGAATTAAATGAATCGTTCGTCTGCTTCCATCACCTCGCCGGTAACTGGGCAGGTACGGAGTGATTCGTCGCTGTAAAAGCGCTTAAATACGGGTAAGAAGTCTTTTTCAATATTCGTGAGGTGAAAATACTCCTCGTACAATTTGGCGTTGGCGGTTTCACTGAACCAAAGGAGTCCATCTCGGTGATGCGGTTCGCGTTTGCGCTCAATAACCAAGCCAATACTTCCTTCAGGGCGTATAGGCGAGTGCGGGACTTTAGCTGGGAGCAGGAACATCTCTCCCTGTTTGATGGTCACATCTCTGCGTTTTCCGTCTTCTTGAATGCGCACAGTAATGGTTCCCTCCACTTGAAAAAAGAGCTCTTCTGTTTCGTTGTAATGGTAGTCTTTGCGGGCGTTTGGGCCTGCTACAATCATCACGATGTAGTCGCCGCTTTCCACATAGAGATTTTTATTTCCCACAGGGGGCTTCAGTAAGTGCCGGTTTTCATCGATCCAGCTGTATAAGTTAAAAGGTTCTCGAATAGGCATATGGAGCACGGTTTAGTTTGGTTTCTAAAATTAGCGTTATATCGGCACCCTGCCAAAAGCGCATCAAAATGTTGTAATTTTAGGCGTATAATTGAATTTCACAAGTAAAGTGGCGCACAAAAAAACCTCTCAGAGCACAAAAAAACCTAATTTAAAATGGATTTATCTCTTGGTTGTGGTGTTTATCACAGCGGGGATTTATACACCCTCCTTGAACCACGACTTTACCAATTGGGACGACCCCGGCTATGTAACGGAAAACGCATTAATTCAAAAGCTCGATGCGCAGTCGGTGGAGACCCTATTTAATTTGGAGACCTTTGTGATGGGGAATTACCACCCCATCACCATGCTTTCCCTAGCTTGGGATTACGATCGTTTCGGTGTGAAATCGTCGCGTGGATTTCACCTGATGAACCTTGTGTACCACCTGTTAGCGAGCATTGCACTCTACTTTTTTATTTTAGAACTCACCGGGATTCCGCTGGTGGCTGGTATTACGGCGCTTGTTTTTGGCATTCACCCCATGCATGTGGAGTCGGTTGCTTGGGTGGCATCTCGCAAGGATCAGTTGTATGCGCTGTTCTTCTTTCTCTCGTTGTGGAGTTATGTGAAATATGTGAAGGTGAACAATCCCATTTGGATTGTTGCGGCATTTGTAGCATTCTTAGCCAGCTTGCTCAGCAAGGCCATGGCTGCCCCGCTCCCCGTCGTTCTCTTGCTCACCGATTTTTGGATGAAGCGCAAATGGGGTGCGGTGCAATTGCTCGAGAAGGTTCCGTTTTTTGCGCTTGCGGTTTATTTTGGCTTGCTCGCCATCGATGCGCAAGACGCCTCTTCGGCCATAGGAAACGTGTTTTCGCTCCAACAAAAATTACTTTTTGCCCTGAGCTCATTTTGGTTGTACGTGGTAAAATTCTTTGTCCCCTATAAATTGGGCGTGCTCTACCCGTATCCCGACCTTGTCAACGATTCCTTGCCCGCCATGTTTTACGTGCGCGCCTTGCTTTCCCTGGGGCTTTTAGCTGCTGTAGGGGCCTCCATGCGACGCACGCGCACGCTAGCGTTTGGGGTGGGTTTTTTCGGCTTGATGTTGGCGCTGGTTCTCCAAATTATTTCCGTGGGACAGGCCATTATGGCCGATCGCTACACCTATCTACCCTATGTGGGACTCACCTTGATGTTGGCGCTTGGTGTGAACGAGGTCTTGGCGAACCAAAGCTTGAAAAAATGGAAGAATATCGTACTCGGAGGTGGTATTTTATTTTTGGTGGGATGGGGTTTCACGGCTAGGGCTCGGGTTGATGTGTGGTCAGATACCATCACCCTATTTACCGATCAAATAGAAAAGTACCCCAATGTGGGCTTGGCCTACAACAATCGAGGGAAGTTTTATGCAGCTAATCTGGGGAAGATGGATTTGGCCTTCGCCGATTTATCGAAGGGCATAGAGGTAGACCCCGATTACCCGAATAGCTACCTAAACCGCGGAAACATTTTTGGACTGCGTGGAGATCACGACCGCGCCCTACAGGATTACAACCGCGCTCTCGAACTGGATGCAAAATACCACGATGCCTACCTCAATCGCGCAATAACCTACAGCATCAAGGGGCAATATGAGCGCGCCTTGGAGGATTTTGCACGGGCAGAGCAGTTGGGAAAAAAGCCAAGCATTTATATTAACCGAGCCTATTGCAGGCTTTCAGCCGGCGATTACCAAGGATCGGTGGCCGATTACACCACATACCTTTCCTTCGACCCCCAAAATGGCGCGGCCTACTATTATCGCTCGCAGGCCTATCGAGCTTTGGGTAACGCATCTATGGCGCAGCGCGATGCGGAAGCGGCCAAAAGTTTGGGTTTCGGCCAACAGCGGTAAGCGTAAAGAAGTCCCGTTTAAAAGACGTAATCGAATCGCAGATAAGCCATTCGACCAAATATGGGCCCCCACACTACCGTGGCATCGAAGTATTCGCTCGAGGGATTGGCGGCATCAATAATAGGATTGTCTTGGCGCACGCTCAACGCGTTTTCCACTCCTAATGCAATGGAAGCTCCGGAGGGCAGCGACTTTCGGATTTGGGCATACACCATGGAGAAACTGGGGGATCGCTCTTCCCATTGGTAGGCTGTTGGGTTTTCTTGGGAATCTGGAAGTCGTTTTTGTCCAAAGAGATTCCATGTGGCATCGAAATCCCATTCGTTTTTGGTGGAGTAGTTCATGTTTAAAAACCCGCGATGGGTGGGAATCATCGGGTTGGTTCGCAAACCGCTCGATGCATAAACCGATTTAGCATCCAGGTACTTATACGCTCCCCGAACGCTCCACCTTTTGCGAATTTCGTAATCCACCTGCGCCATTAAACCTCGGGCGTATCCACCTGAGGTAAAGTATAGGGAATACGCATCAACATGATCCACATCCACTACGAGCTGCTGCTGAAACCAGGTGTAGAACGCATCGAACACAAACGAGCCCGGATGGTAATTCAAACGAAAATCCTGTTGCAAGCTGAGCCCTGCATTCCACGCGCGCTCGCGCTGAAGGAGTCCCTCCCACAGAAAGGTTCGGCTCGATGCCAGGCCTGAATAATTCTCGATGAGCGGGTTGGGCGTTCGCTGGCCCGACCCCACATGTGCGCGTAAAATGGTCTCGTCGGTTAACGCCCAACGAAAATGAACTCGTGGCGTGGTGAACCAACCAAATAACGTGCTGTAATCGGCCCTTCCCCCAAAAATAAGATTGATTCGATCGATGGGTTTCCAAGTGTATTCTAAAAATGCTCCAGCAATGCGCTCATTTCGCGATACCTTTATGGTGTCTGTCCATTGTGTGAGTTGGCTCGATATGGAATCGGCATACCAACTTCCGCCCGCTTTTAATATCCAGGTGTCGGTTAGCGAATTTCCGTCTTGGTAGATCAGGTTTGCGTGGCTGCTTCGTTGCATCACATCGAGTGTTCGCAGGCCGTAATATCCCCCCTGTTGGTGCGCCACCGCCTGCAGAATGAGACCGAGGCTGCGTTCCCGAACACCATCAAATAAATAGGCCACTTTTCCAAATCCGCTGAGTCGCTCATTAGCGTGCTCCATCCCCCAGCGAGTTGCAGAGGCTTCTTCGAATGGGGCTTTAAAATCGTAGGCCACTTCACCCGCATTTCGCTGATCGCGGAGAGCGTGTAGGGCCAATTGCGCACGCCACGAGTACGTTTCAAGGCGCCAACGGCTCATTGCGTTGAGCTGATGACCCAATGGCATGTCTAAAAAGCCGTTTCCGTTCACGTTCCAACGCACGGGGTTGCTCGACGCGTGGATGAGGTTAGCCCCAGAAATTACCGGGTTTAAACGCACTACGTGACTCAAGTTCAATTCGTTTCTACCCCCGGAATTTAAAAAGGCATTTACTGCAAACCCGGAGTCGTTCATGGGGCTTTTGAGCTCAATGTCCAATAGGCCCGAAATGCTCTCAAAACCATTTACCACTGAACCCACACCTTT
>Ga0181606_10003727_pt1 | contig 12852 bp, 12 predicted proteins | sample 041ome_10_FD_132994 | JGI IMG/M metagenome (GOLD analysis project Ga0181606, IMG submission 132994) | Coastal salt marsh microbial communities from the Groves Creek Marsh, Skidaway Island, Georgia - 041412US metaG (megahit assembly) | ecosystem: Environmental > Aquatic > Marine > Intertidal... | reverse complement strand
GGCGCCGGGAAGTAATCCGTCGGCGTGCCCGGACGGGTCGAGGCTTCGCCGGTGTCGGGGTTGATGCCCGGGACCATCCACGAAGCAGCTTCGGCCTTCACTTCATCTTCGCTGTAACCCAGTCCTTCCAGGTTGCGGAAGGCGACGAAGTCGAGGCCGTGGCAAGCGCTGCACACTTCCTTGTAGACCTGATAGCCGCGCTGCAGTTGGGCCACATCCCATTCCGGCGTCAGGCCGTCATGGGCGAACTCGACATGCTTCGGGTCGAGGTGGAAGACTTTTTCAGCGGTTTCCTCGCCCATACCTTCGGTTGCGGCGGTGTAAGCGCCGGTAACAAAGGCGAGCAGCACCACGAAGGTGAAGCCCAGGCCGACCAGAATTCCAACAAGGCGGATCATCGTTTCTTTCCCCTAAGCCTGCGCGCTCAAGCCGTCGGCTCGGATTTGTTGTCCATGACTGACTTCTCGTCAGACCCCAGCACCGCCTCGGTAATCGAGAAAGGCAGCGGCTTGGGCTTCTCGATCGAGGAGATAATCGGCAGGATCACGAGGAAGTGCAGGAAGTAATATGCGGTCGCCAGCTGGCTGAACATCACATAGGGCTCTTCAGCAGCGGCGCCGCCGAGCCAGAACAGGATCAGCATGTCGACCACCAGCACCCAGAAGAAGATGCGGAAGAGCGGGCGATAGCTGCCGCTGCGCACCGGCGACTTGTCCAGCCAGGGCAGGAAAAACCACACCAGGATGGCTGCGAACATGGCGAGCACGCCCCACAGCTTGGCCGGCAGGATGAAGTCGAAGGTGAAGGCGCGCAGGATCGCGTAGAACGGCCAGAAATACCATTCGGGCACGATGTGCGCCGGAGTCGAAAGCGGGTTGGCTGGGATGTAGTTGTCCGGATGGCCCAGCGCGTTCGGCATGAAGAACAGGAACGCGCAATAGACCAGCAGGAACACGCCGAGGCCGAAACCGTCCTTCGCGGTGTAATACGGGTGGAACGGAACCGTGTCGCTCTCGCTCTTCACTTCCACGCCCGTGGGGTTCGACGAGCCCGGAATGTGCAGCGCCCAGATGTGCAGGATCACGCAGCCGGCGATCACGAAGGGCAACAGGAAGTGCAGGCTGAAGAAGCGGTTCAGCGCGGCATTGTCAGGCGCATAGCCGCCCAGCAGCCACACCTGCAGCGATTCACCAACCAGCGGGATCGCGCCGAACAGGCCGGTGATCACCTTGGCACCCCAGAAGCTCATCTGGCCCCAGGGAAGCACGTAACCCATGAAGGCGGTCGCCATCATGAGCAGGAAAATGACCACGCCGATCAGCCAGATCATTTCGCGCGGGGCCTTGTACGAGGAGTAGAAGAAGCCGCGGAAGATGTGCAGGTAGATTACCACGAAGAAGGCCGAAGCACCGTTGGCGTGGGCGTAGCGCATGGCCCAGCCCCAGTTCACATCGCGCATGATGTGCTCGACAGAGCTGAAGGCAACCGCGTCATTGGCGGCATAATGCATCGCCAGCACAACGCCGGTGACGATCTGCAGCATGAGGCAGAAACCGGCGAGGACGCCGAAGTTCCACATGTAGGAAAGGTTGCGCGGAACCGGATAGCCGGCACCAACCGCGTTGTAGACGAGGCGCGGGAGCGGCAGCTTCTCGTCAAAGAACTTGGCCACCGGGTTGGTGGGTTCGTAGTGCTTTGCCCAGGGAAAACTCATTTCTTGTGCCTCTTGCCTCAGCCGATCACGAGAGTGGTGTCGGTGATGGTGTAATCCGGAACTTCGAGGTTCGTGGGCGCCGGCCCCTTACGGATGCGGGCGGCCGTGTCATAGTGCGAACCGTGGCAGGGGCAGAAATAGCCGCCATACTCACCCTTGTTCTCACCCTCTGCAGCGCCGAGCGGCACGCAACCGAGGTGCGTACACACGCCCATGACGACCAGGATGTTCTCATGGCCTTCCTGCGTACGCTCTGCCAGCGTCTGCGGATCGCGCAGGTCGCCAACATCGACAGCATCGGCTGCCTCGATCTCACGCGGGGTGAGGTTGCGCACGAAGACCGGCTGCTTGCGGAACACAGCCTTGATCGACTGGCCCGGCTCGAGAGCGGAAATATCCAGCTCGGTCGTGCTTTCGGCCAGAACGTCCTTGGACGGTGCCATCTGGCTGACCAGCGGAAGCACGGTGAAAAGACCGCCCACGCCGGCTGCAGATACAGCAGCAATTTCGATGAAGTCGCGACGGCGGACGCCGTCTTCGGCCACTACTTCCGTGTTGGCGGTATCAGTGGTGGTTGCCATTACCTTGCCTTGCCTGCCGGTGTTCCCGCGAGCGAAAACCCGCGGACACATCCGAAAAGAATCATGACCTGCCGCACGCCGAAACAATGCCCCGGGGGCGGCGGCTTGGCGCGGCTGATAGACGAGCAAATCGCCCCTGCCAACCCGCCTTTTGGCCACAAGGTGACAGGGGCGGCATTTACCCCCATCTCGATGGCAGCTTTCAGAGGGAAATCATCGAGAACTGGCGGCCATATGTCGGCTCACCGCGATGCACGGACCGGCGGTGGGAATAGAAGCGCGCGTCATCCGGATAGGTATCAAGCCCAAGACAATCGACTTGCGAAATCCCCGCTTTGCGCAGCCGCGCGGCGGCATAGGCTTCAAGGTCGAATTGCCAGTGGCCCGGCTTTCCGTCAGAGAAAAATCGCCGGTTTTCTATGTCTTGCTGCAGGAAGCCGTCGCGAAAGCCGTCATCCACCTCGTAACTCGGGCATGCGATATTCGGGCCGATCGCCGCCTTGATGCGCGACCGTTCCGCGCCCAGTTCCTCCATCTTCGCAATGGTGTTTTCCAGCACGCCGCCAAAGGCGCCGCGCCATCCGGCATGGGCTGCACCGACCACGCCCGCTTCACGGGCGGCCAGCAGGACCGGAGCGCAGTCGGCAGTAACGATGGCAAGCGCAAGGCCAGGTGTGGCGGTGACAATGGCATCAGCCTCGGGCCGCGAATCTTCGGGCCAGGGTGCATCGGCGATCACCGCGTCGGGCGAATGCACCTGCTTGACCGTTACCAGCCGCGCGCCAGGGCAGGCTGCGGCAAGTGCCCGCCGCCGATTCTCGATCACCGCCGCATCATCATCGCCGGCGTTGAGGCCTACCTGCAGGCCCGCCACATCACCCGTGCTCACCCCGCCTGTCCGGCCAAGGAAGCCATGCGGCAAGTCGCCCAGCTGAGCCGAACGAATCACCTCGACGCGGGAGATGTCCGGATCAGCCAAGGCTGCGCGCCACCTGTTCGGAGGTATCGCGCGAGAGCTTGCCCGCCGCCGCAATGCGTTCCAGCTCTGCCCGCATCAGTTCCGCCCGGACCGGTTCGATCCGGCGCCAGCGGCCCAGCGGCGAAACGAATCGCGCCGCGGTCTGCGGGTTGAGTGGGTCGAGCGCCAGAATCAGGTCCGCGATCATGCGATAGCCTTCGCCATCAGCGGCGTGGAAGCTCTGCGGGCTGGCGGCAAAGGCCATGTAGAGCGAGCGCACGCGGTTGGGATTGCGGATGGTGAACTCGGGATGTTCGGCCAGCGCCTTAACATGTTCGATGGCATTGGGGTGGAGCGACTGCGCCTGGATCGCGAACCACTTGTCCAGCACCAGCGCATTGCCCTTGTAGCGGTTGTAGAAGTCGAGCAGCTTGTGCGTGCGTTCGGGCGTTTCCAGCCCGGCAAGCACCAACAGCGCGCCCTGCCTGTCGGTCATGTTGTCGGCAGCGTCATACTGCCCGGCAGCCATCTTCGCAGCGAGCGCCGGATTGCCTTCCGCCAGATAGATGAGCGCCTGCGTCTTCACCTTGCGCGCACCGCGAGCAGCGGCATCGAGGCTGTAGGGCACGGCAGACGCCCGGCCATGCAGCGCGATGAATTCCGCCTCCAGCTCCTTCGCCAGCCAGCCACGCAGGGCCTGCCGCTCCTCATGGATCTTGCCGGGATCTGCCACCAGCATCTGTTCGGCAAGATAGGTCTGGCTAGGCAGGATCAGCAATTCGCCGCGCATCAGATCATCCAGCGCATCATCCGCCAGCACGGCAGCGAGCGCACCGCCGATGGCCTCGCGACCCGCCTCGCGCGCGGCATCGTCCAGCTTGCCGTCCGTCGCGTCCTTCAGATGGGTGACGATCAGTTCCTGCATCGCCTCGTAGCGGGCAAAGGGATCATCATCATGCGCGGCAAGGAAGACGAGGTCTTCACTCGGCACATCGCGCTCGATGGTGACAGGCGCGGAGAAGCCACGGTTGATCGAGAGGATCGGCGGCTTGCTGAAGCCTTCGAAATTGAAGCCCTTTTGTGCCTCGTCCAGCACCAGCAGTTGCTCGCCCCTGTGCTGGCCGGTGTCGCGATCATAGAGCGCCACCTTCAGCGGTATCGGCATGGGCTTCTTGTCCGGCTGGCCGGGCGTGGCGGGCACGCTCTGCCTCAGGGTGAGCAGAGTGGTGTCGCCTGAATGGAGCAGCGACGCAGCTACCTTGGGCGTGCCGGCCTGTGAATACCACAGGCGGAACTGCGACAGGTCCAGCCCCGCGCCTTCCTCCATCGACTTCACGAAATCCTCGCATGTCGCCGCCTCGCCATCGTGGCGGTCGAAATAAAGGTCCGTGCCTTCCCGGAACTTTTCCGGCCCGCACATGGTGCGCATCATGCGGATGACTTCGGCGCCCTTGTTGTAGACGGTGGCGGTGTAGAAGTTGGAAATCTCGCGATAGCTGTCCGGCCGAATGGGATGCGCCAGCGGGCCGGAATCCTCGGGGAACTGGACCGAGCGAAGCACGCGCACATCCTCGATCCGCTTGACCGGTTCGGACCCCATGTCCTGGCTGAACAGCTGGTCGCGCAGTACGGTGAAGCCTTCCTTCAGGCTCAGCTGGAACCAGTCACGACAGGTGATGCGATTGCCGGACCAGTTGTGGAAATATTCATGCGCAATCACGCCTTCCACCGCGTCGAAATCGCCATCGGTGGCGGTGTCGGGATCAGCCAGCACATACTTCGTGTTGAAGATGTTGAGGCCCTTGTTCTCCATCGCACCCATGTTGAAATCGGACACCGCGACGATGTTGAACAGGTCAAGGTCGTACTCGCGGCCGAACACCTCCTCGTCCCACTTCATGCTCTTCTTCAGCGCTTCCATCGCATGGCCGGTGCGCTCCAGATCGCCATCGCGGACATAGATATTGAGCGTGACCTTGCGCCCGCTCATGTTGGTGAAGCTGTCCGTGTTGGCGACAAGGTCCCCTGCCACCAGCGCGAAGAGATAGGACGGCTTGGGCCAGGGATCGTGCCATTCAGCCCAATGCGTGCCGTCTGCGTTCTCGCCAGTGGCATCGCAATTGCCGTTGGACAGCAGGACCGGGAACTTCGCCTTCTCGCCCGTCATCTTCACGCGGTAGGTGGAAAGCACGTCCGGCCTGTCCGGAAAGAAGGTGATGCGGCGGAAGCCTTCCGCCTCGCACTGGGTGCACAGCATCCCGCCCGAGGCATAGAGCCCCATCAGCTGCGAATTGGTCGAGGGATTGATATTCGTCGTGATTTCAACAAGGTGGCTGTCACCCACAAGCGGCACGATCAGATCGTCACCGTCCAGTGACCAGCTGTTGTTCACCTCGCCATCCACCTTCACTTCCACAGGCGACAAGCCATCGCCGTTAAGGCGGATACTGTCTGCACGATCCGCCCGGGCATTGCGCTGCACCGTCAGGCGGGAGGCGACCCGGGTGCTGGTGACATCCAGATCGAAGTCCAGCGCGATCTCCGGAATCAGCCAGCCGAACGGCTTGTAATCCTCGCGGCGGATGGTGACCGGCTCTTGCGGAGTGGCGGCGGCATCAGCCATTTCGGGGTTGCCGTCAGGGTTCGAATGCGTGCGGGCTATATCCATGGCGCATGATTTAGGTGCTTTCGCCGGGGCTTCCAAGCGCTAGGATCGGGTGCATGGCACATCTGTTGATTTTCGGGCTGGGATATACGGCAAAGCGCATTGCCGCGCGGATGGAGGCGGCAGGCTGGAAAGTGGAAGCCACGGGTAGCGACGGGTCGCTCGATTTCGCTGCCCATGCAGCTGTTTCTGCGGCGATCGCGCGGGCGAGCCATGTGCTCTCATCGGTTCCGCCAGCGCGGGACGGGGCAGAACCGGTGCTCGACAGCTATGGCGAGGCGATTGTCGGAAAACAGCTGTTCTACCTGTCCTCAACGGGGGTCTACGGGGACACAAAGGGGGCCTGGGTGGACGAAAGCGCACCAACGGGCACCGGCCGGCGCACAGCGCGCGCCGATGCCGATGCCCGCTGGTTGGACATTGGCGCACGCGTGTTCCGCCTGCCCGGAATCTATGGCCCCGGCCGCAGCGCCTTCGAACGTGTGGCCAGCGGCAAGGCCCACCGGATCGATCTGCCGGGGCAGGTTTTCAGCCGCGTGCATGTGGACGATATTGCGAGCGGAGCGAGACTGGCGATGCTGCGTGATGCGCCGCCGGGGGCTTACAACCTGAGCGACGATCTGCCGACCAGCCAGAACACCCTCATCGAACATGCCTGCGCGCTGATGGGCGTGGAGCCGCCGCCGCTGCAATCACCGAAGGAGGCGAGCCTGTCCGAAATGGCGAAGGGTTTCTATGCCGAGAACCGCCGTGTGGCGAACGGAAAGGCGAAGCGCGTGCTTGGCTGGAAGCCCGCCTACCCGACCTATCGCGAAGGGCTGGCGAGCTTGCGCTAATCCACCTCGTGCCGCAGCTGGGTGGCCTGTCCCACCTTGACCGACTTGATCTTGCGGGAGCGCAGCGCCAACAGCATCCCGATCAGCGCCAGCGCCATTCCGCCTGCGGCCAACGCAGTCCAGCGATAATCCTCGAACACTGTCGAGAGCAGCATCGCCACCACCACCGTGACGATGGAGTTATAGGCCGTGCGACCCGCGCCGATTTCACGGACAAGGTTATAATGCAGCGGGAAGGTGACGATGGAACCGATCAGCGCGAGATAGGCCGTGCCTGCCCAGAAATCCCACCCCGTCGGCAGCACCGGGGGGCCCACGGTAACCAGCGCGAACACAAGGTCTGCCGCAAGTCCATAAAGCATCGCCCAGGCGAGCAGGCTGACCATGGCGACGCGACGGCCCACCTCGTTCGCCTGCACCACATTGGCGATGGAGGCTGCCAGTATCCCGCCTACCGTCAGCGCGATGCCAAGCGGCACGCTGCCGCCCATGGTGCTGGTCTCCGCCTCATGCACCAGCAAGAGCACCACGCCGACTATGGCCACCGCGCTTCCCAAAAGGAAGCCCGGCTCCATCCGCTCACCGATAACGATGCGGGCGAAGAAGGCATTGGGCACCATCAGCAGTGCGAACATCACCGCCACGATGCCCGAGGTCAGGTGCAGCTCGGCATTATATACGAACATGAAGTTGCCGAAGAACTGCGCCACGCCCACGGCGGCGGCCAGCACATGGCCGGGACCATCCAGCCGCAGCTGCTTCTTCATCAGGACGGCGAGCAGGAACATGCCCGGCGTCGCCAGCGCGAAGCGATAGAACACCGCCCATGCGGCATGCACACCGCTGATCTGCCCGGTGATGACCCACCAGGTCGATCCCCAGATGATCCCCGTCAGCATGAACGGAACCACCACGTGGGCACTCAGCATGTTGGGAGCAGAAGCCTCGCTCATAAGGCGGCAATCGCCTTGCCCAGAGCGGCGGCGTCCTCCTCGCGGCTGTCCCAAGACGCCACGAACCGCGCGGCATCCGGCCCCCAGTCATAGAAGCCGAAGCCTTGCGCACGCAGCGCTGCGCGCTCGTCCGGCGAGCAGCGGCAGAACACCTCGTTCACTTCGACCGGATGCAGAAGGCGCTCGCCAGCCCCATCAGCGATGGCAGCAGCGGCAGCATTGGCCGCACGCGCGTTCTCCAGCCACAAATCGCCTTCCAGCATCGCCAGCAATTGTGCGGCAAGGAACCGCCCCTTGCTCTGCAAGTGCCCAGCCCGCTTGCGGCGCAAGCGCGCCACCTCGGCCAGCGCGGGATCGAAGAACACGATGGCCTCGGCATTCATTCCGCCGTTCTTCACAAAGCCGAAGCTGAGCGCGTCCATATCCCCGCAAGCCTCGGCAGCGGAAACGCCGAGGAAGGCCGTGGCATTGGCAAAGCGCGCGCCGTCCATGTGGGTTGTCAGCCCGCGCTCGCGCGCCAGTGCCGTCAGCGCGGCCAGTTCCTCGGGCCGATAGACGCAGCCATCCTCGCTCGCCTGCGTGACGGATAGCGCATGGGCCTGCACGCGGTGGACATCATCGCGGATCGAATCGAGCAGACCGGAGACGCTCGCCACGGTCAGCTTGGCGTGATCGCCGCCTGCCAGCATCAGCTTGGCACCGTGCAAATAGAAGCCCGGCGCGCCGCATTCATCACCCTCGATATGCGCATCATAATGGCAGACCAAGCCGCCGTGCGGCTCCACCATCGTCGCCAGCGCCAGACAATTGGCCGATGTGCCCGTGGCCGCCCACAGCACCGCGCATTCGCGCCCGAACAGATTGGCAAAGGCGGCATCCAGCCGCTGGCTGAAGGCATCATTGTCATACGGCGTGTCAGGCGCGTCTGCCGCCTGCATCGCTTCCCACAGGTGGGGGTGGACGCGGGCGGAATTGTCGGACAGGAATTGCATGGGAACGCAATGCCGCTGCATCCCGTTTCTGGCAAGAAGGAGAAAAGTCCTTGTCCGACCAGTCGTCCAGCGAATCCCCGACCATCCAGAAAGTCAGCAATGAAGAAGGCGGCGCCTATTCGATGGAAGTCGAAGGTGCGGCCCGCCCTGCCGTGTTGACATGGAAGGCACCCGGCGAGAACGGCGAGAACCGCGTGGTCGACCACACCTTCACCCCGCCCGAAGCACGCGGCAAGGGCCTGGCCGGATTGCTGGTGGAAGCCATCGTTGCCGATGCGCGCGCGGAAGGCTTCAAGATCGCCCTGCAATGCCCCTATGTGGTGCACAAGTTCGGCAAGAACCCCGAATGGGAAGACATCCGCGCTCCGCTGCCGCGCTGACTGGGCGAAACGTGCCTGTGCCACGATGAAGCGTGGATAGAAGTGCGCATCTAAACCGTTGATATCATGTAAGTCGTCGACGCTGACAGACGCCGGCGGTCCCAAGGCCCGAAGCCTTCGGTTCGAACTGCCTGAAACAAGCATCCATGCCGGATCGCGTCCGCCGCCGACAGAAGATCAAGGGAGATCGCAACAGATGACCCAGACACAGCAGACACGCCCGACATTTTCCGAGAACGAACTCAACCAGCGCCGAGACTTCCAGCATTCGCGCCCGATGGAACGTGACGAGACGAGCAATCTCATTTCGTCCGACAGGGTGGAAGGCACCAAGGTATTCGCCACCGACGGCGAGCACATCGGCGAGGTTTCCAAGCTGGTGATCGGCAAGGTATCCGGCCGCGTCGAATATGCCGTGATGAGTTTCGGCGGCTTCCTGGGCATTGGCGAGAAGTATCACCCGCTGCCATGGGACGCGCTAGACCATGACACCGAACGCGGCGGCTATGTCGTGAATGGCGACAAGTCGAAGCTGAGCGACGCGCCGAGCTTCGATCAAGCCGATGACAACCGCTATGCGACGCTGTTTGACAGGCAGTTCGGCGAGAAGGTCTATGCCTATTACGGCGTGATGTACTGATCACACAGTAACCGCAAAATGACCGCAGGAGAGCCCCGGCAGCGATGTCGGGGCTTTTCTCTTGCGTGCAGGTTCAGCGCGGCAAATGCGCGAAATCGACCGAGGCGATGCTGTCCAGCACGGCGGCGCGCATGGCTTCCGCTTCTTCAAGCGGCAACCCGTTGAACGCGAAACTGCCGCCTGCGAGCCCGAAGACGAGGTGGCAATAGCCGCGCCGTTTGGCGATGAGGCCCTGGCTGATCTCCACCGAATGCAGCTTCACCCGGTTTGCCATTGTGGTGCGCGGCACCAGCCAGCCGCGGCGGGTGATGATCTGCGTGGCGTCGACCGCGTGCCGCTCGTAACGCCACAGGAAATGCTGCCGCAGCGCTTCAAAGGCCGCGAAGGCGAACAGCAGCCATCCGAGCCAGTAGACCTCGGCGAAGAACAGGCAGACGATGCCCACCAGCGCGACGGGGATCGCGCCCAGCAGCGCCGTGTCGAAGCGGTATTTCGGGCTTGGGCGGTGCCAGTCGGTATCGGGCGCAGGCAAGTGGAAGTTAGCCTCCCTCACAATCGGCTCGATCTCGCGAACCTGCGCGAAGGGGGCAACGTCATGGTTGGCGGATTTCGCATCCTGCGCCAGGCTGATGAAGGACAGCGAATGCCAGCCCCAGATGCGACGGACGAGGCCCGCGCCCATAGTGACGGCCTGCACCCGGTGCGCGGGCATCACCACATCCGTCTTGGTCAGCAGGCCGCGGCGGCGGCGGAAGCCCTTAGCGGTCTTCTCCAGCCGGAAATCCCAGTCGCGCAGGAAGGTCCGCCCAATGCCGGTCAGCACGCCCAGCACAATCAGGAACAGCACCCCGGAAAGCGCGCCGATGATCTGTGACAGCCAGCCGAGGCCCGAAAGCCACTGGCCCGGCCCGGACAAGCGCTTTTCCCAGCCATCGATATCCCAGATATCGAACGGCAGCAGGAATTCCACCTGCTGCAAGGCCGCGCCGATCAACGCCACGATGACCAGCGAGAACTGGAACAGACCGAAGGTGAGCAAGCGGCCGGGCGGCATGGCGAACAGCAACTGCGCGGGCGGTTGCTGTGCAGCAACCTGCTCTTCAGCCCCCTGCGCCGTTGTTGCGGGCATCGCGGCAGGCGCTTCCTTCTGGTCGCGCACCACTTCGCGCAGCCGTTCGCCCTCTTCCTGCGTGACATAGGCCACCTTCAGCTCGTCCTTGCCGCCAGCCCCTGTTTCGAAGCGCACTTCAACCAGCCCGAACAAACGCGGCAGCAGGCCCTGCTCAAGGCTGACATCCTGGATCCGGTCGTGAGGCACCGAGCGCGCCTGACGGCTGAGGATGCCCTGCTCCAGACGAACGTCGCTTTCCCCCACGAGGTAGCGCAGCTTGCGCCATGCGAGCCATGCACCGCCGACATTGAACAGCAGGATCAGCAGCAGGATACCCAGCACCACGCCTGCGCGCATACCGCCTATGCTCTGCGAGCCGAACAGCACGATCACTATGGGAAAAATCGCCTGCCGGATATTGCGCAGGCCGGTAACGAGGACAGCAAACGGGTGGACCCGCTGCCAACCCTCGGCCATTTCCTCGGCGTGCGTGCTCACAGCGTCTCGCGCTTTACGTGCGCGCGGATCGCCTCGCGCATCTCGCTGGCGGTTTCGTGGCGCAGGCCGGGCAGGACCACGCTGGCGTTGTGCGTGCCAGCAGTGTGCAGGACGAGGCGGGCAATGCCGAAAGCGCGCTCCAGCGGGCCTTGCTCCACGTCGATATGCTGCACCCGGCCGAAGGGGACCACCGTATCCTTGCGGAACATCAGGCCCGCCACCACGCGCAGCCGGTCATCGCTGATATCATAACCGCGCGCGTTGAAACGCTTCAGCGGAACCAGCAGCACCAGCAAGGCGAAGGCGAACACCATCGGCACCAGGAATGCACCCGCGGGCAGCATCCCGCCGATCTCTCCGGCAAGGGCAGCAATCACAAAGGGCACCGCCATCAGCAGCGTGCTGATCCGCATCACGGTGACATAGGCGGGATCGAGCGGGGTAAGCCCCTCATTTGCAAGGCGTGCGTCCATGGGCGGATGTTTGGCGCAGAGAGCGGTTTCGCGCAAGCGAGTGGATCCTGGCCACGCCAGTCAAAAGGGCGACCGCCCGCCCGCAGTGAAGGGACGCAATTCTCGCAATGCGGTTAGGTAATCGCCGTCGTTGAGGGCGCTCACTGCACGATTAAAGTCCTGCGCTTCCGATACCTGCGGCAGCGTCACACTAAGCATTGCAGCGATAATAGTCGCTAGGTTGCGCATGGGGGTATCCTTGGTATTAATAATGCAGTGTGGCGCTGACGGGGAACAGCCGGTGATGGCTTTCCTGTCCAAAATTGAGCGTGTTACTAAAGGCTATCAATGCATTTACTAAGGTGGCGGCTGAACACTTTACGCGCGCCTATTAGTGATACATCCATCTGTGGCTCAGGCCGTCTTGTCCCAAAGTGCACCTGCATTCTGTAACCATTCATCATGGCGTCTAGAAGCGGATCGCCCTTAAGAAGCAATGGTTCAGGAGTCGCGGGGAAAAGACCGGCTTCGCCAATTGGGCCAGAGCGCTCGAAACGGTCAGTGTTAATTTCGAAGATTACTTTGCGTTTGCCATCATCGGATGGGTCAACATTTGCTCCGAATGAAATTGATATTGTGCCATCGAGTCCATCGCAGCGCACTTCCATCCATTCATCCTCAACCATCTCAAAATTGTAGCCGGGGTCGCCCCACTTAAGCAGGTAACCATACCTTGCAACGCCTCCACTCTCGTCTGAACTGCCGGACCAGCCAATTTGGGGCTCTGCGCGATATGCCGGGACATTGAAATCTACATTCGATGAAGCCGCGGCGTCCTCTGCAGCAGCTAAAGTTGCGCCAGCGGTGACTTGTTCAGCTGCAATTTCGTTAACGTAGTTACCATTCACCCAGCACTCGTTCTGGGACTTAATCCAGCCATTGAGTTCCTCCGAAGAGACAATTTGATCATCTTGAGCATACTGCATGACAATCGCTGAGCGTGCTGTGGGTTCTTCGCGGCAATTCAAACCAGCTGCTGTCACGAAATGGGTCGGCTTTGGCTCGGCTTTGG
>Ga0181606_10003720_pt1 | contig 12865 bp, 10 predicted proteins | sample 041ome_10_FD_132994 | JGI IMG/M metagenome (GOLD analysis project Ga0181606, IMG submission 132994) | Coastal salt marsh microbial communities from the Groves Creek Marsh, Skidaway Island, Georgia - 041412US metaG (megahit assembly) | ecosystem: Environmental > Aquatic > Marine > Intertidal... | reverse complement strand
TAGGATCTCTTAGCCGATGGACGTCGTGTACAAGAAATAGCCGATATTATCATTACATCCTCACCTCACTTCCATCGCCAATTCGCGACGAGATCGAACACTTCTTCTCTGCGACTTTGCAAAGTCAACGAGTGCCCGGCGAGCGCGAACTGCACGTGCTCCGCCTTCCCACCCGCTTGCACGGCCAATTTCGCGCGATCGATGGCGGTGTCGGGCGAGATGACGTTGTCGCGTCCGCCCGTGATGAGTAAGACGGGAGTCTCGAAGCTCAAGCGCACCATGCCGCAATCTTCCGGCCGATTTCCCGCGTTGTGCGCTACTAAATCGTACAGCTCCACCGCCGTGCGCAACGACACCCCTTTATCCCAGCTCAACGCGTCCGCGTCGCACTGCGCCTGCGCCTCGTCGTCAAAGTCAGGTCTCTGATCTTCGTCCACGTCGAGCTTATCCCTCGGTTTCGGCGACACCTCCAACCGCGGCGCCGCGTAGCTCGCCAGTCGCAGCGCCGCCAACGCGACGCGCGGCAGCGCCATCTTCATCTTCATCAACGGATTTATCAACACCACGCGCTCGACCGCGCGTCCCTCCTCGCCGCGCATCGCATTCGCGCAAAATATCGCCAACGCGCCTCCCATGGACGATCCAACGATCGTGAATCTTTCCGTCGCCGTCGCCGCCAACGCGCTTCGCGCCCGCGCCAACGCCGCCTCCTTCCCCGCGTACACCCCTCGCGCGTCCCCATCGCTCTCGCACGCCCCGTGTCCCGGCAGATCGAACGATATCACTCGCATCCCTCGTTTCGCGAGCGCCACCGCCATCGCGCGCACGTTCGGGTTCGTCGCGTGCGAATTCAATCCGTGCAACAGCAGCACCGAACCAACCTCCGTCGACTTCATCGCCTCGCCGTCGCGCTTCGGCGACACCGTCTCGCACGCGAACCCGAGCCCGCGCGTCGGCGTTATTCGCACGTCATCGCGCTCGAGCTCCAAGCGCGGCATCGCGCGCGCGCGACGCGCGACGCGTCGATGATTGACGTCGAGTCGATCGCGTCACTCGTCGACGCGCGCGGTCGATCGATTCGCGCCGATGATCGTCATCAACGACGACTCGAGCGACGACGACGAGTTTAAACCGTTACCGAGTCTGCTGCGCGCCGTCGCGAGTCCGATCGAGGTGCGCGACGACGACGACGCGACGCGACGCGACGATGATGGATGGATGGATGGATGGCGACGCACATGGCGACGAGCTGTCTGGAATTCAAACGCGGCGGACCGACTGACGAGACGAAACGACACGACGACGCGACGCGCGATAGACGGCGACGACGACGCCGACGAAGAAACGAACGGTGACGCTGCCGACGATCGCGGACGACGATGGATCGGGAAGCGAGAGCGAACCGGCGTGGGTGGAGAAATTTAAGTCGCCGGAGCGGACGCGCGCGGCGGCGGCGGCGGCGGCGGCTTCGTCGAGCGACGACGATTTGAGAATCGTGGACGCGGACGACGGGAAGGAGAACGAGGCGAGGGCGGCGGTGAGGGACGGTGGTGGCGATGAGGACGCGATGGGGACGACGACGGCGAGGGAGACGGGCGACGCGGCGAAGGCGAGCGAAGGGAAGACGGCGAAGGCGCTCGCGGCGAAGCCGGCGGCGGAGTCGTCTTCGACAGCCGTGGAGCTCGTCGCGACGGCGAATTTAGGCGGTAAGTCCAAGGTTTTGTTTGAGATCGAAGGCGCCGGAGAGGCGGTGGATTTAGACGGCGATACCGGCGCCGTGGGTCGTTGGCTCGCCGAGTCCTCGCGCGCGCTCAAGGTTGACATGAAGGGCGTGATGTACAACGCGCGCGTCGTCTCGAGCGCCGGCACCGTCGTCGTCGTCGCCGTCAACGCCGACGTGGCCAAGATCGAGAGCGTACACCGCGAGTTCGTGCAGCTTCGCGAAGACCCGAGCGCGATGGGCGGCATGGAGAATTTCGGCGTCGGTTCGCTCTTCGACCAGGACGAAGACGTCGACGACGAAGACGTCGCCGTCGGCGCCAAGCGCAAGCGCGCCGCGGAGACCTCCAAAGCCTCGGGCGCGTCCGCTCGCAGGCCCGCGACGAAGCGTAAACCGGCGCAGAAGCGCAAGCCAGCCGTCAGGCGCAAGAAGTAGCTCGAGTTGTCATTCGATTCCTTCGTCGCCCGCCTCGCGCGCCCCGGCGGTTGACTGCCAACCTCCCGTCGCGTCACTCCGCGTCCCGCGAGCGTCCCTCGTCGCGCGCGCGCCCGCGCCCGCGCCCGCGGCGCGTCGACGCGCGCATCGAGCGTCGTTCGGCGCCGCGCGCGAGGACGCGCCGCGGCCGCGCGCGCGGTTTCGCGTCGCGCCGCCCGCGCCGTGTCGAGTCCGCGAACGCGGCGCGATGCCCGCCCCCGCGGACGCCAAGCGCGTGTTCAAGCTCGCGCTCGGCGCGGACGGGACGAAGAAACAGCGATACGTCGTCGAGACGCGCTCGGCGGGCGGCGGACGGCTCGGGGTGATTCTGATCGGACTGAAGAGCCCAGATCGGGTGCTGGTGAGCTCGAGCGCGGCGCGCGCGGCGCTGAACGCGGAAGAATTCGTGTGCGTCGACGCGAACGTGGAGCGAGAGCTGGTGAACGCGCGAGCGATACGCGTGGTGCGAGTGGAACGCGGCGAACGGGTGTGCGTGCTGGATGATGGTGAGGCGACGAACGCGAACGTCGGGGCGCCGGCGAACCGCGGGGAGACGTCGACGGAGGGCTCGCCGAGCGGACCGCCGCCGGCGAAGATGATGGGAGCGACGAACCAAGACGTGTTGGGGATGTTGAGCGGGATCATGAAAGGGGCGAGTCCGCGGATTTTGAGGAAGGATGAAGCGGGAGGGATAATACAGAGCGAGCCGCCGGCGCCGACGCGCGCGGCGGGGCAACCGACGGGGCAACCGACTCGGACGAAGTCGCCGATGTTGACGCCGCGAACGACGCGCGGGGGCACCGCGACTCGTGGGCCGACGTCGACGAACGGGCAGACACCGCCGATGGGGAGTGCGTCCGGCCCTGGTGCGTCGTCGCTGCCGCTGGGTACGTTTGGCGCCGCGTCGCCGTCGTTCTTTTCGCCAGCCTTCGCGTCGCCGAGCGAAGCCGCGCCAGCGCGAGCGAGCGGTGATGATTACATCGAAAGTATGATGAGTGATTTTTCCGCGGCGCTTCTCGGAGGTGATACAGGAGACGCGCGCGTGGGCGCGAACATCCCTCTCGGATACACTTCACCGTCGGTGAACTCGCATCAACAACTCGAGCACAACGTCCCGTCAGCGGGTGACAGAGAATTGAGTCCGTTTTTCTCTTCCGTGGACGCCTCAGCGAGTGGTGTCCTCGGAGGCGCGCTAGAAGATGGTGTCGACGTGGCGCCGCACGAAGACATTTCCGGACTTCGTGGCGGCGATGCAGACGAAATCGACCTCGCCGAACTCACAGCCGGTCGATTCGAAGCGGATGCACTGGGTCTGGACGCCACCCCGGCCGAACTCACAGATCTGTTGAATCGATCGCGCATACTTCGTCAAGCCACGGAGACGTTGGGCGATTCTGCGCTCGACGACGATTCCATCAAGGAGGAAGTTTCCGCGCCACCGACGAACAGCGTGTTCCGCGATCTGCAGCGCGAGCCGTCGGCTGGTGAAATATGCACTGCGTTTAATTTGCGCGGGGATAAGTTCGGATGCAACGGGTGCGTGAGTCGACACGTGTGTCAACTCTGCGAGTCGCCGCGCCACACGTTTGGAATGTGTCCGTCACTCTACGCCAACATTCATAAACGCGTGGAGAACAAAGTGTGCTTGGATTATTACTTGAACTCCGTGGACGACACCGGCGGAGCTTTGCGTAACGGATGGGATCAAGAAAAGCACGTTTGGAATTTGTGTCCCCGCAGCGACAAGTGCATGCTCGAGCACGTGTGCGGCGCGTGCGGAAAGAGCGGCAACGACGCGCATTTACCGACGTGTCGCTTACACGCCGTCTTCGCCGACTCTGCTCCAGTCGATTTGTGTCGAAAGTACTACTTGCACTCTCTCGGAGACTATTTCAAGATGGAGAGCGACTCGCAAAAGTTTAAAATCGGAAGCAGCGGTGGCTGGGCGTTGTGCGGCAAGGGCGATCGATGTCACTCTCGACACATTTGCGGTCACTGCGGTGAAGAAGGACGCGGCAAACACAAGCCAGAGTGTAAACTGCACTCTGTGTGCGGTGTGATTCCGGACGCGAACAAGCAACCATGCTTTTTATACTTCATGAAGTCCATGGTCGGCATTCGCGAGTTTGAAAAGGCCCTCCTCGGCGGTAGCGCGAAGGGATTTTGCTCGCAGAAGAAAGGCGAGTGCTCTGGATACCACGTGTGCGGTTCTTGTGGGAAGGAAGACGTGTCGCCGTACAACGCGGAAGGTCACGCCGCGTCGTGTCGCATGCGAACGATTTCCAACGAAATCGATCCGACCCTCAACCCGCGAACGAAACAAATGCTCAAAGATTACGAAGAAGAACTCGCACGCGTTCGCGCGAGCGCCAAGTCGAAGGAAACTACCGCGACGCAAACCATCGGCGACGATGGCTCGAAAGCGGAATCGAAATCCGATCAAGTCGACGATGACGCTTTAACGCCGATCGACGTGAAACGATGTCGACGCCTCCGATCGGAAATTGACGCCATCCTTCGAGGCATCGGCGACGACATCGATTTGCTCGTCGAAGAAGCGGTGGAATGCGCGGGTAAGGAAATGAAAAAGAGCGCGAATCCGACGCACAAACTAGAACAAATTAGAGAGAACTTTCGAAAGATGATGTGATGTAATATGTCGATGATGACAAAATATTGTACCGACGGTCTACGCGCCACGAAGCTCACGCCGCGGCACCTGGAGCGAAGGCTTCGCGTAGCAATGTTTTTTGTTTCGAGTTGAGATGCGAGGGAAACTTGACGGTTTTTACGGTGACGATGAGGTCGCCTCTCCGCCCGGTCTTCTGATTCGGCATTCCTTTTCCTCGAACCGCGCGCGCCGATCCTGGAGCCGTAGGATCGTCGAACGATAGACGCACCTTCTCGCCGTCTACGTTGACGAATTCAACCTTCCAACCAATCAACGCGCTGCGAAGTGAGATTTGAGGAACTTCGTACACCAAGTCATCTCCATCTCGTCGTAAGAATTTGTGCGGCGTTTCCTTGATCACCACGACCAGATCCGCCGCTTCGCCGGTTTGCGCGTCTTCGTTCCCTTTTCCGGCAAATGTAATTTTCGTGCCGGTTTTCCAACCGGGTTTGAAATCGATCGAGATGCACTCATTACTTTGAGCCATCTGACCGCTCGTTCCCGCACGCACGTTTCGAACGTAGTTGATGTCCCGGCGTCCGCCTCTAAACAGCTCCTCGAGCGTGCACTCGAGATTCAACACGCACTCGGGACGACGTCGTTTGCTCCCCACGCCCGCGCCGAACGCGTCGCCCATTCCTCCTCCAAACGGTGACCCCGCGCCGCCGCCGCCGCCGCCGCCGAAAAACCTGGCGAACAAATCTTCCGCGTCTGCACCGGTGAATTCATGAAACCCGCCGCCGCCGGGGAACCCGAAACCGCCGCCGCCGCTCGACGCGCGAAATCCACTCCCGGGCGCGCTTCCCGAAAATCCTCCTCCCGGAAACCCACCCGCGCTCGCACCGCTCGCCTCGCCCCTCGCTCCCGGCGGCACGAACCCTTGCTTCAACCCCTCCTCACCGTATCGGTCGTATATCGTCCGCTTGTTCGCGTCGCTCAGCGTATCGTACGCCAAACCCACCGCCTTGAACTTTTCGGCGTCGCCTCCCGGTCGATCCGGGTGCGATTTCAGCGCCGCCTTCTTGTACGCCTTTTTCAATTTTTCCTGATCGTCCGCGTCCGCGCGCGACACCCCCAGCGTCTCGTAAAAGTCTTTCCCCATGCGTCCGCCGATGAATGTCGACGACGAATGTCGAATTCGTAATCACCGCGTCGCGCGCCCGCGCCCGCGTCGCGCCGTCGACCTCGCGCGCGCGCGTTCGTTCGCTCGTTTTAGTTTTTGTCGCTCGCGCGCGTCGCGACGTCGCCCGCGCGCGTCGACGCGGTCGCGCGACGCGATCGTCGCGTCTCGGAGTGACGCGTCGGCGCCGAGTCGGCACCTCGGCGTGCCGACTTTTTTTCGCCGAGATGGACGGACGGCGACGGCGGCGTTCGCTCGGACGCGCGCGTCGCGAGCGCGCGAGCGGCGATCGACGGCGAGGGATGACGGAAAGTGCGTCGTTATTAACGGTCTCGAGCGGGATCAATCGCGGGCGTCGCGCTGCTCGTACGAGGTCAAACCGTCGACGAGCTGGACCTGAAGGAAACGGGCGCCGTCGAGGACGATCCAGACGCCTCGAGCGAGACGGTCGCGGTGGGGGGTGGAAAAGTGGCGCTCGAGGCGGAGCATGATGCGGGCGCGCTCGAGACGCCACTTGGCGACGGCGTTTTCGCTGACTTTGGCGTAGGTGTCGCCCATCATGGCGACGAGGAGGTTTAAGAGGACGACGGCGCCCAAAATCGTAAACGCGGCCATGAGGAAGCCCATCAATACTTTGCCTCGTTCGGCGGCGTCGACGACGTCGCCTTCGTAGCCACCGTTCGTCAGCCACTCGAAGCACGTCACGAGCTGGCCGGAGAAGTCTCGCACGCTGCGCGCTGATGTCGGTCGAAGGACGACGTAAATCGCGGTGGAAAAGGCGACGACGAAAATGCCGAGGATGCTGAGGAATGGTCGGACGTCGTCCATGATGATTTCATAAATCATGATGACGAAGTGCCCGATGCTCTTGAACCCCATAAAAAGCCACGCGAAATAGAACCAGGCAAACAAAAATGACACCGCCAACATCGCATCCGCTTGAAGCTCGTCGTGGAAAATCACGCGAGAGACAAACGAAGCCAGGTACGTGACGCAAAACATCACCGAAACCGCGCTTTGCCCGCTCATGTGCTTGCGATGGTGGTACTCGGCCGCTAGTTGAGCGATAACGACGCCTAAAATTGCGGTCTTCGCCGTTTGTGCTACGTGCGACAATGTGTCATCCAAACCGGAATCGGCGTAAGACGTGACGTGCACGAGAGTCATGGTTATCAGGAACGCGAGCATGTGCCACACGCGCTCGTAAAACAGCCTGCCGATGTAAAAGTCCCATTTGCGCTGTAACAATTCTTGAATGAGCGGTATGCTGAGCAAATCCAAATGGCCGTTGGCGATGATTTCAGCCAATGCGCCTGTGCCTATCCGTTGCCGAGTGTCGACGTCCAACAGCGGCATGCGCTGACACGTCACGGGCCCATACGCCCACTCCGTGATGCACGTACGATTGAGTAAAAACTCAAACATATCCTTGAATCCACTTCGCGCGGCGAACAACATCGGACTCAACCCGTCGGCGTTTGACAGTCGCTCCAACGACGAACCGTTTGCCTCATTCTTGCCTCGCTCCCATTTCTCGCAAATCAGCGTGAACATGTCGGGCTGATTATGGATCACGGCCATATGCAAGCACGTGTTCCCGTGCGTGTCTTGCGCCGTCGCATCCGCGCCCGCGGCTAATAAAATCTCCACTAAATCGCCCTGCCCCGTGCTCGCGGCGAAACTCAACGCGAACTCGCCGTAATAACACGGCGCCCCTCGACTAAAAAACCGACCCGTCGCCCGCGCGGCGAGTAACCCTTTCACATTTACGCTCGTCGCCAGCAACCACCGCACGAGATCGACGTTTTTATTTACGATGGCGATGTGTAACGCGCTCTCGCCAAAATATTCACCCCCGACGTACACGTCGTTCACCGTCTTCGGAAACTTCTCCCCGACGTACTTCGCGCTTCTCAGCTGCGCCGAGCGTTCCATCGAAGACGCACCGCCGTACAGCAGCATCAAGTGCAACGGTGTCTCTCCCACCGGTCCTCGCTCTCGCAGCGCCTTCTCGCCGTCTCTCTCGCACAGCGCCTTCACCTCGTCCTCGCTCCCAGTCTTCAGCGCTCGCCATATCCCTCCCGCAGACGCCGCGTGCGCGGTTTGCAGCTCCACGTCGTTCGCACCGCCCGCGCCGACGCTCGCCAGCGCGTCCTCGGCGCGTTCGCGCCTTCGCGCCGCCGCCGCCGCCGCCGCGAGCGCGAGCGCGCCGAGCGCCGCCTCCTTCCCGAGCGACGCGTCCCGCGCCGGCGGCGCGACGCCAGAGCGACGCCAGAGCGACGTCACCGGCGGCGCGGGCGCGCGCACGCGCGTCTCCAACCGCGCGAGCGCGCGCGCGAAGCAAATCAAACTCGTGAGCGCGAAGACGGTGCGCGCGACGGAACAGCGCCGCACGGCGTTGCGCGCGCGACGACGCGCGAGTTGACGCGCGGCGAGCGCGGCGAGGGCGTCGGTCGCGTCGTCGGTCGCGTCGACGGTCATGACGAGGACGACGACGCCGACCCGCGGGCGGGCGTGTGCGGTCGGGGCGGACGAGCGGCGAGGCGAAGGCGCGGCGACGCGTTTCGTGAGTTCAGGCTAAACGCGTCGCTTTACAGGAGAATTCTATATTTTTCCTCGCGCGGAACTTCGAGCGCGGTGAAGGCGCCGTCGGCGGTGACGACGGCGTACGTCCAAGGGTCGGCGGCGCTCCACGCGCACGCGCGCGCCGAAACGGAGTCGGCGCGGACGACGCGGCGGGATACGGCGCGAATGCCGCTTCGAGCGTCCGCGCGTGAAGCGCTGTGCGAGTCGCTCGGTAACGCGTCGTCATCGCACCACAGACGCACGGTGCCGTCGGAACCGGCGCTGAGCGTGAGAGCGTCGTATACGGGATTGTACGCGCAGTTCCAAATCCAGTGCTCGTGCCCGGCGACGACTTTCAACGGCCGCTCGTGCGCGCGAGCGTCCCACATCTTGAGCAATCCGTCGTCGCCGCACGACATCATCTCGTGCGGTTTGTTCGGGTTGTATCGCACGTCGCGCGTTTGCTGGGCGTGCGCCTTTTCAATCGTCTGCGCGCGACTCGCCGTGCGCGCGTCGAACACGACGACGTCAGCGTCCACACCGCACGCGAACGCATCCGCCGAGTGAGGATCCCATGCGCCTTGTGCGACGCCGTCCTGCATCGTATTCATTCCGCCGATGATCTCAGAGCGCGATTGATCGACGCGAGTGGCGCACGAAGACGCGCTCGCGAACGCGCCGTCGTCCCGACGACGCCACACGCGCGCCTTAAACTCATCCACCGTCACCAACGTCCCGGTGACGCGGTTCAATCGCGCGCACTTCACCGTTTCAAACTCTTCGACGTCTTTTGCCGTCGCGCTCGACGACGCGTCGTCGAGTCTTAAATCCGTCGGCGTCCCGCTCGCGCCGTCCCGCTCGCCCACCGCCGCCGTCGCCACGCCTCGCACGCGCTTCGTCTCCCGTCCTGCGTCTTCGTACGTCACCACGACGTGTGTACCAGTCTCGTCGACGTCGACGGTCTCGCAACAGCGGTGTTCGAGCGCGATGGACGTCGTCGTCGCGCACGTTTTCGTCTCGGGAGTGAATTCGACTTGGATCAATTTGTTTTCGCCTCTTAGCGTGTTCGTGGCGGTGAAGAATCGCGACGACGACGACGAGGGCGATGGTTCGTCGCCGTCTGCGCGCGCCACGCTCGGTACGGCGCACACGCATCGAGCGTGAACGCCGAGATCGAGGGTCGACATGGCGCGACGTCGAGCAGTGACGCGACGGCGCGTTAGCGCTCGCGAGGAAAAGTTTTAAATGAGGAGAATTTGTCTTTCCAAGCTCTACGTGGAAGCGCGACGGTCTATCTACTCTCCTGGGTTCAGGTTTTCAGTTGTTTCGCTCGCTAGCGGCGGATATCGATGACGGATGTGGTTTGTCGTCGTCCCCAAACGTCGCGACGCGATCAATCGAAGTCCAACAGGTCGCTGATCATGCCGAGGTGCGGGAACTCTTCCTGTATGCCCGGAGACCACGTGGAAGGGTGACCCATCCCCGGAGGTGGGGCCATAGTTTTCATCGATGGCGGTGTGCCGAGCGGATTGACTTGCTGACCCATGCCGGGCGGCGGCGGTTGCTGACCGTAGCTACTCATGCCGGGCGGCACCACTGGAGGTTCTGGCGGACGCGATCCAGCCGCCATGGCGGCGAAGGAAGGCGGTAACCCGCTGTTAGAACTGTGTTGCGGCGATGCAGGTCCAGTTTCGTTCACGCGCGCCGAACCAGGCGGCGGCGGACCGCGCGGCGGCGGCGGCGGACCGACGTCGCCGCTTCCTGGAGGCGGAGGCCCGGGAGGAAGCGGAGGCTGCGACTTGGCGCTCGCCAAAATCGGCTGCATACCCGACGTCACCGCACCGTTGGATGCGCCATTCGCGATCATGCTCGATGATCCCATGCGCACGATATTGGTGCTATCGCCGAGCATCGCCGAAGCCGCCTGGGCGGTACGAGCGACATCGCCAAGCGACTCCATGGACGACTGCTTTTGCATCGACATCGACGATACACCGCTCACCATCTCGCTTCGTAGTTGCAAAATAATATCCTTCGCTTTGTCCAAATCCGCGGTAAGTTGCGCGCATTCGCTCGTCTTCTCGTCGAGCTGAAGCTCGAGCTGAGAGATTCGCGAACGCAACGTGCTCACTTCGTTCGACAACGGAGCCGGGATAACCTTCGAAGGTGACGAAACTTGCGACATGGACTTCGTGCGGGTGGGCGTCGAAGGGCTATCAGCTTTAGGGGACGGAATAGCCTTCGCCGCGGCCTCCGCGGCGGCCTTAGCTTCGGCTTCCTCCTTGAGCTTTCTCGCCTCGTCCTCCTTGGCCTTTTCCTCGGCTTCTCGTTTCGCCTTCTCGGCAGCCTTGGCCGCTGCCTTGGCTTCGCGCGCGGCGCGAGCTTCGGCTTCAGCCTTTGCTTTGATGGCCGCTTCCGCCTCCTCGCGCGCGCGCTCTTCTGCCAACGCTGCTGCCTTAGCAGCTGCCTTGGCGGCGCGCTCAGCTTCCTTCGCCGCTTCGGCTTCTTCGCGAATGCGAGCCTCTTCCGCCTCCTTTTCAGCCTTCTCAGCGTCTTCGATAGCCTTCTTCTGTCGTTGACGCTCTTTTTGCTTTTGCTTCTTGCTCTTCTTCTGACCTTCAAGCTCTTGTGCGAGTCGTTCGGCTTCTTCCTCCTCAGCGATAAGCGCCTCTTGGCGCATCAACGCCTCGGCTTCGCGAAACGCGATTTCGACGCGGTTGACAAACACGTGCGAGAGAACGTACATCTCGATGGTGCGACGACCAAGTTCGGCTAATCGTTTTTCATCGCGTTCGACGGCATCGGTGGCGGACAGGTCATCCGAGGCGGATTTCTTGTCTTCTTCGTCCGCGTCAAACGCGGTTCCGTCAGCGGCCCGCTCGAGCGCCGAGACAAAGTCACCCGTCAAAACACTCTTGTTTTGCACGATGCTCATGGCCACAGAGCACTTATTCGAGGTACTCACGGAGGTCGCCTTGGCTTCCAAGTCATTTTCCGCGATGTCCAACGCGCGGCAGCCGCAGTAAAGTGCATCCATGACGAGCGTCGACGTCACTTCCTTTTCGTTGAAGAAGCGCTTGACGATCCCCTTGAGCAGAATGTCAGACTTCTCCATCGTGAGCTGTACCTTCTCTTTCCCCTCGCGAGAGTTCCAGAATTGACGAAGATTTGACCATTGCTCTTCGTCCGCGCGCATCGTCATCAGTTTCTCGCGCTTCTCATCTAAAAATCTTCGACAAATGCCCTGCGTTTGGTCAAGATGAAAATAAAGTCAGTCGTCGTCGCTTGTCTCGCCACGCGCGCGCTCGAGTCAGTCGAGCTCGAATCCATCCATCGTTCAGATTCTATGGGTGTATAGATGTTCATCAGAATATATTGCTCAGAACGAGAAATGCTTGATATGTGTTTTCATCAGCACGATGGATGTTTCGGTTCGACGGCTCGAGACGTCGCTTTTCGCCTCTACGCACCTCGACATTCGTAAGGTACACCCGAACGAGCTCGCGCCTGTACTGCGGGTCTAAGCATCTGAAAGGTCTCGCGACTTTCTCGTGTATCACTTGAACCTGAGCCTTAATCACGAGCGTGTCCGCCACGGTGAAACCGTCGAGCACCTTCGTGAGCTCCATGAACTTTTTCCAGCCCCAGTCGTGCTCCTTCTTACAGAACCGGTGCAACGTATCGCTGTACTTGGACTTTTTCGGATCCTTATTCACCACCGCAATCGTAAACTGCGCGAAATGACTCCATCCCGGCAACAGCTTGTCGTAATCGGCGACGCACAAAAACAACGACAGGTGATTGCTCACGTCGCATCCTTGCGGGTACACCAAAATGTACCACTTATACCCGCCCACCTCGAACACGTTCGATCGCAATTCCCGCTTACTGATTTCCGAAAAGTTTTCAATCTTCCACGTGAATTTCCCGTACATGTCCACGGGTTGCGGCCCTGTTTCCGTCGGTACATCCGTCGTCAGTCGCGCGTCGCGAGAGATCCACCACTAGGTCCACTCCATCATCGCGTCGCCACCACCCTCTCGCGCCCTCTCCCGTCCCGCGCGCGTCGTCGCGCGCGTCGAATTAATCTCACGCACCCGCGCTGTCCTCGCTCGTCCACGGTCCACCGTCGCTCGCGTCCAGCGGCCCGCGCCGCGCGCGCCACGTCTCGTCCGCGGGCGAGTCCGGGGTGACCGTCAGCGTCCCGTCGCCGCCGCCACCGTGCGGTCCATCGCTCGCGCGTCCGCTTCCGCGACCGGTGCTGTTTTTATTCTCCGATTTCGCGGCGTTCGGCGCGTCGTCGTCGCTCGCGTCG
>Ga0181606_10003707_pt1 | contig 12898 bp, 6 predicted proteins | sample 041ome_10_FD_132994 | JGI IMG/M metagenome (GOLD analysis project Ga0181606, IMG submission 132994) | Coastal salt marsh microbial communities from the Groves Creek Marsh, Skidaway Island, Georgia - 041412US metaG (megahit assembly) | ecosystem: Environmental > Aquatic > Marine > Intertidal zone... | reverse complement strand
TGATGATGATGCCACCGTATCAGATGCAGCAGCAGCAGCAACTTTTTTATGGTCAACAACATCTGCAGCAACAACAATATCAGCATCAGGCGTATCCGATTGGAATGAGCGGGTATCAAATGCCGCCGCCGGTTCTCACGAGGCAACCGCTCGGGATGCCACCGATGAGCGTCATAAGCGGTCAAGCGCAGTACCCGTCACCACCGCCGCCGTTGCAGCAGTTTCAGGAACAACAGCCGTTGCGGTTTGGCGTGCCCTCTGCGTTAGAAAGTAGATTGACCCCCGATGATAGTAATAGAAAGAGAGACCGCGGAGGTATAGCGATGGATGACGATTTGTACTCGAAACAAAACAAGAAGAAACGCGAGCAGAGATTTAATAATAACGAGCATTACGGGGAAGAGATTGAGCGACCGAAGTCGGTCACGCGGACAGATTCACCTCGAGGAGAAGTGACCATGGCTGAATTGAAAACCGGGAACAAACGCGCGGTGGGAACGAATCAGTCCCTGACAAAAGCGTACATGCGCCTGACCTCAGATCCAAAAGCTTCGGATATTCGCCCTCCGGCGGTTTTAAAAAAAGCCTTGGCGTTAGTAGAAGAAAAATGGAAGAGTCGAGAATGGACGTACGATCAGTTAAAAGAGCAATTAAAGTCAATCAGACAGGATTTAACCGTGCAGCACGCGAAGGGCCCTTTGGCGGTTTCTGCGTACGAGACGCACGCGAGAGTTGCTCTAGAGCACGACGATTTAGCCGAGTATAACCAGTGTCAAACGGTTCTTAAAACGTTGCACGAACGGTACATCAATGAAGAGAAGTTTAAAGACTCGCGAGGTGAGTTTGCGGCATATAGATTACTCTACGCGTTGATCGCGGACGAAACGGCCAAGAATGGTCGCCAACTTTTCACGGAGATGATTGATTTGACCGAGGAGAACATCGAGCACGACTTTGTGAAACATGCCTTAGAAGCTATTGTTTCAGTGAAAGGCTCAGATATTGTCAAATTTTTCAAGCTTCGGAAAATAGCACCGAATTATAATTGGAACTTGATGCAAAAGCACGCGAATCGATTGCGCGGGCACGCGTTGTTGGCGTTGTGTTCCAGTCACCGCCCAACGATTCCGGTTTCATTCTTTACGACGACGTTAGGTTTTGAGAACGAAGAAGAAACGATGGAGTACTTAAAGAGCGACGAAATCAAAGCCGTACTTATCGAGAAAAAAGGCGAAACTCCGCTGGTGGATTGTAAAAACACGCAGACGGCTCTGTTGTGACATGTATATTTTTAACGCACGCATACACACAAACAAACACACACACAAACACACACACACACACATACACACACACACAGTTTCCCTTTTTATTCGTGTATCTCTCTTTCACTTAGGCGTCGCTGGTGATGAACACAGTCGCACCAGCGATGACGAGCGCGATGATGAGAAATGGTAAACAAAAGCTCAAACCACGCCTCGCTCGCTTACTTAATTGGAATTTCCCTCTTCTCTTCTTTTCTTCTTCTTCTTCTTCTTCTCCTCTTCCTCCTCCCTTTCCTATTTCGTCGTCTTTTGATGAATTCCCGGTAACCCACTTTTCGACGGTGTGACACTCGCGCCAACTCAGCGCCGTCACCGCGATGGCTAAAAACATATCCACGCCGTAGTGCGTTTGATCCAGCGCTTCTTTACACGACGCGTGTAATACGGCTAAAAATACGACGAAACTACCCAGAGATATACCGTGCGTTGCTAAGCACAAGAAGCCAGACATGTATATGACACCGTGTCCGGAGAAGATCAAATCGTTGCACCCACCAGTTCCCCGAATTCGACTCGATCCGTATTCAATTAAATGCCAACCGTCTTCGTATTGCATCGGCGCGTCCGAAAATTGACGGTTGTAACACCCGGGCTTTGGATTTGGTACCACGGTAAGCATGAATGACACCACGCGAATGGCGCGCGCTAACGCAATCGTCGCGCACGTTCGAGCTGCAATCCCAAAAACACTTCTTGAGCTACTACTACTATTAATACTACTACTAATATTGATGCCGCTTGCAATTTGCTCTTCCGCCGGCGAGAAAGCGGCGTTAGGTGATTTGTCCTCAAACCTTCCCGCGCGTTTTTCTCCGCGCTCTTCGTCTCTACTGTTACTACGACTATTATCATTACCGTTCAACGGTCGCTCGTCCCTCGAGAGCGTTTTTTTATGATCGGTGTTCTTCTTAAAGAGCATCCTACCCAAACCTTCGCCTTCTCCGCCGAGCGTCGGTCCCAACACGCCTAAAATTACCCACGCGCCAAAATGCAAAGTCGTCCATCCGGGAAACGTACCACAAAACAATTCCTTCAAAGCTCTCGACGTCTCGCACCCGCGACGTAACCACTGATACAAGTTATCTTGCAACGACGTGTACACAAACTTATTCTCGTCCAAATGCGTAATCAACGCCACGCACACGTTTTCCGCCAACAATTGCGCGACGACCAACGCCGCGAACAAAAGCATCTTCATCGCCGGATACACCTCCCGTTCCCAGCTATACAAAGACATGGATAACAAAACCACTAAACTTACGATCGTTGTCACCATATAATCTAAAATCCTCGTCCCGGAAACTTCCACGGACGCTCTCAGTATCGGCGGAAACGCGGTCAATAAAGTCAACGCGGTCAAAGTCCGTCTCCTCTCCGCGCGGAAGTACCTCGCGATTTTTTTCGGCACTGAATGCGAGAGCGATTCTTCCCTCACGTTCTTCCCTCTTCCGTCCTCCTCCTTTTCCTCCTCCTCCTCTTCCGATGCGCTTCTCGCCGTTCCTCCTCCGCTCTTGAAATGTCTCACTAACGACCACGAATTTCTCGCCGTCGTCTGGACAATCTTATTCAACCTCTCTCTGAAAGAGTTTCGACCTCTTCCTCCTCTGTCCTCCAAATCCTCCTCCTCCTGTTTCAGAACGACTTCTTCTTCTTCTTCATCATCGTCATCGTTGGTGTCGAAAGACGACAGCTCTCCTCCTCTTCCTCCTGCCATCATCATCTCTGTATCCACAGTTTTAGTATTCTTATGGAGCAAAAAGCGCTTAAAATTTTGTATCTAAAAAGTGCACGCTTTTTTTAGATACAAAATTTGACTCGCGAACCCACTCTAGTCTTTTTTCTTCACTCGCAAAAGAAGCAAAAATAATAAAAATATGTTTCCGATCAATTTAGTATCATCATCGGCGGCAGCGTCGACGAGCAAAGCCTCCTCCTCCTCCTCCTTCTCTTCCAAGAGAGTGCGTTTATTCTCAAATTTTGAGAGAAGGAGAGGAGAGGGTTTCAAAGTTCGCGCGGAACCGGCGAAACCGAAATTGAAGAAAGCGGTACGTTTTACAGTTGTTGTTGTTGTTGTTGTGTCCAATTATTATAGATTACTCACGTGTTTATTTATGTATACAGGAGGAATTCACGGCTGGTGGAGGCGGCGCGAGAGGCTACTGCGACGTCGAAGAGATTAAGAACGCGATTAAAGAGTGCGAAGGTACGTTTTGATTTAAATCCAGAAGAGAGAAAGAAGAATATGCGATCTTCATTTCTTTTCATCATCTTACAAGAAGCATCCGAGTCACCATTATTGCCCTCTTTATGCGAAGACTGACGACAGAACTTTTACTGACATTTTTAATACTAATAATAAACAGGATTGGAAGGCAAAAAGTTAGAAGCCTGTTACGCGCAGTACGGGTGCGATATTAACATCGTGACCGATCACTACGCGAAAGTTGCCGGGGTGGAGAAGAAAAGCCAAGACGAGAAGTAGACATCCGTTTTGACGAAGCGCTACCGAAACGCGTCGTTGTACGTTGTGAAATCGAATTTAAAATAAGAATGTATATACTGCACGACCGTGATAAAAATATTATATATAGTAATGTGTTTCTAGTGGTAGTTATTTTTCTCTCTCTCTTTCGCGCCGCCGTCGTCTCTTCACCCGAGAGAGAGTTTGCTGCTTCCCTCGTTTACTTGAAGAAGCACATTTTCCCTTGATCCATCACCACTCTATAAGCGTACCTCTCTTGGACGAGCGTTTTGGCTAATTTTTGATCCTCTTCGCTATCTCCCGGAATGGCGGTGATGTGACCGTATCCTTGCGAGCGAAACCAATCGAGAGGGATGGACGGTTGACCGTAAACATCCAATCGAGCACACAAACCAGAACGCAAGAGCATTAAAGTGGTGATAAAGTTGTGCGTCGGCTCGCCTTCGTAGCCCCAGTTGGAAATACCTCGTCCTAAACCTTCGTCGTTGGCCAAGATGGAGTGGATGGTTTTACCCGCCGCTTTGGCCATCAAATACGAAGCCGCGTCCAATCGAACGGTCGTTTCCGTGATCGGTTCGGTGAGTTTCGTGAATTTGCAAAACTTAGAATCAGGCGCGCAGTACACCAACGTGTCGTGGACGTCAATGACCGAGGCAAATCGAGAAACAGTCGCGTCAAATCGTTGCCCGCTTGGGTCATATTCCGCGTCGCTGGTTAACGCACACGAACCGAGTTCGCCAGATTTGCCCATCGCCGGTAACTTGGACGAGTTCAACATCGTTCTCGGGTTGCTGTGCAACGTGGAGAGTCTCGCGGAGACTTCCGTGAGTTCTTCTGGGGACACGTCCGGATTGATAACGGCTTCGGCGTCCGCTCTTAAGGCGGCAGCCAACTGTAAAGCCGCTGCATCCGCGCACTCGGCGTTGGCAAACTGACACGCGATGTCGAAGAGCGACAGCTTCGCGACTTCAAACATGACTCTTTGTTCCGTGTCCGCTTGGTCGATATCGTCGGCGTTTTCAGACATACCCTCGACGAGTAACGGGTTCGTTTCCGGCCCAGCGTATCGTTCGCGACCGAACGAGGCTGACGCTAACGGAACGTTTTGCACCGAAGTCGCCGTTAAGGGCGTGCCAGTGATTCTCCCTCCTGCTTTCTTTTGCTTCCCAAGCAAGCTTCGCGCGCGTCTCTTTTCGCCTTCGTCGGAAGATGCACCCGCAACCGTCTCGGCGTCTTCTTGCCCAACTTCCAACTTGGTCTCGTCTTCCGTTTGTTCTTCGTCGGAAATCGTAACGCCTTCTTCGGCAGCCAATTCTGCCTCTTCCTCTTTCTCCTCGATAATCTCTTCCTTCAACTCCTCCACGGCGTCTTTCAAATCTTCCTTCGCGTCTTGCAACTCTTCCTTCGCGTCTTCGTGTTCCGCTTGCTGCTCTTCCGTGTGTTGCACTTTATCCGTGTGCGCGGCAGTTGTTCCGGCCGGTTTCGTGTAAAAAGCGTCGTCGTATCGATCGTGAAGCTCTAATCCTGGAATCACGCCGCTCGGCGCGACGCCCGGTCTAATGCACACCTCGGGCACGCCCAACGCCGCCCATCTGGCCATAGAATCCATATTCGATCTCGATGGCACCGCTTCAGCCGCATCGTTATTCAAACCCATTTCTGCTGCTTCCTCTGCCGCCTCCTCTTGCGCTTCTTCCGCTTCTTCCGCCGCAATCTCTTCTCGATCCTCCTCGGACATCGTCTCCGACGGCGCCAACTCTTCCGAAACGTCCACCGCGTCGCCGCCGCTACTATCAACATCGAAATCACCGCCATTGCTACTCCGTCCACCTAATCCAAACTTCCTCGACGCTTGGTTCGACAATTTTTGCCCGGACGGATGGCCAATCGCAAACACCGCGATGGCGACGAGCACTAATATCGAAAAGATTATCGCCCCTGGGGAGGCAGATCCGCTCGAGCGAGAGGATTTTTGCTATAAAAGAAAAGAAAAGTGTCGTCGCGTCAGTTGATGTGCGAATGGTAAAATACAGAAAGGCTTTCAGATCATCGATCCGTGATGCTTTAAGTGCGGAAAAGGTACGTGAGAGAGAGAGAAAGAAACTCTGGAATTCGTCACCCGATCGTATCCGAAAAGGCAATCAATCAATCAAAAAGCTCAACAAAAGTGACGAAGAGAGAGAGTTTAGAGAAAAAAGAAATCAAACGACGACGTACCATTCGCTTCTCTCTCAATCGCTCCTCGTTCGCCTGCCTCACTTTCTCGCTCTCGGCGCGAATCGTATCCGCGTTGGAAGAGCGATGCTGCATGTTTTTTGTTTGTTTTTTCTTTCCCAAAGAGGTGTTTCGAAACAACCAAAAAGTAACGAAGAAAAGAGAAGGAAAATGATGGATGGCTGAAAATGAGCAATTGAAGAAGACCGGTCGTTTTAGGGTGCGTTTCGAAGAATGAAAAAATACGCGAGGAAGATTAGCAGCGAGTCTTCGTCTTTTATGACATATAACGCGCCCGCCCGGGGAAGTGTTGCATCGAATAATAATATGAATATGTATAATATAATAAATAACTGAATAAATACGGATTCTTTTCGGTGTTCTCGATCGACTTTCGTATGTATATGTGTGAAGGAGAATGCACCAGGTCATGAGAGTCGAAGACGAAGTGAACGCCGCCGCTTTAGGCGGCTTCGGCCGCGAGAGGCTTCAAAGAAGAAGCTTTCTCGTCGTTGTCTTCAGTGGTTGACGTGCCTTTTTTCGTCGTTTGCACATCAGATCTTTTAAACGATTTTAAAAACATCGATTGGGATTTCCAAAACGACGGTTCGTCCGGGTCTTTTTTCTCGCGAGCGAAAGGCTTTTCTCCGGCTTTGGCCGACGCAGATATGGCGTAGGCTAAAGTGACGAGAGAAAAGATGACCAAACCGGCACCGACACCGCTAGATTCAGTGTTCGTGAACGCTTGTGGGTTAGCAAAGACGGCAGTCGTAACAGCCAACCAGGAGATGACGGTACCTATGGCCAACGAGAATTGGCGGTTATGCAACGGTTGAGCGTACGGTTTGACGTATAATGCCAAACAGAAAGCGACGCCGCAGAGCATTTGCGCCATGGCGATTTGACACGCCGATGCGAATTCAGAAGAGACGTCGTAGCCAGAATTCGGATCGCCGCGCAAGTTTCTTTCAGTAGCAAACACTGGAATGGCGGCTAAAAAGAACTTGGTCGCCAACAAAACGAGCTCCCATCCTTCGCATCCCGGGCGATTGGATTTGTACATGAAACCGTACGTCGAACGCAAGGAATCGGATTCCGATAATTTCCCGGTCGGACGTCGTTTCAATAACTTCCATGCAAGAAACAACGGTAGACCGAACGGATAAATAATCATCGCGAGATACGCGGACGATCGGTAGGCGTTGAACGTCGCACCTTCGGCTTCGATTTTATAATCCACGCGTAAGAACGTTCCAACGTCCAGAGTTCTCGAGTTGAAGAGCTGCAAGACGGTTTTGGTGACGCCAGCGTAGGTTAAAACGAGCATCCAAACGCAGTTACGCTTACATTTACCTTGGAATTCGATTAATATCTCGTCGTTGATGTTCAAACCGAGGAATGTATTCCTATTCATCTTCCTAATCACACCGGCGGTGTTAAAGGCGACGAAAGTAAGCATCAAGATGATCGGCGGCACGGTCAAAGCTCCAATGTATGACACGTAAAACGTGTTTGAGGCGTTCGAACATCCCGGCGCTAACGCATCCAAGTTTAAGTTGGTCACGTCGAGTATTCCCAACGTTCTCTTCATAGGCGAAGGCCATTCGACGTCGTAGGAGTACAACAAACCGAGCGTTTGAAAGACGTAAATGACGCACGTGGCGAGTACCGTTCCGGCTGCTTCCTGGAGCGGTTTCTTGAAAATGTAAATTATAAACCCGATCAAGGCTAAAATTCCGATAACTGGAATAGCATCTGTAATGGGTTTTGATTGGCACTTCAAACACTTGCCGCCTAACTTTCGGAAACCTTCTTTGCACAACGCGCACACCGGCCCTTCGTAGGCGTCCTCGCATGCGACGTTGCCAGTCGAGTTAGTCGCTTTGCACGCTTCCGCACCCATGGGGCACTGGAAGATGTACTCGGACAAGTCATTTGAGCGCCACCAACCTTCAAGTGAGGAGATATCGCTCCCACCGCGGCAATCGCCACCTTCAGGACACGGCTTACATTGTATTCCATCCAGATTGAACGTTCGATCTTCGCAATAACTGCATATTCTCGCAGATTTTTCGCCGTTCTCTAAGTTCATCCAATTAGGCTGGTACCCGGGAAGACAGTTTAAGATTTGCGCGTTCAATATCAACTCGTCGCCGATTTGAACATCGTTCTCGCGTTTGCATAAAAATGATACGCGGTATACGTCACCGAGCTCGCCCCGAAATGTCACCTTGTCAAAGGTTGAAACGCCTTTCTGAGAATTTTCAGAGAGTTCGCCGGAAACGACCAAAGGAGAGTGATTTTTCAAAAATTCGAGCCTTCCAAGGTCTCCAGCGTAATCCGTGATAGCGATGTCGTCCAATTCGTGCGAAGCAGTAGATATTGTACACGTTGATGACGCTGGTTCAGAAACCGCGACATGCCCGTAATAGTCCACGAGTTCAACCGAGAACGATTTGGCAACTTCACCCGATCCGACGCCTTTTGAGAGCTCGGCTAAGACATGCGCCGGTGCTTGAACTTTCAACGCCTCCGTTGCGTAATCTTCTGGATGAAAGGTTGGCAAGTTGCTGCAGCTTTCGCACGTAAACTCGACGTTCGGCGAAGACGCTCGCGTCCAGTAGACGCTCGGGCCAGATTCCGCCACGTTCGAACGAAAAATCAACTGTGATAAAGTATTCATCGTAGTTGGTGTTATCGAAGCTTTCGCAAAGTTGGCGTCGAAATAAACGCCGCCGCCTACTTTGGAGGCTACGTTACTGTCGAGAGTCAGAGACGCGAGCTCGAAATCGAGTGCCGAGTCAGCACCGCTTTCTTCCGACGGCGGCGCGATGGAAATCGCACCACCATTAGTAGCTTCGTTTTTCGACATGACACTTCCGTTTTCTACTCGAAACGCGATTGCAGAGCTCGCAATAGCACCTCCAAATCCATCACTGGCGACGTTTTCAGCCATGGTCGTTGCGTCGAGCTTCAAAGATGCCACGTTGTCTACGGCGCGAATACCTCCACCGTGTGTAGCGGCGACGTTTTTAGAGAAGATGGCATCCTTAGCTGTGACGATACCAACGCTCGTGTAAATGCCGCCTCCAGCGCCGCGCTTTTCGCCAGGACCGTGACATCCAAAGGCTGTATTTTCGAGAAGTGTCGCGCCTTCTCGAACGGTAACGATCGCGCCTTCGGAATACAAAGACACAGACGGGGTGGAACCAGAAGTAGAGCTCGTCGTCGCGGCATCACTGGAAGACAACACAAAGATTGCACCGCCGTCGATGGCCGCATTCTTCGTCATAACGGTGTTTTGGGAGATTTCCAAGTTGGTCGCGCCTTGAGATACGGAAGAGACGTCGTATACTCCGACGACGGCGAACGCGCCCCCACCAGCGCCGCGAACTCTCGGGCATACCGTTTCGTTGCTTCCGCCAGCAGTGTTCCCGGAAAATACCGCGGCGGTCACAGTAGTCTTACACGATGACTCGAGGTAAACACCGCCACCATATGAAGAAGCGACATTTTCAACAAATTTCGAAGCCGAATTAATGGTGATGTCCGCGCCGACGCACGACACGCCACCACCATTTTTGGCGGTATTTTTATAGACGGTCGTTTCAGACGAAAGCGTTACCGACGCTGACGGTTCAGCATGAATGGCACCACCGAGATTTTGGGCAACGTTTCCGGCCAAAGTTGTCTGCGCGGACGTGACAATTGTTGACGCCGTCTTGGCGTTGATGGCGCCTCCGTTGACTTTCGCGACGTTTTTCGTAAACATGCAGGAATCAAACGTGAGTAAAATTGCTTGTGGCCACGCCATGACTCCCGCACCGTAATCTGCTTCGTTTTCAGTAAAGGTAACGCCGGTAAACGTTCCTTTAGCGCCTGAATAAACGAGAAGACCACCACCGTAACTTTCGGCATTTGCCGTTGGCGTATTCTTGGAAATCGTGCCATCCACAAACTCGGCGTCACCACCATTAAAGATACCAATGCCGGATCCGTAACTCGCCGAATTCCCGGAAACCTTCGCGTTTATAAACTTTGGCTTGCAATTGTTCCCGATGAAAATACCAGCCGCGAAAAATGCTGAATTGTTTTCAATGACGGCGTTGGTGAAAACGCCGCTGGAAGATTCGTCGACGTTCAAACCACCACCTTTTCCAGAAACATCCAGAGAGCAACCTTTCACGGTCAAATCGTTCGCGATGACACTCGAGTTCGTTTCGATGTAAATACCACCGCCTCGATTGGCGTTCCCGGTTCGGTCGTTACCTCCCGAACAGTTTTGCACGACGACGTTATCAAACTTGGGAGAGGCGCTCACAACGTGAATACCACCACCCAAATTCTCTGCCAGGGAGTCTTTCACGACAACATCAGAGAGCTGAACGCGCTCAGAAGTCGCCGAGTTTGCGATTTTTAATCCGCCGCCGGTTTCGCTGCGACCGTTTTGAATAGTCACGCCAGAAATGGTGACTGCATCGTCGTCGCCGGAAATCGTGGCAAAATGGTTCTCGTATCCGCAGTCGATTGTAGTTGAATCGGGCAACCCAGTGAGAGAAGAAATCTCTACTGGTCCAAGAGACGTTATCGAAAGACCGCACGAACTCGAAGCGAACGTTCCGGGAAGCAACGACACTTTCTTGCTCACAGCGTTTCTGAACAAGGTCGACGCCAACGTTGCCGCCAACGACGCGCACGGAGACGTGAACGTACCGCACGACGTAGAAACATCAGATGAAGTCGCCGAGGCAAACATCTCAACAATCGGATTTCCGGCGAGAACCGGGACGTATTTAGCCGACGCGAAATTCGGAGAGACTGTTTTTGTACCAGTACCATCGATCACGACGGCGTGTACTAGAAAAACAATGACACTTCCCAAACTGGACGCGGTTTGCTCCATATCCGACAAGTCGACTGAGGTAGATAAAGCGCCGCCAAAAGCGACACTACTATTTAACGTCGATGAGATGCCATAATATGGCCACGTGTATCGAATGGGCATCTTATCAGCACCAGGAATGTAAGGCGTGACCGAATATAAGGAAACGGTCTCGTCCTTGTACTTCTCGCTCGCCGCCCAATGTACGGAGTACGACGTCGAAGACGTTTTCACCGCGTACGCGTACGCTGGAGCTTTCAAAACATCTTGCGCACCAAGTGACGATTGCTCTGCCAGCGCTTGCACGCAAACAGAATCCGTCGACGCGTCGTGCTTCGCGATGCCATTCGCTAACATCGCGCCTTCCAAAGCGCTCGCGTACGCCGAAATATCCACCGTCTCCACGCCATCGCAGAAACACCCGGCGTCGTTCCAGGTGTTCAACAAAGCTTTACACGTGTTTGACGTCGGACTGGCACACGCGCTCACGTCTGGCATCGACAAACACGTCGAGACGCTCGGAACGTTATTCGTCGTTTCTTCGGCGCGCGCAAAGGCACCCCAAAAAGTAACAACGAGCAAGGAAAAGAAAAACATTCTTCTTTTCGAAAGGATCGTCATCGTCTTCATCCGCGCGCACGAACACCCAACGACCGAACAGCAGAAAGAAGATAACAGGAAACAAACTTAAACTCTCACGCGATTGATAAACCGTACGCGAACGCGCTTAACCGTACCACCGATCGAGTCAATTCAATAACAATCGCCAACGAGATCAGAATTAAATACGCCGACACGAACAAAAATAAATACAAAGAGCGCGCTTGGAGAGAAAACAAATCTCTCGAAAATAAAAACACTCTCTCTTGGTCTCGCTTAGTATTCGTCGTTGTTATGCTCTGCGTCGTCGCAACTACTCCTGCGCTTTTCCGCGAAGAGTAGGAGTTCGTGATGATACTTGTTGTTGTTAAAAAAAAGAAATGCGTTTTTTTTTTGTTTTTCAGAAATTTTAGCGTTTTTTTGTTTTTTCTCGAGCTCTCGTACAAAAAGGAAGGAAAGAGCAGAGGAGAGAGCAAAGAGAGAGTACTTGACGTAACATAGTGTGCACAAATGATAATATTGATTTTGACTACTTATAATAAAGGTTCTAGGCGCAGAGCAGTTTGCTCCTCCTCGGTCGAGCAGTTTGCTTAAAGCAAAGAGAAGGAACCGACAGCAAGCGCGGCGAAGCCCAACGCGTGCCCGAGAGACCCCCACGCCATGACGTCAATCAACGTAAAGCCGCTCGGGTCGTTCGTCGTGTTCAAAAACGAAGCCTCTTCTGCTTTCACGTCGCCGGCGGCGTAGTGCGTCTCGCCGTTTTGCGTCGGCAAACCCGCTTTCGCGATTTCAGCTCTTTGATACGGCATGAAGACGAATCGTCCGAGCGAGAGCATCAACGCGTTCGCGCCGGAGATGGCCAAGTTCACGTCCGAGAAGGCTCTGGTTTGGACTTTCACCCCTCGAGAGGTGGATCGCGTTTGCGATTTGACTTTGCTGTTTATATTTTTTAACGGTACGTAGAAGATACCCATTCAAGACGAACGTGGAGAGAAAGATGAAGAGACGTGATAAAGAAGAAGAGCGTTGTGAAGTTGTGAGTAAACAAAGCGCAATTTTATTCGCGGATGGGATGTGTTGGGAGGACCGTATCCCCACCTTTTCCACTTGAGAATCGGACGGAGATCGCGCGCTTTATAAATAATATATTTTAAACTCAGAAGAAGAGAATAAAGAGACAGAGACCACGCGCGAATGAACAACGAACAAAGGAACAGAGTAAAACGAACCTGGAGAAAGTCGCGGTGGTGCGCATCGGCAAGGCGGTTTGCAAAGCGAACGACATGATGTGACTTTACAAAGGTTTTCTGTGTGTTGATATGAGGAGGAAAGCAGTTGCGGGGTGAAGAAGATACGGTTTTAAAAACAGAGATGTTTAGGGTTAATTTAGTATCG
>Ga0181606_10003706_pt1 | contig 12899 bp, 10 predicted proteins | sample 041ome_10_FD_132994 | JGI IMG/M metagenome (GOLD analysis project Ga0181606, IMG submission 132994) | Coastal salt marsh microbial communities from the Groves Creek Marsh, Skidaway Island, Georgia - 041412US metaG (megahit assembly) | ecosystem: Environmental > Aquatic > Marine > Intertidal... | reverse complement strand
GCGGCGGGTCATCAAAAGAACAGCAGCAGCATCCGATCTGGGATATTTGGGTACGCGTCGAACGATTCGGTGCATCGCGTGGTGGTGTTTTTGGACGACGTTTCGTGCGTGAGTTTTATACACGGCGAACGGAGCGTCGTTCGGTTCGTGCGAGAGGTGCAGAGGATGTCGCGAACGAGAGGGGTGGTGGTGAGAGAACGAACGTCTTCGGCGAGATATAGTGGTAACGCGAGTAGTGGTAGAAATAGAGGGCGGCGAAGCGCGCGAAGTAGCGCGTGCGAAGTGCTCGCGAACGATGCGAGTTGTTCGTGCGCGATGACGATTTATAGGCAAAATCCCCAACAAGGAGGGAACGGCGGCAACGATAGGAGGAATAGAAAAACGCTCCTCACCGTAGAAGCGAGACGAGGCGCGACGAGAAAGACGAGAGAGACAGACGTGGTACGATTCGTAAAGGTCCCCGATAGCAGTTCTACAACGCCGTGCATTGCTCTGGAATACACCTCCATAGACGACGCGTTGCGGAACGAAAAGGACATCCAAAAAGCGCGCGAGCGCGCTCGCGCGGCGAAATTGACGGACAAGCTCAACAAGTTTTCTACGTTCAATTTAGGCATAGACACGCACGCGTCGAACGGAAACCAACGCGAACGCGACGCCAAACGCAACGTTAAGCTCGCGTACGAACACGAAGGAACAACAACAACAACAACAAATGATACCTTCCGGCGCACGCTCCCTCGCGACGCCGGCGGTTTGCGAGGCAGAAGCGGACAAGGTCACGGCGAGAAGCTCAAAAACTTGCTCGAATACGAGCGCGACGAAACGGACGAACACGATTACGGATCTGGCGTCGATACGGACGAAGAAATTGACGATTTAGATGACTTTTAAATCTCTATCATTCTTTTTCCGTTGATGATGCGCTCTTGGGAGGGAGCGCGCGCTGTACGTAGGAGTTGTTGCTTTCCCCCTCCTTTCCATGGAAAAAAATATCTTCTCTCGGTGTGTCCAATTCGCATTTGCCTCACTTCCAAAACGCCCGCCCCCGTGCGAAAACGAACTCCTTTCGGCGCAAAAATGGGCATCGACAGCACCACGGAGACTCTGGAATCGTACTTCCACCCGGACTCTTCGAAAGATATGAAGCTTCAGGAGCGACAAACCATCGTCGTCGTCGTTTTCATCATACTTTTATTGGGTGGGTTCGTGTTCTACATCGTCGCGGAGGTGATGGAAAGAAGAGGGGCGAACGCGAAGAATGCGAACATGAATAAAGCGAAATTGTCGCCGACGCCGAAGAATGCGCCGGTAAATAGGTTTCGAGATTCAAAAGGAGGGAGGTTAGATACGAGCGTGTTGAGGACGAGCGCGGCGGGCACGGATGTAATCGTGTAAAATTTGGCTGTTGCTCCTGAGGAAAACCGCGGGCGCACGCATTCGAAGCCGACGACGAAACTATATACTTTTGTACCAACCTGTAAATGTATTTGTAATTTAAATGTACGTATAGTTGAATGATTTTATGTGTTAAAAAATGTATCTTAATGTGGTGTAATAACTTAAATGACTCTGTCGCGTCTTTTTCTCTCGAAGTGGAGTGGTTCGATCTATCTTTCTACCCAAACGGAGACAAAACGCTTTTCTTTCTCGTTCAATTTTCCTCACTTACTTACTCTACTTACATATCGACGCTGTCTCGGGTAAAACCGGGCATAGCGAAGGCCTCGGCGAAGGCTTCGACCTTTTCTTTCAACTCTGCGACTTCTTTGCTGCCGTCGATGCCCTTCTTCCAGTCTACCAACTTCTTTCCGTGCGTTTCTTGCGCTTTCAAACCAATTTTCGCGGCTTCGTCCAAGAATACGGCGATTTGTTCGAAGTCTTTCTCCACTAAACCACGACTGGTCATCGCCGGCGCACCAATGCGGCATCCACCCGGCGTCAAAGCGCTCGCGTCGCCAAACACCGCGTTCTTGTTCAGCGTGATGTGCACAGCATCGCAGATGTATTCCATCTTGGATCCGGTCAATCCGTTCGGTCTCAAATCCCACAACACCAAATGGTTCTCGGTACCACCGGTAACCATGGAATATCCCAATTCGATCAATTTCTTCGCCAACGCGTCCGCGTTTTTCTTCGTTTGCACTTGATACTTTTTGAATTCGTCGGTTTGCGCGTGCTTCAACGCGACGCACAACGCAGCGATTTGGTGGTTGTGCGGCCCGCCTTGCAAACTCGGGAACACGGCATTGTTAATCTTCCCTTCGAATGCTCTCTCGTCTCTTCGAAAGAAAATCATGCCCGCTCTCGGACCTCTCAAAGATTTGTGCGTCGTCGTCGTCACCACGTCGCAATACTCAAACGGCGACGCTTGTTCCTTGGCCGCGACCAAACCGCTAATGTGTGCCATATCCATCATCAACATAGCCCCGCACTTGTCGGCAATCTCCCGGAATCTCTTGTAATCCCAATCTCTCGGGTACGCACTTCCCCCACAAATCAACATCTTCGGTCGAAAATCCATCGCTTTTTCCTCCAACTTATCGTAATCGATGTAACCGGTTTCGTAGTTCACCTTGTACGGTAAACTCTCGAAGAAAATCGACGTTGCGGAGATCTTCTTCCCGTGCGCGGTGTAATACCCGTGCGTCAAGTGTCCACCAGACGGTAAATCCAAACCCATAATTCTATCGTGCGGTTGCAACAACGCCACGTACACGGCCATGTTCGCCGGCGACCCGGAATACGGCTGCACGTTCACCCCCCACTCGTTTTTGTCCAACCCGTACGCTTTCAACGCTCTCTCTTGACACTCCATCTCGATCAAATCGATGTTTTCGTTACCGCCGTAATATCTCGCGTTCGGCTGCCCCTCCGAATACTTGTTCGTGCAGCACGAACCGAGCGCTTCCATCACCGGCATGGACGTGAAGTTCTCCGACGCGATGAGTTCGATGCCTTTGATTTGCCTCAACTTTTCTTTTTGGATGAGGTTGTAGATGAAAGGGTCGGCGGTTTTTAAAGTTTGCAAAGCTTCTGGGAATACTTGCTCCATTTTTTTAAAGATTATATTCGTATCGCGTGGTGCGCGTATTCTATTGATACGTCGGGACGTTTTCCTTTTTGGTCTCTCTCTCGCTGTTTCTTCGCGTGTGCGTGCGTGCGCGCAGTTGTCGAGAGTAAAACGCAAAAAGCGATCGCCGTGGGCTCAAGAATGTTCAAAAAGACGTAATTTTAGGGTTTCATATTGGTCAAAAAAAAACGCTCCGAAAAAGCTTTTAAAAGGAAAGAAAAAAAAAAAGGCACAAATGACATGCGCTTCTTCTTCTTCGTCGTCGTCGTCGTCGTCGTCGTCCTCGTCGTCGTCGTCCTCGCGAGCGCGGAAGATGAGTCGTCGAGAAAGACTGCGCTGCTGAGTAATTTCCAAGGGAGAGCGGCGTGTCGTCACGAGCAACGCGTCGCGTTTCCCAGAAATGAAGTCGAGTTGAAAACTATTCTTTCGAGAGCAGAGGTGAAAGTCGTGAGAGCGGTGAGCGCGAACGCGCACAGTTGGAACGAGAAGTTTTGGTGCGGACGGACCGAGGAGGACGAGGACGAGGAAAGCACCGTGAACGTTTTCGTGAACGATTTGCGGGTGGTGGGAAGCGGTGAAAGTCGCGCGCATTTGTTTAAGAGAGGTTTCGAAAAAAATTACGTTTCGGTCGATGCGGGAATGAAGGTTCGCTCGATGCTAGAATACATCGCGGAGCAAGGTTACGCGTTGAAATCAGTGCCTTGGTTTATAGACCAGACAGTAGGAGGTGCGTTTGCGAAGCTAAAATTTCAGACACTTCTTCCTTTTCTTATTTATTTTTCTGTTTATGCATTTTCTCGCAGGTGCGCTCGCGACGTGCTCTCACGGCTCAACGCTCGTTTTTGGCTCGTTGTCGTCGCAAGTCGTGGGTTTGCGAACGATGTTCTTCAACGGGACTGTCGAAACAATCACGGAAAGAACGCACGGCGTGGATGTTATGGATGCGTTTCGCTGCCACGTGAATCAACTCGGTATTACATTAGCTGCTATTTTTGAAGTTTTCGAGGCAAACGAAGCTCACAGAACGAGTCGCTTCGTAACCGAAGAACACATGCTCCACGAAATTGAACTGGCGAGCGCGGCGGTGAGAAGGTGCATCGGAGACAACCAAACGGATTGGTGGCGTTTGTGTGCCATGCGCCGGTTCGCTCTTCGTAACATGGATGATTTATCTTATTATCACTTTGTTCCGACGGAGGACGTGCAACGCGTGAAGATTCGCAGGAAAATTTCAGAGTCGTCGAGAACAACAAGAAACGCTGGTGATCATTATTTTGATGCGAACGAGGAAGATTTCTTACTCGCAAGAGAGTTTTCGTCTGCGCGAGCATTGGAGGAGTTTTATTTCAAAGCGTCCGCAGCAGATGCAGAAAACGAAGCACTCAAGAACATCGTGAATCCAAATTCTATTAGGAATCGGCTCATGCAAAACGATGATCTCGTCTCGATCTGGACCAACTTATGGCAAGATGCTCTTGAACCTTCATTACGAAGTTTCATTGCTTCAAACGCAAGCACGTATCTCGTCATGACAGAAGAACAACTCGATCGAAACGATAATTATCCGTTCGACCAAGCGGAAATCGCTGTTCCTCTCACCAATGCAGGCGAGTGCTTGCGTGGCTTTGTTCATAGCATAAGCGAAAGTAGACGGAAGTACTGGAGAAGTCCCGCATTAATACGATTTTTGAACGCGGAAAGCGCGTTGCTGTCCCCGACTCATAAACGACCGAGCATGTACGTTAACATAGAAAATTACAAGAGAAGCGAAGAGGGAAAAGCCGCTTTCGGCGATGCAATTCGATACTTAACGTCGAGCAAAAAGTGTGATGGAAGATTGCATTTTGGAAAGTTTGGTTGGGGCGAAGAAACATACCCCTACTCGCTGTATGATAAATATGGGGAGGCATATTGTAAATTTGTTTGCATGAAAGACAGATATGATCCAATGAGGCGATTCGAGACGCGAGAGATGAGTCGTATTTTTGCAAGGGACCTCTACAAGTGCACGCGCACGTGTGATTAGTGCATGAACTACAAAAAGTGCCTGGTGAATAAAACTAAAGTGAATTCAGCCATTCCTCTATTTCTAAAGTATTGTACATTAACGACATACCCGAACCATGCCATCTGAAGACAATGCAACGAACAATCGACTTCGCGGGAGTATTTGAATCGCTCGTAAAGCGCTGTTGCCGTCATCGTGTAACATCCTTGTTTCTACTTTACTGAAAACATCATCATCTGTTATGCTCGAGTTCTCCACATCAAACACTCCAATACCATTTTCTATCGTGGCAACAAAACAACTTTTTGAATCGAGCATATCAAAATCACATATGGAATTCCTTTTCCCGCGATGCTTGAACCTATCGCCAGACGAAGACGTTCGATGCGTGTGAGCATCACTCGGTGGAATGTGAAACGAACGAACTCTCGCAGCAGACCGCGACGAAAATTTCCTCGCATCCCACACATTCACCATTCCGTCGTTTGAGCTCGTGATGAATTGATAATTGTTCGTACCACGATGATTCTCTAAACAACGCACTCGAGTGCAATGATCGTTGTGTGCTTTAAAATTTGCAAACACTTTACATGTTCTGGCATCGACAGCTGCGACGGATCCAATTCCGTACGAGCAGAAGACGTTGCTGTTGTCATTACACTCGATAGAACGTACTCGCGCGTTTGCTTCTTCCGATAGCACATGCGTTCTCGTGAACGAACCAGTCTCGCAGTCCGCGATTGCTATGGAACCTCGCAAAGTACCTGCGACCAAGTTGCTCAAGTTCGAGTCGTGTGCGAGGCACGAAAAGCCATCACGTCTGGATAGGAGGGACTTGTCCCTCGAACGCCAAAGTACTGAACATTCCGTGCCGTCGTTGAACATGGCATCATCGAAATCGTCGAACGTGGTATCGTCGAGATTGTTATTATATGCCTTTTTGTTTGTGTTTGCTAAAAACAAACTCAAATAGCCGGCGTCATCTGCCGTGGCAATTGTCTCACCTTGTGGATCCAGAAAACATCCTGCGCGGATATTTGCATCAGGTTCGTGAATCACAAAAGGCGCTCGAAATTGTGTAAACGAAGTAGCGTTCGCGATCGTCGACTCTTTGTTCTTCGGACTGTTGCCTAAAAACCAGATTCGACACGCCGTTCCTCTGCGTAACCCGCCGCGATAATGTGCACCGCACGTCAAGACTCTCGTTTCTGACTCTGAAACTCGCAAAGCACCGTTTCCGTCAAAGAAATCGTTGCTGTTTCCGTGCGCTCTTGAATTACCGTCTGCTACCGATCGAGAATACATTTTTGCATTAGACAGTTCGCGGTTTGGCATTTCAATTGATTTCCGAGCGTCGACCCCAAAGCCTCTTGAATGCGCCCTCCACTTGGCGAGCGTTTCCAAACGGACCACCCACGGTTTCATACTTTCATCGCGAAAAAATCCATTCAATGTTGGCGGTAATGCGTTGAGATTGCTTGAAGCAACGATATCACCGGGTAAAAATCTCCAAGGCCCACGTTTTCGTCTGTTTACGACCGCTTCGTCAATGTCTTCTTCTGAATCGTCATCATCGTCAATATCCGCTATGCCCGAATCTCCACCCGTCGCAACGTACCTCTCCAACGATAAGAGCGCGATTTCTCTAGATTTCTTTCTTTCGATTTTCTTGACGTTCTCCTTTTGCATTTTAAGCTCAGTCGTCGCGAGTGACATGTACTCGGTGATGTCAAGGTGCTCAGGCAATCGACGAGCATTGCGAATCATTTCAATCGCCTGTTTTGCGCGGTCTACAGCATCCGCGTCACGATTAATGCCATTTTGTATCAGCGAGATCAACGGCGCGACGACATTCCGAAGTAACACTGGCATACACAATCGGGAGATGATTTGTTCCAGAACAAGCATGGAAGCTGAGAACTCTTCCTCGTTGACGTCCGCTCTCAAAGAAGTCAAGATTGTAAGCACCGAAGGAAGAATTTTCTCCTCGAAATCGAAATCAGAACACACGGCGGAGGCAACGGAGTTCAAAACAGCCGGGTGTAGCAATTCTCTTCGGAAACTTGGGCCTTCTTCATTCATTTGTTGAATGATTTCTTTGGCAGTGGATCCACCTTTCTGCGATGAAACGTCTTCATTGGCTCCCGATTCAAGACACTCTGCATATTGTGCCAACAATATGCGCTTGGCAATAATTTTTGGTTCCCGGAGAATGTCCATGCTTATGTTCGTTGCCGTTATCGACGTAGACAAGGCACGAGACACGCGCTCTAATGCGCACAAATATTCCGCACAGCTTTGAAAGAGAGAAGCAGACGTCATTGCGCGCTCCATGCTCTTGCGCGAGTATTTTTCGAGATGCGCTTTCGAAGCGCACGCAATGGCGTGCATGCTTTCTTCGATTAAAATAGACGCGTGAATAGCCGTAGTTTTGAACGTTTGACCGTTCTCTTCATCACTAGTATTTAAGAAGTTTTGTAGTGCCCGTCGTATGGCATCGTCGCACGCGACAATGCGTCCCGTAGACCCAAGTCTCGAATTACTACGAATATTTTTTAAATCCTCCAACGCTTTCGCGTTCAAGAATGCATCCATCTTCAGAATATCTTTTGCACCCGGCGGTGTCTCATCGAATATGAGCTTCTCGATCACATCTTTCACATCGCCTGGTATTTCGTTCGAATCATCCATCGCGTCTAATAATATGCGCATTTCTTCTCTCGTGTCGCTCTCGAGATAAGAATCATTGATGTCAGCGAATACGCCGACTGTATCCACCAGAGCTTGTTCGCGAATCTCGCGAAAATGTTCGGGAATGTCTCGACTGGTAAATAAAGTAAATAAGGCCGCGCCTAAGGCTCGTAAATCCCCAACTCGCGATGCATTGTTATTCTTGCTCGTTTTCTCGGGCGTCATGAGCGCGTCAACGTACACGTCATCCTTTGATTCGTCCAAATCGACATTTCTATATTTCTTCAATACGTCTTCGTACTCTCCATCATCTTCGTCTGCTTCCTCTCCGTCCCCGTTCAAAGGCATAGTGCGTAAAGGGCTGTTTTTCGTTTTACGTACCGGATGCGGGTACCTGAACACTTTCATACGTCCATACGCGAGTAACTTTCCATTGTCTTCACCGAATTTACACGTATTTTTCGCCGCTACTGCACTTGGATTATCTGTGACCGTGCCAACTTGGTACCCAAAATGCACGTCAAACCACGTGTGTAACCTTTTACTGACGAAATCAGACTCTAAGCAGCTCCTGTGGATTCGTATGAATTCCTCGGAGTTGCCAGAGGACGATATCCACTCCGGGAGTTGTAAATCATGCAAGCCATCTTCAATTAAAGAAGATTTGAAAATGCTCGGGTCGTAATAGAATCGAGGTAAACACTCATCTGGCGTCGTTTCAAAGACCCGCTGGATCGATTTCGGGTACTCGTTCGGTTCCCAGTCTGGACGAACAAATTTTTGTAGTACAATTTTCGATAAATTCCTCGCAGATTGAACGCATGCTCCAAGCTCTGACATTGAGGGGTCGTCGAGTAGGTGATATCCAAAATTTTCAAACGAACGATCGAGCATTTCGTCTCCTTTCATGAGTCGCGCTTTCGTTTTAGTGAGATCTCTGTAGCCGAATAAAGGTTTATCATCGGCACTATCTTCATCATCTTCTGCAGCAGACGCCGTTGTTTTATCGTTCACGGACGAAGAGAACGGATGCTTCGAGAAATCAATCACCCACGGCATGAACGCGTGAAACTGAAAATCGCCTTCGCGCCGTCCAGATATGGCATTGATACGAGAAATGTATTCGAGATTTGAAATCGCTCCTAGCCTCCACGCCGCCGTTAGCCCATGCAAATTTCGTCGATCTTCCTCCATCGCGTCTTCCTTATCTCGCTCATCTCTGTTTTCGACGCTGCGTGCTGGTGTCGACGTAACTTCGTGCTTGCTCGCGCGAGAGAGCGCGTCAATCTCAATCAAAGGGGTCATTGTCAATCCCACATTCTTTTCGATTAAATCTTTCGCTTTGTCCTCATTAATGACGCACTTCTCCAAACCAAATCTCCCTCGCAAGTGTAAACCTTTTTCGTGCGTAAAGTGCAACCCTTCCACGAGTTGCCTCGCAATCAGACATCTCCTCGATTTCGAGTCGCCGAAAACCGAAGACGAAAACTGGGCGCACGTTCGCAACGTATGCGCTCGATGTGGATACACTAAAAAGAGCGCGCTTTTACAACGCGTCTCCAAACAAGCTACTGGCATTCTCACAAACATCTCGTTGGTTTTCCTATTCAGCTTTGTCCGCCACATCGCTTCCTCAAAAGCGCTCGGCGTCGCAGTTTTCAGTGTTACGTTGTCGTCGTCCTCCGCGCCACATAACTTCCCGACGGCATCCATCGCGTCCCTAATGCGCTCTTCGCCTACCACGATCTCCACGTCGACGAGCGCACCATTTTCCTTCTTCGTTTTCCTCGCAGTTCTCGTACCACGCGCGTCGTCTTCACCGTCGTCGCTCGTTTCGCTCCAACCGTCCTGGTCGCCGTTCCTCTCGTTCACACTTCCTCTTATGCTCCCTGCATCGGGTCTCTCTTCTAAACACAACCGTTTCGGATTGGTCGTCGACACTAAAAACTTTATTCCCACATCGTTCGGCAACAAAGGCTCCACCAGAGACAGAATTTCTCTCTCCGAAAGAAGCACCATGTTTCAATCGCGTTTTCTTCGTTCTCTCTCTCACGTTGTCCTCACCTCGTTCATCTTGGTAATCACGTTCAGAATCACAAAAAGAACGACGCACAGAACGACGCACGCGAGTATGTTTTTTTGCAGCCTGCACAAGCGTTCGCGCTTGAGCCGCGAGAGTTGTCTTCGTCTTCTGTTGTTCTCTTCTTCTTCTAATTCGTCACGGTCTTCTTCTTTTCGCAATAAGAATTCCTTCTTATTCTCCGTATTGTCATCAACGTTTAATGTAGCGGCGCTCATGCGCAAGCTTTTGCTCTCTCTCTCTCTTAATCTGTCTTTTCTCTCTCTCTCTCTCTCTCTCTCTGTGCGCGAGCCGCGCGCCGCGTTTGTGTTGTTTGTTGAGAATATCTTTAACCAAATTGAATCAGTTGACACCCTAAAATCATACCTTTGTTTTGTTGAAGAACAAATTTGGCCGTTAAAAGTGCGTTGCTCGAGATACGGACGAAAAGGTCGTAAAACAACCACGAGCGCATCTATTCTTTCCTCTCTCTTTCTCGCGCTTCGTTTCTCTTCAACTCGAAAGGTTTATTCTTGGAACGTTCAGATCGGGCGTGATATCAGATCTTTTTTGCAAACGACGAAGAGAGAAACCTCTTCCGAAATCCCCTAATTTGAAAGCTTTCGAGAGCTCTTTTTGTTCAGATCTCTCTGCGATGAGGAATAGATTACAACGCGCGTTCTCGTCCGCGGTCAGTAAAGAAAACGTGAATACCACTTCTTCGTCGTTTGGGAGCGATGGTGGCAACGATCGAGAAGATATCAGTGCGGAGGATTCGACGAGATCAAATTTGGGAAACCAGCAAAACGTTGGAGGAGGGGAGAAGGGTTCGCCGAAACGGAATCGAGGACCGAAGAAAATCGTCCGGAAAACGATCGAGAGAACGAAATCGGTTGCAAGAAAACGCATCACCGGAGATCCAAACTATCGGATCCGTGATTTTCTAAAAGTTCCAAAGACGATCAAGACGGTTGATAAAGTCGCATTTTTCTCGGGCGTGTTTGGGTTGTTAATCACTGAGGCGGTGGCGGTGAAGTATCCAGAACTGTTTTGGGTGTTTTATTGCATCGCGATGCCGATTTTACTTTTAACGAGGATGGTGTATTACGTGCATCTCAAGTGGCAATACTTTATGATAGATTTTTGCTACTTTTCGCACGCGGCGACGATGTATTTTCATTTGTACGATTATGGGAACGTGAAATTGTACCGCACTATTTTTACGTTTTCGAATGGACCGATTCTGATTGCGATTCCGATTTGGAGAAATTCATTAGTGTTTCATTCGTGGGATAAAGTCCAATCGGTCTTTCTTCATTTATGGCCGGCGGTGTTGACTTGGTGTGGACGATGGTACGGCCACGGCGACGACGAGAAAAGATTGGATGTGGCTGAGTTGACCTCGGACGCATACAAACACTACACCAAAGAGTTTTGGATTTACCCAATGACGCTATACATCGTCTGGCAAGTGGCGTACCTCATCAAGACAGAAATTATGGATGCAAAAAAATTCCGAGACGACCCTGAACTCGTCACCTCTTTGAGATGGATTTCCATGCACACGAAAAATCGAAAGAACTCGTGGACATTGAAACAATTTCGAAGAATCGGTTTCTTCGGTCCGGACGAAGAGTACTCCCCGGACAGCATAAAAACCAAATTTGTATTCGTCACCATGCAATTTCTTTACACCATGGTTACCTTTTGCGTCGCCACGGCGTGTTACGTCAATTTCTACGTACACACGTTCATCATTTTAATTTGTTTCAGCTTTTGTGTTTGGAACGGCGCGACGTATTACATCGAGATTTTCAGCAGTCGGTACCAACAGTACATCTCCGTCGCCGAAGAGAGAGAAAGAATAGCAAGAATGAGCGCCGAAGATTTAGGCATAGGTGGAGATGAAGGAGAGCAGCAGCAGCAGCAGCAGCAGCATAGACCTTTAGATGATTTAGATCGCATTTTGAAGCATCCGAGATGATGTTCGTTGTTTTCGATGTTCATTTTTTAGCGCCTTGTAAAAACACCTTAGATAGAGAGAAAAATTCTTCATTACTCTACGCGCGCACGGTAGAGAAAAAGAATAATGACGCGCACAATCCTTATACGCATGCAATAAATCAGCATGGATAGAGACGACGCCGATGCTTTCCTCCGTGCGCTGTTTGCGTCTCTCGCTATCCTGCACTCGAAAGGGGAAGAGATTTCTGAATTGGAAACCTTGGCGCGTAACGACCACAGAGCAGAGACCCGGAAAGCGCCATCGAACAACCTTCATTCCTCGAAAGATGAAAACGAAGATGTACTCCAAGAAGAACGTCACAGAATGCAACAGCCGAAACCGTTCGATAAAGTTTCGGACGCCGCGATTCGGATGTTCTACGCGCTGAAGGAGTTGCAAAAGAAAAAGAAGAAAAAGTTGAGGGAAGCTGAAGACGAGACAGAGAGTTGTCGTCTGAGGTTGACTTCCGACATGGGTATCGAGCGCTTGTTTGCAACCCCATCGGCATTTGCCTCGTCCTTATTAGAGTTCATGGATAGCGATACGCAGAAAGAATTGTTCGTGCAAGCGAAAGTGAACGAGTCCACCGGGTCGATTTGGTTTTGTTCGGTGGCGTACTACGAAACATGTAAGCAGAACGGGTGGTGGCGGTGTCACGAGTGCGGCGCGTTTGCGAGCGACGAGAGAGCTTTGTGGTGGCATCAAAAGATGAAGCACAATTTAACGCATTCGGAAGCGATCAAGGAAGTAGAGGCGGAGAGAAACGCGTTGAGTGTAATTTTGAATGCTGGAATGATTGCGAGATCAACGAATGATGAAACTTGTACGGGTAGTAGTGAGGGTAAACGTCAGCAAAAGAAAAAGAAAGATCCCGGCGATGTACAAAGAGCGATTCGAGCGGCGAAGGGAGGCGATTTGGGCGCAGAGTTTGAGAAGTGCATAATAGAAAAGAAGATCGCACGATTACCGTTTCAGTCGCTGGAATATTCCAGACGAGGTGATGTAGATGCACTGCGAAATTGTACCGAGGATGTGAAGAATTGCTTGGACTCAAACGGCGCCT
>Ga0181606_10003705_pt1 | contig 12901 bp, 11 predicted proteins | sample 041ome_10_FD_132994 | JGI IMG/M metagenome (GOLD analysis project Ga0181606, IMG submission 132994) | Coastal salt marsh microbial communities from the Groves Creek Marsh, Skidaway Island, Georgia - 041412US metaG (megahit assembly) | ecosystem: Environmental > Aquatic > Marine > Intertidal... | reverse complement strand
TAGTATTTATTATGCATGAATCAACTCATAGTGTCTACATGTGCTGCTATATCCTATGGCCGAATAGCAGCCTTTAAAGAGCTATATGTAGTATATTCAATGCACTACTTGGATGTATGTGGTGTCTAGGTGTGTGTGAAGGCTAACTCCGTCTAGTAATAGAATAGACAACTACACAGTTTTCGGTAGAGCCAATCTAGATCCCTTTCGGATAGTCGCTACCGGCTCAGTGTCGCACCTACTCAGGCCCCGCCTCGGTCGCATCAATCCCATCCTACGAGTCCCCAATTCTGCCGCCATTGATGTTCACGTTTCTTATAACCCTCATACTTCCCGACTGTGTTGTGGAATATGGCCATAGCCTCAGCACCGGAAATGATGCCTGCTGAAGGGTCTTTAGCTTGTTCCCATTCTTCAAGGGTCAACTCTTGATGATCAGCTTTCATTCCGGGAATAGCTGCGACGTACTTCTGATAGGCACGGTTCATCGCTGACTTGAGGTAGCCCTCGAAGCCTCGTCTTACGATGAATGAATCATGGATTGGCAGAACAACGATATCCTGAGCATAAAGATCAACCATCACTGCTTCAGCTATGTCAGAGTCCAATCGCTGCATAGCTCCCCATTACTGTGTGAAGAATACGTCTGCGATAGGTTCGTGATGATCAATGATCTCTTGAAGAAGCTTGTCGTAATCTCTCCCCGTTAAATTCTTGAATGCATCACGACGATGAGGGGCTTTGACGTAATCCGGCATCTTATTCCATCCATCAGGTAACGAATCAGGATCAATGTCAGGTGCTAGTGTCCTCCACTTTCCTTTAGGTCTTGTAGATTCACTGCTGTTGATGAGCTGGTTGAAGGCTTTCTTGATCAAGCCACGATGTTGCCTGTCCCAACCCGGAATATCGTAAGCATCGTCAGGTCTAGTCAGGCCAGCTTTTGCATAGAGGATTGATGGATGGATTGCTGAGTAGTCCCACTCGACTGTCGTCTTGCCTTCTATTCGCATATGTTTCCGATACTCAGACGGCACACCTTGCCACCATCCCCCATAGAACCTCCCACCTTGATCCCAGCTTTTGTTGACGAAGACCCGATAGAGCTTCCGTTGTGTGAAATCCAATGCGAGATGATAAGGGTCTTTGCGTAGCCGCTTATTGAAATCTGCCTGCTGTTCATCGGTGACGTTTATATTAATTAGCGTCTGCTCGAGCTTCTTGTTGATCGTCTCAAGGTTCTGACGCATTGCAGGAATACGTGGATCATCGCTGTCTTCGTACGGGACTTCTTTTCTTAGTCCACTTCTATCCTTCTCAGATTTAAGGATGATGGTGTCAGCTGTGGGATTGGTTGAGATTGAAGCCCAACTCAGCTTTTCCCCTTCGATCAATGCTGCCAGCTTTGCCGTGCATCGCATCCGAGATGATTTATCTTTGTGTCCGGCATCTTGAACGGTGTTCTCAATGTATCCAGCCGCCGCCAAGGTATCGATGACGAACTTGAAGATGCTCTCGTTCAGCTTCCCAGCATAAGAACCACCTGTGCGGAAAGCAGATGCAGCCCTGCTATAGCCGGTGAGTAGCTAAGGATCAGAACTCCAAGCAGCATAAAGGTCTGAAATGATCTGATGGATGTGATCTTTAACCTCGGTTTCTTTGCTGCCGAAACCCTTCTTTCCCATGGCCGTCCTCGCCGCAGAGACAGTTTTATATAGGTGGTCTATGACGTTGTTGGCGCGGTCTGCATCTTCAAACCTGACGCCTAAGTTGTTCCGTCGAGATGGCTGATCGAATGCGGACACGGATAACCCCCATGGGTGTGCTTCAAAGGCGGCTCAGAGGATCACACAGACGCAGCTCAGCAGTCTAGTTCTCTAGGTTAAGTGAGAGGTAGCAATGGCCGGATAGATTGCGTTTTTATGGCGTATACTTTTGGTGTTCGGGAATAACTCTACGCACTCCTCCTCTAGGATCAACCATATCGCCATTCCTTCTTGGGATTAAATGGACATGGACGTGTCCTACGGTTTGACCTGCAGACTCACCGCAGTTGATACCGACATTGAACCCGGTAATTGAACTGTCTTGGGAACGCAGGTTTTCTCGGGTCTCCAGCAACAACCGATCAATCGCCAATCTCTCAGCCCGTCTTAATTCGAAATAATCTGCAACATCGCGACGAGGAATGATCAGCCTGTGACCATTCGTGACAGGAAACCCGTCTTCTATGACGAACGCTAAAGGATCGTCATCTGCTTCGCGCTGGCAAAAAACACAGTCTGGTAATCGGTCGTCATACGAGGCGTTCACCAATCGAAAGTCTGTGTCGTCAGTGTCACGTTTATTGGTGTTACAGACGGCGCAGAGAGCTTGCAGATTCTCAATCTTATTGCCACCACCTTTTGCACGAGGCAGAACATGGTCAACGTGCAGTTCTTCCATCCCGCCACATAGTTCGCATCGGCCACCGGCTTCTTTAAGAACTTGGTATCGAAGGCTTCCGGGCACTGGATCAGTGTTCATCCCGGGGAATGGATCTCCTAAGCGCTCAACAAAGTCTTCAATCTGATGCTCACACTCTGCGACAAGTGCTAGTCGGTCGCTGGTGGAGAGCTTCTGGAACGCTGGCGCTAGTCGGTAAGTGTCGCCATCCCTCACTAAAGCTCCATCGCGTTCAAGGCGCTTGCCCGGTTGCTGATTGACTACCCGTCTTGCGTAATGCCTTATTTGAAGAGTGTTTCTTGCATGAATATCCGAGGCGATTTGCTCAATCGTTGCTTCTCCCCCTCTCTGCAGAACGGCCTGAAGCATCACTTGTTTGTAGATATGCGACATCTGGGTTTTCCGAATGAGCGTCTTGAAATCCTCAATCGTTTCCATCTTTCGCCTTTCGGTTGGTCGTTCCCCTGAATTAGCCTAGCATCGCTTTCTAGCCAACTTGACGAAGTTTCTCAGCAAATAGCTCCGCCTATAGGTGTTTGTAGCTGAGCAGCATACCGGCATCACGATCACCAATGATCAAAGCCACTTCAGGAATAGATAAACTCTTCTCGAAGACCCTGCTCATTAATAGGGGAAAACAACAAGGTCCTGTCCGTGGCTAGGGGGATACCGGAGGGGGCAGAGGCTGCGGTGTTTACACTATTACAGACAGTGATTTAGGAGCTAGCGGGGATATTTATCTTACACACTGCTCAGCTCCCTTATCTTCTCCGCCACGTTCTCTGCCTTCAGGTGTGTGTACCTGAACAACTTACGGGGATCACGATGGCCGGATATCAGGGCCACTTCAGGTATGGATAACCCCATTTCGAAGAACCTGCTGACTGCTTCGTGTCGTAGATCATGAAACCTTAGATCAACAATCCCTGCCTTTTCCTTCAGACGAACCCAAGCCAGACGGACGGCATTGCCTGTCATTGCGAACACATATGCATCTTCGAGAGAAGTGGATGTTGCCTCTAACTCACCAGCCGTATCATCCGTCCTTTCTGTGTCATGCAGCTGCCTCAGCACCTCCAGCGCCTTCCCTGTCAGCGGGATAGTTCTGGGGTGTCCATTCTTGGTGACGGGGATATGCAGCGTACCAACTTCCCAGTCGATATCCTCCCACCTCATATTGACGATCTCGCCACGCCGCTGACCAGTCTCAAGGGCTATGGTGATGACCTGCCACAACAGCGGATGTGAACAGGCAAGACGCAGTGAGGATAGCTCCGCCTCCGATACTCTCCTCTCTCTTGGCCGACCCACCGATGGCATTGTGACGTCGGCAACGGGGTTGAACTTCAATGGGATGCCCCAGTCTTTTCGTGCCACTTCGAACACATGACGCAACACACCAAGCTCTCTATGCACGGTGCTGCCCGTTACCACCTGCAGACGTTCATCGCGATACTGGGAGATATGAGTTGAGCTAAGGCGGGACAGTGACAGGGCGGCCATAGGGTGTCGGAGGAATCTATCCACGAAGAATTGCTCAATCACACCACTTCGTTTCTTAGGGATTACCTCAGAGCTATATCGTTCCAGAAGCTCTCTTATAATGACCCGGGAAAGGCGATCAGGGTCAGAGAGGTCCCCTGTGTCGATATCCCGTTCAATCTTCCTGCCCCATGCTTCGGCATCAGCTTTGTGGGTGAATGAACGTGTCATTGACTGCCCAGACCGTCTGACCTGAACATGCCATTTGCTGCCTCGTTTACGGAGTGTTGCCATCAGATATCCTCCAGCTCAACGACACAGGACTTTGACGTGCTGTGCCGTACGTGTGCCAAGCTGACTTGATTGGATTTCTGTAGCGGAGGCCTTCAGTGCTAACTATATGATAACACTGAAGGAAAATGGTGGGCGATACTGGGATTGAACCAGTGACCCCTTCGATGTCAACGAAGTGCTCTCCCGCTGAGCTAATCGCCCGATGCCTGTTAAGGCGGGGGGTTTTTATCGTTTCCGGCGGGCTATTGCAAGCGCGTCGGCGCGCCGGGTCGAATTATGCGGGCAATTATGCGGGCCATGATGCGGTCGGGGCCGAAATCAGGCAGCTTCTTCCTGGAGAATACGGTCAACCTCCTGCACCAACTCGCGCAGGTGGAAGGGTTTCGACAGGATCTTGGCGTTGCGGTTGGCGCCGGTTTTCTGGGCGTTGAGGGCAACGGCGGCGAAACCGGTGATGAACAGCACCTTTATGTCCGGCAGGTGCGCGGTGGCGCGCTGGGCGAGCTCTATGCCGTCAATGCCGGGCATCACGATATCCGCCAGCAGCAGATCATATTCCCGCAATTCCAGCGCGGCTATGGCCTCGACACCGTCCTCGCAGGACGTAACCATGTGGCCGGCCTTGCCGAGAGCTTTGCCGAGAAAGGTGCGCAGAGATGAATCGTCTTCCGCGAGGAGAATGCTTGCCATTATCGATCAGTCCGCCACTACAGGATAAACATAAATGCACCCGGGAAGGGAGCGTCACTCGACACTATTGCTAACCGCTGGCGATTAGGAAAGCGTAAACGTCGGCCCGCGGATACGGAAACGGGCTCCCCCGCGGCAACGCCGCTTTTTGCCTGAATTTATGGTTAATTTTTTATTGATCGAACAGGCAACACCTGACGTCAAGGGCGGCTTCAATCCCCAAAGCCCGCCGCGCACGCCGGATGACAAGCGAGCCCGTTTGGGCTAAATCAGGATGATGTCTTCTACAAAATCTTTCCCGCCGGCCACGGGCGAAAACACGCCTGAACCCGTCGCCGCATACGATATCCGCACCCCGGATAGCCATTCGGTGCCGCTGGTGTTTGCGTCGCCGCATAGCGGCCGCGACTATCCGCCGGAATTTGTCGCTGGCGCCCGGCTCGACCCCGTGGCGCTGCGCCGATCCGAAGACGGGTTTGTCGATGACCTGTTCGCCGCGGCGCCGGAATACGGCGCACCATTGCTGCGGGCACTGTTCCCACGCGCTTTCATCGACGCCAACCGCGAGCCGTTCGAGCTTGACCAGGAGATGTTTTCAGACCCCCTGCCCGGCTACGTGAACACCGAGTCCAGCAGGGTCGCCGCCGGGCTGGGGACAATCGCCAAGGTAGTCTCCAGCGGACAGGATATTTATCCCCGGAAGCTGACCTTCGCCGAGGCGGCGGAGCGCATAGATTCCTATTACAGGCCTTATCACAAGGCGCTGGAAACCCTGATCACGGATACAAAGCGGAAATTCGGCTACTGCGTTGTCGTGGACTGCCATTCGATGCCGTCAATAGGCGGCCCGCTGGACCCCGATGCCGGACGCGGCCGTGCCGAGTTCATCATCGGCGATTGTTTCGGCAGTGCCTGCGCGCCCTACATCACCGACGCGATCGAACGCGTGATCCGAGGCTGCGGCTACGCGGTCGCCCGCAACAAACCATTCGCCGGCGGATTCACAACCCGCCATTACGGCCAGCCGCGCGATGGTGTGCACACGGTGCAGATAGAAATCAACCGCGCGCTCTATATGGACGAGATCAATATCCGAAAGAACGACAATTTCGACCGGGTCGCAGCACAGATGATCGACGTCGTTGCCGCCCTCGCTCGTCTAACCGCACAGGACCTTGCCGCAGAGTGAGACAACGGGCGACCCTGGTGCCTGAAATGGCCTTGCGAGCGGCGCAGATGCAATCCCGTGACCAGGTGCCGACCGCCCGATGAATACCCTCGCCGCAGCAGACCATTCATCACGCATCCGCAACGCCGTCCTGACGGACACCACGCGGATTGCCGAGATCTATGCCCATTACGTCCGCACCAGCGTCGCCACGTTCGAGGAAACGCCCCCCGATGCGGTAGAGATCGCTGCGCGGTTCCACCGGGTAACGACACTGGGCCTGCCCTGGATCGTCATCGAAGATGCTGCCGGCGTCCAGGGCTACGCCTATGCCGGCCCGTTCCGCGACCGCTCCGCCTATAGGTTTTCAGTGGAAGATTCGATCTACATCGATGCCGGTCACCTGCGCTGCGGCTATGGCACACGCCTGCTGAACGAGCTGATTTCCCGTTGCGAGGCGCTGGGCAAGCGCCAGATGATCGCTGTTATCGGCGGATCGCAATCGGCAGGGTCAATCGGCCTACATAGCCGCCTCGGCTTTGAAACTGCCGGGGTTCTGCCTTCTGCAGGGTTCAAGTTTAACGACTGGGCGGACTCGGTCCTGATGACCCGCACCCTTGGAGAAGGCGGCGCCACCCCACCGGAGACAGAAAGTTAAAATATTGCATCGCACAATTTTAACGGGCGGGAAAGTTTAGAGCCGAGCGAACAATTTCCGTATACCAGCCAGCACAAATTTTACCATCCTGTTGATGTTAAACAAAAAAAGACCGCTCCGAAGAGCGGCCTGAGTTTGATAGGGAGGAAACGTCCAAGAAAGGTAAGGAACACAAATCGCTTGGACAACCAACTTGTGTTGCAATGCAATATATGGACACCCCCCCATCGCTTCAAGAAAAAAATGACTGTTTTCATCATTTTTTTAAGTTTTGGAGGTAAGGTTAAGAACAGTTAACCCTGTATTCATGTGCACCGCACAAATAATCGGCATACGCACCTGAATTGGCACAAAAATTGCTCATAATCGGAAATGCGCATGCACCCCACCGGATTCATTATTGCCGCCGGCCTTCTGACGACGCTCACCTTTGGGCTGACCACACCCGCACGCTCCATGTCCGCCGAATCTGGGAATCACAAGGCAAATTCAACGGTTTGTCGCCAGATTGTCAGCCAAACCGAGCAAGCGCTGAAACTGCCCATCGGAATCATGCAGGCGATATCGCTGGCTGAATCGGGACGCTGGGACAAATCCAGCCGGTCACATTTTGCCTGGCCATGGACCGTAATGGCCCAGGGCAAGGGTCGTTTTTTCCCCTCAAAGGCCGCCGCGATCACCGCGGTGCGCAAGCTGCAGGCCGACGGGGTCAGAAATATCGATGTCGGCTGTATGCAGGTGAACCTGAAATATCATCCGAAAGCGTTCGAAAATCTCGAAGAGGCGTTCGATCCTGCCGCCAACGCGCTCTACGCCGCACAGCTCTTCGCAAAGCTGCGCAGAACGACCAAATCAATCAACCGCGCCGTCGCCCACTACCATTCGACAACGCGCGACCGGAACAGGCCCTATACGAAAAAAGTGATGCGAATCTGGAACCAGGAACGCCGCCGGATTTTCGCGGAACAACGCGAACGCAAACTCGCCGCCTGGCGGGCAAAGCGGGAACAGCGCAAGGCGGCAAAGCTTGCGTTGCGCAAACAGGCGACCCTGGCGTCACCGGGGTCGCGCTGAACGCCTCACCCCGGAAGGCCGATCAGCCCGTAAAGCTGACATCCGCCGTCATCGCCAGCGCGCCCTCGCCGGTCATCGCCCAAAGCTTGCAGGTCCCTGCATCATCACCCGGCGCGCCATGAACGGTGAAATCCATCGTATCGTAGACCGGTGAGACCGCGCGGAGGTCGAATTCCGTAATCGTCGCCGACGGCATCTCGCGGCGGAACAGGTCCAGCATCATCGTCATGGTCAGCGGGCCATGAAACAACAATCCCGGATAGCCCTCGACGTCGCGCACGTAATCCTTGTCGTAATGGATGCGGTGGCTGTTCATGGTCAGGGCCGAATAGCGGAACAGCATCACCGCGCTCGGATGAATGGTGCGGCTCCAGACCGGCTCGGCCGGGGCCGGACGCGGTTTGGGCTTCGGCGCATCCGGGTCGGCAACATCGCGGTAAACCTGCGTGCGACGCTCTGTCGTCGTCAGCCGGTCATCCACGCCGAACACTTCTTCGGTGGTGGTCACGAAACAGAGCGGGCCGGACGCACCGTCCTTGATCGCGATATCGGCGATGGTGATCACTTTCCGGACATCTTCGCCGATGCGCATTGGTGACGCGAACGTCATCTTCGAGCCCGCCCACATGCGCCGCGGATACGGGATCGGCGGCATGAAGCTACCCTTGGCGCGATGCCCGTCTTCGCCGGTTTCGGATAATTTCACCAGTTCGTGGAAATAGAAATAGTGCCAGGCGGGCGGCAGCGGGTCTCCGTCCTTGAACGGCGGATCGTCACGATCGAGGGTCGCGGTGAAATAATCCGCCGGATAGGCCGACACTTTGCCGTACTCGGTCTCCGATTTACCGATCCAGGCGCTGAAATCGACATCGCTCTTGTCCTGACCATCGCTCATGCCGAAAATTCCTTTTTGAGGGCATCCGTATTGGCACCGGCTTCCGGGATTGCCCCGAGATCGCGCACGCCATTATTGATCAGCGCAGGCGGCGCGACGATGTCGACCGGGCCGGTTGGCGATTCCACCTGCACGCGGCGCAGGGCCGGATGGTCCGACAGACCGGCGACGTCATTGACCTCGCCAAAGGCGATCGCGGCGGCGCGCAGGCGGCGGATCAGCTCTTCGCGGGCGGTATTGCCGAACACGTTATTGATCACCACGTCAAATTCCGGCCGGTGCGCACAGCGCGCCTCGTTGCTTTCAAAGCGGGAATCCTTTGGCAGGTCCGCATCCAGCAGCACGTCGGCACAGAGCCGGGCAAATTCACGCTCGTTCTGGATCGCGATCAGGATCTGACCGCCATCCTGCGTATCGTACGCGCCATAAGGGTGGATCGACGGATGGTTGAGCCCGATCCGCGGCACGATCTTCTGGGCATAATCGTAATGCAGCAGCGGCACGGTCATCCAGTCGGCCATGCCGGAGAACAGCGACGTCTTGATCGACGATCCCTCGCCGGTCGCATCGCGGGCGATCAGCGCTTCGAGCACCGCCATGTAGGAATACATGCCGCAGGACACGTCACAGGCCGACACGCCGACACGGCCCGGCCCTTCGGCCAGACCGGTGATCGAACACAGGCCCGATTCTGCCTGCACCAGCAGGTCATAGGCCTTCATGTCGGCATATTCGCCTTCTTCGCCATAGCCGGAAATATCGACCGTAATCAGGCGCGGGTTGCGCTTGCGTAATTCATCCGAGCCAAAGCCTGCCCGTGCCGCAGCCCCCGGGGCGAGATTCTGGATAAACACGTCCGCCTCGTCGATGATGCGGTACAGCAATTCCGTGTCGGCTTCGTCCTTGATATTGGCGGTCAGTGATTCCTTGCCGCGGTTCAGCCAGACGAAATAGGCGCTTTCGCCATGAACCACGGAATCATACGCGCGGGCAAAATCCCCCTCGGCGCGTTCGACCTTGATCACCCGCGCCCCGGCATCGGCCAGGCGCGACGCGCAATAGGGCGCGGCGACCGCCTGTTCCATCGAGACGACAAGAACGCCTTCCAGCGGTTTCAGCGCATCGCGGGCCATATTGTGTTCTCCTGTTTGTTCGACGGCGTGTCAGCCAATGACACCCCAATAACACGATTGCCACCCCGGGCGTGTCCCGGCGTCCAGCAGCCTGGACCCCGGGCTGAGGGCGTGAAGCGCACGAAGGCCCGGAGTGACAATAATAGAAATGATCGGCATGCACCAAGTCAGTAGCCGCACATTTCGGCAGTGACCGCCGTCAGTAAGACTTCGGCATCCCCAGCACATGCTCGCCGATAAAGGACAGCACGAGGTTGTTCGACACCGGCGCGATCCGGTAGAGGCGGGTTTCGCGGAACTTGCGCTCGACGTCGTATTCCTCGGCGAAGGCAAACCCGCCATGGGTCTGCATGCACATGTCAGCGGCCTGCCACGATGCTTCGGAGGCGAGGTATTTTGCCATGTTGGCTTCCGCCCCGGCACGCCCGCCGCCTTCATAGACCTCGGCGGCTTTTTCGACCATCAGGTTCGCCGCTTCGGTCGCCATGTAGGCTTCGGCGATGGGGAACTGGATGCCCTGGTTCTTGCCGATCTCGCGGCCGAAGACCTGGCGGTCATTGGCATAATCGGTCGCCTTCTTGATGAACCAGCGCGCGTCGCCGATGCACTCGGCGGCGATCAGGATGCGCTCGGCATTCATGCCGTCGAGGATATAGCGGAAGCCCTTGCCCTCTTCGCCGACCAGCGAATTGGCGGGGATCACCAGGTCGTCGAAGAAGACCTCGGTGGTGGCGTGGTTGATCATGGTGCGGATCGGTTTGATCTCCAGCCCGTTGCCGACCGCTTCGCGGATATCGATGATGAACACCGAAAGCCCGTCGGTGCGCTTTTCGACCTCGTCCTTGGACTGGGTGCGCGCAAGCAGCAGCATCAGGTCCGAGTGTTCGACCCGCGACGTCCAGATTTTCTGGCCGTTGACGACGTAATCGCCGGCATCGTTCTTCACCGCCGTGGTGCGCAGGCTCAGCGTATCGGTGCCGCTGGTCGGCTCGGTCACGCCGAAGGCCTGCATGCGCAGGTCGCCCGCGGCAATGCCCGGCAGGTATTTCTGTTTCTGCTCATCCGTGCCGTGGCGCAGGATGGTGCCCATCGTATACATCTGGGCGTGGCAGGCGCCGCCATTACAACCGGCCTTCTGGATTTCTTCCATGATGACCGCCGCCGCGGTGATGCCGAGCCCCGACCCGCCGAATTCCTCCGGGATCAGGACCGACAGGTACCCCGCCTCGGTCAGTGCCTTGACGAACGCGGTCGGATATTCGCGCTTCGTGTCCAGGTCGCGCCAGTATTCACCGGGATACTGGGCGCAGAGTTTCTGAATCTGTTCGCGGATTTCTTGATATTCGTCGGTCATAATGATCGCCCTATAGGTCAAACAAATTTATTTTACACATATGTAAAACATACGCCGGGGACAGGCAAGCGGATGTGTGGCCCCACGTTTTCCCCTCCCCGATATTATCTTCCCCGGTTCATCATCCCAAATACTTTACGCCCGCGGGCCCGACCCGGTGGAATAAACAGGAGGTTTTTATGCCCGGTGTGATCGCCCACTTTATGCCCTCCCCACAATGTCATCCCGGCCCTGTGCCGGGATCCAGCTGACCGCCGGACACAAAGACCGGGCCCCGGAATAAATCCGGGGTGACAATCACGCGCAATGCGGGACGGAAACACCCCGATCGTGATATAGAAATTGATACCAATTACGCGGAGACACGCCCATGCCGATCATCAACCGTATTGCCGAATTCCAGGACGACATGACCGCGTGGCGGCGTCATATCCACCAGCATCCCGAAACCGCGTTCGAGGAACACCAGACATCGGATTACGTGGCGCTGCGGCTGCATGAATTCGGCATCGATGTGCATCGCGGCCTTGCGGGTACCGGCGTGGTCGGCACGCTGCGCGGCGAAAAAGGCGACGGCCCCGCCATCGGTTTGCGCGCCGATATGGATGCGCTCGATATCGAGGAAAAGAACGAGGTCGATTACAAGTCCGAAAACCCCGGCAAGATGCATGCCTGCGGCCATGACGGGCATTCGACCATGCTGCTGGGCGCGGCGAAATACCTGGCGGAAACGAAGAACTTCGCCGGCACGGTACATTTCATCTTCCAGCCGGCGGAGGAAAACGAAGGCGGCGGCCGCGTGATGATCGAGGAAGGCCTGTTCGACAAATTCCCGGTGGAATCGGTCTACGGCATGCACAACATGCCGGGCATACCGGCGGGTGAATTCGCGATCCGCCCCGGCCCGATCATGGCATCGTTCGATATATTCGAGATCACGCTGACCGGCACCGGCACCCATGCCGCCCTGCCCCAGTTGGGGCGCGACGCGGTAGTTGCGGGCGCGCAGCTCGTCACAGCACTGCAGACGATCGCCAGCCGCACGGTCAGCCCGTTCGACGCCGCCGTGGTGTCCGTCACCCAGATGCACGCGGGCGATACCTGGAACGTGATTCCCGAAGAAGTCGTCCTGCGCGGCACCACGCGCGCCTTCAAGGAAGAAACCCAGACCCACATGGAAGCCGAAATACGCCGCATCACGGATGGTATTGCGACAACCTTCGGCATCGATGCCAAGGTCCATTACGAACGCCGCTACCCGCCGACCATCAACGACGCGGCGGAGACCGGCCTGACGGTAGAGGTCGCAAGCGAACTGGTCGGCGCAGACATGGTGTCCCTCGACAAGGACCCGATGATGGGCGCGGAAGACTTCGCCTTCATGCTCAACGAAAAGCCCGGCGCCTATATGTGGATCGGCAACGGCCCGCAGGCCGGCGGCTGCATGCTGCACAACCCGCATTACGACTTTAACGACGAGGTCTTGCCGCTGGGGGCGAGTTACTGGGCGAAGCTGGTGGAGACGCGGCTGGCGGTGTTATTTGAAAACCCTCCCCCACCGAGACCGGATCACCCGTTGTCTGGACCATAAAAAAAAAGCGGCCCTGGGGCCGCTCGGAGAATGTCTAGTTTGGAAAGAATAAGTCTCGATCGGCACCGTCGTGGAACCGGCAAGTTCGCGTCTGGGCCGATGTCGCTTGGATTCTTT
>Ga0181606_10003697_pt1 | contig 12918 bp, 21 predicted proteins | sample 041ome_10_FD_132994 | JGI IMG/M metagenome (GOLD analysis project Ga0181606, IMG submission 132994) | Coastal salt marsh microbial communities from the Groves Creek Marsh, Skidaway Island, Georgia - 041412US metaG (megahit assembly) | ecosystem: Environmental > Aquatic > Marine > Intertidal... | reverse complement strand
TTTTCTCAACTTACAACCATTATACTAAAATCGGGTTCCAAAATCAAATCGAATTTTCTTTAATAAAATCAATGACTTACGACCGACCCACTGCAGAACGTGCCGCAGATACCTTGAGATAGGACTTCAACCAGTCCTCAGGGGACTTCACAGACGTGTTCAGGGTGAGTTTCAATCCCCGTGAGCGCATCTCCTTCTTCAGAATAGACGCTGCCTCAGTGCCCATGAATCGCGACACAAGGCGAAGTAGGATCTTCCGGAACTTCACGTCATGGTGCATTGCACCTGCTTGATGGGCGAGTTCGTGGAGCAGGGTGTACTCATCCATGCCGTGAGTGGGGCAAAGGTCAATCTTGCCACCGTAGTGAGCACGACCAGCAGTTCGACTGCGCCCACCCATATCGCGTTTCTGCTCAAGGTAAACAAACTTGCCGCCAGCGAGTTCCTTCCACAATTTAGAGTTGAGGATCTGCTTGAGGCGACGCTCGGCGTCCTTGAAGGTGTCAAACTGTTTAATCTGAACCTGCTTTTGAAATGCCCACTCAGACTGATACACCTTCTGACGGTTTGAGTCCCGATAGGAACCGTTTGACCGACCAGTCTTTTTTACCTGCTGTTTTCGCGCGAGGTATTGTGAATACTTCTCTGCCAACTCCATGGTCATCCCAGGAACGGTGAGGAGTTCGTTGACTTCCTCAACTCGACGGTGACCTGCGAAACAACGGTTGTTGGTGAAGATCATTATATCACTCTCCTTACAGATAATCGCAAACTTTTTTCCAGATGCCTTCTAACTCTTCTTGAGAGTCGAAACCGAATTCGGTCGCGAAGTCCCAGTCTGAAGACTTATAGATCACGCGATCAGGTCCACCGTTTTCCATGATTGCTTCGGCGATTACCGCAGGACTGCGATAAGAAGCAACAAAATCACCATTATGATCAATCAACTCAATACGACCTTCACAAACAGAAACAAAACTAATCATGCCTTTCTCCTTAATCAATACAACCATTATACTGAAATCAGGGTCCAAAGTAAAGTTTGAAAAACTCTAATAAAATCAATAACTTACGCTTCTTCGTAAACTATAATACCTGCGAAAATGATGACTTCGGTTACCTTATAACCTAAATTCTTGAGTCTTTTAATCTCGCTTTTGATCGCGGTTAGGGTGTTGTCTACTACTGAAATCATGAAGTCGCCTCCTCAAACAGAACACCTATTATCCCGCAATCAGGATCCAAAGTAAAGTTTGAAAAAGTCGTTATAAATCAATAACTTAGCAGTCCCCGATTATGGAGATCAAAGAATTTACGGGTCATGCGTATCCACGGTTGAATATCCTCGACAAATATCTCAGGATTGTTGTCGTCTCGGATTGCCATGAGGATAACTGCCTGTTCAATATCAACGTCATAACGCTCTTTGACCATGATCGCATAAGCAGCACATTGCATGAAGTAGGTGGTGATGTCGTCGCGCGTCTTTCGGCGGCGAGAAGTTTTGAAGTCGAGCAACGTATTTTTACCTGCGTATCGGCAGATTAAGTCTGCCGTCCCTGCAGTTTTTAATTCATGAGAATACATACGCAACTCAATACCATAGATCTTATCGACGTTCTCATCAAGATAAGGTTGTATGGTGCGAAAGGAAGAAAGGGCGATCGGGTTTGCTTCTTTCTCTATTAATGTACCGAGAGTATATTTTTCAGCGATATCATGCATCGCCGTACCGAAACCTGCTGCTTGCGTGGATATTTTATTTGCCTCCTCGTTGCCAACTCTTCTTCTCCACGCGGCGATCCCCTTTCGAGAGAAGTAGGAAAGGACTGTAGTGACTGATGGGTATTTCTCTCCTGTTGGTGTTTGATACAGTCGCTTTCCATCTTCGTTCACACGTTTGAGTGTTATTTCCTCAAACAATTCATAATCAAAAGTTTTCATTATACTGCTCTTAGCATCTCCCTTGGATTGAATGCTCCTAGTTCGTGTTCGGCGATAATAAACTCGCGAACAAATCCGCTGCGAACAATATCGTCAATACCGAATTCTATGTGCGCCATAGAATTCATTCTCTTAAAGATTCTCATGATTCCCTCAAGTCCAGACTCTTGATTATATCTGCTGCTAGTGAGGTCATCTTGAAGTATATCTCCACATACAACTATTCTACTTGAATCACCTACCCTTGTCAATACAGTTTTTAATTCCATGTATGACAGGTTCTGTGCTTCATCAAGTATGATAATGGCATTGTCGATTGTTGTTCCGCGAAGGAATGAGGTTGATTGGAATTCTACGATGCCCTTCTGCTTCAGAATATCATATGCATCTCCTCTGTTAAACAATTCTGCGCAGATACTTTTATAGGGTGCTTCGTAGTTTGCCATCTTTTCGGTTTCTTTTCCTGGTAGAAATCCTATGTCTTTCGATGGTTGTGCTGATCTGACGATTACAATTTTATCCTTTGAATTGTCTTGATACTCGAACAGATCGTATAGTGCTAGATATAGCGATAGGAATGTTTTGCCAGTTCCTGGCGAACCATGTAACAGGACGTGCTTTTCGTTATCGTATTGTTCGAAGACTTCCTGCTGGTTTTGGGTTTTAGGTTTTATCTCACGTAATTTCATGCCTCTCGATGGAACATTTTCACGATCATCCAGAATACCTTGCCTTCTCAGTGACCGTCTTTGTTTCTTTGAAAGTGCCATATTTCGTGCCTTATGTTTTGGGTTTATGTTAGTAACTTACTCGCCAAATACATATCAAAAGGTGTTGATGTTTGCTCCCCTCCCTGATGCTTTTTTGATTGAACGAAGTACATCCCGAAAACCATCGTCAGGTTTTTGTTTACCATCGTCTCTGGATAATCGGGGTGCGGATAAATGAACTTGTGAGAGATGAGGATTTTCAGACTTGAAGGAATCAAGTTCTGCAATCTTCAGAGTGACTTCGGACGTTTCGCCCGTGTCGTTGTCGCGAAAATTATAAACAGGCATATTAGTATTTATTTAATGTAGTCGTTGAACGATAGCAAATCATTAAGATTATTTGAACGTAAAGCATTCTTTATGCTCTTTTCTTTCAGTTCTTCACCATGATCTACTCTTTGCTTTTTCTTACGCTCTTCGCGCCGCAGTTCGTTGTACAAACGATCCCCTTTCGTCTTACTCATAGCAGTCCTGGAAATGCCTCCTCTACCAGTTTCTTTGTTAATCCCTTGTATGGTAACTTCTTATCTTTTACTGCAAGAAGCACCTTCGCCTCTTTCGGGTTTATGTTCTCCAACAATTCAATGAAAAGCATTTCCCTCTTCACTGGTTTTAGATCAGGATTACCACCCTTGATAAACAAATACAGTCGACGGTCTTCAGCGTATAGTCCTGAATCATCTTCGTCAATGACGTCATTTTCTTTATATGGTGGAGCACCTTCAGGCAAATCAAACTCAATGTTCGGATCAAATGTGTACTTTAACAATCGAAGCATTAAGTTATTTGGTCGATGACTCCGAAGAAAATTGACTTTATTTTTGCGACCCGAAGTTTTCTCGAGATCAGTGAAGATAGTATCAATCAATGGTAGTTTCATATTAGAACTCGTTTATATTTTCCATCATGTGCTTGAGTTTATTTTTGATGAAATAATTAAACAACTTAGAGCGATCCTTTTCAGACTGCTGCTGATATTGTGTTTTCACTTCATCGCGTATTTCATCAGGAACTCGGTCGAGGTCAATCAGCAAACGATTGCGATTAAAGTTTCGAATCAATTCTTCATTCATACCTGTCCAATCTTCTGGCCAGTCAGCTGAAAGAATTTGATCAATGACTTTTTGTCGCAGTTGCTTTTGACGAGAGTTGCTGACGAAAGTGTCATCAGAAGAAAGGAAGTTGGGAACACCATCACCACTGTCGCCACGAAGGATATGCTCAACCAAAAACTTATTTGGATCAGAGCATTCAAGGAATCGCTTGCGTACAGGGTCATACTGTTTCACATTCGCATACTTCTGAAGTTGCATAAAGTCTTTGTCGCCTGAGAGGATCAGAATGGGATCACCGCCCAACTCTCGACCATTCTCATGGCAGAAAGTTGCAATGATATCATCTGCTTCAGCAGACTCAACACGGATTACAGGATAAGGGAAGTTGTCTCGAATCTCGTCTCGTATCTTATTCAAGGTTTGAAAGATTGCGTTCCAGTCAAGGGGAGACTTTTCACGCATCTGCTTGCGACTTGCTTTATAGTAAGGAAAGATCTGTTTGCGCCAATAGTTCTTATCGTCACAAGCGATAACCATATCACCAAACTGATCTTTAAATTTGAGTCGATTGACTCGGAGAGTATTTAAAACCATATGCCGTATTAAATTTTCTTCAACATGCGGTTGTCCACGTAGTGATGCCATTAAAGAAGCAATCATCACTTGGTTCATATCAACAATAATCATGATATTTTCCTAATCATTTTTTATAATATTATTCTTTTTCTTCACCAAAGTCAAGAGATAATTGACGATCATCAGTAATTAATCTGACCGCATCCGCATACATAGTATCTGCAAGGTCTTGAACAGGATGCCAGATACTGTTGGACTTGAAGGTTAGCGATCGGATTGACTCAAATACAAGGGATATGTCCTGTATATAATCATCACCTTCAACGGGATATCCCGACTCGATGAAAGAAGAAAGAACATCAGAAGTCAAATCATCAACATAATTTTCAATTATTTCTAGTCCAACTTCTTCTTCTGCATTAATTGCTTGTAATCTTTTCTCGACAGGAAATCGAATAACATTACTCACGCAGTTTGCATTCATAACTCACCCGACTTTATAACTGAAAGTCTCTTTGGGTATTGACCGATCGTCAACGCTTCGAATCAGAGAATTCAGTAGAGAGTTCCATTGAGCAATGCGTCCATTCCAAGTGTAGAAAACATTTGCGTAACTTTGCATTGGAGAAAGGCGAGACTGCATTACAGGTTGGTTGTAGTGTGTAATTGCAGCGTCTAGCATATTATAAAACACTCCTGCGTGTTTCGCTTTATCTTCATGTATCTGATACATCTGAGTCCAATTTGCCGCAGTTTCATAAAGAGCAGCATAGTTAGAGTGTACACAAACCAAACCAGCAGACATCGCTTCCATAAGAACCATACAAGAAGTTTCTGGCCAAGTAGAAGGATATGCTAGAATATGTGAGTTCTGGAGTGCCTCATGAATTTCACGATTAGGAACTGAACCATGATTAGTCATATGAGCATGACTGTTAATCAAGTCAAACAGTTCGGTGTGTTGTTGATCGCGTTCTTTCCAACCGTAAATCTCGAAAGAAGAATATACGTTCAAATGAATATTATCGTGCTTTTCAGATAACTTCATAAACACCGGAACTAAAATGTCCAATCCTCGGTGCGGAGTGGAGTGATAAATTAAATTAATCTTGCCGTCATCAGGTTTCTTGTGTTCTTCAACTGGGTCGATAGCATTTAACATTACAATACACTTCGACCATGGTAACTGATACGTGTTAATGTATGCTTGCATCTGCCAGTTAGAAACGAAAACAAATAGATGAGAACTGTTTACCATATGCCTGTCTTTTAGGAACTCGGACTCAGGATCATTAGGAAGATCGTGCGCCCAGAAAATGCGAATCTTATCTTCTTGTAGGTCGCTACGAATACGGGATGAGATAATCTGACATTCTTTCAGGAGGTCAGAGTCTGCTCGTTTGGCAAGTTCTTGAGTCAGTCGCTCAGTGCCGCCTTTCGAATTTACGTTTGTATCGTTTGTCAAATAAACGCCATCACAAATTTCTGCCATTATACTTCACCGTCTCGAGTTAAATGATCATTCTTTACTGGGCGAATATCGGCAACGTTGCCTTTCTTAGTTCGCCTCGGATGTTTGAAAAGACAATATGTGTGCATACTGTCTGCCGGTCCAACTGGATATACAATCTCACCAGTTTTCTTAATGCGTGTTACTCGTTCCTGCATAATTATTGAATCCTCATCTTCAATTCTTTAAACCCACCAATAAATTCATCATCAATGAAGATTGCTGGAACTGTTGCAACCTCAGGATATTTTTCAACAAACTCTTCGCGACTAATATCCTCTCCAATTTTAATTTCTTGATATTCTTTGTTTTTCATTTCTGCCAAACGAATTGCTGCTACGCAATAAGAACATCCAAGTTTAGAGTATATCTTGATCATTTTGTTTTATCTCAGTTAAAAATCTTCCGGTGATCTTGCCACCAATAAAGTCATTATAATACTTATCACTCAATAAAACACGTCGATTGACCTGCTCAACCAACTCATAGTATGCGCATTGAGTCTTTGTATTACATAACCATAATATATTTCGGGATACAATGTCAATACCTTTTTCTTCTATCTCGCCTTTTAATTGCGTGTTAGAACCATAATACTTTTTCCAGTCTGACTCAACTTTCGTTTTCTTTCTTCGCTTACGAGTCTTTGTCACTGGGAGTATTTTTGATGACCAGAAAAATTTCTTACCAACATAAAACTTTTCGGTAGATTGATTGTGTAGTAGATAGACGAAACCATAATAGTCACCAATCATTTCTGTCTCAAATACTTCTCCTTGATACAACCAAGGATTGGGATAACTCATTCTTCGTCCTGAATATACATATCGAAGTCATCTATATGCGCACTGCATACAGGGCAGAAACTCAATTCAACTTCTTCTTCCGGCATATTCGCTTCCCAAACGATGATGTCGGTTTTCGTTTCACACGATTGACAATTGATTCTTTTCTTTTTCATTATAATGAGAATCCTTTAAATGTAGACTCATCCAAGTCTTTCTTAATACCACCAATCACATATGATGTGATTTCTGTTTCTTGAGGAGCAACTTGCACCTCACCCCCACTAATCCACTTTTGTGTCCAAGGCAGTGGATTGCTGCCGCCACGGTTACTTGATAGTCCAATAGCATACATTCTTTTATTTGTAATCCAATCAACATACTCAGAAAGTAGATTTTCATTGAGTCCAATCATCGTGCCGTCTTTGAACAGATACTTTGCCCATTGCTTTTCTTGGTTCGCTACATCTTCAAAGATCTCCATAACCTTTTCTCTGTGCTCCTCAGCAATGCGAGCAAAGTCTTTATCTTCTTTGGGTAGGAGTTTGATTAACTGTTGCGTTGAAGCGAGGTGGACGTTCTCGTCGCGCGCAATAAACTTGATGATCTTCGCATTGCCTTCCATCTTCTTCAACTCAGCGAATGCCCATGAGCAAGCAAACGAAACATAGAAACGAATGCCTTCAAGTGCGTTTACTGCATTCAGACATAACCACAAAGATTCTTTCGTAGGATTTTGTATCAGATCGTCATAATATTTCGAAATAGAACCCGCACAATCAACTATCTCTTGAATATCTAACATACCATCGAACACAGCACTTGGATCGCTGTATACGTTTCGAATGATGTGTGTATAAGATCGAGAGTGAATTGTTTCGCTGAATGACCAAGTGACAATCCAGTTCTCAAGTTCAGGCAGAGAACAGATTGGCAAAAATGCTTCTGTTGGTCCACGCCCCTGTACTGAGTCAAGTAGGATTTGTCTCTTCAGATTGCTAGTGAAGATATGTCGCTCATGATCAGTCAATGCCTTGAAGTCTTTACTGTCACGACTGACATCAACTTCTTCAGGACGCCAAAAGAATCCTAATTGCTTGTCTGTCAGTTTCTCAAAGATATTGTATTTCTGTTTGTCATACCGAGCAATGTTTACAGGTGCACCAAAGAATGCTGGTTGTGTTGTTGCATCTACCTTTTTAGTGTTAAATACAGACACTTAATCTGCCTCCGTTAATTTAGATTTTACAACTTTCGCAGTCATCATCAGGGGTAACTTCAGGGGTAACTTCAGGGGTAGATGTTTCTTCAATCTCACCTGCGCCATCGAACGTGTTGTTGTAATAAAGTTGTTTGCCTCCATACTTATAAAACATCAAAACGTGTTTTAACATCTCAGACATTGGAATTTTTTCTTCAGGATAATGAAGGGGATTGTACGAAGTATTGACTGAAATTCCTTGGTCAATATACTTCTGAAGTACTGCCATAATCTTCAGATAACCTTCTGGTGACTTTTGATCCCATAGCAAGTCATACTTATTCTTCAGTCGCTGTATACTCGGCACAACCTGCTTGAGCACTCCGTCCTTTGATTGTTTTACAGAGACTAAGGAACGGGGAGGTTCTATTCCGTTTGTACTGTTGGAGATCTGTGCGGAGGTCTCAGAGGGCATTAGCGCCATGAGTGTAGAGTTACGAATACCATACAGTGCCATTTGATTGCGCAGTGTTTTCCAATCCATACGAATCGCTGGTTTGACTAATTCATCAACATCTGCTTTATACGTTTGATTCGGCGTGATGCCCATACCATATTGCGTTTGATCGCTTAGAGGACAAGCACCAAACTCAAGTGCCAGATCAGCACTTGCCTTAATTAGATAATAACTCCATGCTTCAGCATATGTATCAATTAATTCTAGATTGGGATCTTGATAGGTTGAATCATTTTTTGCCATCCAATATGCGAAGTTAATGATACCGACACCAAGTGGTCGGCGATTCATTGTGCTTAACTTTGCAGCAACGACAGGGTAATCTTGAAAATCAAGTAGAGCATCAAGCGCACGTACTGCTAGAGTACAAGGTTTTTCAAAGTCTTCAGGTTTACGAATCTTGCCCCAGTTAATCGCTGCGAGAGTGCATAACGAGATCTCACCATCAGGGTCATTGATATCTTTCAGCGGTTTTGTTGGTAGATTGATTTCACAGCAAAGATTTGACTGACGGATCGGTGCTTTCTCTTTTAAGAATGCGCCATGATCATTCGCGTGATCAACATTCATTAAGTAAATGCGACCAGTATCCTTTCGCTCTTGCACAAACATACTGAAGAGTTCTGCCGCAGGAATAGACTTCTTACGAATTGAACTCTTGCGCTCATACTTCTCATACAGTTCGCGGAACTTATCAACGTCAACAAAGAATGCGTCATATAGATCAGGAACATCATGCGGTGAGAATAAAGTGATATCGCCACCTGTGAGCAATCGCTCATACATAACCTTGTTAAACTGCACACCGTAGTCTAGGTGTCGGACTCGGTTGTCTTCAGTACCCTTATTATTCTTAAGAACGAGCATATCTTCGATCTCAAGATGCCATATGGGATAATAGAGAGTAGCAGCGCCACCGCGAACACCGCCCTGAGAGCATGATTTGACGGCACTTTGGAAATACTTAAAGAAGGGAGTAACACCAGTGTGACTGGTATCGCCATTGCGAATAGGACTACCCAAAGCACGAATGCTTCCAGCGCCAATACCAATCCCTGCTTTCTGTGAGACGTACTTAACAATTGAAGATGCTGTTGAATTAATTGAGTCAAGATCATCGCTTGTTTCAATTAATACGCAAGATGAGAATTGACGTTGCGGAGTTCGAACACCTGCCATAATTGGAGTTGGCAGACTGATATCGAATGAAGAAAGTGCATTATAGAGATCGACGACCCATTTCAACCTATCGTCAGTATATTTATGAAATAACGCCATTGAGATACACATCATTGCCATTTGAGGCGTTTCGTATATCTCGCCGTTGGATCGATTCTTCACCAGATACTTTCCGCGCATTTGCTCCATGGCGGCATAGGTTAAATCAAAGTCACGGTTATGATCAATCTTTGTATTCAGATATTCAAGTTCGTCAGGAGTATAACTTTCTATAAGGATCGAATCATAGTATCCGCTTTGAATGTTCGTATTAATATGATCTTCAAGTTCCGGCGGTTGGAACTGACCATAAACTTCTTTGCGAAGTCCATAATTAATCAACCGTCCAGCAACATACTGATAGTTTGGTTCCTCTTCAGAGATCAGTTCCGACGCTGCTTTAATTAAGGTCTCTTGAATGTCTACCGTCTTAATATTATTATAGACTTGAAGATGTGTTTTAATTTCAAGATCGGAGACTGAGACTCCCGCCAATCCGTCACAGGCAAAACTTGCAACTTTATGAAACTTCTCTAGGTCAAGTTGCTCTTTCTGCCCGTTTCTTTTAGTTACTTGTATTTCCAACTTTAAATGCTCCGTATCCCTCAACAAAATTTTCGGCGAGGTCTTCTGCGTAGTGAATTGATTTATTTTCTAGGAGTTCGACGAACTTAATTTCTTCTCTCTCATAACAACGAACAATATAGTGGTACTCGTCTTTACTCACGGTCGCCCTTCTTTTATTTTCTTCATTAAAAAACTGAGAAATATTCACTTGTTCTTTCATACTCTTTTCCATGCTGTTAATAGAATTTTAGATTCTAGACCAGAAGATATATTCTGGCGTAACATGCTCTGAATGTCAATGTTTTTATGTCTCAATATCATGTCATTAATATCTTTTTCTGAGATATATTCGGGGAATATGACAACCTTGTAATTCTTGTCAATTACCTTTGAGATTTTTTTGATTGTTTCCACAGAGCGAGGTTCATTATCATAGACGAACACTGAATTTTCATTAACAAAATTCCAATCGATAGATCCACCTGCCATAGCAATAGAGTTCTGAACGAACATACTATCAATTGGTCCTTCAAATATATAGTGCGTTTTGGTACGGTCGCAATCATCTAGATTAAAAATTTTTGGATGTTTATCATCAAGCATGATTGTGATGTAACGCAGGTCGCAATTAGGATCAAAGGATCGCCCCTGTACACCAATCAAATTTTTATTTTCGTCAATGAAAGGAATGATTAATCTTGGTTCATCTTGGTCAACGCTAGAAAACTTGTTTGGTAATATTGTGTTGACCCATTGTTTAAACTTAGGAGCATAGAAAAGTTTACTATGAGATTTGGTAGGAATTTTTCGTGCTTCGATATATTGCTTAGCAGGATGATTCCATTCCAACTGTGATATTTTCTTAAGGTTTAATAAAGAGGAAAAACGAATGAAGTTGGGTTTCTTCATTTTATCTGCAAAAATTTCCCCAGCAGATTTTTCGCGCTCTTGAATTTGACCATTATACTTGTCCATCAAACGCTCTTTGACGAACTCACTATATAATGATGGGTCGAGTTGTTTTATCAGCGCATCTAGATCAAGCGTGATGTTACAGTTATGACAATGGTATAAGAAACCACCATTATCTTTTGCAAAAATAAATCCGCGTGCTTTAGACTTATTTTTATGAGAGTCGCCACAGATAGGGCAACGGAAGTTAAACGTATTTCGATTGATTCTCTTGAAGCGATCTAAACGATTGGATAACATACCAATGTATTTTTGCTCAAGCCACATAATATAAACCTTTCAACAGTCACATAGTGATTATACCGCAATCACCAAGAATGTAAAGACATTTACATATAGTGCTGCGAAATAATTAATCCGGCAATTGTAGTTGCTGCTAACCAGAAAAGACGATTGATAATCATGACCGTCTTTGCGTTGTCTTCGACTTTCTTTTCGATATGATCAAGTTTCTGCGAGAAACGATTCATGCGCTCGAAGTTTGCATGATTATTTTTCTCAATAGCAATTAACTTTTCTTCTGCGCGAGCAAGAGAGATCATCGCATCTGATAACTTATCTATTTTTTCCTCGATACGATCGAGTCTGCTTGCTTGTGATTCTGCCATTTTAATCTACTACCTTGTCTAAAAATGATTTGAATGTATTTGTTTCCGTGTCTTTAATGACTTCTTCAGTATCAGCAGGAAGATCCTCTTCCATTTTACCAATACTTTCTTCATAGTATATAATCAAACTTTTTTGTTGATTGATAAACCGTTTCATCTCAGCAACATTCAATGACAAATTTTCATAGTCTGGCACACTAATAGCGAAGAATACAACATCGCCATTTATTTCTTCGTACTTAACTAAGAACTCATCTAAGTTCTCAGGCGTCACCGCGTGAAACCTCACACGATGTAAATTTAATGGTTTTGGTCTAGGTTGTAAAGGTATTTCTTTTACAACATAGTCGGTCTTTAAAACAACTTTCTCTTGTATACTTCCGCAACCAACTAGACTAGAGATCGTCAACAGGAGGGCGAGAGTCCACAGGTTCTTCTGGTTTACCGCTGTCGATTTCAAGTTGTTCAAAAATTTTCGCTGTAGCATTGTTTACTCTCTTCTCAACCAATCCTGGTTTCTTCATAGTCAGGGCAGTCAGATCATGCCTTCTTAATTTATTTATTAACTCGTCTTGATACTGTTCCGCTTCTTTTGCTCTTTCTTGTAAAGCAATCATATTTTCTTGAGCAGCAGCAAAGTCTTCTTGAAGACGAGTCATAGTTTCTTGATTAGTTTGTGAAGCAACTTCTAGTAAAGCATTATTCTGTTGCAGTTGAGCAATCGTCTTTTGTGTGTCAGTGTAGTAATAATATGCACCGCCGCCAATACCGCTTAACAATAAAAGGATAAACAAATATGGCATCACTGCTCCCTCATCTTGCTTTTAATTTTCTTCACAACTTCTTTTGCTTGTACTTTATTCTTTTTCTTCCACTTATTCCAAGCAGCAGGAGGCATTCCTGGTTCACCATCAGGTCCAACGCCGATGCCTGCAATTTTACCTGATCCAGCGATGTTGGTTGGTACTTCCTCAATTAATATCTTCGCTTCATCCATATAGTGCGTCAAACGCTCTTCAAGATAATCAATATCGTCAGGGTTATCAACTTCTTCTCTTAACAGTAACAACGCTGCAGCGAACGATGCAAGTCTTGTACGTCCTCCTGGAACCTTCGCCAAGAGTTTCTTTAGATTACCAACCAATCGATCAAAGTATCCATACGAACGATCTTGCTCAGGTGTTCGCTTATCTTT
>Ga0181606_10003696_pt1 | contig 12919 bp, 27 predicted proteins | sample 041ome_10_FD_132994 | JGI IMG/M metagenome (GOLD analysis project Ga0181606, IMG submission 132994) | Coastal salt marsh microbial communities from the Groves Creek Marsh, Skidaway Island, Georgia - 041412US metaG (megahit assembly) | ecosystem: Environmental > Aquatic > Marine > Intertidal... | reverse complement strand
CATCGTCATCGTAGACAAGAAGATGATAGAAGTATTGAAAGAGTAGATGCGCAAGTAAGAGCAACTAGAGATATGGGAGTATAATATTGTATTAAAATGTTATTAATAGTTTATTCTGTTATTATAAATAAAGTTAGAAAGGAGAAAAACTATGGCAGTTACTTTTGGTAAATTGCAATTAAAAAAAGCTGAAGCCGGTATGCTTGGCTTTGACTTTAACGGAGTATACATACTTGATCCTACTTTAGACGAGACAGCAAGATTTACTGTCGACCCTATTAAATACTATGGATTAAATAATTATCAACTTAGTGCTATGGTAAAAGCTAATAGCAAACGTATTCAGAGCTTGATACCTAATCACAAATCTATAACAGGGAGTAAATTATGACTGACGATATAGAAAAAACTTGTGTTATTTGTAACGAAAAATTTACTGGTTGGGGTAATAATCCATCACCTATTAAAGACAAAGGTGAGTGTTGTGATAATTGCGATATGGAGAAAGTAATTCCAGCTAGAATTCAAGGGATTAAAAAAACTTATGAAAAATAAAAAATTCTGGAAACTAGCTGTCTATCGTACTGATAGATTATTAGGCGGACACGAAGAAGGCGGTTGGTATTATACTGCTGGTGAGAGAATTAAAGAAGGTAAACTTAACTTTAATGATCCTCGAAAAGCTTTTCGTGCTTGTCGTCTATTTAATAAGTTATTTGGTAAAAAATGGAATTCGATAGAATACGGTATATCTTGCGATGTTTATTATCGTGGAACACCAGATTATTTTCCTAAGCATAGACCTTATTATTCTTAATATTGTTTTAGAAGGTTAATTTTTTTATATTCTTATTTTATATAAAAATAACTAACTAGGAGAAAACGATGAAGATAACTGCTTACATACCAGTACAATTTTATAATTACGAAGATATTAAAATTGATACACTAGATAAACTTAGGGAACATTTATTTTTACCGCCTGAGGATTTTAGAAATTTAAAAGATTTAACTGAGGCAACACAGAATAGAAGTAAGTTAAAAAGGTTTCCTATATATTTAGATAAAAAACAAGCCGAATGGGATTCTACTTTCTTTACTGGAGCTGAGGAAGGCGACTATGGGAAAGTATTAAAAGTAAGTATTAATATTGAGGAAGTAGTTTACAATCAGTTAGAAGAAGAACAGCAAATTCTAAATAAAAATGTTTAATTGGGATTTATTTTTTTTATTCTTAATTATTAACTAACTAATAAACGAGGAGTAACTATGGATAAGCTAAAAAAAATCTTTGATAAAATAGATAAAACAGCACTAGGAGAATTAGATTTTACTAAAGAATTACCTTGTGTTGGAGAAATAATAAATCACGTAGATAAATCACATGGAAAAATATTCCATGACAAAGAAGGAAATAAAACTTTTTACGAACAATATGACGGATATTATATAACTACTTCAGCGTGGGAAGGTCTACATGATGTCAACGAATTTATTTATTTCATTAAACACTACGACTTAAATGTTTAATTAGGCTTATTATTTTTTATTTTTATTTATTAACTAACTAATAAAAAAGGAGTAATTATGGATATATCTAAAAAAACGATTAAAGGATACATCGTAAATAATATAGACTTTCAACCAAAAAAGACAATCGAAAACGATCCAGTATCGTACATGGCCTTTCCAGCTCGTTTCGATTTAGACTTTGATACAGATAAATCTCAGTATCGAGCAATTTCTATCTTTTTAAATAAAGAGGACGCCTTAGAACACTGTGATTTTATTAAAAGTAATTATGGTGAGACAGCTATTATCAAAGAAGTAGAAATTAATATTAAATAGGAGAAAACGATGCTTCAATATAAAAATAAAAATGGTGATACAATTAAAAAATACGAAGATGATTGCGATGAAGGTGATTTATTTTTTAACGATAAAAAGGTTGGTATTTTTACTATAGAGCACGATAGTAAGCTAGGAAGTTACTATCATATTACTCTTAATAATGGGAAACAATTTCACGATCATTACTTCGATGATTACGATTTAGTTAATGAAATAGATAAAATCAAATAGTTTACATCAGATAATTAATCGCTATATTGGATAAATATGGCGATAACTATAGACCAAATCAATCAACAAATAGAAGCTACTTTATCCTCAATGGAAAAGAAGTTCTGTGAGGGTATAGCACAAGGAAAAGGTAAGAGAGAAGCGGCTGTTTACGCAGGTTACTCTGAAACTTCAGCTCACGTACAAGCTGCCCGCAACTTAAAGAAAGATAAAATTATCCAGTATATTGATAGATTGCGTGCTGATACTAGGCGTTTGACCAGTGAATCTATATCCAAAGAGGTTGAAAAGCTAGATAAATTGTATGTTGAGGCTAGTTCGAAGAAACAATATACAGCAGCAGTCAATGCGATAAGACTTAAATCTCAGTTGTTGGGGTTTCTTGTTGAAAAGAAAGAAGTTCAACACTCAACCCTAGACACGATGAACGATGATGAGCTGGCCAAGTATCTTGATCAAATCAAATCAGATCATAATTTAGATAGTTAGTTGTTGCTGTCTGTTGAGGACGGATTGTTGAAACTTGTTGAAATAGCTCTAGTAGGATCAGCCTGGATCCTCGAGGCTAGGGCGCAGGGCGGATCCGCAAGGATCACGAGATATAAAAAATTTTTTTAAAAAATCCCGACTAATCACGTAAAAAAACTATCGTCACGATTAGACGATAAAATTATTAAAATTAAAAAAAAGAGTTTTTTAAGTATAGAAAAAATATAAAAGAAAATTAATTATTAATTAAAAAATATAGAAAGTTAAAAATGATTATATACTTATTTAAAGATTTTATTTTATTCTTATTATTACTTAGTTTATTAAGCTATTTAATATAAGAACGAAACGAGAACATTTAGTTTAGAATAGTTATAAACTAGATAAAATATTTATTTTACTTTTATTAAAAAATAACTATTATTATTTTATCTTTTAAAAATTAAATCTTTTAATAATTAAAAGAGTTTTTAAAAGAAATAGAAAGTAGAAAAATGAAAAATATAAAAAACGATAAAAAAGAAAATAATCTAAAAGAAAATAAAATAGCTTTATCTTTTAGAGAATTCGAAAATAAAAAAGTCTTATTTAGATTTTTTAATACTAAGCGAGAAAAATCTCTTAGTTTCGCTATATACGAAAAAGCGAAATTTTCGAAAAATATTAAAGACGCTTTTAATAACGATTATCGTAAAGTAGATATCGAATACGATACTACGAAAAATAATCGTTTTAAAAAAGTTAATCTTTTAATCGATATTAATTCTTATTTAGATAAATCGAAAATTAATCTTTATAGAGATTTAATAAATTCTAATAAAGAGTTTATAAAATCGAATAAAGTCGATAACGATTTAATCGAAAATATTAAGTATTTCGAAAATAGAATTAACGATTTAAAATAATTTAATTCTAATCTTAAAGACTAGCGAATTAATTTTCGCTAGTCTTTTTTTTATTCTCTTTTTAATTTTTTCTTTTTTAAATTCTCTTTTTAAAAAAAATAAAATCGTATTAAGTTTAATTAAAAAAAATCGTATAAAGTTTAAAATCTATTATAGTCTAGTAGTGGAGAGAGTAGTAGAGTGGGTGTAGAATGACTTATATGCGTATAAATTTTGTAGTAAAAATTTTTGTTTTATTTTAATACTGTACAATGGCTTTTTTAAATAGTAGCATTCCACCTATATATTGTAAAATTCGTAAGGAGTATTTATATGATTTACAGAAACATCATGGAGAAAGCGAAGACTGTGTTATCTTTGGTCTCACAAGTATCGCAGGTCGTGGTCTCCTTTTTAATATCATGCTGGAAAATGGTGCCTGCTTTTGGCGCTTGCCTATCTCAGCGTTTTTCGAAAAATCACATGACAGAGCCGAAGTGCCAGATATGTCGATTGACGAGCTTCAACTGTGGAATAGTTTTAGTTATTATCATAGTATTAATCACTTTGCTTTTTTAGAAGGACAACGAGCCAAATATTTTGGAAAAGATAAAAAATTGTATACTGGTGAGTATCTGTTTACTGTTGACTGGTGTCACCCTGATGCCAATCTTCTTGATACAGATCATTCTGAAATTCCTCAGGAACATAAGTGCGCTCATATATTGGAGCTTGACAATGGTAATTACGCTGCTCAGCCTAATAACAGGATACTATGGAATATTAATTCGTTCACTACCAGAAACGAAGTTCCTGACTACAAAGTTCAAAACACCGAATGGAACGTAGAGAATAAAGATTGGCAAACTGATGACACAGATAATTTCTTTTACGAAATTCAAGAAAAAAAATAATTATCCTGATCATCGGTTCGGGAGTGCTTGTCTTCATCGTAACGACCTGTGGATCCTTATACCTAAAAATGCGTCTTCTACAATTAAAACTATAATTCATGGTAAAGAAGTAATTAGTCTAGTAAATTTTGCCGATGATCCTTTATTACTTAAAAAAAACGTTATCGCTATAACAAGAGAGCCAATAGAAAGATTTATATCAGGATATCTAACATGTATTTCTAGAGGGCCTATTACTAAAATTTTAAAATTTAGAGATAATCCATTTGATAATCTAGTAAAGTTTGTAGACGATTTAATTATCAATGGCCCAGCTGATGAACATGTAGAAAGACAATCATGGTTTCTTCCTAACAAAATTGATAAATTTATTAAAATAGAAAATTTAAAATTTAAAGAATTATATAATAAAAACAATCATCCTTTAAAACATAGACTATATAACTTTCTTATAGAATCACCAGAATTGATTTATAATCTTAAAAATTTTTATCAAAAAGATTTTGTTTTATATAATCAATCTTCGTGATATGGATTGTTTATGACTATATCTATATTACTCCCTACTCGTAAGAGAGTTAGCCAATTAAAGAAGTCTATGGATTCTTTATTGTCTAATGCAAAAAATCCTGATAAAATTCAACCTCTATTCGGTGTCGATGACGATGATACAGAAACTTTAGAATATTTAAAAAAAGCTAATTACAAAAATCAAAGTGTTCTAAAGTTTAAACGAATGGGTTACGAAAACCTCCATATGTATAATAATTCTTTATGTGCATATGCTCAGGGTACCTGGGTAATGTTTTTCAATGACGATGCGATTATGAATACTAAACATTGGGACGAGATTATAGAGTCTGAAAAAAATTTTAATGTGTTAAGAGTTAAAGAACAGACAGGGCACCCATATAGTATCTTTCCCATATTTCCTTGGGATTGGTTTAGATTATTAGATCATATAAGTTTACATGGACAAAACGATGCTTGGATTTCTGAAATAGCTTATATGTTGGATATCATGAAAGATGTTGATATAGATGTAATCCATGATCGAGCTGACATTACAGGAAATAATAACGATAGTGTCTTTAAAGAAAGAGTTTATAAAGAGGGCCGTCCTGATCAAGAAGGTGATTTACATCATAGTAAGATGTGGAATGCTAGAACAGCTGATGCTAGTAAGTTAGCTTGGTATTTAGAAAAAATAGGTCAACCCTCTGTACATTGGAGAAAAATTGTACGAAAAGAGATAGAGCCATTACATTTAGTTGCAAATAAATTTGATGAGTATCGAAAAAAAGGTGCAATAGGCGCAGGAAAACAAAATGCAAGAACAGACATTAAAGGAACAACTAAAGTCAGCTATTCAGATATTTCAAAAGACCAAGGATCCTCGGGCAGCTGAGGTAATTGAACATCTCAATAAAATTTTATCTACGTCTAAAGCTCGTAAGAATTTATTACAATATGCAAAACATATGTATCCTGGGTACAAGGATCCAGCTCATATACAACTGATTGCTAAACATCTAGAACAATTAGAAGAAGGAACCATTAAACGTCTTGCAGTATTCATGCCACCAAGACATGGAAAGTCTATGTTATGTTCAGAGTTTTTTCCAGCATGGTACTTAGGAAATAATCCAAACGAATTTGTGATTCAATCGACTTATGCTCAAGAATTAGCAGATGACTTTGGTCGTAAAGTAAGAAATCAGTTACAGTCTCCAGATTTTAATAATGTGTTTCCTAGTGTAGCTCTAAGATCAGACAGTACATCAGCTAAACGTTTTCACACGATGCAAGGTGGAACGTATACAGCAGTCGGTGCAGGAGGAGCGATTACTGGTAGAGGTGCACATTTATTAATTATTGATGACCCGATTAAAGGTCGAGAAGATGCTGAGTCAGAAGTTCAAAGACGAAATCTTTTAGAGTGGTATAAATCAGTTGCTTACACTAGACTTCAACCTGGCGGTAAAGTCATTATTATTCAAACTCGTTGGCACCAAGACGATTTAGCTGGATACATTTTAAATGAATCAGGAGAAGACTGGAAAGTTTTAGATTTACCAGCGATAGATAATTCAGGAAACGCTTTATGGCCTGAAGCTTATTCTAAAGAAGACTTAAATAAAATTAAAGCTACAGTCGGTGATCGTGTATGGTCAGCGTTGTATCAACAAAATCCAAGTAATGAAGAAGGTTCAATTATAAAAAGAGATTGGTGGAATATATATGATGGAGATAGTATTCCAACTTTAAGTTATGTAGTTCAATCTTATGATACTGCTTATTCGACTAAAAGCACTGCCGACTTCTCTGCATGCACAACATGGGGCGTGTTTACAGCTAGAGATGAAAATAACGTTCCTTACGCTGCAACGATATTATTAGATGCGTGGAAAGATAGATTAGAATATCCAGAGCTTCGTAAGAGAGCTAACGATAGCTATTACGAGTGGAGACCTGATCAAGTTTTAATTGAAAAGAAAGCAAGTGGGCAAAGTTTAATACAAGATTTAAGACGATCAGGAATCCCTGTAATTACTTATTCTCCTGATCGAGATAAAGTTTCTAGAACACATAGTGTATCTTCTATGTTTGAAGGTGGATTAGTGTTTACTATGGATGAAGATTGGACTAAGAGTGTTATAGAAGAATCAGCGCAATTTCCATATGGAAAGCACGATGATATCCATGATACATGTGTTCAAGCTTTATTGCGTATAAGGGATGGATTTTTAGTAACTCACCCCGATGATCCAGAGGACGAAGATTATGAAACACGAAAGCAACGTGGCGAAAACAAACATTATTACTCTTGATTCATATAGAGTAACGCCTAGAAAAGTTGTAGCTAAAGAAGTTGAACAACGTCAAGATGACGAAGTAGTGAATGCTTTTCATGATTCTTGTATTCGTATTAGCGCCAAAGTAGATATAAAAGGCTATGCTTTAGTAGCATGGGACGAGAAGGGAGTTCCTTGTATATCGTGGTCTACTGGCCATGTAAAATCGCCTATAAGCGAAATGATGCTTCCTACCTTTACACATTCAGTATTTCAAGGTATATTGAATAAAAAATTAAGTACACCGGAGGACTTAGATGAAAAATAAAATTGGAGTAAAACAATATAGCGTTCAAGATGTAAAAGACGCAGATAAAAGATTTTACGACAAGTTTCCAAGTGCTGTAGAAGATGCTGCTATGTTAAAAAAAGCAATGCAAAATCCTGGAGATGAAGTTGTAAAAATAGATGATCAAAGAAAAGCTGATCATATGCAAATGATGAAATCACTTAAAATAGAAGTGGAGATAGACTAATGGCTAAAAAAGAAAAAGATATGACTGATGGACCAAAACAACATCAAGATTTAATTATTGATAGAATTAAAAATATTTTTGATAAAAAGGCAGATAAATCTACTGATAAAGAAGCTGGTACAAATACATATGCTAAGGATAATCAAGCTGCAATAAAAAAACTTAAAGGATAATATAATGGCTAAAAAAACAAAAGATGTTGTAAAAGATATTATGGATGTTGATTTCGAAGATACTTCTACATCTAAAATGATTGATGATGACGGCTATGAAGAAGGTAAATCAAAAGAAAGAGAAATGATGGCAGAAAAACCATCAGATAAACTTTCTGATAATTACAAAGGTGGACTTTTATACAAAGGTAAAGCTAAAGATTATACTTCCGCATCAGATATAATTAATAAAAGAAAAGCTAAAGTAATTCCAATTAACATTGGACCAGGAAAGAAAAAAGACTAATATGAAAAAAAGAAAAAAATTTCCAGATATGTCAGGCGATGGTAAAGTTACTAAAAAAGATATTTTAATTGCAAAAGGTGTAATTAAAAAAGGTAAGAAGAAAAAGAAGAAGAAAAAAAAGTAAATGGCTAAACAAAAGTTTACCCACTTCGTACCTAGACCTAAGCCAAAGAAAAGACCTCGAAGACATAAAAAGACTTTGAATAAAAATGAAAAACGAAGTTATAAAAAATATAATAGACAAGGTAGAAGTTAATGCAAGAATTTATTTGTCCTAATGGTAGAATGTCAGTTAATGGAGCATGCCCTATTTTTGAAGGTGGTGATGGACAAATAAGAGATTATCAAACTCCAAAAACTTTTGATCAAAAATATAATGATATAGAAGATATTGAAAAAGAAAGAGAGAAAAGTGGTTTCTTTAAATTTGATTTTGAAAAAGAAACTCCATCAGCTAAAAAAAGTGCAGGGAATATTATAAGTGAAAATATAGGAGCTTATAATTCTTTTGTAGAAAATAATTTAGGTATTCCTTCAAGTGTTCAAAACGTAGCTAGAATTGGTTCAGCTATATCTGGTTTTGGAACTTATGGAGTTGTAGGAGCAATTGCTCCTTTTGCAATTCCATTTGTTGCAGGTGCTGCTTTAAATAATCAAGCTCAGAAAAAACAAGAAGCTGCAATCAATAGAGAAAGCGTAAAAGATTTACAAGGAAGAATTGATAAAGGTGAATTTGGTTCAGTTACACCTACTCCTCAAGATGCTAGACGTGGCGGTCAGTATGATGGTCGTAGCACTCAATCTAAAGATAGTATAGGAAGTAGAGGATCTGGTATGTCGGGTTATGGTGGTGGAGCTGATATGGGTGGTGGTTCACCAGGATCAAGTGGACCAGGTGGTTCAGATAGTATGGGTAGTTTTTAATTATGGCAAGAACAAGAATTAAACCTAGAAAAAGAACTGGAGATATTCCTAGAAGAAAAAAATATTATCGACCTACTAAAAAAGGTGCGGGTATGACTAGAGCAGGAATAAGAGCTTATAGACGAGCTAATCCTGGTTCTAAATTATCTATGGCTGTAACTGGTAAAGTAAAACCTGGTAGTAAAGCAGCTAAAAGAAGAAAATCTTATTGTGCAAGATCATTAGGACAATTAAAAAGAAGCTCTGCAAAGACAAGAAATAATCCTAATTCTAGAATACGACAAGCTCGTAGAAGATGGAAATGTTAATCATTATTTTCTAGCCTTAAAAATTAATTTTGTTATACTTTGTAGACTATGAATTTAATCAGAGATTTAAAAAAACAAATAGATGAAAGACGAAAGCAGGAATCTGCTAAAGTACAACTTCGTAAAAGAAGTATGGACTCTATAGCTAGACCTAAAGCTACAAAAAATATTACATCTAAAGATCCAAGGTTACAAGGAATATAATGGCTAAAAGTCCTAAAACTACAGGTGAACATCTGGTAGCTCTTTATGGACACGTCACAGGCTTAAAAAAAGATATTAATTTAATTAAAAATAATCATCTTAAACATATGCATGATGATATTGAAGGTTTGGGCGGCAAGATAGACAAAATCTATTGGGTATTATTAGCTGGAGTGGGGACTGCAGCATTATTGTTACTTGAAAAATTATTATGAAGGTAAGTGAAAATACACAAATCGGACTTCCATTAAGGAATCTGATAGGGCTTATAAGTGCGGTTGTAATAGGAGCATGGTTTGCTTTTGGTGTAATAGAAAGATTAAATCAATTAGAAACAGCTAATAAATTATTCGAACAAGATTTATTAGAAGCATCAGCACAAAAACCAATTGACCAAGAACAGTTTATGTTGTTAGAACACATAGCACAACAAGTTGAAAAACTAGAAAAAAATCAAGAACAAAATATGACAAATAAAGTCAATATTGAACGTTTACAACATGATGTAGAACGATTACAAATTGATGTAGAAAAATTAAAAGATTCCGTAAGAGCTAACTTAGGAAAGTTAAATGGTAACTCTCATTAACGAAGGTTCTTTACAGGAATACGATTATAACAACGAATACGCTGAATGCGAATGGAGACAAAATGATAAAACTGGTATTTGCACTATGCCTATTTATAAATGGGGAACTTGTGGAACATCGAATACAGGAGAGCTTATCAACTTGCCTGAAGATGAAACGTGAAGCCACTAGAAATATGGAAATGAACAATAAAAAGTTTATGTGTGGTGAAGTAGAAGCTGAAATCGTTAAAAATATAGACGGATCAGAGAGTATCCAAAAAATAATCCAACCCAAATAAACACTTTAAAAATCAATATTTTTGTTTTATATATTCGTTAGGATAGATATGGTATGCACCAGGAGGTATAGAATGAAATGAACATTATATTAATTAAAATAATTAAACAGTGATTAACAGAGGAGCATTTAGTAATATTATGAGTAAACCCGGATTATATGCAAATATCAATAAAAGAAAAAGAAAAGGTATATCAAGACCTAAATCAAAATCAACAATTTCAAAAGAAGCTTATGCTAATATGAAAGCTGGTTTCCCTAAGAAGAAAAAGAAAAAAACTAAAAAAAGAAAATCTTAATGGCACTAGAAGTAGAACTAGAAAAAAAGAAACTTGAATACACTAACGAAGATGGTGAAAAAGTTAGAGTTGATGTAGATCAAGAAGAAACAGAAAAAGAAGAAGAAGCTTTTGAATCAAATCATTATTCTAATTTAGCAGAAGAATTAGATGAATTAGAAGTAAGAGGTATTGGTAAAGATTTAATTAAAGCTTATGAAGATGATAAGTCTTCAAGAAAAGAGTGGGAAGATCAATACTCTAAAGGATTAAAAATGTTAGGCGTAGTTGTTGAAGATAGAAATGATCCTTTCCCGGGAGCTTCAGGTGTTCATCATCCATTAATGGCAGAGGCAGCAACTCAATTTCAAGCTAGAGCTGTAGCAGAAATGTTTCCATCAGGTGGTCCTGTTAAAACTCAAATTATGGGTAGAACTTCTGATAAAAAAATAGAACAAGCTCAGCGTGTTCAAGATTTCATGAATTATCAAGTTACAAGTCAAATAAAAGATTACTTTAATGAACTTGATCAAATGTTATTTTATTTAGCATTGGCAGGATCAGCATTTAAAAAAATATATTTTGATAATACATTAGATAGAATTTGTAGTAAATTTGTACCAGCAGAAGATTTTGTAATTTCATATCAAAATACCGATTTAGAAACAGCAGAGAGATATACACAAGTAATGAAAATGTCTCGTAATGAAATTAAAAAACATCAAATATCAGGATTTTATAAAGACATAGCTTTAAGTAAAAATGAAGATGATGGAAAAGATCAAGGTACTGTAGAACAAACTATGCAAAGATTAGAAGGTATGACACCTTCATCTGCAGATAAAACACATACACTACTAGAAGTACATGCTGATTTAGATATTGGTGAAGATGAAGATGGATTAGCTTTACCTTATATTGTAACTATTGATTATGATTCAACACAAGTATTATCTATTAGAAGAAATTGGAAAGAAGATGATACTTTAAAAAGAAAAAGAACTTATTTTATTCATTATAAATATTTACCAGGTCTTGGATTTTATGGATTTGGTTTAATACAATCTATTGGTGGTTTACAACACGCTTCAACTGGAGCACTTAGAGCTTTATTAGATTCAGCAGCATTTGCAAATTTAAATGGAGGTTTTAGAGCTAAAGGTGCAAGAATAGAAGGCGGTGATATAACAGTTTCCCCTGGAGAGTGGGTAGAAGTCGAAGCTTATGGAGATGATCTTCGTAAGTCATTTATACCTCTTCCCTTTAAAGAACCTTCACCCACTCTTTTACAATTGTTAGGTGTTTTAACAGAATCAGGGAGAAGATTTGCATCAATTGCTGATGCGATGGTAGGTGATTCAGCTGGATCAGGTCCTGTTGGTACAACTATTGCAATCATTGAACAAGGTAGTAAAGTGTTTTCAGCAATTCATAAAAGATTACATCAAGCACAAGGTAGAGAATTCCAATTAATATATCAATTAAATGGAGAATATTTAGATGATGAATATCCATATGAAGTTATTGGAGAACGTAAAACAGTTAGAAGAAAAGATTTTGATTCAGCTATTAATGTTGTTCCAGTAAGTGATCCTAATATTTTTTCACAAGCTCAAAGAATAGCTTTAGCTCAAACTGGATTACAATTAGCACAACAAGCACCTAGTATTATAGATACTAAAGAAGCTTACAGAAGATTTTTACAAGCTTTGAATATTCCTGAATATCAAGATTTAATGATTGAAGATGAAGATACACCTAGACGAGATCCTGTATCAGAAAATATGGCTTTATTAAATGGTAAACCAATTAAAGTATTTGAAGATCAAGATCATGCTGCACATATGGCTGTACACCAACAATTTATTAATGATCCAAGATTTGGTGGTAATGAACAAGCTAAACAAGTTTTATATGGGCAAATGATGGCTCATATAGGTCAACATATGGCATTTTTATATCAACAACAAATGCAAGCTCAAGTACCAGAAGGTGTACCTACTTCTACTGGTCAATTTAATGAAGAATTTAGAGAAGAAGAAACTAAAGAAATACCTATCGAACAAGAAAATAGAATTGCTGCAGCTGCAGCACAAGCTGCTCAAAGTTTAATGGGTAGTATGCCGCCATCACCAGAACAACAAAAAATGGCAATGGAAATGCAAGAGAAGCAAGCT
>Ga0181606_10003684_pt1 | contig 12937 bp, 13 predicted proteins | sample 041ome_10_FD_132994 | JGI IMG/M metagenome (GOLD analysis project Ga0181606, IMG submission 132994) | Coastal salt marsh microbial communities from the Groves Creek Marsh, Skidaway Island, Georgia - 041412US metaG (megahit assembly) | ecosystem: Environmental > Aquatic > Marine > Intertidal... | reverse complement strand
TATAAATGTTGGCGAACCTGATCCTTTAATTGCCTCTACCAGACTTCAATTAGATACCCGAACTATAGATTTAAGCCTTCAAGGTTCGTCGGCTTATACCATACAATTAAACAATAGAAGGTTTGATACTAGCCAAAGGAACTTAACTTTGAATCTTAGCCCGGGTATGAATCGATTGTCTGTATCTACTGGTTTAGATTGTCAAGGCGTTTATGAGGAAGAAATTTTTGTCTCTGAAAAAATTCAGGTGTATCCGAACCCTACGAATGGACCTTTAAGTATTTACGTGGCTGGTAACGACCGTTCAGTTAACATTGAAATTCGTTCTATAAATGGTTCAATCGTTTATAATAAGCCCCACTCGGTTAAATGGAACAGAACCTTAGATATAGATGTCTCTTCTCTTCAAAATGGAATTTATATACTTTCTGTAATTGGTGAAACTGTGGATACTAGTCATAAAATCGTTAAGACTTAGTAGGATTAGAAATAGAATGAACAAACACCTATTTACGCTATTACTTATTCTACATACTTTTTTTGTGAGTTCTTTAAACGCGCAACTATTCGATGGGCTAGAAACTGTACTCACAGCTCAAGAAGACACGCAAAAGCTTCTACAAGGTTATACCTCTCCTTTAGCTAAATCTTTCATCTACGGTTTAAATACTGGTTGGGCTCATACCGCAAAAACACATAAGCAGCTAGGGTTTGATCTGACGATTGGGGCTGGGCTTTCTACAGCACCAGATTCTGACCTCACATTTATACCTGAGAATTTGAATTATGTAGACGCAGATAACTTGATATTACCCACGGTATTATCTAATTCGAATGCTGTCCCAATTGATATTACAATACCTGCAAATGGTGATCTTGGCGAACTTAGAGCAGCTATCGATTTTCCTGGAGGAGTAGGGGGTATTCTCCCTGTCAATGGAGTTCCTATACCAACTATACAAGCCAGTGTAGGAGTTATTTTAAATACGGATATTATCGTACGATACGTGCCTGAAACAAATATTGAAGGAGCAGCGGTTTCTCTGAATGGCTTTGGTTTCAAGCATGATCTAACACAATATTTAGGACCCATTGATAATTTACCCGTTCATTTATCATTTCTTGCAGCTCAGACGACTCTTTCCTCTAGATACAATTTTGAATCTTCGACCTTATCACAAAATACAGCAGCTGATATGCGTTATGTTGATTTTAATTTGAAAGCCCGAACTATTCAATTATTGGGCTCGATAGATTTTCCCTTTATAAGTATTTTTGGAGCGGTTGGAATTTCTCGTGGTACAGCAAACCTTGGGATGAAAGGGGTTTATAATCTTACCTACAATCAAAAAGTTGGAGACTTTCAGATACCAATAAATACAAGTATTACAGATCCATTGAATCTGAACTATGAAGCAAACTCTACATTAACAACTATTGGCGCACGATTGAATTTGGCTTTTCTAAAAATTTATGCCCAATATAGTCTCCAGGAGTATAAAACCCTTTCTGCGGGAGTCTCTTTGGGGCTGAGGTAGGTTTCTGATGTGTGACTACTTCGTAAAGTAGTTCCATCTTTTCCTTAATATTAGGCTCAAGCTTTTAGCTTTTTCCTCTCTTGCTTTTTTGGCCAGCTTGGCGCGCGGTTTCTTCGTTAAATGGCATCGTTCAAAGTTAGATAGAAGTATACCGAAGATCCGAAGTGTCAGATAATAATTCTCAATAAGTTTTTAGAAAAAGTTTAGCGTACTCTTCTGCAATCTTTTCTGCAGTGTATCGATTTAAAAAAGTTTCATGTATTTTTTCTACGTCCATTTCTATATCTCTAGAATCAAATCGTGTAACTTCACGAATAAGATCATTTTTATTAGAGAAGTAGATTCCATTATCATCCAGTGTGTACCTATTAAATTTAACATCGAAAGCTATAATCGGTAGTTTAAGGCCCATTGCTTCTACTAAGGAAGGGTTTGTCCCTCCCGCTGAATGTCCATGAATATATCCTTTGCAATTAACTCTTAGTTCATTTAAATCGAACTGGTTGTAAATTGGTTTTAATAACGTGATATTGGAATATACCTGATATTTTCTTAACATTTTTACACCAAATAAAGAATTATGCCAATTACCGACAATGACAATTTTTTGATTGTGCATTTGCGAAAAGGCATTGAGAATTAATTCTATATTGTTTTCTGGTTCTATTCGGCAGACTTTAAAAAAGTATTGGTTTTTACCTAGGCCGTATCTTTTTAATAAATAATTACTGTGATTATTATTTACATCGGCACCGTAAGCTATGGTTACCGAATCTTTTTTGTAGTTTAATTTTACATAATCGGATATTCCTTTATTATCGGTAATAATTATATCCGAATATTTTATAGCTAGAGCTTCAGAGAATTTGAGAAACACCCTTGCCAAATACCTCCATTTTTGTCTTTTCCACTCAATACCATCGATGTTGCATATTATTTTAGAGTTTGAAAATAACTTCATTAAAGGAAGAAATATTGCGCCAGAAACTCCTAATAATAATATGATGTCTGTATGATTTTTTAAACAACTAAGGAGTCCTAAACCATCGTAAATTATACTACTAGTCCCATTTGGTTTTATTCTGAGATACTTTAGGTTCGCACCTTTGTAATAAGATTGTTTTTTCTGGTAGGTTTTTGAAGAGCAGAAGATTTTATAATTAAAAGCAAATTCATTATTATCTAATAAAGTTTCTACCAAGCTTTCAAATCCCCCGTATTTCGCTGGAACCCCTACAATTCCTACAATGGTAATAGTTAATTGATTCAGTTCTTTCATCAGCAAGAAACTCTTTAAAATTTTAATCATTCATAATGAATAATTATGAATGAGTTTACAATTATTAAAAATTATTTATAGTAAATAGAATTCATCTAATTTACCTAATTCGTTTCCCATATTGGGTGACCGTTATAAACATGAATAGAGTGATTAATTGCTAAAGAATCACAAATCGAAATAATATCCTCTAAATACTGGGTTCTGTTATAAGCTTTTAAATGCGCATTGAATGAGCCCAAGAGCATTGGAACGTTATATCTTTTCTTGAAATCAAGAACTGGTTTTAAACGCTCTAAGATATAATCTTTATTAAATTTTTTTGATCCTATATAATCATATTTATATCGCAATTTTTGAGGAAATTGAGTGTATTCTTTTGGCTGAAAGAAATGAAAATTGTAAAGAATATTTTTTTGAAGTAAAGGAGTAAAATTGCTGTATCCATTCGCGTGCCCTCCCGGGCCAGGGCTTATTATAAGAAATTTATTACTGTTTAATTTGAGAAGTTTCAGAGCGACATCTTTCTGTATAAAGCGAAGATTTGATGGTTTACGATGGCTATATTTACCTCGGATTATAGGCTCATTTATATATGCATAACCTAGAATTGTGTTCCTTTTAAAGTTTGTGATTTTTACCAATTCAATAAATGTGTTTATGGATTCATTGACTAGAGTTTTATTACCCCAAAATTCTTGAGATGTTTGATTATAATTTGCTTTTATTAAAGGATATTTATGCAGAGATATAATGAATTTAATTCCAAGAGAGTCTATAAGTTCAAGTTTGCTTTTTATTATTTCTGAAATTTCATTTAAAATATCGCCTTCTTTTAGTTCTTGAGAATTAATAGGTTCTACCAATAAATGAATTAAATTGTAACCTGAGTTATAAATATCTAAGACATCCTGGTTTGATAATTTTTTGTCTTTTTCCGTAATTTCTAATTTATCCCATTAAAGTGATCAATAATTTTTGATTGTGCCATTAAATTAGCAATGTTAAATATTAAACTACTAAAGGTTAAGATTATTGACTAGAATCTCCGCATTTGTTACCCAATTATATTTATTTAAAATCACTTTCCTAATTTCTTCTAATTCATTTTCTGATTGTTTTTTTGCTATTTCAATTGCTTTTTCAAAGGATTCTAAATCAGTTGGATTAAAAAATGTCTTATTAAAAAACGAAAAATCTTCCATTGCAGTCGCATTTGAACAAACCACAGGTACTTTCATTGCTCCGGCTTCTAAAGGAGGTATACCAAATCCTTCCGCGAAGGAAGGATAGATAAATAGTTCACAAGCGTTGTAGAATTCTAATAATGTACTATTTTCGATGCCCTCTAGCCATATGGCTTTTGTCTTTAAATCTTCAAGATTTTGATCAAAGGTATTGTGACCTATGAAAACAATATGATCATATTGATTTAGAACCTTACTCTTTAAAATTAATGAATGATTTTTTCTAGGTTCAAAGCGACTTACGTAAAGAACGAAGTTCTTAATATTATATTTCTTGAAAATATATTCCTTAGATTTAATCTTATTCAAATCATGTTGAATAAATGTCTCCGAAACAGCATTTGGTACTACAAATATATTTTTTGACTTGATTTTGAAATTTTGCGAAATTCGTTTTTTGGAATATTCTGATACTGTAATAATCTTTTTACTACGTTTTGCTGAAAAATAAAAGAAAATGATTCTTATCAACCTGTAATACTTGCTAAAGTATTCAGGATAATCCATAAATAGAATATCATGTATAACTGGGTAATAAGAACACTTATTAAAACTGATAGGTGGTATTATATACTGAAATATAGCCTTTGAAATCTTTTTGTTCTTTAGAATGGCTGGAATTTCAAATAAGAAAAGATTGAGCTTACCTGTCCTGCGATAAATGTATAATTCGATTGAAGGATTGTTCAGAATTTCAGGTGGTAATTGAGAATCATTATATAAACCTAGAATAATTTTGATTTCCGGTTTATAGATAGTAATTCCATGAAGGATACCACTTAAATAGGTATAAGTTCCTTGATATGGAGTAGAAAAATGAGAACCTTCAATAAAAATCTTCATACCATCTTACCAACTCTACCATTTGAGTAATCTAAAAAACCTTTAATTAATGCACTAACATGTTCTTTTCTACCACGAATAATTCTTAAAATGATGGCTGGAAATAAAAATATCATTACTAGAATCACTTTTTGCGGATAATTCTTTTTAAAAAAAAGTAATTTATTCCTTTGATAATAGTACTCAGACACGAAACCTTTTCCTATGGTCGTTGATATTTTGTCGAAAAGTATACAATTTTTGAGTACTTGCATTTCTGCCTGACTTTTCAAACAAAAATCCGCATCCTCCCAATATAAAAAATACTGATTATCAAAACAGGTTGCTTTAAAAACTGAATGATGTGCGAGAAATCCGCTTCCATTTATGTAGTCGACCTTTTTTTGAAGATTTAAATTTGGTTTTACTCTACCGGTGATTTTATTAATCTGATATCCACCAAAGAACAATAGCTGATTTTGATGGTAGTAATTATAGGTCGGAAATCCATAAATGGTATTTTTTTTTATAGTGCATTTGACCAATTCTGAAAGTAGATCTTTTTCTATTACTATGTCTGGGTTAATTAAAAAAACATTCCCGCTTTGAATTTCTTTTATAATGGTGTTATTTGCTTCTCCAAACCCTAAGTTTTTTTCTGATTTAAATAAATTAAGCGATTCAGTCTTGAAGGATTGAAAATTGACGTTAACCGTATCCTTAAATTCCATTGCTATATTTTCTATTGATCTATTTCCTGAGTTATTATCAATTACATTAATTGATAAACCTAACATTTTGTATTCACAGGCTTTTAAAATTGATTTTATACAATCAATAGAATCTTTAAAATTTCTATAATTAACTATTATGAAATTAATATTCGGATGCATTCTCAATTCTTTTTATTTCTTTCATTGGTTCATTTAATTCGCGGTTTATTAAATCTTTCTCTTTTTCATTAAAAAAACTTTCCCATTCCCCATAAGCACCTTTTCTTAATGTCTGAGTGTATTCTTCAGATTTCAGGTAAGTTATTAGAGTTTTATTGGAGATTTGACCTAAATCTAAGATAGACTTAATCTGACTTAAGATACCTAAATCGCCTCTATCTTGTTTAATATCTATTAGGCTTTCATATGATATTGGGTAACAATTTCTAATTGTTGACCATTTTAAATAGTTCATACAAACTTTACCTAATGGCTCAAATAAACCATCAACTCCATGAATTAGAGCTGACAATTTACTTTCTCGATTAGGTAAGCTTTGGAAATATTTGGATACTCTATGATCTAGTTCCATCTTCTCAAGATAATTATAGGTAGAAACAAGAATATCTCTCGGGTCTCTATAAAGCATTATAATTCTATATTCTGAATTTGATTCTAGAATCCTCACTAATTCGGGATCAAATTCAATATGACCGTGTAGGATTAACCCTCTTTTTAAATTTCTAAAAGGTTTTAAATACTCATTTTTTGAACTATATAACCATGGTCTCAGTCCTCTAGATAATTGAAATCGATAGCCTGGAATTTTATGAAAAAATGAGAGCAGTAAATTTGTTCCAGATTTTGGAATTGAGGTGAAAATAATAGGTGGTTTTGAAAATGAGCCAATGATTGTTGAAATTTTTAGATACTTCGAAATAATTCTCAAAAATCGCAGTAAGTGTTTTTTTCTAATCATATAGTTCGCTTCTTGAGGCGCAAAAAAAGGTATAGGCAAAAAGAAAATTAGATAGTTCTCCTTTATTTAAAATTCCGCCAATTACAAATCCGGAAATAAAAAGTGATATTGAAAAGAATTTAATAAACTTATTTTTCTTAGTAGGGATTGTAAATATTAATTGTAAACTGAATACTAGATATATAAGGAGTCCTATAAACCCAGATTTAAAGAAAAATTCTGCAACCCCGTTATGAATCTTATTGACAAATCTGAATTGATTACCATTAAGATTTTGATAAAAACCAAGATCTATCATAGAACCTAAACCAAATCCAATAATCTTTGGAAAGTAATTAGGAGATGATAATACACCATTTATTGCCATGAAAGCTTCATATGCTCTCCAGTTTTGTGTAATTGTTTGTTGACTATCAAATTCAGTATTAAACATTTCCTGCGGGGCTCGATTCAGCTTATCAACAAATTTTGTTCCACTAAGACTGAGTAATAATGGAATAGAAAGAGTAAGCAATAGTAATATTCTTTTGATAAGACCATTTTTTCTTAAATCATAGAAATGAACTAAAAATATCAGAATTAATATAGTTCTGGAGAAATACAGTAATAAAGAAGATAAAATTATAAGTAATATAAATTGTTTATGTTCTAGTTTGGTTCTGAATTCGATTAGAAAAAAATATGCTATGACCTCTATAAACCCAGTTGTTGTGAGAAAATAATTTTTTGTTTCCACACTATCATTGGCAATCGCGAATACATCTCCCGTTTGGAGTATAAAACTAAAGTGAATTATCGATGATAGTATAGCACTCTTGATTACTATTTCAATGAATTTATGAGGAGTTATTTTTCTCGAAATCAGCATTCCATTAATGATGATAATTAATGGATAGGAAAAGTGATAGATGTCTTTGAAAATATCGTAAATAGATACAATAGCATGAGTTTCTAACCATAAATTCGCAATAGTAGAAAGGAAAAGAACTGCTAAAATCATGATTATTCCTTTCAAAATACTTTTGGTAGGCCTATTGTAAGTTAATTTCCCTTTTTCGGAAATAATTAATACAACAAGTATTAAAATTTGATAAGCGTAACTTAATTCATTACCTAATAAACTGGAGAATAATAAAGTGAAAAGAATTATTGAATAAATATTTCCTTTTACCATTTTGGACTTCTTTTGAGGTATTCAAATAGTTTTCTGTTAGGGACATTATAGAAATCGTCTAATAATATGGTTTCTTTTTGTGTAATTTTTATTTCTTTTTGGCTATTAATTCTGCGATAAATTTGAATTAGTTTATTGTACACTTTAGGATGTATTATTCTTCTAAGATTTAAGGATGAAAGTGAATTGTGGATAAACTTTGACTTTGGATTAATTGTCTTATTTGCTAAAATGAAGTCCTGTTTTGAATAAATTATTGGATCTAAATTTAGAAATGAGAATATTTTATCCATTTCATGTTGAGGGTCATTTTTTAGATCTTCTGTGAATAGAATCATTAGGTTATTTGAAAATTCTTCCATCCAGTTTTTAAGATAATTAATGTAAAGACCTTCTTTTAGAGCATTCTGGTATATTCCTTTTTGTAATGGGTCTTCGTAATTATAATTCTTTCTACAATTTTTTACGAAACTTTTAAAGTCATCCTTAATAATATCCTTAGAATGTAGATATCGGTAATAAGAGATAAACCGATCTTTCGGATTTCTTAAAAGCAAAATTATTCTTGGAGAGCTAGAATATGATTTTATAAATTTAATTAACTCTTTAGAGCCATACAGGTAGCTTGGAGAAGATTCTAAAAGATATTCACAGTTGCTCTTTTTGAACATTTTAGCGTATTCTTCAGGACTTACTCTGTCTGAAGATAATTCCTGGTATACAAATTTGTCAAGATAATGTGTTTCTTTTTGCTTTCCTTGATCAACTAGTGGATGTTTTATCAGGTAATTATGAAGAGATGTGGTACCACCTTTGTATACCCCAATTATGTATAAGTTGGGTATAACTTTATAATTGTTCGTATTTTTTTTCAAGATCTCTTATTAGGTTAACTTCTATGTCTAACAGAGAATTTATTTCGTCATTCAAAATCAATTTTAGATTTTTTTCTAGCATACTATTTCTAGTTTTAATAGCACTTGGATTTATCCAATTGATTTTTAAGAATCTTCGGAATTCTCTAATATATTTTTTATAAGTTATTAGTCGTTTATCACTTTTATTGGAATGTATTATATCGTCGATTGTGACCGGATGTGCTAAAAATTTCGTCAAAACATCTTGAAGTTTTTCTGAATTGTTTAATAGTTTAAATGGCAGAATTAACAGATTTTCTGTTGGAAATACGCGTGCAAATCGTTCTATATTTTTTGAATATAAACTTAACCTAATATATCCAGGATCTTTTCCCCAAATCAAATCATTTTCTAAATTTTGAATATCTATCAGTAACTCTTCAATTTTAAATCTGCCTCTTAACTTATCGGCCTTTATATGAGATAAGCATCTATCATAAGGATCTCTTAAAACTATAATTATTTTTGATTCTGGGTTATACTTAAAAATTTCCTCGGGTGCTTTTTTTGAATATAGATAGCTTGTGCTTCCTTCACCATAAAACGTTTGATCTGGTTTTAACCATAAACTACGATAAATCTCAATAGATTCTATGTAACTAAAATGTCTTTTTTGGATTTCCCCATTTTTGTATTTAACACGTTTTTTTCTCTTTTGACTTGATGGGATTTTCCTTGTAAGATCTTCACAAAAGAAATGAGGTTCTTTGACTATACTCATTTCGATATTCTCTTGTGAATTTAATAGATCGTGTAAAGTGGTTGTGCCGCATTTAGGGGCTCCTACTATGAATAAATTTGTCAAAGGCATATTCTTTAGACTTAGATAAAAGGTATATAGGAAATTGCTGGATTATAGTTTAGATCCTTTCTTCTTAGTCCTATTTGTTTAGCAGGCACTCCACCAACCACTGTAAATTCCTTAACATTTTTCGTTACTACTGACCCTGCGGCGATTACTGCCCCCTTACCGATTGATACCCCAGGTAAAATTATTGATCTTGCAGAGACCCAAACGTAATCTGAAATTACAACCTTTTCTCCTTGAACTTTAAAATCACGACTATTGTAATCATGTTGCAACGTATGAATTTTTACATTTGAACTTATATTAACGTTTTCACCAATATATAAATCCCTTCTTCCATCGAGTTCACAGTTATTTCCAATAACAGTATTCTTTCCAATATGTATTTTCTGTGGTGATCTTAGTATAAATCCAGAATATAATGTTGAACCTTTTGCTAAGTCTAATTTAAAAATTTTGCGTAGGCATAGATTCCTTAGCCTATGAGAGGGTAAATTGGATAGGTACCTAAGGAGTAACTGATAAAAACCTTTTCTGTATAATATGTAGGTCTTTATTTTCTTCACTTGTAATGATTTATAAGACGTTTAATTCAATTAAAAATTTTTACTTCCAAGTAGAAAAATCTTGACCTGTTAAGGCCTCTAATTCTTTAATGTCACCTGCAAAAAGGTCTTTAAGACTGTTTCGTGTTTTAGAGTCAACTTTCTCATCATTGCCTTGAAAAAAAATTATTTTTTCTAGAATTTTTTTTATTCTTTCTTTTTTAGTCTTGGATAAATTTTGAAACAATCTTTTTAAAAGTGACCTATTGTATAAAAGATTTTGGAGATATTTAAACCTAACACTCCGAGCTTTATTTGAACTGATTTCTGTATTGAGTTTTATTTTTGGTAATTCTAAGAATTGCAATAGGCGTAAAATTGTATGCTCTCTATTTTTTACCAAATCTTCCTCGAAGTTTATAAAGTGCATGTTTTTTATTGAAAAATACTTTAAATATCTTTTTAATTGCAATGCATAAAACCCGCGGCTTAAATAGCTGTAATTGAAATTTTCATGTTCTCCTTGATTTATTCTTTCAATTTCAAGTTCAATGGCTTTTTCGAAGGACTCATTTTCTATGAGTCTACTTTTATTCATAAGATAATGGGAAAATGCTCTATCAATAGGATTCCTGAAAATAAATACTAGTTTGAGATTGCCGCCATACTCTTTAAAAAGTCTCTCTGGCACTTCATCAAAGTAAAAGTATTCTGGAGTAATGGATCCACAGATTTTTTCACCCTTATAATCCGAATAAAAAGTATTTATGTACCATTCAATTCCTTTATTATATCTTTCGTCATCATCAAAATAATGAGCTTCCTTAGTCTTTGGAAGATAAATATCTGGATGTTGTGTAAGGATATCATGTAATGTGGTAGTCCCTGCTTTTTGTGCTCCAACACAGAAAAAATTGATTGGATTTTTGTAATCGTTTCTCATACTTATCCACGCATTCTAATCAGTTTAGCTGGAACTCCTCCAACAATCCCATATTCTGGGACATCCCTAGTTACAACTGCATTTGCGCCAATTATTGCACCTTGACCTATTGTAACGCCTTTAGTAATAACTGCACCATGACCTATCCATACATCATCCTTTATTATAATTGGAGCAGTAATTATTCCTTGCTTAATCATAGGAGTGTTGATATCAACAAAATTATGATCTGTGTCTCGGATTGAAACATTATCAGCGATCATAACATTAGCGCCTATCCAAATACTATCATTAACACCAATTACACAGAAATTACTTATATAGCTGTTCTTTCCAAGGATAAATTTGCCGGACCCTTGGATAACCACGTTTCCTTTTAAAAAGGAGCCTTTTAACAATTCAATTTTAAGCTTTCCAAGCTTGGAAAAATGGTTTATTCGTAAAAATCCACGAATATTTAAAAGACCTTCATTTTTGATTACCCTAGAATAAAAAACTCTGTAATAGAATGTGAAAATAAAATACTTTGAAAGATTTATGATTCTTTTAAGATTCATCTAAGTCAAGTTTTTTGTTCGACAAACAATATGATAGTAATGTGGATAATAAAAAAATTGAATTCTTTTTTAAATTAATAATGGGAAATTGATTGTACTCTGTTTTTCTAAATTTATTTAATAACCTTATTGCTCTTATTCTACGATTGGAAAATGTTTTATTCACAATTTTATTATATGATCCATTAAAAAAAATCAAATTGACACTAAAAAATGTAGAGATCATTTCTAAATATTTCTCTTTATTGGACTTGAATGTATTAAAGTCTAACACTAAAACATTCTTAGGATTAAACAAATCTTTATAAATTTTTACTGTGTTGTTATTTTCAAAATAAAACTTTGAAGGCCTTGGAAGAAACCAATTTGTATTATTTATATAATCATGAAAACTGCCAGGATATCCTTGTTTAACAATTTGTTTAAAGGTTGAGATGGTAAAGGATTTGTAATCTCTTGTTACAATTATAATTTTTGCCTTAGGGAATGTTTTATATATTTTTTCTGCAATAGATCTGGTGTCATAACCTCCAGAAATAGGATGTCCGGACAGTCTTTCAGCAGATACTATGTTTATTTTGGTTTTATTTATGCGTTTGTTAACAATTTCAAAAAGTTTATCAGATTCGAAATCATCAGGATGAGTTGTCACTAAATAATCAATAAGAATATCATCCCAGGGTCTTAAATGGTTGTTAATGAAATTAAAAAATTCAGTATTTGAAAACACCTCATTCTGAAGCCAGGTAGTACCTGTTTTATGAAACCCTATATGAAAATATATGTCCTTCATTATTTTTAGTAGACTTTAATTTTAGTGTATTTCTTTACGTATACTACTTTACAAATATTTATCCCTATAACTGTTATTGCAGAGGCAATTGATGCTCCTATTGTACCATAAAATTGGGATAATATTAAACTTAAAACTAGAAAAATGGCCATGAACGACAGTGATATATTGCGCTGTATCTTCTCCTGGCCAGTCATAATTAAAATCATCCCTACAGGTCCAGTTGAAAGATTAACTAATTGTCCAATTCCTAGTATCACTAAAATAATATACGCTTCTACAAATTCTTCTCCCCAAAATGAAAGTAGCCATTTCCCCATAAAAAGAAATAATAAAAACACGAATGATCCTATAAAAAAAAGTCCCTTTGAAACTTTTCTTATCATTACCTCTAAACTCTTAATACTGCCTTCCTCATATAGGGCAGCAATTTTCGGAGATACCGCACTATTAGTGATCTGAAGTAGTACACTTGTTAATAATGCAATACGGGCAGCTACAACATAAAGCCCAATACTTTTCGCATCGCTAAAAAGTCCTAGAATAACAATATCGCTGCTATTAATTACTAAACCAGCAATGGAAATAATAAATAATGGCTTTGCTTTCTTAAGTAAATCTT
>Ga0181606_10003681_pt1 | contig 12943 bp, 19 predicted proteins | sample 041ome_10_FD_132994 | JGI IMG/M metagenome (GOLD analysis project Ga0181606, IMG submission 132994) | Coastal salt marsh microbial communities from the Groves Creek Marsh, Skidaway Island, Georgia - 041412US metaG (megahit assembly) | ecosystem: Environmental > Aquatic > Marine > Intertidal... | reverse complement strand
TTTAGCATTAATAATTATCTCGCTCAGTTTAGGATTAATTAAATTTAAAAATCAATTACCTCAACAAAATCAAGAATCCTTTAATGTGGATGCTATCGTAGTATTAACTGGAGGAAGGGGAGAGAGAATTATAGAGGGATATAATCAAATAAATAACTCTAAAGAAAAAAAATTATTTATTTCAGGTGTTGATAATACTTTTAATTCTGAAGTAGTACTTATAAATATGTTAAATTTTGATCAAGAAAAAGTTGAGTGCTGTATTGAAGTTGGATATTTATCAAAAAATACTTATGAAAATGCTCTCGAAACCCGTTATTGGGCTTTAGAAAAAAAAATAAATTCGATTTTACTCATCACCTCAACTCTTCATATGCCTAGAGCTGAATTTCTATTCAACCAATTATCAGGTTTAAAAGTTACACCCTTTGCAATCAATAATAATCAATCAGTAATACCATTTGAAAAAATGTTAGAGGAATATATTAAATTGGTTATATCTAAAATGGTTTTTGTAAAAAAATATGAGATTTAGTTTTTTAATTCTTTTTTATTTTACAACGGCTATTGTTTTAATTATTTCCCTACTTGGAGTACCTCTAAAATTTAAATTATTTAGATTTTTTGTGATTTTATTCACCAAAAACATGGTGATGGTATTAAAAATCTTTGGAATTAAAATCAAAGTTATAAATGGTCATCTAGCTAATCAAAAGGGTTATTTGTTTGCAAGTAAACATCAATCTATGTTTGAAACAATTTACTATAACCATTTATTTAATAATCCCTCATATATTTTAAAAAAGGAGCTTTTATCTATTCCTCTATTTGGTATTTATCTAAAAAAACTAGGAATGATTGCAATTGATCGATCTCAAGGAATACAAAGTCTAAGACACGTGAATGAAAAAACAGCTGAGTATATTGATCACAGACCTGTAGTTATTTTCCCTGAAGGAACAAGAACATCATTCAAATACAACCCTGAATTAAAGCCAGGGATTTATTCTATGTATAAATCACTTAGCAAACCTGTCGTTCCTATTGCACTGAACTCTGGTTTTTGTTGGCCTAAAAACAATAAAATACAAAAAGGAACTATTTCTATTGAATTTCGTGATCCTATTCAGCCAGGATTATCTAAGCAAGAATTTTTAAAAAAACTTCATTCTGAAATTAATGCTCTTAATCATTAGGGATAAATTTACCAGCTTGTCGAGCTTTAACTATTCGATTTCTAACTTTTTTAGTCATTTCTAATTTCTTTAAAAGTTTATCAGAGTTTTGAGATGTCAGGCTTTGAGAAAAAATCTTTAATTCTTTGATAAAAGAGTCGGTCAATTTTTGTATTTGATTACTATTTGCTAAGAAAATATCTCTCCACATTTCTGGATCACTTCCTGCTACTCGGGTAAAATCTCTAAATCCTCCAGCTGAAAATTTAACTAATTTAGAATTTAAAGATTTTTCTTTTTTCATAGCTGTTAGTACTAATGAATATGAAATAATATGAGGTAAGTGAGATGTAAGACTTAAAACATGGTCATGTTCTTTTGATGTCATAACATCAATTTTCATGGATAAAGATCGCCAAAATTTAGAAATTTTATTTAAATCTGACTTTGAAGTATTTTTTAAAGGGCAAATAATATTATATCTGTTGTCAAACAAACCAACAAAACCATACTCTAATCCTGATTTTTCAATACCAGCTATTGGATGGGAAGGTACAAATCTAAATTTGAAATTCCCAGATTTATAGGTTTTTTCAATATTGTGCTTTGTAGATCCCACGTCAGTAACAATAAAATTATTCCGTTTTAATTGAGATAATTTTTGGAATATTGATTTATATTGAAGAACAGGGGTGCAGATTATAATTAAATCAATTTTCGAATTATCAATTTCGTCAAAAGATTTTAAACAAGTAACTGATGAAAGTTTTGCTTTTTTGAGTCTTTCTTTAATTGATGGGGATTTATCTAAGGCATAAATATTAGTTGATTTATCATTTTTGAAGACAGTCTTAGCAATTGAAGATCCAATCATTCCAAAGCCAATAATTAAAATATTTTTAAACATTAAATTTATTTGAAATTTTGACAGTTTTTCTCATATCTGATTGTGTACCAATAGTCATCCTAATATAATTTGGCAATCCATACGATGTTAATGATCTAACTGTTATTTTTTTCTTATTTAAAAAATTAACATAAGAATTTGCTAATTTTTCATTCTTAAATTTTAATAAAATAAAATTTGCTTTTGTATCAATGATTTCAAAAAAGATTTTTTTAAGATTATTAATAGTATAATTTTTATTAATTATATTTTTTTGGATATTTAACTTTAACCAAGATTTACTTTTTAAGGACTCTATGCCTGCAATACATGATAGGCGTGAAACATTAAATGGTTTTTTGAATTCATAAATTTTAGAGATATTATGTAGTTGGGAGTAGCCCCAGCCAATTCGCAAACCACCTAAAGCAAAAATTTTGGAGAACGATCTAGTAATCATTAAATTTGGATATTTTTTGACTAAATTCATGCCATTATCATAGCCTTTATCTTGAATATATTCACAATATGCATCATCTAATATCACAATAGTCTTTTTATTAACCTTATCTAAAAAATTAATTAATTCTTTTTTATAAAAAATTGATCCTGTTGGATTATTTGGATTGGCTAAAAAAATAATTTTAGTTTTAGCTGATGATAGTTTAAGAAAATCATTTAAAGAAAATTGCAGGTTTTTATCATTAAATTTAATTGCCTTGCATTTAAAATTTTTTGCATAAATAGAGTACATAGCGAAAGCATACTTTGTAAACAATACTTCATCACCTGGTTTTGTGAAAGCGGCATAAGCCATTTGTAAAATTTCATCAGACCCTGCACCTAAGATAATTTGATTTGAATTAATTTTAAAAGTTTTAGCTATTTGTAATTTTAAGCTATTTCCATCTAATTCTGGATAGATATTAGAATATTTAGAATTATCTTTTATGGCAGAAATAACCTTGGACGATGGGCCATAATTATTCTCATTAGAAGATAATCTTATAAAACCTTTAAAATTTTCAGATCCACCTTGATAGCTATTTTTTGGCTGATTTTTAATCATTTTTGATTTTAATAAATAAACTATATAGGAAAAATATCATCATTTTATATTGAATTATTTTTTGAAAAGTCATAAGTTGCTATCAACACCGATTTGATTGCAGCTTGCGGGTGTATAAACAGCTAAAGCGTTTTCCCTGCAGTTATCAATCATACTAAAATATTATGAGAAAAATAACTGATAACTCTGAATATCCTGGATACTTACTCAAATGCCAAGAAGAACTGTTGCTTGACTCTGGGAAAATAATATCTGATTTCCAAGTGGCTTATCAGACATATGGAAAGCTTAATGGTAATAAAGATAATGCTATTTTAATATGTCATGCTTTAACCGGAGATCAATTTCCTGCAGAAGAAAGCCCTATCACAAAAAAAAAGGGCTGGTGGGACTTAATGGTAGGTCCTAATAGACCTATAGATACAAATAAATATTTTGTCATTTGCTCTAACGTTTTAGGAGGGTGCGTTGGTACTACAGGTCCAAATGACATTAATCCTAAAACTAATAAAATTTATGGTCCAGATTTTCCAACTATTACAATTAGGGATATGGTGAGAGTTCAAAAAATTTTGATTGATGAATTAGGAATATCAAAGCTCTTATCAGTTATTGGTGGATCTATGGGTGCAATGCAAGTTCTACAATGGGCAGCCACATACCCTGAATCTTTAAAATCTATTATTAGCATAGCCGGTTCTTTAAAACACTCAGCACAGAATATTGCTTTTGATGAAGCAGGAAGACAGTCAATTATGCTAGATCCCAATTGGGACAATGGAAGATACCCAGAAAAAAATAAAAAGCCAGAAAATGGTCTATCTGTTGCTAGAATGATAGCTCATATTACTTATCTTTCAGAAAAAGCCTTTCAAAATAAATTTGGAAGAAACTTACAAGAGAAAAAAGATTTATCTTTTGGATTTGGTATTGATTTTCAAGTTGAAAGTTATTTACGCTACCAAGGTAAATCTTTTGTAGATCGCTTTGATGCAAATAGCTATCTGTATATGACTCGAGCAATGGATTATTTTGATGTATCCTCTGAGATACAAAATAATAAAAATAAAATCATTCAAAATGGGATTAGATTTCTTGTACTATCTTTTACAAGTGATTGGTTATTTCCAACAAAAGAATCTAAAGAAATAGTATCTTTATTAAACTCTGTAGGGTCCAATGTTAGCTTTGCAGAAGTGGTCTCAGATAGAGGGCATGACAGTTTCCTTCTTGACGAACCTCAATTCTTCAAAGTTTGTGATGGTTTTCTTAAAGGAATTAAATAATGAGAAGTGATTATAAAATAATACTAGATCTTATTCCAGAAAACTCAAAAGTGCTTGATATAGGGTGTTCAGATGGTGAGTTAATATCCTTACTAGAGAATAAAAATATCAGTGCACAAGGAGTAGAACTCAATCAAGAAAAAGTTATCTCTTGTTTAGAAAAAGGCTTAGATGTTATTCATGGTGACATAAATGTAATGGTCGAAGATTTTCCATATAACCAATTTGACTATTGTATTCTTACTCAAACTATACAAGCTGTTCAAAAACCTGATGTTTTACTCAATACATTAAAAAAAATTGGTAAAAATATTATTGTAGGCTTTAATAATTCTGCTCGATTAAGTAAGGTTTTAAGTTTTCTTGTCTCCGGTAGCTTTGACTCATTACTAAAAAAATCCGATAGCGATCAATGGTATAATACAGACTATATTCATCCCTGTAGTATTAAAGATTTTAAGAAATTAGCTCTAGACCTTGATTTAAGAATTATTAATACTTTTGATGTAAATAATCAAAAAAAATTTTTAAATGGAAAAATTCCATCTAATCTTTTTTGTAGAGAGGTTTTATTTCATATTGCCAATGACTAAACAAAAAGAAATTTATTTTATATATAATGCTAAAGGAGGGAAATGGAACTATATTGTCGATACTGTCCATAAATATGTTTCACCTAGTACATATGAATGTAGTTTATGTCAAATTACATATGATCTGAAAATGAAAAAAGCCTGGAAAGATTTTGTCGAAAAAACACCTCATAAATTTTATTTTTTACATTCAGAAGAGCTGAGTGATCATGGTTTAGAGAAATATGAAAATCAACTCCCAATTTGTTTAGAAAAAAACTCTAAAGAATTTCAAATCATTATTGATAAAGCGACAATGGATACCTTTAAAAACGAATTTGATTTAATAAATAATTTAAATAAGCTTTTATAAATCCACAAAACCTAGATAAACTAACCTTAAAGAAGCTACTACAATAAAAAAGTTTATAATCATAAAAAAAGATTTATCACTTAACTTACTATTCATCCAATGTCCAACTATAACCCCTACTACAGCCACGGGAGAGAATATTAGGTAGCCCATTAATGAGCGAAGATTAATAATATCTAGATAGAAATATGGGATAATTTTAAAAATATTAATCAAAGCCATAGAAAATACAAGACCAGCAACAAATTGAACTTTTTTATTATATAAAGACATAAAAAAAATATTCATCGGTAGGCCTCCTGAGTGTAAACAAAAACTAGTAAAACCCGATAAAGTTCCCCAAAATAATTTACTACCATAAAAAGGAATATTTTTAATTTTTGAATTTGTTACTAAATAATTAAATACAACATAAACTAAAGAAATTGATCCTATAAAAATACTTATCATTGATAAGTTAATAAATTTAAATAAAAACATTCCAGCTATAACTCCTAAAAGAGAATAAGGTGCAAGTGACCATATAACTTTATGTTCATAGTGTTTCCTGTTTAGGTATCCAGCTATAGCATCACAGATAAGAAGCATTGGCATAAGAATAGCTATTGCAGTTAGGGGCCCATAAGTAATTGACAATAATGTTACAGATATCAATGCCAACCCCCCACCTGAAAAACCAGATTTAGAAATAGCAAATAGCAAAACTGAAAATGACACTATTAAGTAATAACTGAGATCAAACAAGCCATTAATCTACATATAAATGATAAAATTAAAAATATTTTTTAGAATTAAAAGACTTTTATGTTGTTAGTACATTTTTTATGGGAATCTTTTTTGAAGTGGAAGTTGTTTTTGCATAAACAATTTTTTTGCAAACACAAACCATCAGACCTCCCATATAAGGAAATATGTGATTTCCAAGATTTTCAAATGTCTGGTAAAACTTATAGTTTAGATAATGACCCCAAGGGGGAAAGTGTAAAAATGAGTTTTTTTTATCTAAAACAAAATAATTATCGATTAAATTTTTAAATTGCGAAGAGGAGTAAGACCTTCCAAAACCAAAGGGGTTGTTATCATACCTAGTCCATATACCAGAGCGACGAGGTAAAATTGAAATAAAATAACCATTTGGCCTTAAAATTCTCCATATTTCTTCAATTGAACTTTGGGGCTTCTCAACAAATTCTAAAAGATGTGTTGAAACAACAACATCAACCATACTAGGCTCCAAAGGTAGGAAATATTCGTGGATAAATTTCTGATTAAAATCAACTGTCTCTTTAACTGCTCCATCTAGAAAATCAGGTCTGAATTCTATAACATTAGATTTAGGAAAATGTTTGTTAATAAAAGATAAATAAGGACTTACATATCCATAACCGCAAACATCAATGTGCTTTGTTTCATCAATAGAAGAAATAATTTTTTGCCGAATAGTTCTTTTGACAAGGCTTCCTAATTTGGATTGATAAAAACTATAAATATCAGATGCGCTAATATCCATAGTTGTATTTTATCAAGATTTACTTAACATTCCACGAATATGGGCATACCTAACATTTATCTTTTTCCTCAGCTAAGTGATAACTATGGGTATTTTATAAAAAATCCTCATGCGACTGAGGGGGTTCTTGTTGATCCCTCTGACTATGACATGTGCTTAAAAATTTTAGAATTAAATGACTCAATAGCATCTCATATTTTGATTACTCATCATCATGAGGATCATGTAGCAGCAGTTGAAAAGATAAAGAGTAAATTTAATTCAATTATTATTGGGTATTCACAAGATAATCAAATTCCTAAACCTGATCAAACAGTTGATGAAGGTCAAATATTTGAAATTCATGGTCAAAAATATGAAGTAATACATACTCCAGGCCATACTTTACAGCACATTAATTATTTTATTAAAGAACATAATATTTTATTTTCTGGAGATACTCTTTTTAATGCAGGTTGTGGAAGAATGTTTGAAGGGGACCCTAAAATGTTTTGGGAAAGTTTGTTAAAAATTAAGTCTCTTCCTCTTGATACAAAAATTTATTGTGGCCATGAGTATACGTTAAGTAACATTAAATTTGCACTGAGCATTGATCCTGATAATCAAAATTTAAAAAAACTAGCTGATTGGGCAAACCAACAAGAAGACGAACATCGTCCCACTATACCCACAACACTTAAAGATCAAACCCTCTGTAATCCATTTCTAAGATGTGACTCTGAGTACTTTTATAGTTATTACGACAGTAAAGATCCTGAGGAAATTTTTGCTAAAATGCGCTCTGCAAAGGATAATTTTTAATATTTCATTTTACTCTTGGCGTTTGAGGCAAATGTGTTAATTTGAAAATTCGATGAACGAATTTTCACAGATAGATTTAGATATTTCAGAGGCTTTTCAGAAGAAGCAAATGGATAAAGTTTGCTCTCTCTATTATGAAGCTGCTAACTATTTTGAAAATAAAGCAGATATTGAAGCTGCATGTTTTTTTTACACTCAGGCCCTCGTCATGGCTTTAGAAGAAAACCATGATCTAAAAGAAAAAATAATTTATAAACTTGAAAAGTACGGCCGTAGTAAAGACGAAACAATTAATTAAATTTATTAAGAATGGATAAACAACCCATTCAGCTCCATCCCTCTTGGTTAACGCATTTACAAGAAGAGTTTCAAAAAGATTATATGATTACTTTGAAATTTAAACTTCAAGAGCTTAAAAAAAATAAAATTATTTTTTATCCGCGCGGTAGTCAAATTTTTAATGCATTTAATCTTACTCCTTTTGATAAAATCAAAGTTGTGATACTTGGACAAGATCCTTACCATGGACCAAATCAAGCTCATGGATTAAGTTTTTCTGTTCCAAATTCAGTCAAACCCCCTCCTTCATTGATGAATATTTTCAAAGAATTGCAAAGTGATATTGGAAAAACTATTGACTATAAAAAAGGAAACTTAGAACATTGGGCACAACAGGGAGTATTCTTACTAAATACAACATTAACTGTTGAGCAATCAAAGCCCCTTTCTCATCAACATTATGGATGGGGGGAATTCACTGATAAAGTTATCAATGTAATTAGTGAACATTTAGAAAATATAGTTTTTATTTTATGGGGATCTTTTGCTCAATCTAAAAAATCTCTTATTGATTCGAAAAAACATTTTATTTTAACTGCGCCTCATCCTTCGCCTTTGTCCGCACATCGAGGCTTTTTTGGTAGTAAGCCCTTTTCACAAACAAATAACTTTCTACAATCAAAACAAATTGATAGGATAAATTGGTGATGAATAAACATGTTGAACAGATTGTTGGATTTATTGAAAAGGCCGTTATTTTTATAATTTTGGTCTCAACACTCACAGCTATCATGTTTGAAATACTCAAAATGATTGATGCTCAATATGTTGAGTTGGCCGATCTACTTCTTCTTTTTATTTATGTTGAAGTCATCGGAATGGTCAGAGTTTATCTAATTTCTAATAGAGTTAGAATGACCTATCCGTTATTTATCGCAATTACAGCACTATCACGACTTATTATACTTCAAGGCAAAGACTCAAACCCTGAACTACTTCTATATGAAGCAGGGGCAATAGTTTTAGTTGCAATAGCAGTAATTATTCTTCGATTACGATATGTACCTATTTTACGTCCAATCGATGGAATTGATGAATTGCCAACACAAAAATCTAGTAAGAAAAAATAAACTTGAAAAAAATTGCAGTAATTGGCACTGGGCTGAGTGCTCTATCTCTTGTACATCACCTTCCTGCTCTCGATATTACTTTTTTTGAGAAATCATGGAGGCCCGGAGGTAGAATTACAACTCGACGTCATGAAAATTATATTTTTGATCATGGGGCTCATTACCTTAAACAAGACCATGGAGTAATAGGATTAAACGAATTTCTAGAAAAGATAAATGCTACAAAAATTTTAAAAGGCGATTTTTGCTCTAATATTTTTAATCAATCACCAATTGAAGAAAAAGAAGTTATCGTTGGGCAGAAGGGAATAGAGTCTATTCCTTTAGAACTTCATAAACGTCTGCGATATCCCACAAAATTTTCTACACAGATTAAAAGAATAAAAAATTATAAACAAGAATATTATCTTGAGACTGATGATGAGGAATTTGGACCGTTTGATTTTGTTTTTTGTTGTATCCCATTTGAACAGGCTCAAAATCTATTAAGTGATTTTGTTGATTTCACTAACATCCCAAGTCCTGTTTTTGATGTAATTTGGACAATTATGATTGCATTTAACAAGAGATTAGGTTCCCCTTTTCAATTTGGTTATCATCTAACTCCCAATATCAGTTTTTTAATGAATCAAAATTTTAAACATGAATTTTTTAGTGATGAATGTTGGGTTATAAATATGAGATCGGAATGGTCAAAAGAATACTATAATATTGAAAATTATGTCCTAGAGGACTACGTCATAGATCAAATTAAAAAACATTTTCAATCAGATGCAAAAGCTGTTTATAAAAAATCACATCGCTGGAAATATGCATATGCAAAGAAAAGTTATAAGGAACTTAGCAATCAAAACTATATTGAGTCTATTGATCATAGACTTTATGCATTAGGTGACTGGTGTCAGGGTCCTAGCATGCAGGATGCTTGGTTAGCTGGAAAAAAACTTGCAAAACACTTTAGTGAACTTAGGCTTCAAATTTAGATAGATCATCAAAATAAGGAAGTCTCTTTCTTCTTTCTTTTTGACTTTCAAAATTAATTTCTACTTTACCAAAATCCTCTTCTTCATTTAATCGTATTAAATCATCACCATTTTCATTAACAATTGCGCTATTTCCACAAAATACTTGATCGCCATTATCACCACAGTAATTTGCATATACTATGACTATTTGACTCTCAAAAGCGCGTGTTTTTAACATCTCATTAGCAACAAAAATAAATTCTTTATTTAAAGCCGTAGGTACAAAAATAATTTGAGCACCAAGTTTTGCAATTTTTCTGACTATTTCTGGAAATTCAAATTCATAACAGATTAAAACAGAACTTTTAATTTGCTTTAGAGAAAAAATTTCAAAATTATTTCCCTTTGAAAATAAGGATTGTTCCATTTTGTTTGGTGCTAAAAATGTTTTTCGATGATTATGTAAAAAATCATTATTCAATCCTGAAACAAGCGCACTATTATATCTTTTATCATCGACAATTTCGGGGTAACCAAATATTATTGAGCATTGATATTTATGACTAATCTGGGTTAAACGTTTCTTAAACAGATTTATATCGATAAGAGTATATTTAATAATTTCTTCAGAACTTAAATAGTAGCTTAAAAATAATTCTGGTAAAACCAATATATCAAGATCTTTATTAAATTTTAAAATTTTTTCTATCTTAATAACTTTTTCATCAAGCTTTTGATGGTTATTAATATTTGGTTGGAATATTCCAATTATCATTCAATTTACAAGCTTATTATCTATATTTTTATATTAATGTCGCACTTTTTAAATTCTAAATAAACTTTTAAATAATAAAAAACATAAAAACATTTATACACCAATATTTTTAGAAGATATTTTGGTATGTGTAATACATTATACCAGTAATTTTTTTTTATTTGTTTTTCATAGAAATGAAATATTTTTATATTTTATTGAAAGGAATATAAGAATGAAAAATTTTACTGTAAAATTAAGTAAGTCTTATGACTTTGATGTCAAAGTTGAGGCTCGTTCTGCTGAAGAGGCAAAAAAACTACTAGTAGATACACCTTTTGAAAAATTAACTAAAGGGTGTGATTTTTCTGAACCAACTTTAGCTATTAAAGATGTTGTACTAAATGATTTTGATCCAAGATTCTACAAGGATGATAACAAACTCTAAATTCAAAAAAATTTTTTAATTGGAAGATAGATTGGTTTGATTTCTTTTATAAATCTTCTTCCAATTTAAAAAATCCTGTTCATTTAATAAAAATCTCATTAAATTTTTAAGCTCATTTTCATCTATCTTGTAGTAGTTACTTATCTCGTCATAGGGAATATGATCATTGTGGGCTAAAAATCTTATATGATCTAACTCATAGGGAGTTAAATATTTCATTAAAGTATGAGCATCAGCCATATACTTAACTTATAAAAATAATTTAATTTGTCTATTAAGTATAAATTTTGATTGAGTTTACTTGTATAATCTCTTTTTTCTGAAAAAGATTCCGATTTATAAAATTTAAAATGAAATTAAATTATTCAGTATCAAAAATTTTTCCATCAAAACCATATTCTGATATAGCTTTTTTTCTAAAAAAACCTTCAATTTTAATCATAGTATAAAAATTTTTGTTACATTTTAATAATGCTTTAAATGGTCTTGCGGACCCCTTACAGCTTATATCTTTGCCATTTACATCATGCGTCTCTCCACAAGAACAAAGATAATTAAACGAGCCATAGCCATTCAAACGTAATAAATGGGCAGATCCTAAATTTTCTTCTTTTAATTTTTTAGATATATTATCTTTAGAGTCAAAAATAATCATAAATTACTACCATCATAGTTAATTGCCTTTGATTATCCACAATATAAATGTTGCGATTAATACCAATGATATAGTTAAATCAATCCAAATAGTACCAGTAAACATCTACTCTTGAGGGATAGAATTTTTTTCATTCATTAGAATTGGCCTTCCATCATTTGCAGAATTTAAAGGAATAATTTTACCATTATATCTAACACATAAGGTAGGTGAATTACGGATTTCATTTCCTAATTTCACTTCTAAATCGACAAGTAAGAATTCAACATCTTCTAGAATTTTAAGTATCTTCATTTATAGACTCCTAATTAAGCATCTATAAACACTATAATATTAATAGCAAAAAAAGATTGATTTAATTTTATTTTATCCAGCTATGATTATTTAATGACAGAATTTAAATTAGTTTTCTGTGCAGACGTCTTTTACTACTGGAGTGTCAGTGCATTCAGCACATTTAGTAATTTGAACTACACAACCATCATCTAATTTAGAGACTTCTACTTCCTTATTGCACTTAGAGCAAATAGAGGAGACAGTTAAATCACACTTAGGACAAGAAATTGTTTGTACATTATCCATACTCATATTATTCACCTTACATTTTTTTGGATGAATTTGAAATCTATTCCAGAAAACTTCTAAAAATCAATAAAATCAACCTATAATTTTGGTTTAAACATAATAATTTCATCAAAAATAAGTTGAGTAATTGATATAATTAAGTCAAATACTCAATTACTTATGAATTATCTTTCAAATCAAAACTGGACGTTTCCCACTTCCATTAGATATGGACCTAAACGTATAAAAGAATTATCAAAAATATGTATTCAAAAAGGAATCAAAAAACCTTTGATTGTTACAGACAACGGAAGCAAAGAACTTAATTTCATAAAAGACATTAAAGAAAATTTAAGAAATGATAATTTAAATCCCAAAATTTTCTCAAATATATCTCCTAACCCTAAAGATGAAGAAATAATGTTAGGTAAATCAGAATTCCTCAGTGGCAATCACGACGGAATAATAGCTATCGG
>Ga0181606_10003668_pt1 | contig 12978 bp, 11 predicted proteins | sample 041ome_10_FD_132994 | JGI IMG/M metagenome (GOLD analysis project Ga0181606, IMG submission 132994) | Coastal salt marsh microbial communities from the Groves Creek Marsh, Skidaway Island, Georgia - 041412US metaG (megahit assembly) | ecosystem: Environmental > Aquatic > Marine > Intertidal... | reverse complement strand
TGGTCGAGTTCACACCGGTGAGGATCGAGGGCGATCGTAAAATCGGGACGATTATTGGTGGGCTTGTTGGCGGCGTGATCGGTAATCAAGCGACACGCAGCCAAGGCGATGGCACACGCACAGCGGCTACGGCAGCAGGTGCTGTTGCCGGTGGTATAGCGGGCAATGCAGCGGGCAAAGTGCTGACGGGCAAAAAAGGTGTTCAGCTTTTAATTAAAATGGATGAGACCGGAGACTTGATTAGCATTGTTCAAGAAGAAGATCCGGATGTCACCTGGAGCCCGGGCCAAGCAGTGATGCTGATCGGTGATGTGAAAATACGAGTTATTCCGCGGACGTCATAATGTCGGATAGCGGTCAGTCGGATCTTCCTCTTCCGCAATGGCTGATGTCAGAAAAGGCCAAAGCCGCGGCGCTTGAGGCGGCAGAGCGCCACGCTCAAGAAGCGGCCAAAAAACGCGCTGAAGATGCCAGTAAACGCGTCGAAGAAGCCCAAAAACGCGCTGAGGATGAAAGAGCCCGTGTTCAACAGCGTTTAGCGGCGGAGGCTCGGCGTGCTGAACGCGATGGACAGGTCAAGCCGAGTGCCGAAGCGGCGACCCAATTGGCGAAAAATAATCAGGCTGCTTTTGGACGCCCACATCGATCGTATATTGCCAGCGTGAGACAGGCGGAAACAATATTGCCCACAGCCGCCACGGGAGATCTGGACATCCCGAAGGCCCCTGATGAGGCTGACCCTGAGCGGGCCCCGCTCACTGGACAACCGCGTTTCACAAAATCCCCCCTTTTAAAAGCGGCCTTGGCGGGGTCGAGTATGGCATCCTCGATGCGGGAGAAACCATCGGCACACCGCACTTCCCGTAGATCCACAATCTCTTCACCCTTAGCTAACGGGGCGCAGCAAAACCCCGCATCTGATCCTCTTTCATCGGCATCCGACAGTGGGGAGGATGTGGAAATGGCATCGGCGCTCGATGCGTTTGTCAAAGATCAAATTCGTGCTGAAGCGGACGCTTTGGCGCGCCGACGGGAGAGGACGTCCGACCGGCCGTTGGCTTCTCCACACGCCCAGATACAGGCCCAGTCTCAAGCTCAGTCTCGAGCTCAGTCTCAAGCTCCGACTCAAGCTCAGTCTCAAGCTCAGACTCAAGCTCAGGTCGAGGCACCGATGCAAACGCCGATACAGGACACGACTGTAAGTTTGACGCCCCCTCAATCTGATCTCGGGCAAGCGGGTAGTCTCGTCCAGCCCCTGCCGGCCCAGATGTTGGTGGAAAATTCAGCGACACCCGCTGTGCGGGAGACGTCGCAACAAGGCCTTTTAGGCCGCTTATGGGATGGTCTCACACATGTGGTGCGAGCGCTGATCTTATTTATTTTCCTCCTTTTGTGCAGCTTGGTTGCTGGTTTCTTATTTGGATATTTGGGTATCGCCAATTCACTTTAATTTCCTGTAACCGCACTCTTAGCGCTTGATTTCAGTAGACAAACCAAGCTGTAATGTGCGGGCTATAGGGGAGGTAAAGATGGCGTATCTTGGGTTGCTGATTGGCTTAGTGTTGTTAATTTGGCTCGCTTTGCGAGGTGTGAATATTATTTTTGCATCCCTTCTGTGTGGCCTGATTGTGGCGGTTAGCAACCAGCTCGATGTGGCGACCTCCATGATGGATCACTACGCTTCCGGAAAATTAGGGGCCTTCACCTTTGCGGGTAAATTCTTCTTGCTCTTTGCGGCCGGTGCTGTGTTTGGGCGGGTTATGGGAGAGAGCCAGGCCGCCGCAAGTATTGCTATGGCGCTTGTGCGTTGGTTGGGCGCGCATCGCGCTTTATGGATCACCGTATTGGCCAGCACAGCACTGACCTATGGCGGGGTTGTCGTGTTTGTTGTAATTTTTGCGATGTACCCACTCGGGTTACGTTTGCTCCAAGAGGCGGATATTCCCAAGCGCTTGTTTTGCGGCGCCGCGGCCTTAGGAGCGGGAACCTTCACCCTCACGGCTTTGCCCGGTACGCCGTCTATTCATAATGTTATTCCAACCGTTGCTCTGGGGACGGACTTGTTTGCTGCGCCTGTTTTGGGTTTGTTCGGAGCCGCGGTGATGTTCATTTTGGGAATGTCCTATTTGGAGTTTGAGCGTCGCCGAGCACAAAGGAATGGCGAGCGGTTTGAGGCCAGTCCAACCGATACGATTTCGACGACGCCCGTCGAGCAATTGCCATCATGGGGTCTTTCGCTAGCGCCGCTCTTTTTAGTGATCGGTACGATTTTAGCGCCGCGGCTTGCGACATCCCTCGAGATTGTGCCCGCCTCAGGCGTGATGGCTGATCTTGTCCTTTTTGCCGGCCAACAGCCGATATTTTGGCCATCCTTGGCTTTGTTTATTGGGAGCTTCGTTGCCTATCTGATCATTCCTGGGTTAAAGGGGCGGGGTTTGGTTGTCTTTGGCAATGGCGTTCAAGACAGCATCATGCCCCTGATCAACACCGCAGCCGTGATCGGTTTTGGCGGCATCGTTGTGCAGACAGCAGGGTTTCAAAATTTCGCGACGATGCTGACAGAATCGAGCCTGCCGCCCATATTGTCGGCCTTTACCGCGATCTCGACGGTGTCGGCGATTACAGGCTCGGCCTCGGGTGGGAGGCAAATATTCATGGCGTCTATGGCCGATAGCTATGTGGGGGTGGGCATTGAGCCCGCCGAATTACATCGTATTGTTGCGATGGCCAGTGGCGGGCTCGACTCGTTACCGCATTGCGGATCCGTTGTCGCCTTATTGACGATTACAGGTCTCACCCATAAACAGGCCTATAAAGATATTGGGATCATTACGGTTGTCGTTCCGGTGATTGCAACCTTGCTCACCATCGGCCTCAGCATGGTGATCTAGTCCCTAAATTGCAAACGGATTGCTTATGATATTTCGATGGATAAAAAACAGTCTCTTAGGGCTGGGAGCGGCAGTCATTGCCACTCAAGTGTTGGCGCAAACAATTTACCCCGCGCGTGAACTCGTGACCCTCAGTGAGGCCGAAGGGAACGCAATTTACGTGATCGGAGATCGCATTCAGGCGGTCGGAGAACTCGAGGCCTTAAAAGTCGATTATCCGCAAGCACAAATTGATGAGCGTTATCGAGACAAGGTGATTGTTCCTGGATTTATCGAGCATCATGTTCATCCCTTTCTGGCCGCCATTAGTCTTGGGGCAAGTGTCATTGCCATCGAGGATTGGGATCTCCCCGAAGCATTTCGGCCGGGGGTTCGCGATGGGGCCGGCTATCGAGAGCGGTTGCGAACAGAGCTTGGGAAAGCGCCGGATGATGGCTCGCTGTTCATCACATGGGGTTATCATCACTATTTTCATGAAACGCTCGAACGCGATGAGATCGACGCGCTCGCAGGAGACCGGCCGGTCTTGATCATTCATCGCTCGTTTCACGAATTCATTTTAAACAGTGCAGCCATCGAGTTTTTCGGCATTAACCCAGAGCTGATCGCGGCAGCGCCCGCCTCTGCTCAGCCTTACATGAATTTGCAAACCGGTGTTTTTGCAGAGCAAGGGGCGATTGCGATCGTGGGTCAGGTTCTGCCCAAAATGATGCCGCAGTTTATGCGGGGATTGCGTCAGCTCAGCGCCTATTTGCATGCCAATGGGGTGACGATGATTGGCAATCCGGGCGCCATGTATGACCCACAATTGCAAGCCGCAAAGGATGCCGTTTTGGGGGCCGAAACCACGCCTTTTAGAAGTCATTTTATTGTCAGTGGCATGATGCTGGCGGCCCGCCATCCGATGTCAGAATTACTGACGCGCACCGAGGAGATTGTGCAGAATTGGGGAAAAGGGCGGGTCGATTACTTGCCCAAGCAAATTAAATTATTTTCCGATGGCGCGATGTTCTCGCAAGCCATGCAGATGCGGCAGGGATATCTCGATGGGCATGAGGGCGCGTGGCTCATGGATAAAGAAAAATTTGAAACGGCCTTCCGCCTCTATTGGGATGCGGGCTATCAAATTCACGTTCATCACACGGGGGATGCCGGCTTAGATCGGGTTTTGGATGCGCTGGGCGAGAATATGCAACGTGCGCCGCGCGACGACCATCGGACCGTCTTGGTTCATTTCGGTTTTGCGGCCTCCGATCAAATTGAGCGAGCCAAAAAATTAGGGGCGGTGGTGAGCGCTAACCCTTATTACGTCACCGCATTATCGGATCTCTATTCGCGCCGCGGCATTGGCCCGGACGCACATAATATGGTGCCGCTGGGCGAGGCTGAACAAGCGGGGCTGCCCATCTCGCTTCACTCTGATATGCCCATGGCGCCGGCGGCTCCTTTGTTTTTAATGCATCAGGCGGTCAACCGCGTCAATTTTGCGGATGAAGTGGCCGGACCTCAGCATCGTCTGTCGGTTGAGGCCGCTTTCCGAGGGATCACCGACCGGTCGGCTTTCATGATGCGGCTCGAGGATGCATATGGCACGATCGATGTTGGAAAATTTGCCAATTTGACCATCTTGCAAGACAATCCGCTGACCATTGCGCATGAGCGGATCAAAGATATCTCGGTTATTGCAACCATGGTTGAAGGGCAAAACTATCCGGTGCGGTCGGATGACCCTATCAAAGCTGTCGATCGTCAGGAGAATTAACATGACAGAGGAAAATGCGATCAACACCGCGCTCGGTAAGCAATCGGCTGCGGGGCTGGGCAGAACGCTGATCCATGAGCATGCACTTGTGGGGTTTCCGGGCTGGTTTCTCGATAGTCGGCAGCCGAGCTTTAAGCGCGAAGACGCCCTGTCTCGGGTGGTCGATGCCTTTCAACAATTAAAAGACTATGGCGTTCAGACCATTGTCGATCCGTGCCCGGCTGATTTGGGGCGCGATGTGGCGCTCTATGCCGAAATCTCCCAACGCAGCGGCATGAATGTTGTGTGCGCCACGGGGCTCTATTACGAAGAGGCCGGTCTGACCTATACCCCCGCACATCTCGAACAACAGGAACTCGCTGAGATCTTTCAAAAAGAAATTGAGGATGGCGTCGGCGAGACAGGCGTAAGACCGGGCGTTATTAAAATTGCGACAGGTAAAGGGCACATCACGTCCTATGAAGACAAGGTGCTACGCGCCGCCGCCGAGGCCGCTGCCCGCACAGGTGTGCCGGTTTTATCGCACACTCAAAATTGCACCTGTGGTCATGAGCAAATCGACATTATTTGCGACCATGTGTCGCCGCAGCATTTTATTGTGGGCCACTCGGACGGTACAGATGATCTGAGCTATCAAGAGTCGCTTCTCGAACGGGGTGTTTTTATTGGGTTTGATCGCTTTGGGATTGAGACCATTATTCCCGATGCCACACGGATCAAAAATATGATGGCACTGATCGAGAAGGGCTATCGCGATCAAATTATGATGTCGCATGACTATGTGGTGTGCTGGCAAGGATGCCCGCCAGGCGTGTCGAGCGCAGAGGCCTTGTCGGAGATCTTGCCGAATTGGCGGCTGACGCATATTTTCGAAAATATTATTCCGCAATTGCGCGCAGCAGGTCTGAGCGCGGAAGACATCGACCATATCTTAATTGATAACCCCCGCCGCTTTTTTGCGCATTAACAGCATCTTAACTGTAAGGATTTTCTAATGTATGACGCCTTGTTTCAGCCCTTTCATGCGGGCAATTTATCAGTTTCAAACCGCATCGTCATGGCGCCGATGACGCGCAGCTTCTCGCCTGGTGGTGTTCCGGGCGCCGATGTTGCCCAATATTATGCCGTGCGCGCCGCTGGTGGCGTCGGCCTGATCATCACAGAGGGGACAACCATTGACCACCCGTCGGCAAGTGCCGATCCGCGCATTCCAAATTTTCATGAGAAGGAAGCGCTTGCAGGCTGGGCACAAGTGGTGGCGGCGGTACATGGGGAAGGGGGTAAAATCATGCCGCAATTATGGCATATGGGCTCGATGCGCGATCCCGGAACAGGGCCTCACCCCGATGCGCCCAGTGTTAGTGCGTCTGGTCTCAAGCATCCGGCAAAGCAAAATGCGGAGACGCTCAGCGAAAAAGAGATCGCAGAGATTGTTGAGGCTTTTGCCCGCAGTGCCTATGCGGCTCGCGAATGCGGCTTCGATGGGGTGCAAATTCATGGCGCCCATGGGTATCTCATCGATCAATTTTTTTGGGAGGGTACCAATTTGCGCGAAGATGATTTTGGCGGTGATTTGGTGCAACGCACCCGTTTCGCGTGCGATATTGTGGCGGCTATTCGGGCGGCTGTCGGCGATGACTATCCAATTATCCTGCGCTATTCGCAGTGGAAACAGCAGGATTTTGAGCACAAAATGGCGCCAACGCCCGATCAGCTAAAAGCCTTTTTAGATCCGTTAGTGGCCGCCGGCGTGGACGTGTTTGATTGTTCAACCCGACGCTTCTGGGAGCCGGAATTTGAGGGAGATCCGCGTAATTTAGCCGGATGGACAAAAGAGCTATCGGGGCAGCCGACGATTACAGTTGGTTCGGTCGGCTTGGATGGCGAGTTTGTTGCGTCCTTTCAAGGGGCAGGGGCGGGCGTGGCCCCCATTGATGGCTTGGTTGAGCGCCTCGAAAAAGGTGAGTTTGATCTCGTTGGGGTGGGGCGTGCGCTGCTGGTTGATCCGCGGTGGCCTAACAAAATTCGCAATGGCGAGTTAGACGCTTTATTGCCATACAGCAAGGAGTCGATGGCTGAGCTGGTTGTGTAAGCCTGACCGGAAAGACCCCGAGCTACATACCGCCGTCAACCCGCAGCAGCGCCGCCGTGGTGTAGCTAGAACTGCGACTGGCAAGCATTAAGGCCGCTGTCACAATCTCAGCGGCTTCGCCCGGGCGCCCCAAAGAAACGGGCTGTTTCTCGCGGGCCTCGGGCGCCCAGGCTTGCGCGATATCCGTTAAAAATGGGCCTGCCGAAATGGTGTTGATCCGAACCTCAGGTGCATATTCTTTGGCCAAAGAAACCGTCATGGCGTTTAAGGCCGCTTTTGCACCGCTATAGGGAACCGCATAGGGCAATGGCACCAATGCACCCGATGATGATATGTTGATGATCCGTCCTTCGCCCGCCTGCTTCATGCGATGGGCAGCTTGGCTGGCCAAGCGAAACGGCCCTTTGAAATTTAAATTAAGAACCGAGTCGAAGAGCTTTTCGGTCACGTCATGGCTCGGGCAGGCCGGCGACATGCCTGCATTATTGACCAGCACGTCGAGGCGACCAAATCGATCATAGACCGTCTCGATCAATTGGTCGCATTCGGCCCATCGCCCGACATGGGTTGAAACCGCGAGTGCCGTGCCACCCAATGCGGCCAGTTCATCGGCAACCTTCTGACAGTTCTCCAAATTGCGACTGGCAATAATCAAGGTCGCGCCCCGTTCTGCAAATGCCCGTGCCATCTGGTAGCCAAGCCCCCGACTGCCGCCGGTAACCAGAATAATTTGGTCGGTAAAGTCAAATAAGGGATCCATAATGTCCTCTCTAAATCAGGGGGTAGGGGGTCATGAGATCAGCGGGTAGGGGCTCAGGCGTAAAAGGGACGATCGCCGGCAATCGTGACGCGCTCCATCGCCCGCACATGCGGAAAGTAGTCGGAGGCGGCAAAATGTTGACAGGCGCGATTGTCCCAAAACGCGATCGAGCCCGGCTTCCATCTGAAACGGCATTGAATCTCTGGGTTTTGCGCAAGGGCATAGAGCTGATTGAGGGTCTCGGTGCTTTCCGTCTCATCCATACCCTCAATATGTGAGGTGAAGGCCCCATTGACATAAACCAGCTTTTGCCGCGTTTCGGGGTGGGTTCGGATAATCGGATGCGACATTAACGGATAGCGTGCGCGCAATTCATCTATCGGTGTATCTGCGACTGCCGTTCCGCGCCGTTTAGAATTAAAAACACGGGTAAAATCGTGAATGGCGTTTCGTCCCTCAACCTTATCGCGCAGATCATCGGGCATCATCTCATAGGCTTTGACCATATTGGCAAATAAGGTGTCGCCCCCCAGCGGCGGTAATTCGATGGCGCGCAAAATTGACCCCAGGGACGGCTCGGGCCGCCAACTAACATCAGAATGCCACATGTTTTCACGGCCCCGACTTTTAGATCCGTAGGCAATGTGCAAAACCTCTGGATCCTCTTGATCGGAGGGAGTGGCGGGGTGAATTTCGAGATCTCCAAACCGCCGCGCGAAGGCAATATGGTCTTGTCGAGTGATGTTCTGATCGCGAAAGAAAATCACTTGATGGGTGAGGAGGGCGGACCGTATTTCATCAATGGCCGTGTCCGAGGCGGTCGCTATATTAATGCCCAAAATTTCGGCCCCAATGGCAGGGGTAAGTGGTGCCACATCAAACTCTGTATACATGACTAAAATCTCCCTCTCCCTAAAAGGTACGGCCGCAAACGCCAGCTGGCAAGGGAGCACACAAACTTTGTGCCGGGGCGCCGCTTCTCATGCGAACAAGAGATGACTATTCTGCTTGATTAAGGTAAGGCTGGTAGTTCGTTGATCTGGAGGAAAATCTATGAGTATTAAATTGCACCACTTAAACGCATCGCGTTCGCAACGTCTTGTTTGGTTGCTCGAAGAATTGGGGGTGCCGCATGAAATTGTGCATTACACGCGCCATACCGAGACAAATTTGGCGCCCGACAGCCTGCTTGCCGTGCATCCCATGGGCAAGTCGCCCCTGCTTGAAGATGATGGCGTGGTGATTGCTGAAACGGGTGCTATTGCCGAATATCTGGTCGCAAAATATGACCCAGAGCATAAATTTCATCCGCAGATCGATGATCCGGATTACCCAAAATATATTGAATGGATCCATGCCGCTGAGGGCGCACCGTTTCTGCCTTTCTTAATGACAGTCTATATTCGGGCCGCCGAAGCCGAGAACACGATGCTCAACACCCGCATGCAGGCCGAACAATTAAAGGCCATTCAGTTTATTGAGAAGCATTTGAGCGAGAACGCTTATTTTGGCGGCACAAAATTCTCTGCAGCGGATTGCTTGATGGGGTTTGGTGTCATGTTCATGTCGCTCAGGCCTGATTTTGCACAATATCCGGCCATTAAAGCCTGGCTCGACAAGGTTCAGGCACGCGAGGCCTTTCAACGCATGCTGGCGGTTGGTATCTAGCAAGCCAAAGGCTTTGTGATCCCACCGCATCAGCTCAGTGTCTTCGCTTTGAGATGGGAGGATGAGATCTGGCCGATGGGATGTAGGCGTGAGAGTCGAGCGGTGAGCGCGGCTGATGCGATGAGGGCTCGGCTAACATCAAGCCGTGGTCTTTTGGTTTCGCACGCGTTAGATATTGTTGACAATCTTCATGTCCTCACTTTACGCTGGACCCTGTGCATGGCGGTTTTGCCGGTTTCATGTGGTTATGGCTGGAGTTGGATCGTCTAAATGGACAGCGTAATTCTGATCGTGAGTTTTGTTGTTCTGGTGATTTTGGGGGCGCCAGTGGCCCTCGCGATGATTGCTCTCCCTACGCTTTATATTTTGGTCACGGGCACCGCCCCATTGCTGACCATTCCCTATCAAATGTATGAGGGGATTGCACATTTTCCGTTAGTGGCGGTTCCGTTTTTTATGCTGACGGGCGAGTTGATGAACAGCTCCTCGATCACTGATCGGATTATGGGGCTCAGCCGTGCCATTGTTGGTCGGATGCGCGGTGGGTTGGCTCAGGTCAATATTGTGGCCAGTATGTTTTTTGCCGGCATGAATGGCTCCGCCGTTGCTGATACCGCAACCATCGGAACGGTGATGATCCCCGACATGAAGCGATCGGGATATTCAGCCGCCTATGCCGCCGCGATCACCGCTATTGGCTCAACCATAGGCGGGATCATTCCGCCCAGCATTGCGATGATTGTTTTGGCCAGTTCGGTCAATTTATCTGTCGGGGCTTTATTTGCCGGCGGGCTTTTGCCTGGCATCGTGATCGGTCTGCTGTTAATGGCGACGGCTTGGATCATTGCGCTGCTTCAAGGACATGAGCGCGGTGATATACCGTTTAGCGTGCGCGCGGTGGCCTCGGGCTTCAAGCGCACTTATTTGGCGTTCACCATTCCGCTCATTTTGGTTGTTGGCATTTTTGGCGGGTGGTTTAGTTCGGTCGAAGCGGGCGCCATCACGGCGCTGCTCGCTCTCTTTTTGGGCACTGTTGTTTATCGGGATCTCAATTGGGCAGGGGTTGTCGGCGCCCTCCAACGGACGGTGCGCTTATCGGCGATGGTGTTCATTATTATTGCTGCAGCTGGTCCGTTCGCCTGGGTTCTGACGCGCTTGGGCGCGCTCGACAGCCTGCAAGCCTGGTTGCTTGGGTTTGCTGATACTCCATTTCTCTTTGCTATGGTCTTGCTCGGGGTGATTTTGCTGGCCGGCATGATTATGGATGCCGCTGCCAATATTATTGTTCTGGGGCCGGTTTTGGTGGCTGTCTGTGGCGCCGCCGGATACGAGCCCGTGCAAGCGGCGTTGGTGATTGTGGTGGGTTTTCTACTGGGCACGGTCACCCCGCCCGTGGGCGTTTGCTATTTTACTGCGACGGCTATTGCACAATGTCGATTAGAGCAATCGGCCATCGCTTTAACGCCTTTTTTGGTGGCTGAAATACTTGTTTTGGTTTTGATGTTAGCATTTGCGCCGCTGACGCTCTTGCTTCCATCGTGGTTGGGTTTGCTATGAAAATGGTTCGCACCCTGACGGATTGTGCTGAGTTTGTGATTGCGCGGCTTTTGCCGTTACTATGTTCCGCGATGTTGGGGGGGATGGTGATCTTTATTGCCTACACTGTCGCAATGCGAACAATCTTTCTCAATCCGCCTTTTTGGGGCGACACCTTGGCCACATTTGCCAATGTTTGGATGGTGTTTTTGGGCGCGATTATTGCTGTTCGCGAGCGATCGAATATTTCGATGGAAGCGCTGTATCGAAAACTCCCGGACATTTATACGCATTTTCTGCGTCGATTATGGCTGGTGGGTTTTATGGCTTTGGGCGCCTTGCTGTTCGTTTATGGCCTTGAGGCTGCGCGCCGAATTCCTGGATTTTACTGGGAGCTCGGCAATCTGCCGAAATCTTATCCGCTAATGATTTTACCAATATCGGGGGTCGGGATTGGGGTGGCGGCGATCATCGCCTTTATGCGGTACCAAAGAGATGACGCTTAAGGTCTCGCTGGGGTGAGGAGGGTGCAATGGATAAAACATTGGATGTGATCAAACGGAGCGTGCGCGTATCGCGTGACGCGCTGTTGCGTGCTCGGCGGCTATGGGCTCTGTCTCGACTTGCCACCCTAGCTCTGGCGCTCGGGATAAGCGCCAGTGTGGCGAAAGCGGAAGCTGAGATTAAATTGGTGTTTGCTCTGGCTGGGCAGCCAAGCTGGGGCTTTGGTCAATTGCTGACGGAAGTGGTCCAGCCCAATCTTGCGCGCTATTCAGATGGGCGCCTCGAGCTGATCGTGCATCACAGGGGCGCGCTGTGCAGCGAGGCCAGCTGTATGGAGCAGCTTGGCTTAGGGCAAATTGATATGACCACAGTGTCGTCCGGCAATATGGGCGCCTATGGCACAACATTTAATATTCTAAACTTACCCTATCTCTTCACCGATCAGAGCTCAGCCGAAAAAATTCTGCGCGGGTGGTTAAGCAAGGAGTTGGGTCGCCGCGCCGCCGAAGAGATGGACGTCCATATTTTGGCGACGATTTCCTCAGGAGGCTTCCGAAATATTGTGAATTCCGAGCGCGAGGTTCGTCGACCCGCCGATTTGAAGGGGCTCAAAATTCGGGTCACAAAAAGTCCGGTCGAGTTTAACTTAATACGCAGTTGGGGGGCTGTGCCTGTTCCGTTTGATTGGGCGTCGCTCTATGAGGGGCTGCAATCGGGTGTGGTTCAAGGCATGTATTTGCAAGATGTATTTGTTTCTGCCGCCAAATTTTTCGAAGTGACACCCTATATTACGCGGGTCGAAGGTTCCTATAGTGGGCGTCCGGTGATGATGAGCAAATCGCGCTATGCCGCTCTGCCAGAGTGGGCGCGCCAAGCAATTGACCGCGTTGCTGAAGACATCGCGCGCGAAGCCTTGCGCTATGACATAGCGTGGCAAAACGAGGCGGCTGCCCTGATGGCCGAAAAAACATCCGTTTATGTGCCAACGGATGAGGAGAAAGCGGAATGGTCCGCAGGGGCTGTTCAGGCTTGGTTGGCGGCGAAGGGAACATATGACCCCCTCTTGGCGCGGCGCATTTTAGAAGAACAGGGGCAGGTGGGTTTGATCGCTTTGATGGAGCAGGCCGGTGCGCTGTAAGATTGAGACCGATATTTTGAAGGAAGCGCCTTATGCAAATTATTGATGCACATCATCACCTTTGGGATGTCGAGAAAAATGCGGCGCATTATCCGTGGTATACCGAAGTTCATGGCGATCGCGGCTGGGGGGATACGTCGGCAATTATGCAAAATTATCTGCCTGCCCATTTACATGCCGATGCGGAAGCGGGTGGTTTTACCGTGATTAAATCAGTGCATGTTCAGGCAAATTACGATTTTGCAAACCCTGTGGGGGAAACACGCTGGCTCGAAGAAATTGCGTCAGATGATCGGGGTAATGGACTGCCCCATGCGATTGTGGGCTATGCCGATCTCTCCTCCGACCATGTGCAAGAGTGTTTGGAGCAGCACGCTCAGTTCGCTCGCTTTCGGGGCGTGCGGCAGGTGCTTAATCGCCATCCAGATGAGAAATTAAATCGGGCACCCGAGGATTATTTGTTAAATCCAAAATGGCATTCCGGTCTAGGGTTGCTGGCTGGAATGAATTTAAGTTTTGACGCGCAAATCTATCAACATCAGGCAGCAGATTTGCGCCAAGCAGCCGAAACCAACCCCGATTTAAAAATCGTCCTCGATCATGCCCTCATGCCGGCAGAAAGGGGAG
>Ga0181606_10003666_pt1 | contig 12980 bp, 10 predicted proteins | sample 041ome_10_FD_132994 | JGI IMG/M metagenome (GOLD analysis project Ga0181606, IMG submission 132994) | Coastal salt marsh microbial communities from the Groves Creek Marsh, Skidaway Island, Georgia - 041412US metaG (megahit assembly) | ecosystem: Environmental > Aquatic > Marine > Intertidal... | reverse complement strand
TACGGCGGCTCGGGCTTAGGCCTTACCGAAGCCTCGGTCATTATGGAAGAGATTAACCGGTCGGGGGGTAATGCAGGAAGCTGCCATGGCCAGATGTACAACATGGGAACCATACTACGCCATGGATCCGATGCGCAGAAAAAGCTCTACCTTCCTCAGATTGCAAGCGGCTCGTTAAGGCTCCAAAGCATGGCGGTCACTGAGCCCACCACAGGGACTGACACAACCAAGCATAAGACCACTGCCGTAAAGCAAGGTGATCGTTACGTTGTGAATGGTCAGAAGGTTTGGATTTCGAGAATCCAACACTCCGACCTTATGGTTCTTCTGGCCCGAACAACGCCGATTGATCAAGTTGCAAAAAAGAGTGAAGGCATGAGCGTCTTCCTGGTCGATATTCGCGAGGCCATGGGTAAGGGTATGGATGTTCGGCCTATTCGGAATATGGTGAATCACGAGACCAATGAGGTCTTTTTTGACAACCTTGAGGTGCCCGCAGAAAACCTAATTGGCGAAGAGGGCCGTGGCTTTAAGTACATTCTTGATGGGCTGAATGCCGAGCGCGCTTTAATTGCTGCCGAGTGCATTGGGGATGCCTACTGGTGCATTGATAAGGCTCGAACGTATGCGAATGAGCGTGTAGTTTTTGGGCGCCCCATTGGTAAGAACCAGGGCGTTCAGTTTCCTATTGCGCAGGCCTATATCGAAACCGAGGCGGCTAACCTTATGCGGTTTAAGTCTTGCGAGTTGTTTGACGCTGGAAAGCCCTGTGGCGCCGAAGCCAATATGGCGAAGTACCTAGCGGCAAAGGCCTCGTTTGAAGCCGCAGATGTTTGTCTTCAGACCCATGGAGGGTTTGGATTTGCTTGCGAGTACGATGTGGAGCGAAAGTTTCGAGAGACTCGCCTTTATCAAGTGGCACCCATCTCTACGAACCTCATTTATTCGTATGTTGCTGAGCACCTTCTTGGTCTTCCACGCTCCTACGAATAAGCTCAGCAAAGCTGAGCTATTGCTGAAAATCTTCTACTGGAACAAAACGGCCCACAGGCTGCGCTTTTGAGATCGTCCAAAGTCTTGTTAGTAATCGGCTTGTAGCGTCTTGGTTAATACGCTTTCCGTAGTCCGACAGCCGGTGCATCTTCTCTTCGAGTTCCGCGCGGCTTAGCGTATTGCCTGGATCACCCTTGGGGTCATCCACACGACCCTCAAACACGGCGCCCGTTTGGGTTGTAACCGAGACCTTACCAATCCACTTGGCTGGATAGGCTGCATCAACCTCCGGGTCCAGCACCATGGTGACTTTATTACGAAAGGCGATGGTCTCTTGGCTGTTGAAGTCAGACTCAAATTCCGTAAGACCCGCAAAGCCGTGGTGGGCAGCCAAGGCCAATACCGTTCCCATTGAAAACTTGCTCTGGTGAACAGTCTGAGGATGGGTGACCGGGCCTAGAACATCTAGCGCTCCTTGGTGAACACGTGCCACCACAGCCTGAATATCTGAAGGCTTTAAGTCGTGATCATTCAAGACCTTTAATAAGGCATCAACAGCAGGGTGCGTATGGCGGCAGGAGGCATGGTATTTAAACGAGGTTTCCATAAGTGCCCAGCGCTGCCCGAGCTGATGGGTGAGTTTGCCTGGGTCTGAATCGCTTGACATGCCCTGGGCCATGCCTTGCTTGCCAGTAAGAATGTCCTGGGCACCTGTTAGCCCTTTGTGCGCCAGAAATGCAGCCATGAGGCCAGCGCCACTTGCATGTGCGGTGTGCAGTTGCTTGGAGTCTGCGGCGTCGCGCAGAAAGGCCCAGAGTCCGGCTGCTTGGGTGCCTGCAGAGCCAAAGGCATGAAGCATCTGCGAGGGTGATAGTTTCAAGAGATGCCCAACCGCTACTGCCGCCGCGAGAGTTCCAGCTGTGGCTGTGGTGTGGAATGTTTTGTAGTGCGATCGGCCAAGAAACTCACCGACGCGAATACCAACCTCGTAGCCCGCTACGCAGGCGGTTAAAAATTCCCGGCCTTTAACACCTAAAGATTGCGCAACTGCAAGAGCTGGTGGAAAGACTACGGTGGCCGGATGCAGCACCGAGGCGTTATGCAGGTCGTCTTGTTCCACCACGTGCGAGGCTGCTGCATTGGCCATGGCTGCACAAAAGGGTGAGCTGGTTTCAATGCCACCTAGAATTTCGCTAGGCCCGGAATTGGGCCCTTGTCCAAGTGATACTTCTCGAATGGTGCAAACCGCCCGAGCGTTGTAGCCTGCTAAGGCAGAGGCTGCCCAGTCAACCAAGAGGTCTTCGCAACGCAGAAAGACAGCCTCAGGAATATGAGTTGCTTGCAACTGAGAGGCAAATTGCGCAAGCGCGGCGGTTGGATTCAATACTGCGCTGGGGGCGGAAGCATTCATAAATTAAATGGCCTTGGCTGCGCGCAGGCGCTCAATGGTGGAGCTGTCAAAACCCAGTTCTTTCAGAATGGCATCGGTCTGTGCACCCACTGCCGGAATGGCGTCCATGCGGGGCTCATAGGCAGTGCTGCGACCGGGTGGTTTAAGGGCGGGTACGGGCCCTACGGGCGTGTCGACCGGAACCCATCGGTTTCGCGCTTGGAGCTGCTTGTGATTCCAAAGGTCGTGCATGTCGTTCATGTTGGCGTTGGCAATGTCAGCGGCATTAAGTTTTGCGGCCACTTCAGGGGCCGATAATGAAGAGAAGGTTTCTTCAATAAGCCCGGTTAATTCGGTCCTATTCTCACTTCGCAGCGCGTTGGTCTTAAAGCGGCCGTCGGTGGCAAGGGCGCTGTTCTCCAAGACCTTTTCACAAAAGGCAATCCACTCCCTGTCGTTTTGTAGGCCGAGCATGACACTTCGGCCATCGCCTGCTTTGAAGGGCCCGTAAGGAAAGATGGTGGAGTGCGAGGCGCCTGCACGTTCAGGCGGTGAGGCATCTTTGTAGCTGTAGTAAAGCGGGTACCCCATCCATTCAGCCAGTGACTCAAGCATGCTGATATCAATGCCACTGCCTTGCCCTGTTTTCTCACGAAGGAGTAATGCCGACTGTATGGAGGTAAAGGCATACATGCCTGCTGCAATATCGGCGATGGAGCAGCCTGCCTTGCTAGGGCTCTCGGGTGTTCCGGTGATTGATAAAAAGCCCGCTTCACTCTGGATTAATAGGTCGTAGGCCTTGCGATCACGGTCGGGACCGTCAGCGCCAAAGCCTGAAACATCACAAACGATGAGCCTAGGAAACTTGGTTTTGAGTTGCTCATACGATAAGCCCATGCGGGCTGCAGCCCCTGGCGCCAGGTTTTGAAGAAGAACATCGGCGTTCCCTAAAAGCCTTTGAAGTGCCGACATCGCAAGCTCGCTCTTCAGATCGAGCGTTAGGCTCTCTTTTGAGCGGTTGACCCAGACGAAGTGGGAGGCTAAGCCATCCACACGTGTGTCGTAACGCCTGGCAAAGTCACCATCACCCGGGCGCTCAACTTTAATAACCCTCGCTCCTAAATCGGCAAGCTGTCGCGAGGCAAAAGGCGCCGCAATGGCATGCTCCAGAGAAACGACGGTGATCCCGGTTAAGGGGAGAGTTTGGGGGATCAAGGGCTTACTCCTGAGCGTTGTCACCTGACGACACCATTGTACTTATCGGAACCCGATACTATCGCGCAATGGCGGTTGAATCTTTTCCTTGCCGAGATACGAAAGCCCTATTCGCGGGGCAAAGGAAGTGAAATGGCAAAGAGCCTTTGACGGATCCGTCCTCTTCAGTCCGCGTAGATTCGAACAGAAAACAAGCTGGTGCCGGTGAAGGGAATTGAATCCTCGACCTTCGCATTACGAATAAAATTTATGCGGACTAGGTTATTGATTTGTATAGACAAAATACAAAATCTGTAAATTACCTGTTAAGTGCTCGACGGCCACCTAATAAAACACCAAACTCAACTCTCTCTCCGAGGCTCACCCTTTTTTAGCTGTTCCCGACCACGTCAAAGAACCTATAGCCTAGCTGTCCATGAATCGGGGACTTCCTCATCTGCAGACCCCCCGTCAACGGAAAACTCCGCTTCCTACCCTTTTTAACCAGAGAGGGAGGATTACCATCTCTAATCACCACAGAAGCCAGTAGGGGCGGAAGCGCTTCCGTTGCTGCTGTTAAACACACAGGATTTCCCGTCGATGGAATCCAACACAACACTGCCCTCGCCCAAATTAGTGATGGTGTGGCTGTAATTGTCATTGCCCGCGTTATAGGTGACTTGTGTATTGAAATCGTCTCCAGCAACCTCGTAGGTAAGGTCATGCCCACCATAAACCATGGCCACGGTGTTGTTGGTACCGGTGATGTCAACATCGACCGTACCTGCACCACCGGCGTCGTTACCTAGAATCGAAAGTGTGTTTCCGTCACCACCGCCAATATCGATATCGAAGGTACTTGATGCCGCTGATAAACCTGTAACATCACTCGCATCCGCGTTTCTACCGAGGTAGACGTTGTTAGAACTCGTGTCGATGCCCAGATTTAACGAAGAGACCAGTACGTTCTTGTAATAGAGTTCGTTACTGTCTCCGAATAAATCGATGACCAGGTCGCTGGAAGCTCCGGAGTACGTCTGAAAATAACTTGAGGACACATCGGGCGCTATTATGTTTGAGTTGCCGTAAATACGGAGTTCCAAGGAGGACACCCCCTCAAGGTCGACGTTGTTTAAATTTCCCCTCACTGATACATCGAAGTCTGTACCTTGCTCCCCTAGACGTGTTCCTACCCTTGAGTCTGCGCGGTTAGCAAGTCCATTTGGGAAAGTGCCCGGATAGACTTGAGATGCCTCGTCCCCTTCGGCGGCCGTAATAGTAATGGTGTTGTTATTTCCTTCCGTAACGGCATCAAGGTCAACGGTCGGTGGCGTTGAGTCACTGGAAGTTTGAGTACTTGAGAATGTAAACGTGTTGACATCTCCGTCTTGATAAATACGGACTGAGCCATTATCTCCAGAGTTCAATGTCACTACTGCGGCGTTCCTAATTCCGTTCTGTCGAAGCAGCACCTCATAGCCAAACGTAGCCGATGAACTGTTAGTGAGGCTGATGGTAGCCGTGTTACCGTCTGTCGAAGCAGTAGACGCCTGCTCATTGTCCTGCAATATAGAAACACGATTGTCTGCAGGAACGCCGCCTGCAATTGTCAGTGCAATGGTTGAGAAATCGTCGTACCCGAGTGCGATGACGTTGTCAGAACCCGTTATATTTAGATCAAGATCGACTGAAACGCTCAATGCCACGCTGGCAGCGATTGCGGCGGCCTGAATTTGGTTGTTGTCCCCGACTAGATTTAGATCAACGGTTGCGATGGCTCCTGAAGTTCCTCCGAACTCGTTGAAAATCACTTTATTACCACTAGCGCCCGAAGTGTTGTTGGTAATCGTCATTGTCAAAATAGAGTTGCCTAATTGCGTGAAGAACACCGTATTCTTAGGGCCATCAACAGTTATATCTGCCGTGTTTCCCGAGCCTGATTGCAATAGGTTCGTCGAACCTTCCTCCCCCGGGGCGATCACGGTGATGGCGCTGTTTTTTATCTTTAGCTCGACTTTGTTGTCCGACTGGCTACTGGACGTGTCAACCTGTGGTAACTCAATTCGGTCTGCTGTAGGGTCAGCAATACCCGCTGGATTGGGTTCTGGTGGAGCCAACCAAGACGTACCGAAGGGATCCGTATTATCAACACCTATACCAGCGGTTGCTGCTGTGCCCCTTGTTGCTTGGGAAAAAACGCTGCTGCTTGAAAAAAATAGAAGTATTGATAGGACCTGCGCGACTGTCGTTTTTTTCATTGTTTCTCCACTTTTTTCTGTTTTTAGCCAAATCTCACTAGGGTTTATGGAGCTTAGGATGCACCGGTAAGGAATCTTTTGAAATACCATGTGTCATGGTATAACTAGTCACGGTAACGCTTGCGCCAGACCTCATTTATTCGTAACGCGGAGAAGTTATGGCGAGAAATGCGCTTATTTTGGAAGACGACACGGCAACAGGGCTTTTTTTCGCCGATGCACTTGCAACTCAAAATCAATTTACAGTCTCCGTCGCACAGACCTTAAGCGAGGCCGAATCCATCGTTGGGCGCGAGCCACTCGACCTCGCGCTTTGCGATCTGCAATTACCCGATGGTTTTAGCTTTGACCTTATTAAGGCCTTAGCAACATTGAACCCCCATTGTCGAATTCTGGTGCTCACCAAGCTGCTAAATACAGACTTGGTGGTGACCGCGCTTATTGCTGGAGCCCACGGATATTTGGTTAAAACAGATGGAACCAAGCTAATCCTGCGTTATATCTCGGAGTTGCTTGAGGGCGAGACGCCCATGTCCAATCAGGCAACCACGCTACTGATTGAAAACCTTCAGCGACAGGCTCGCCCGCTAGCCCTGGCCAAAAAAAACGAGCTACTCACCGATCGTGAGGCACAGCTTTTAACCCTACTGGAAAAGGGCCAGACTTATCAGGCCATAGCTGACCAACTCTTCATCTCCAAGGGCACTGTGCAGAGCCATATTAAAAACATCTATCGCAAACTTGATGTCCACAACAAGGAAAAGGCCATTGAACGAGCGTTCTACGACCACGACTAACCTAAAGTCGCAAGCGCAAACTCACCTGAGGGATATTATCTAATCTGACTTCTAATTGCGCACCTATCTGCTTAGCACGAAAGCGCATATTTGTTATGCCGAAACCCTCAACATACGGCGATTGGGCAGACAGTCCGTTATCCGAGAGGTGAATTGCCAAGGTGTCGTTCGACTCATTGGACACAGTCACTTCAATCTGACTGCCGCCGGAATGTTTCACTGCGTTTTGAACAGCCTCTTGCAGAATACGAAATATCCCCAGAGACTCTTCTGGGGATATTTCCTTATATGCACCATCAAAGCTACCTGACCAGATCAACCGAAACCCGAGCCCTTCCACAAAGGGTGTCATTTGCTGGCGGAAAATGGTGAGACAGGTACTTAAGTCGACTCCAAAAGATTGCGTCGAGTTAACGACGAAACGAAGCTCTTGCATGGCTGCCTGCGATACGTGCTCGATATCTCTAACTTTGTCGCCACCCCGATCGATACGGGCCAGGTTCAAAATTGATACGAGCTTTCCTGCAACGCCGTCATGTAGGTCAGCCATGATGCGTGTTCGCTCCGACTGCCTAATTAATTGTGATTTCGGCAACTGATTAAGTTCTAGCTGTTCACGCTCTGCATCGACCGCTCTTGCAGCAACATCAATAAGCTCTTGGCGGTGGTTTGATACTTCAATAAAATCAACAAGAAACCATCGCATTAGAACAAGCCCCAACAAAATTACACTCAGGGTGTACGGCCCCGTTTGGTAAAAGAGTTCATCCTTGTCGGGCTGATAGTAGAAAAATAATTTAACTATCGTTAAAGCGAGGATAACTGCAAAGGCACCGCCAAACAGAAGTAAATCGGGTGTCCTTTGTTTAACGCTGTCTTGCATCAACCGAAACAGAGAGTAGATCGCTAAAAGCGCAGAGAGAATCAGCACGCTCACAAGGATGCGCCGAAGCAGATAAATATCATTGAGAGTCCAAAGGGCCACCGTGATAACAAAAGCCAGGAATATCGTCCAAGGCCAGATTCGACTCTGTCGCAAGGGGAAAGTACGGATTGCCTCGAAAAAGGGGAAAACAAGGAGAGCACCGATAATCCATGAAAAGTTTAAATAGATGGACTGAGCCTGCGTCATTGGCATGGGCATCACGTAGACCAGTCCACTCGCAAGAAAAGAAAGGGCGATACCTGAAAAGAGGAAATAAATGGTGCGTCGACCCTTCACTAGGAAGCCTGCGACCAAAGCAAAACAAAGCAGACTCAAGATCATTCCGTCTGCAACATACCGGGTCGACCAGGAATAAAAGACTCGTAACCGGTAATGCTGGCTAATCGCCTTGGCCTCGCCAACCCACTGTTTACCGAACTCAATCCCCATTAAGCTTCTTGACATGAAGTTAATGGTGAGTTGATTCATACCCGCCTTAATCGTTTCCGGTGGGATCAACACAATGACCGGGGGTGCGCCGCGGGGCACAAACTCGGTTTCAAAGGTCGGCAAGGTCGGGAGACTCACCCCGTTGACCTTAAACCTGACTTCTCCGCGGAAGTAACTAAGTAGTGCAGCATGCGGGCTGGACTCCATATCGGAGGGAACCTCAAAGCGAAGGGTCAATGACTGCGTGCAATGGTAGTCAAGGGCACCGTAGGCTTGACATTGCTCCGTGTCAGCAACAGAACTTGTGACATAGGTTGGGGCAACACCTCTGGCCTCCACGACCTGCCAATAGACTAGGTATGCGAAGAGACAAAGAAGCACGAAGGCCGCTGCAAGTAACAGGGTTTCTAGAGATGGCCTCAGCTCTTTTAGTTTGGACTGTTGCATGACACCACTCTAACGGGCACCGAGCCCCATCACCTAATCGAGTAGCTATAAGGCACAAGCATTTACGTTATACAGCCCTTGCCTCGAGCATGTGTTAAAAGCTCTAGTCTAAGCCTTACTCTACATTCCCTAAAGCAGCCCTAGGGATGACGATAGTGGTTGTTGCACCGTTGGTTTCAGCAATGGTTACGTTGACGTTATTCCCATCGGAACTAGTAACGTAATTCAGTGTGAAGTCATCAAATGCGTAAGTACCCTCGGGCGTCTCTGAGTCTCTTAAATCATCAATAATTGCCGCGGAGATGGTGCTTAGAATTCGCCTCTGAATCTGGTCCTGGAAATACTCGGCCTCCGAACGTTCCTCGCGCTCCACTTTCGGCTTATGAATATTGGCAATACCAAGAAGTTGGGAGCCATTCAAAGGATTTCCACCGAAAGAGGGGTTCACTGGTCGGTAGCTAAGTTCGGCTGCCAACAGCGGGGCACCCGACAAAATACTGACAATCACCCCAAACCAAATCTTAATTGCTAATAAATTGTGCATCATGGAACCCCAATGTCTGAATCTGCTTTAGCCTTGCCTCTCGGGTAGTGAAATCGGCAATTGGAATTGTTGCGACTTGAAATACAACCTCACTACCAACCTGCATCTCGGTTACTAGAGGAACGATGCCGTTATTTCTAAGAAGTAAGACAACGGAATCGACGTTTTCAATATTTTTATAGTAGCCGATCTGTATGACCGGCTTATCGCCTGTGATTCTTACAATTTGCCCAACCAAATCCTCAAGCCCTCGGGTCAGCGACAGCAAGATCTTGCCCGTTGCAGAATCGTTATTAACGCGACCTGCCTCAAACTCGACCAGTAGATCTGGACTGACAAAACCAAAGAGCCCGAATTGTTCCAGCTCGGACCTCACAAGTCCTGACTGCAGAGAGGTTGCCTTAATTTGACCAGTAGCTACATCTGTCATGTAGAGCACGATCGAGATTTCATCCGTGCTGTCCCTTGACGATGGTCCCACTCCAGCGATCTTTACCCCTGAGCCTCCACTTTTTATGTTTGGATCGTAACCAACAATTGCCCCAGAAATAAGATAGTCAACAGGCTCAAGACTTCGTGCCGGGGTTAGGGTCTGACGCCTATTTAGGCCGTCTTGCAGTTGAGAAAGGAATTGCCCGAGTTGACCAGATGCCCTAGCCGCATCGAGGTTCACCGGTTTTTTCTCTCCCCCCCTCCCAACTGCCTGACTGTTTCGCCTTTTCTCATCATAGATCTGACGCTCGGTTAGGAGCGCCTGTAAGTTGGCTCGGTCGAACTGCCGAAAAATAGCCTTAAAGTAGCTTGAGGAGACGACAAATTTTAGAAGCTCAGTTGCACCCTGAGAAACAGCACGAGAATTTGTGTAGCCTTGGTCGGTTGATTTGGCTGCACCTGTTTTATCAGTAACCGTTGTAACCGCAACCGGAATTGGATTGCGTACCATCGCCAAAACTGCGCTGTTGATCTCAAGGCTCTTTGTGCCGCCCTTGGGTCCCGATTCATGCACTCGAACCTTGTTTGATTTTTCTGGCGCGCTTGGTTCCTTCGATTCGTTCGGATCGTTCGGCTTATCTGCCCTATTTACATGAGTTGCGTCGTTGACTGCAGCCCAAGTAGTACTTCCTGGCTCTGACACAGCTGAGGTCTCGAGTGTACTCGTCAGAACGTCTTGCCCCCAACGCGTGATGAGCCGGGTGCGCATCTCGGGAATTGATTCAATACCTGAGACGGGCTTTTCAGAAGTGGAGCAGGCGTTTAATGAGAGTCCAAGAAAAACAAATAGCCCAGGGTGACAACATGCTGCCGTCCGGAAGAAGCCTGAGTCCTTCGAAATTCGGTTTTGACTAAGCATTGCGAGACCTTGCTAGCAGACTGAGGGGCATCGTCGGCGAGATGTTTCGTCTCACGCGCTTTTCTAAATTCTTCAATCAGAAACGATATAGGTTCTTTAAACTTATACGAAAGCATGAGAACACTAGGGTTTGTAGCGTGGAATACCATGGGGCATGGTATTTTTTGAGAAAAAATTGGGGGCACCCTCAGGCCCTGTGTTTGCCTAGTACTAAATGCGGGTAAACCTATAAACGGTCCGATCATGCGATCGGTGAAACCGCTTTGACCTTAACCATTCGCCTGCATGGACAGCCAATACGCAAGCGCCCGAGACAAATCTAGAAGCTTGTACTGGGCAACCACACTCAAAGTATTCTGGCGGTCAATCATCATTTGGCGCTCAGCAAAACTGCCTTCTGGGCGCCCTAGGTTTTAGTCGGGGAGGGTGGCGCTAGTACGAAGGGCCTTCTCTGTGCCGGTACACTCTCATGTGTGTGGATGGTTAGCAAATCCAAGTCTAGCTAAATGGGTCAGGCGGCACCCTCCACTTAGATCCAACGCTTGACCTTGGCCTTGTAGTCAGCCAACGTCTCCCCAAACTTTGTTTGCCTCCAAGATCCGCTCCTTTGGCCTAATCTGGCTGCCTGTGAATCGCGACCTCTTCATTCATAGAACCCCTCCGTCACGAGAAAATTCCTTCCTAACTCTTTAACCTAGGGGAGGACCCCCCGAGGCGTCTAGCCCCGCACTTAGACTTCCACTTGTAGTGGGTCGTGGTGCTGACTTCGTGCCTGCGAAACACATCACCCATCGGCAACCCGGCATCCACATCCTTCAAGATCCCAACAATCTCGCTCTCGGTAAACCGCGACTTCTTTGTGCAAACCCCCCTCTCGTTTAAGACTGCCGATCAACAAAAAAGTCAGCATAACTACTGCCTCAATTTAAGGGGGGACTACAGTGTGTGTTGACATGGCCTGAGTCTAATTTCTATAGATCTCAGTGTCATTCACAAAATCTGGGCAACCAAAAACCTGTTAAGTAAAAGTTAACAGGTTTCTCTGGCAAAGAATGCCAAAAAAGTTACGTAAGTCATTGATTTTATTGGTGCCGGTGAAAGGAATTGAACCCTCGACCTTCGCATTACGAATAATGTTTTCTGTTAAAAATAAACAATATTTTCAATAATTTAGTAGCGTGTAGCATACCCACGTAGCACGGTACTTGCTCAAACGTTAAGGTGGCATTGTGCTAGTGATCTATCGCAGGAAATCCTCAAAAAACTGCAGCATTCTTGTCGCCGTTTCTTCAGTATCTTTGGCTGAGTAGCGCATAGTTAGGGTTGCTCCCTTTCCGGCTTTGCAAAACGAGAGAAGCTTGGAGGTGGAGGGCTGGGCCAGTCAAACGCGTGGGTCGCTCCTTCAAGAATTATTAGGGTGCTTCTTAACCCATACTGAGTCTTTCTGCGGTTATGGCATAACTCCATTCTCTAAGTAAATTACTCTTGACAATTTATATTGTCAGATTTAATTTACAACTACGGGAAGTTGAACCTTAAACTGCCACAGGTTTATGTGTGACTGTTATGGGGGCGAATTCACGGAATTCTTTCAACCTGCAGGTCGAAACCTAACGAAGGAGTTAAAAAATGGCTGATAACGACAAGGTATGGCCGACAGGCCTCACCGAGGCCGAGTCGGAAGAAATTCACCGCAACCTGATCCAGGGAACTCAGTTCTTTGGGCTCATCGCGGCATTTGCTCACCTTCTCGCCTACATCTATTCACCCTGGCTGGGATAAGGAGAACACAACATGATTTACGGAAAACTCTGGTGTGTTGTTAGACCCTCGGTCGGCATCCCCGTCATTATTGGGGCGGTTGCCGTGGGTTCGTTCGCTGTGCATTTGTCTTTGTTGACCCATACCGACTGGGTTCCCCGCTTCCTTAATGGCGGGCCTCCTGCTGCGAAGGTCTCGCAGGCTGCGCCGGCCACGGCAGCACCAACTGACGTTGCGGCGAACCAGCAGGGCACTGCCCAGCCTAAGCTTTAAAAAAACGCTTCAAACGCCCTTTTTCCGGTCAATCTATCCTCTGAATAACCGGGAAAGGGCGCAGAAATTCAATGAACCACTGGGGTCGTCAGTTCGCTCGGTCCTGGGGCCAGCTAAGTCCCCGGCTTCTTCCCTTTGCCGATGTTGCGACCCCTGACCTCTCCCTTGGACGCCTTTTAAGACTCTCGCTTTTTCAGGTATCCGTTGGAATGGCCCTCGTGCTTCTCGTTGGCACGCTTAACCGGGTCATGATTGTCGAACTTGGCGTGCCAAGTTCGCTTGTGGCTGTTATGGTTGCCCTGCCCATTCTCTTCGCGCCCGCAAGGGCGATTATTGGATTTAAGTCCGATCATTTCCAATCGGCACTCGGGTGGCGCCGGGTTCCTTTTATCTGGAAAGGTAGTCTCGCCCAATTTGGTGGCTTTGCCATCATGCCCTTTGCCCTTTTAGTCCTTGCCGGTCAAGGCCATGCGGCCGTGGCTCCACACTGGGTTGGACTTGTATCGGCCGCCGTGGCTTTTTTACTGGTTGGAGCAGGTATGCACACGGTCCAGACCGTGGGCTTGGCACTGGCGACCGACCTCACAACGGAAGCCT